>Ga0074045_10002442_pt1 | contig 17208 bp, 8 predicted proteins | sample BogForMeECP23OM2_FD_94442 | JGI IMG/M metagenome (GOLD analysis project Ga0074045, IMG submission 94442) | Bog forest soil microbial communities from Calvert Island, British Columbia, Canada - Bog Forest MetaG ECP23OM2 | ecosystem: Environmental > Terrestrial > Soil > Wetlands ...
CGACCATGAGTTCAGCGAGGAAGACAGCGTCCTCCTCTTTTTTCATGAACGCCCCTGAGCCGGTCTTCACATCGAGGACGAGTGCGTCGGTGCCTTCGGCGAGCTTCTTACTCATGATCGAGGCGCAGATGAGATACGGGCTCTCGACCGTGCCGGTAACGTCGCGCAACGCGTAGAGCATGCGGTCCGCGGGTGCGATCTTCTCGGTCTGGCCAATCATGCAACATCCGCAAGCTTTGAGAACGCGATGGAATTCGGGCACCGCGAGACCTACGCGAAACCCAGGGATGGATTCGAGTTTGTCGAGCGTGCCTCCGGTGTGGCCCAATCCGCGGCCACTGATCATGGGGACGTAGAGGCCCCCAGCAGCGACCAGCGGGGCGAGCACGAGCGAGGTCTTGTCTCCGACGCCGCCAGTGGAATGCTTGTCCACTTTCTTAGCGGGCAGGAAGCCGAGATCGAGGACTTCGCCCGAATACAGCATGGCGTGCGTGAGGGCGGCGGTCTCCTCGCGAGTCATTCCGCGCAGCACAACGGCCATAAGCCACGCGGCCATCTGGTAATCGGGAATTCTGCCTTGCGTGCAACCCTCGACGAGGTATCCAATTTCAGCGGCGGTCAATGCGCCGCCATCGCGCTTCTTGCGGATGAGATCGATCACGCGGAACGGCGATTGCGGAACGCTCGATTGGCTCACTTGAGGCGGAAGCCCTCCGGCAGAAGATCGGTGATAAGACTTTGCTTTGGTCCTTTTTCACCCTGATAGAAGATGACGGCGCGCGGCCCAAACTCATAGATGACTTGGCGGCAGGCTCCGCAAGGCGAGCAGGGAACTTCGTGACGGTTATTTGGAGAACCGACGACGGCGACGGCTTGAATCTCAAGTTCTGGACCGTCCTTGGCCACAGCAGAAAAAATCGCGGTGCGTTCGGCGCAATTGGTCATTCCGTAAGAAGAGTTCTCGACGTTGCATCCGGCGAAGACCTGGCCTTTTGAGGTGAGAATGGCTGCGCCCACTCTGAAGTGGGAGAAAGGCGCGTAGGCGTTCTTCATTACTTTGCGCGCCGCACGGAGCAGGCGTTCCCGCGTGACAGCTGGCACCCTCGGCTTTTGCATATGCAAATCGACTCCGCTGAACAACAAGAGTGGGCCATTGTAACGCCTGGAGCGGCCTCGGCAGCAGAGATTTTCACGGGCGTCAGTACATGATGGTTTTCGTCAGATGATGAGGCCACCATGTGGAGTGATAGTGGGTCCAGAGCCGCGCGTCGATCTGTGGAATGACGATTTGCTGATCGGGTGGACGGAGTTTATTGATCTCCTCTGCCAACAAGGCGCTGGCATAAATACAATGAGCGCGAATTTCGATTTCCCACGGACTGTCGCGCGGAATCATCTGGTAGGAGTTGATCGCGTTTTCGAGTTCAGCGGAATAGCTGGTGATTCCAAGCAGCCGCAGCGCAACCGGCACTATATAGTCGGCAAAGGCAGACATCGTTTGCAGATCGTCAAGACGAAACTTTCCCGTTTTTCTGAGGCTGGTATACAAGAACCAGATGGCCAGTTGCGGCAGCTTGTAGAACTTGATGGTGTGGCGGTCGTACGGGCTAACATCGCGGAAGCGTGGAAACTCGTCTACTAGCCTGTCTATCAGGCCATTTCCGTCGCCGTAGAGTCTTGATGAGCAGGAGGCAACGAAGTTATGAAATCGCCCGTTGTACCACCGAGCGAGCACTTCTCCGACCTGTTGCAGGATTTCGGTCTTTTCGTTGAGCATGGGCAGTTCGATATTGCCGGCGAACAGCCGCTCCATTTCCTTGCGCGTAACCTGCGCAAGAAACGCACCGTCGAGGATGGGGACGCCTTTGTCGATAGCGCGTTTCATGCAGGCGAATAGCGCGTCGGAATCGGACCAGATTCGGCCGGCGTAGTCGGTCTGGAACTTGACGTGGCTCGAGAAATCGGTGAACGCAGTATCGATGCAGGCAGCCGTGAGAATGAAGTCGATGGTTTCGTGCACATCGCCGGCGCCGATGCCGAAGGGTAGCGCATAGTCAGGTATAGGCAGCTCTTCGTATGCCATCCAGCCGGAGACTTCGAAGATCTTGGCCGCGTGAGTTTGTACGTCACGAGAACGCTCGATGGCAGGACGAATACTGTCGAGCACCGGGCTGCCTGTCAATTTTGGCCAACGCAGGTTCACGAGCGGGTCATTATTGAACGGTTCATTATAGCGGCCCAATCTTGACGCTCGTGTGCGCGGGTGTTAATTTCAGGCCACACGTGGCCATCCGGGAGACATCGTTCTGAGTCGACCAGAGAAGACGCGGAATTCCGCCGCCCCGGGCCCCGTGGACCTTCGTCGGCGCGACTTTTTGATTCGGTGCTGCCAGGGAGCCTCGGTGGCACTGATCCCTGCCGGTCTGCGCGGTCGCGGCTTCCCTTCTCTATACGGTTTTGACTCTGCCGAGCCAGGGCCATCGAGTAGCGAATTTTACCTGCATCCTCACTATCGGATGCCAAGGCCCCTCGATGCTTTACTTCTCAAGACGCAGGCTGGCCTCGACGATTTTGTCACCGAACAATACGCTGACCAGATCGCTGCGATCCTTGCGCAGTGGAGTTCCGGCCTGCTGCAATCCCCGCAGGATCTAGGAGCCATCGGGAAAGTTCTTCTGCCGAATTTCTCGGGAGCTTCTCCGCAACCTGCTGACTCGCGAGTTGTGCGCCCGGGCCCGCCGATCGAAATCCGTCACAATACGTTCCGAACAGAGACCACACTTGGGCGGGACGCATTTCTGCACGAACTACACTCCGCTATGAGCGCCTTTTCGAATGTTCTTACGGCCGAATTCCAGGTCACAGGTATTGACGCTGATTCCATGCCTGTGGCGGCGCTATCTCCCGGTCAGCTACAGACGAGCATTCGATATGAATTGGTGGCCACCGGCCACGGCTTCTACCGGGAACAACGCGTGGGCTACTGGCAGCTTACTTGGGAGCGGTCAGGGGCGGGTGAATTCCACGTGCGCAACTGGCAGACGCTGGATGAAACGCAGAGCCGGTCGATTGCTTCGGGCAGATCCGGCGGCCCCGGCTATATCGACATCACCGCTGCGGCACTTGGGGGCAATGCGTCGTATTCCTCACAGCTTCTGCACGGAACCGACTACTGGCGGACGGTGCTCGACGGAGCTTGCGGTATTGATATCTACGGGCACAACGGCGTTTCGGTTGGCGACATCGATGGCGATGGATATGACGATCTATATGTATGCCAACCGGGCGGACTTCCGAACCGGCTTTATCGGAATCGAGCGGACGGCACGTTTCAGGACATTACCGAAGCGTCGGGTGTCGGCATCCTCGAAAACACGGCGTGCGCGTTGATTGTCGATGTCGACAACGACGGACGGCAGGATTTAATCATCGTGCGGGCAACCGGCCCGATGTTGTTCTTGAACGAAGGCGGTGGCAAGTTTCGTCAGAAAGCGGACGCGTTTCAGTTCGCTAACCAGCCGCAGGGAACCTTTACCGGAGCAGCGGTGGCAGATTATGACCGCGACGGCTGGCTGGATATTTATTTCTGCTTGTACGTCTATTACCAGGGCACCGACCAGTACAAGTATCCGTCTCCTTATTATGCCGCCGAAAACGGGCCTTCTAATTTCATGATGCGCAACAACCGCGACGGTACGTTTCGCGATATAACTGCCGAAACAGGTCTGAACCAGAACAACACGCGCTACAGTTTTTGTTGCGGGTGGAGCGACTTTAACCGCGATGGCTGGCCCGATCTTTACGTGGTGAATGATTTTGGGCGGAAGAATCTTTACCGCAACAATGGCGACGGAACGTTTACTGACATTGCTTCGCAGGCGGGAGTTGAAGAAGTCGGCGCGGGGATGAGCGTCTCCTGCGTTGACTACGATAGTGACGGAGCAGAGGACCTCTACGTGGCAAACATGTGGACGGCGGCGGGTGAGCGCATAACGATGCAGGACATTTTCAAGAAAGACGCGCCCCCGGAAACACGAGCGCTTTACCACAAACACGCCATGGGCAATTCTTTGTTTCGAAATATGTCTCGAAACGGTGGCGCTTTCGCTTTCGAAGATACGACTCGCTCTGCCGGTGTTGGAATCGGGCGCTGGGCGTGGTCGAGTGACGCCTGGGATTTCGATCATGACGGCTTTCCCGATCTCTACATCACGAATGGCATGGTCAGTGGTCCCTCGCGCAAAAACGAAGACTTGAACAGTTTTTTCTGGCGGCAGGTAGTGGCTCTATCGCCGGACGAGGCTAAGCCGTCTCACGACTACGAACAAGGCTGGAGCGCGATCAACGAGTTGATCCGGGCCGATGGCACGTGGAGCGGCTACGAGCGAAATGTTTTCTACGCGAATAACGGCGATGGATCGTTTTCCGACATTTCAGGCGTGATCGGCCTCGATTTTCTGGAGGACGGACGGGCGTTTGCACTCGCCGACTTCGATCAGGATGGCCGTCAGGAAATCTTTCTGAAGAACCGCAACGGTCCACAGTTGCGTCTTTTGAAGAACGCCATGGAGAATCTGCCTCCATCCATCGCCTTTCGCCTGCGCGGTACGAACAGCAATCGTGACGCTATAGGCGCGGTGGTTACGTTAGAAACTGAACGGGGCCGCCAGACACGATCGTTGCAAGTCCGATCGGTGCAAGCTGGATCTGGTTTTCTTTCGCAGCACAGCAAGGACGTCTTTTTTGGCCTGGGAGCGGCGAAAGGCCCGGTGCACGCCTCGATTCGGTGGCCGAGCGGACTGGTACAAGAGCTCCACGTTCTGCCGATCAACCACCGAGTATGGATTGAAGAAGGCTCCGAACCGTCTCGCGTAGAGGCCTTCAAAACGCCGATGGGGCAAGGCCAAATTACCGATGCCAAGACAGCAGACGCGATGCCACGGCAACCCGAAGCTCTGCCCACCACGGCTGAGACTTGGTTGCTGGCGCCGATCGAGGCGCCCGATTTTTCGCTTCCCGATTTCGGCGGGCAAGAACGAAAGCTATCTTCGCTGCGCGGAAAACCGGCGTTGCTGAACTTGTGGGCCGCGGGAGCTGAGCGCTGCAAGCAAGATTGGATCGCTTTCAATCAAAACCACGCGGCTTGGGCGTCTCATGGTCTCCAACTGCTCGCGGTGAATCTGGACAGCCCGGCCGATGCGGAAAGCCTCCGGGCACTAATGCAAAGGCATCGTCTCTCGTTTCCGATCTTGCTTGGGTCCGACGACGTCGCTGCCGTCTACAACATCGTTTATCGTTACCTCTTTGACCGGCATCGTGATCTCGATCTTCCAACCTCATTTCTGATCAACGCCAACGGAGAGATCGTTAAGGTTTATCAGGGGCCTGTGAATGCGGACCACGTGGAACACGACTTTCGGCACATCCCCCAAACCACCGCAGAGCGCTTAGCCAAAGCGCTTCCCTTTCCCGGCGTAACGGACGCAATCGAGTTTGGACGCAACTATCTCTCCTACGGCTCCGTGTTTTTTCAGCGCGGCTACATGGATCAGGCCGAAGCGTCATTTCGAATTGCCCTGCGCGACGATCCTCAAAGCGCCGAGGCTCTCTACGGCACTGGAAGCGTCTATCTGGACCAGCAGAAGACCGTCGAAGCCCGAGAGAGCTTTGAAGGCGCGCTCAAGCTTCGTGCGAGCTATCCCGATACTTTGGCAAATTCCTGGAACAACCTCGGCTTACTGGCCGCGCGTGAAGGACGCATGGGCGAAGCGATCAACTACCTTCAAGAAGCGCTCAAGCTCAGTCCCGATCATCTGATTGCGCTCAATAACCTTGGCGGCGCCTATCGCCAGCAAAAGCGCTGGGACGACGCTCGGAAGACTTATGATCGGGCACTGCAGGTCAACCCCAACGATGCTGAAGCGAACTACGGACTGGGCATGGTGTTCGCGCAAAATGACGACACCGCGCGAGCCTTCGATTCTCTGCAGAAGGCGCTGAAGCTGCGCCCTGTTTACCCTGAGGCGCTGAACAACCTGGGGATTCTCTATCTGCGTACTGAGCGGCGGGATGAGGCCGTGGGAAGCTTTGAGGAATGCATCCGCGTGGCTCCCGCGTTTGATCAATCTTACTTGAACCTGGCGCGGGTGTATGCAATAGAGGGCGCACCGGACAAAGCTCGATCCGTGCTGCTCGAACTGCTCAAGCAGGATCCGGGGCACGAGCAGGCACAGAAGATGATGGAGTGGTTGCGGAAATAGGCAGCACCTAGGGTTTCCCCGGCTTGCCTGGTTGTGGCGTCGGTGCCGTCAGCAGATCCACAAACAACTTGTAGAACTTCTCCGTATCCAGGTCGACCTGCACTTCTACCGACTGGACCTTTCCCTTGGGCTTATCCTGATCTGACCAGGTGAGGGTATCTCCGTAGCCGGGGCCGCGACTCACATTCACGTCCATGTATAGGTTCTCTTTCTTCGTGATCAGGCTCGGGTCAAGCCAAGCCGCCGACGCGAGTTCATCCCACAAATAGTTGTAGGATCCATGCAAGCGCGCATACTTGCCGATGTATTGCGCGGATGGCGTGTTGCCAGTCTTGATCTTGTCGATCAGCTCATTGGTCATACGGGTCTTCACGGAAATATCCACCGGGGTGCAGACAATCTTCTTCCATGGAGCCCGCAACACAATGTGAGCCGCCTCCGGATCGAACCACAGGTTAAATTCGCGGCGGGGGGTGTTCGTGAACTCCGGATCATCGGTCTGCGGACTCAGGCTGGCGCCCATGAACACTAACTCCTTAGCCAAGCTGGCAAATTCCGGGTCTATGGAGATGGCAAGCGCCAGGTTTGTCATCGGCCCGCCCTCATAAATCGTGACTTCGTGCGGGTACTTACGCACCATCCGTATCAAGAAATGGGCAGCGTCTTCATCGGCAGGCTTGGTGGTGGGCAGGCCTTCCAGCATTGCTCCCAGCTCTCGGGGTGCGTGATACACGCGCGGAGTCCACGCTCCCAGCCAGGCGACGGAGCCATAGCGCTGCTCCCACTGCTCCGTCTCTTCTTTGGTTCTGACCAGCGGATACTCGGCTCCGGGCACGACAGGAATATCGGTTCGTCCGATGAGTTCAAGCATGCGCAGAGTGTGCGCGGCTTCTTCGGTGAGCCAGGCATCGCCCGTCACCACCGTGATGCCCAGGACTTCCGTCTGCGGAGATTGGATGAGCAGCAGTATGGCTTGCTGGTCAGTGCCGGCGGGCCCGGCCGCGTCCTGATCGATGATGACCTTGCGCTTGTCTTGGCTTTGGGACACAAGACATGTCATGAGAACTAGGGTTGCCACCGCGATAAAAACCAGGAATCGGCTCAGCTTCATTCAGGCTCCTCAGAATTTTGGGACTTAAGGCCATCGATTGCAGATAAGGTTGACGGCGATAGAATGACAAGCAATAGTAATGACGAACATAGAACAACGAACAATAATCACGGCTGATTCTATCGTGTTCTTGGAGCTGCCGCGGTTTGCCTTTCTCAAGGAGCCGATCCGCGTGACCGCCGGCCACTTCGGACAAACTGTATTTTATGCCGCTGTCTGCGTTTTGGTGGCGCTGGCGGCTCTCGCTCCGTCTCGAGCCCAGTGTCAAGAATCCACTGGCGCCGCCCTGGTGCAGGGATATGTGCGTGATCCCAGTGGCAAGCCGCTGGCGAACGCGACTGTCGTTTTACAGCTCGGAACCGCAGACCAGGCCCTCGCCGCGCCGACTGTGGCCACACGCACGGACTCCGAGGGACGCTATCGGTTTGCGGCGCTTCAAGCGAGCTCCTACCGTCTGCGGGCAGAGATGGCCGGCTATGGCGGGGCAACCGTCGTTCCAGTGAACCTTACAAAGTACGAGACGAAGAACGTTGATCTCACTCTCGTCTCCGTCAAGGCCTCCGCACAAGCGCCCGAGTTCTTTGACGAGCCGCAGTTCACGGTGGCGGGGGTGACTGAGGCCACGAACTCCGGCGGGCACGGGTCCGACGTTATACTGCGAACCAGCGAGGCTCTGGCCAAGGCAACGGTTTCGTTGAGTAAGGAATCGACCGGCGAGTCAAAGCTGCCGACTGCCGCAACCGAAAGCTCTTTGCTAAAGGCAGTGGCGCTCAATCCCAAAGACCCCGAACTTCATCATCGCCTGGGCGACGTCGAGGAAGCTCTCGGCAAGCCACTGGAAGCGGTTCATGAGTACCAGCGTGCGGCTGAGCTTGACTCGAGCGAACTGAACCTTTTTGACTGGGGAACCGAACTTCTTACGCATCGCGCGCTGGAGCCGGCCACCGAGGTTTTCGCAAGAGGCAATCGCCTGTTTCCAAAGTCCCAGCGGATGCTTCTGGCCCTCGGCGTGGCCTGGTACGCTCGCGGTTCCTACGATCGCGCGGCGCAGTGTGTTTCGGACGCGTCCGACCTCGATCCTGACAATCCGACTCCGTACCTGTTTCTAGGAAAAATGCAAAGTGTGGAGACCACTCCACCGGAAGAATCTGCCGAGCGGCTAGCGCGATTCGCGCAGCTGCACCCGGACAATGCGCTCGCCAACTACTATTACGCCGTCGGCCTGTCGAAGCAGTCGACGAGTATCGCGGATCGTCCGCGTGACCAGCACGACGCTGAGCGTTCAGCACGCGTGGAGTCGCTGCTGCAGAAGGCGGTGCATCTCGATCCGAAGCTGGCTGCCGCGTATCTGCAACTGGGGATTCTCTATTCGCAGCGCACAGATTTTTCGCAAGCGATTGCCGCGTATCAAAGGGCGATCGAAGTCAGTCCCGCAGAAGCTGCGCCGCAAGTCGAGGAGACTCTCGAAGAGGCGCACTATCGACTGGCACAGGCTTACCTGCGAACCGGTGATAGAACGAGGGCTCAAGAACAACTTCAACTTCACGATCAATTGACTAAGAAAACAAAAGAGGATACCGAGCAGAGGCGGCGCGAGATTCAGCAGTTTGTAATCTCGCTTCGGAACCAAGGCTCCGCAACGCAATAATGCAATGATTAACGATCAATGATTAATGATCAATGACCTGGAAAGCTAAGGGCAGACTGAGCATCGGCTTGTCTCCGCCCTGCTCAGTCTGCCGGAAGTCGAACACGCGAAATTCAGTCCACTCTTAAAAATTGAGCTTCAGGGCAAACTGAATCAGGCGCGGGTTGTTTACGGTGTTGCTGATCACCCCGAAACTAGAGGTTGTACCTATGTCCTGCTCCCCAGTGCCGCTGATGCCGGGCATCCAGTACTGCGGATGGTTGAACAGGTTAAAAAACTCGGCCCGAAATTGCAGATTCATAGCCTCCCGGAAGGTAAATGGGAAGTCCTTGAATATCGACATGTCGGTGTTCACAAAACGCGGACCATAAACGGGAGCGCGGGCAGCGGTGCCGAGTTCTCCGGCTGGCGCGGACTCGAAGGCACAGGGATTAAACCAGTGCGAAATTGTGTGCACTTGCAAAGGATAATTGGTGCAGCCAGGATTCGCCGCCACCGGACCGGGCACGTTGGGGTTGCCCACTTCGTTCGGGCGCTCAACGGTAAGCCCGTTGTAATTGAAGAATATGCCCGACGGGTTGGTGCTATCGACCACGAACAACGGGAATCCCGAGGTGGCCCGTTCGATCACATTCACCTGCCAATTTCCGAGGATCGCGTTGGTGGTTCCGTTCCAACCGCCGCCGAAGTACTTGCCCTTGCCGAACGGCAGATCGTAAATGACGCTGGCGGTAAAGCTGTCGTTGAGGTTGAGTTGAGACAGACCCCAATCCAGCCGTTTGGTTCCGGGCAGTGGATAGTATAGAGCGCCAGGGTTAGTGCCCAAGCCGTCCGTCAAGCCGCTGTCGAAAGTGCGGGACCAGGTATAGCCAATCAAGGCGTAGAGTCCATGCCGCATGCTCTTGGTTTCAGCCTTTACTTGCAGAGAGTCATATTGGGCGTTGCCGATGCTGTTGTTGGTGTTGACAATCTGAAAAGGGGCTGCGTAAGGGAAAGATGGAAAACCGCAGCCCACCGTGTAATTGGGAACGACCCCGCACGCGGCGGGCGACGACAGGTTTTCGTTCAACTGGCTGACGAGAATGTGATGGCTGCGGGTTCCGGCGTAGCCCGTCGTCAGCACCACATTGCCCGGCACCAGACGCTCAACGTTGAGGTTGAACTGCTGGATCGAACCCTGTTTGAAATTGGTGTTCATGGACTGAATGGATCCAGTGTAATTCTGTGGGTTCACTGGTCCTTTGTAAATATAGCCGCCCGGGACGGCCAGGGTAGAAGGAAGCTGAGGTTGGGTCAAAAGGAAACCACCGGACAGAGAACCGGGAGCGCTGCCGTAGGTGAGACAGAAGGTGCAAGGATCGACTTCCGCATAGTAAGGCGGGTTCTGCCATAGTCCCTGTCCGCCCTGGTCCCAGGAGGAATCGTGGTAGATGGCGTATCCGGCGCGAATCACAACCTTATCGCTCCCCGATGGCTTCCAGGCCAGTCCAATGCGAGGCTCCAAGGCGGTCTTGTCGAATTGGATGCCGACGCGCCCGTCGGTAGCGATGCAGGCCGTGCACCCGCTTATCGCGGGGCTGCCCGAGGGAACGTACCACTTGAGGTTCGCGATGTTGAAGTTCGCTTGCCGATTCTTGACCTCGGTTTCAGGTGTCACCAGAGCCCAGGCAAACCCGAGGTTCAGGGTCAGATTGCTGGTCACGCGCCAATCGTCCTGGACAAACGGGCGAACCAGCTTGAAGCGGCGGCCGACCGTACCGCCCAGGAAGGTTTGATCGTGGGCCGCAAAAACTCCCATAGCACCTAAAAGGAGATCGGAGATGTTGTCGCCGCTCGCGGTGCCAAAGTTCACGACATACCCATCCTGAAATGCGTTGTTTCTTATGTTCATCTGCTCGGCGCGAAATACGGCGCCTATCCGGATATCGTGTTTGCCCCGGATGAGGTCGATGGTGTCGCCAACCGAGTAGACGTTGGTCCCGCCCTGATAAGGCGAGTATCCGCGGTCGCCGATCGAAAAGTAGCTGCTCATCTGGAACGACGTCAGGCCGCAACTGATGCAGTCGTTGGTTGCCTGGTTCAGACTGGCCGGGTAGCCCGTCAGGCTATCGCATGCGCTTCCCAGATCGGCGCCCGGAATATTTAAAGCTGCCGCTTTGCAAGGCTGACCGCCAAACTCACCAAAGGAGAGGATGTGGTTGAATATCCGGTTGAACCCGCCGTTGAACTGGTTAACGGTGGTGGGGGAGAAGACGTGCGTTTCAGACACGGCCGCGTTGCGTCCGTGGTTGTCAATCTCCTGGTTGCTGCCAAAAGCGCTGGCTTCCGACCAGGTCGGCGAGCCGCCCGGTATGAAATTGGTTGCCTGATCGTAGCTGAAACGTCCAAACACAGAGTCCTTGCTGGAAAAGTTGTGATCCAGCCGGACGTCCCAGGTTCCCTCGTTGAGTCTGCGGACTGGCTGGTTCGCGTAGTTATAGCCGGAACCGGGCAGAATGCCGGGTGTGGGTGCCGGATAAAGCGCAGCCACAGCCGCACCTTGCGGGCTAATCATAGCTGCGGGTATGACGTTGCAGGTTGTGGCGCCCGGGTTTTGCCCCCCACCTGGTAGGACCGGCTCTGGCGTTACTCCATCTGCCATACACTGAAAGGGAGAGCCCGTGTAGGGGTTGTGTATCTGGTTACCAAGCGGATTAGAGCTCTCGTTGTAGTTACCGTTCTCATCCGGCGTGACCATGGCGGCTGTCGGGACAAATCCCGTAAACGGAACGCCTTTGCGCTGCATCTTGGCCTGATAGTCACCAAAAATAAACGTTTTGTCCTTCTTGATGGGACCGCCGAACGAGCCGCCAAACTGATTGAGATTGAATTTCGTGGCGGTGTTAACGAACGGAGTCGTTGCATCGAGATCGGTATTGCGGAAGAACTCAAATGCGGAGCCGTGAAACTGATTCGATCCCGACTTAGTGGTGACCAGCACGGTGGGACCGGCGCGCTCCCCATATTCCGCGGAGTAGTTGTACGTCAGGACCTTAAATTCCTGGATGTCGTCGATGGAAGAGAAAATCCCGATGCCGCCTTCATCGAGTTGATTGTTGTCGTTGCCATCGAGCAGCCAGTCGGTGCTCTGTTCACGCGACCCGCCCACCGAGAGCGAAAAGGCGCCGCGCGTGGCGGCTTCGCTGCTGGCGGCCTGGGTGAAGAAGCTGTTTGGGTTGGTGGATTGAGTTGTGCCCGGCGTCAGGGTGGCCAGTTGGACGAAATTACGTCCGTTCAACGGAAGGTCGGCCACCTGTTCGGACGTGATCACCTGCCCAAGCGTCGGGTTCGAGGTTTCCACGGCCACTTCGGTGGCGCTGACTTCAACTGTGGACGAGACTGCTGCGGGGTTGAGCGTGAAATCGATTTCACGTTGTTCGTCAACTTGGAGACGGATGTCTTTCTGCTCGGCGGTCTGGAAGCCGCTTGACGCGACTCGGATCGTGTACATCGACACCGGCAGCAGAGGCACGAGGTAGTGTCCGGAGTCGTCCGTCTTCGCCTCACGAACAAGACCAGTGGCCTGCGAAGTGATCTTCACGGCCGCGCCGGGAATGACTGACCCGGTTTTATCGGTCACTGTTCCGGAAAGACTTCCGTTCGCCTGGCTATAAAGAAAGGGACAGAGGGAAAACACGCAACAGAGAACCGCAACGAGCAGCGCTTTTCTTGTCAGCATCGGTCTTCACCTTGGCAGCCACTCTTCTCTTCTTGATGAGGGGTGGCGATTAGGGCTCGACTCACTGGTGGCTGGGACTTCGTCAACGAGACCAAGATCGGCCCTTTTTAATGATCGGGCCATCTAAATAGATTTAGATATGCAAGTCAAGCGTTTTTGTGCCGACTCGGCGAATGTCGCAAGCGAGGGCTGCGAATTCAATTTTTCATAATGCCTATGCTTTCGCGGATTTTTACGACGCGGTTGCCCGTGACGTTTTCGAAGCGCTGCATGAGGCCGCTCGGCCAACGAATCTCGACGGCGTCGGCCATGGTAGCCTTGCCCAGCCCAAAGTGCAGTCGGAAGTCACTTTGCGAGATGTATCCACCGCCGCTGCGAACTTCCTGCGTCTGCTGGTGATCGCCCACCCGGACGGTGACTTTGGCGCCGATTGCGTCGCGATTGGACTTCGTCCCTTCCAATTTCAGTAGAATCCAGTTCCCGTGCTCGCCGAGATTCTTAAGCAGGCTGGGACGATCATGGCTGTTGTTCACAACGATCTCGACGGCTCCGTCATTGTCGAAATCGGCGGCGGCTACACCATGGCTGTTGAGCGGAGTCGTGATGCCTGTGCCAGAATCGAGTGAAATGTCCCGAAATCTTCCGCTGTGCTCGTTCCAGTAGAGAACTTTACGTTCGCGGAATGTATTGTTGAGGCCGAGACCTTTGTTATCGAGTTCGGGATAGACGTGACCGTTTGCCATGAAGATGTCGGGCCACCCGTCGTTATCAATGTCGAGAAAGAGCGCGCCCCACCCAAGGAATTGCGAATTCTTGCCAAGTCCAGCGGCTGCGGTGACGTCAGAGAATGTTCCATCGCGATTGTTGCGATAGAGGGTCGCGGTATCGTCGGAGAAATTTGTCTTGACGATGTCGAGCCAGCCGTCGCCGTCGTAGTCGACGGCATCAGCTCCCATGCCGGCTTGCTCGCGGCCTCCATCATTGAAGGCGACGCCTGCTTCCACGGCGGTTTCGGCGAAGGTGCCGTTATGGTTGTTGCGAAAGAGCAAGTTGGGAGTTGAATCGCAGGTGACGTAAATGTCGGGCCAGGCGGAATTGTCAAAGTCACCGGTGAGAGCGGTGAAGCAATAGTAAGCGTCGGTCTTCGCGACGCCGGATGACTGGCTCACGTCTGTGAACGTGCCATCGCCGTTGTTGTGGTAGAGCTCGCTGTGCGTCCCTTTCAGGCCGCGAGGACCGCACATTACCGGTATCCCCTTCCACATGCAAGCCGCGCCGCTGCCGGGCTCGGGTGTGTGCTGCAGATCGAAGTCCACGTAGTGGGCGACGAAGAGATCGAGCTTGCCGTCGCGGTCGTAATCCACGAACGCGCAGCCGGTGGACCAGCGGACGTCGTCGTGCCAGAGGCCCGCCTTGCGGGTAACGTCGGTGAAGGTGCCATCACCGTTGTTATGCAGCAGAACGTCGTGGCCCCAGAAGGTGACAAACAAGTCCACGAATCCGTCATTGTCGTAGTCGCCGGCGCAGACTCCCTGACCCCAGCCCACGAGCCCGACGCCGGCTTTTTGGGTGACGTCGGCGAAGGTACCGTCGTGATTGTTGCGGTAGAGGTGGCTGGTCGGCTCCTGCCCCTTGGGAAAACCTTCCAGACGGCTTCCGTTGACCAGGAAAATGTCAGGCCAGCCGTCGTTGTCGAAGTCAAGGACAGCGGCGCCGCTGCCGGTGGTTTCGATGATGTAGCGCTTGGTCTTGTCGCCCCCGTCTTCAGTGTTGGCAGTCAGACCGGCGTGTTCTGCGACGTCGACGAAGTTAACTTTGGGAGGAGAGAGTTGCGTAGAGAGTGGCGGCGCGGGTTGGTCAACCTTCGAAGCTGTGGCTGTGGATGCGGAATGCTGCTGAGCGGCGACCGACCCCGCGAGTACGCAGAGTGTGCCAACTATCGCCGCAAGCCTGCGATTCATGGGTCCGTATCCACCGGAGAATTTCCCTTATGGATGATCTTACAACCAACCTCAGCTGTGGGTGACCAATTCTCAGCGAGTGCTATCGTGATTTCGTCAACTGGCCACTCTTGCCGCACAACCGATACATCTATGAGCAGACCATCTCTCCGCGGGAGCAAGTAAGGTTCTCCTCTAATAACCTATAATAATAAGTCGCTGAGAAAGTTACCGCGTAGTTTTGACAACGGTCAGCAGCGAGGGCCCAAACAACCCGGGGAACGGGGGTGTGCTGAAAGCGGTCAGGGCACCGGTTAACCCGTTTACGTTGAAGCCGGCTATGGTGTCGTTATTGACCGATCCATTCCCGCGTACAAGAACTGCCCCGAGGGGTCAAGGGCCAAGTATCCTGTGCCCGCGCTCACGGGGAAGGGAGAGCCATTCGTTGCGGTCAACGTGCCGCTGCCTGCGTCGATGCTAAAACCAGAGACGGTGCCGTCGTTGACATTCAAGGCGTACGAGAACTTGCCAGAGGGTGACGCCAAGAGCTCCGGAAGGCCGTTACCAGTAGGAAATGGCGATCCAGGGACGATGGTTAGCATACCGGTCGTGGAGTTGATGCTCCATGCCGCGATGTCGTTTACAGCAGGGTGGTCGACGTACAGAAATGCTCCGGATGGATGCACGGCAATGCTGGAACCGTCACTGCTTATGGGCGATAGAAAGGGAGATCCCGCGATCGGCATGAGCGCACCGCTGGCGGAATCAATCGCAAATACTGACGTCGTGGTCTCGGTCGTGTTGCCGCTGGCGTAAAAAAATTTGCCTGACGGAGCCACGATTGAGGCGCGGAGCACGCTACCATCCGAAAATGGCGACCCCACGATGGCACTCAACGCGCCGGTCGTTTGATTCACCGTAAATGCCGTGGCCCCGCTCGAAGTGGCGGCATAGAGGAACCTGCCCGTGGGGTCAATGGATAGATTGCCAGCTCCGCTGCCTTGGATAGGAAAAGGTGAGCCGCCTGGTGTTGATCAAAAACCCCTCAATCGAAGCGTTATCCAGGCTGCAAACAAACAAGAACTTGCCAGCGGGATCCGACACCATGTTCGCCAATGAAGCGATCGACGTGAAGCCAGAGGTAAATAGCGTCCCCAAGCCTAACGCTCCGGTCGCGAGGTTGACCGGGAATGCCGTTATTCCTTTCAGGCCTGTGGAATAGAGGAACTCGAATTGCGGCTGCGGCGTGGGGATCTGTGACGAGCCACCGCATCCGGCAAGTAACAAGGCCACACAAATCGGAAGGCACGTTTTGGCGGTCACCCAAGAACTTTGGCTGCTCATGTTCCATGCACCTCAAAATCAGCCTAGGCGCGTTTGGCAGGCCACCGATCTCACTTTTGGGAAGAATAGCACGTCAACTGGCGAAACATCGCCATATCGCTCATCCCCCGACGGGGGTCCTTTACAAGGCTTCCCCGTAGAGACGCGGCTTGCCGCGTCTCCCGCCGCGGAGTGAGACGGCAAGCCCCGTCTCCACAGCCGGAGCCTGTCTAGCCATTTGCCTTTGCCACCAGCAAAATCCCCAGACAATAGAAAACAAACATTAGGACCAAGTACATCTTGGCTCTGCCCGGTGCGCCTTCAAATTCCTTCCAGGCCAGCACGCCCCAGAGAGCGGCGACCATCGGTGCGGATTGTCCGATCGCATAGGAGATGGCTACGCCGGTGAAGCTGGCAGCGACCAGATTGAAAACCATGCCGATGCCCCAGATGAATCCGCCGAGCAGTCCGAGCGCGTGGCTGGAAGCGGGAGCGCTGAAGAAACCAGCGAAGCTGACGGGTTCTCCGACGAGAGGCCTTTTCATGAAGTAGATGTTCCACACGAAACATGAGAGCAACGCGCCGAGCGTGAGGAAAATGGCGGCAGCGTAGGGGCCGAGTGTGCCGCGCATGACGCCGTTCACTTCGTGGGGCATCGCTCGAGTCATAAAGGGAGCCCAGAGACCCATCAGGACGCCAGAGACGATGCAGGTGAGGATGCTCTTCTTCGAGGTCGAGCTTGAGGATGAACGACTTGCGGCGGCAAGGCTGCTATAGGCCCGTCCGTCCAGGACTACCGCGATTAGGGCGCAAAGCACGCCCGCCGCCAGCAGTTGGGCGTTGCCTTGCGGGTTCTGTGCATAGCTTGTAATGACGCCCACCACGAGCGCGATTCCAATCGAAACTGGAAACGCAATCGCGAGACCAGCCATATCGATTGCCGCAACCAGCAATAAGTTTGCAAGATTGAAAATGGCGCCGCCGACCATGGCAAGAATTATGTCGTTCGCGTCGGCAGCATGCACGTTGCTGATTAAGCTGGGGCCGTCGTGGCCTGTGCTGCCCATCGTGTATCCGAGGATCAGCGATACCAGAAAAATACCGACGGCGTAGTCCCAGTAAAACAACTCGAAACGATAATTCTTGACGCCCTTGTAGGTGTTGGCCCAGGAGCCCCAGCAGATGGCGCTCGTGATCATCATGAACAG
>Ga0074045_10002443_pt1 | contig 17205 bp, 20 predicted proteins | sample BogForMeECP23OM2_FD_94442 | JGI IMG/M metagenome (GOLD analysis project Ga0074045, IMG submission 94442) | Bog forest soil microbial communities from Calvert Island, British Columbia, Canada - Bog Forest MetaG ECP23OM2 | ecosystem: Environmental > Terrestrial > Soil > Wetlands ...
GTCGCCTCACGGTCTTCCGGATGAACGGCCTGCAGCCATCCGTAGCCCAGCGCGGTCTCCGCTTCCCGTCCGGTCATCTCGCTCCATCTTTTGTTGACATACACCCAGCGCCCTTCCCGGTCCGCGCGGAAGATTCCGATGGGGGCCGCGGAACTCAGCAAGCGGAATAGCTCTTCACTTTCACGGATGGTCTTCTCGGCCTCCACGCGCTTCGAGATATCCACATAAATCGCCAGGTACCCCTGTGTTCTTCCCTCCAGCTTCAGCGGTGCGCCGAACACTTCGACATCGATCTCCTTTCCATCCTTACTTTTGCGTTTTACGGTGTAGTGCACGCCGGGCTGGGTCTCCAGGAGTTTGGGCACGGGCACCCAGTTCTCGCGCATTGCTGGAGTGAGCAAAAGGTCGGAGACGGCGCTCCCGATGAGTTCCTCTTCCGTATATCCAAACATTTTTCGGAAAGCCGGATTGCTTATGCGGATAACGCCGTCAGTGGTCCCGGATATGATTCCCACTGGCGCAGCTTCGTTCAACGCGCGGAAAAGTTCTTCGCTTTCCTGCAGGTGCAATTGCGCCCGCTGGCGCTCTCCGATCTCCTGTTCCAGCGCCATGGTGCGCTCGCCCACGCGCGCTTCCAGAAGGTCCCGCGCTTCGCGGAGTTCCAGGTCGCGGCTTTCGATCACCTCCAGCATGTGATCAAAAGCGCTGCCCAATTGTTCAAGCTCGGGTCCGTGCAAAGAGGGTCCCCGCAGCGAATAGTTTTTTTCTTCCGCCACGCGCCCCGCGACATCCGAGAGCAGCCGAATCGGCCGTACGATCGATTTCTGCTGGAGGAGCGTGAGGAAATACACCAGTACGAGCGTTGTGCCGAGCACGGGGATCGCCAGTAACACGGTGTGCCATCGTTCTTCTCTCAGGTCGCTGAGTCCCGCCTCCAAATACAGCTCTCCGATTTCGCGGCCTTCCAGCTGGATGGGCTGAACGATTCTCAAACAATCTGCGTACCAGGAAATGCCTTCTGTCCTGGGGGCCAGCCCTGGGCTCACACTGCCTGTAGGATTTCCCCGCTTGAACTCCGCAAAAGCGCTTCCATCGGGCAGAAACAGGACACCTCGGCGGATGTGTTTTCTCGTTTTGAGCGCCTGCAGCACTCGCGCTCCTTCAACCCGATCATCAAAGACCAGTGCTGCCGCGCTGTTGGTGCCGATAATGTCGGCTGCGGATTGCAGCTCTTCCACCGTATGTTCGCGCGCCACATGTTCGTTATAGGCCAGGTACATCAGTAGCGCGAACACCAATCCAGCGCTGCTGCTGACCATCGTCAACAGCACCAATCGACGCCTCAATGAGATGTCCCGCCACGCTTTCATGCTTAACCGCCCGGAATGCTGCGTTCCGTGACAACACGTTTCGCCAGTGCCAGCAGCCGCGCGTCCATCTTCAAGTTCGCATTGCGAGCTGCCACCAGGTTTACTTTCATTTGCAGCCGGTCGCTTTCAAAACTGAATTCCACCATGCCCCCGGCTTCCAGAAAACCCTCGCTCTCGCCGACGGTCAGCACGCTTTTCCCTTTCAATCCCTCCAGAATCTTCCCGTAGTGCTTCGCCTCTGACCGGCTGAAGAAAATGACCTCGCATCCCTCCAATTCCTGTTCTCTGTGAACCCAGCGCAATTCAACGTTTCGCCCGCCAAAGGAAACGCCCCCAACCTCCTGTGCGAGTCTGGCACCGAACTGATAGTCTCCCAATGTGCACAATTGAAACGCTGCTTTGCTGGTGCTTGCGGCACTCGCGGGCCATTCCACGAAGCTCGGGAGCTTCCTCAGGTAAATCGCTTTCAATTGGTATTCCCGAGAGATCGCCTGGCTGAACACATCGCCAGGGAACACACAGGCGGTGCACACTGCCAGCAGCAATTTGGCTACGAGGTTCACGCGGCCCCCACTCGGGCCTCGGCTCACTTCTTTTTTCGCCCCCATGGCCTTCTTTCACGCCGGTGTGTTTCGCTTCTCGAAACGCACTACACCCCTCCCCTAGCAACCAGCACAACGTGCAAGGGACACACCAATTCATCGGCCAAAAAGGCTTTTCATTGAACGAAACACACGACTTGTGAGGTTAGATATTTCTAGGAAAAGTGAAACGTCTCGTTCCGGAACACTTCCGCCCTTTTCGACTCACTCCCGCTCAGCTTGCTCCACCGCGCGGCCCCTGCTACTCCGGCTTTTCTTTGTCTGGGTTAGCAAAAGGTCCAGGGCGTCACTTACCTCAGGCCCGGAAGACCGGCTCAAGAGAAGCTATCTTCGTTTTGAGTCCCGTCAACTCAGCCGCGCTCAATTCGGGCAGCGGCGCTGACGCCAACTCAAGTGCCAGGTCGAAGATTCGCTCATCACCCGGCGGCACGGCAGCAGTCACCTCCTGGTTTAAGGTAAATCGCAGCGCCAGTCGGGCCATCTCCCGATCGTCAATCGGTTCATACCAACACTTCGGATACTTGCGTTCGCTCTCTTTCATGCCCGCGGGCCACCTCCCGAACGCCAGCGCCTTCAATGCCATCCGGGCCATGCCCTTCGCTTTGGCTTTCGCCAGAATCTGCGGGCCAAAACCGCCGTTCTCCCAGGCATTGACGTTCACCGGGAATAGCACGCTGTCCAGTTCGAGCGCATCCATCAGACGGAGCGCGGCCGGCGCATTGTGCGCGGAGAAGCCTGCATGCCGCACCTTGCCTTCCTTCTTCGCCGCGAAAAACGTCTCCGCAGCTCCGCCTGCCGCAAGAATCTTATCCACGTCATCCATCGAGCTCACGGCGTGAAACTGGTAGAGATCCACATGATCGGTGTGGAAACGCTGCAGGCTGCGTTCCAACTCCTCACGGGCGCCCTTCGCGTCGCGATGCATCGTTTTTTCCGCAAGGAACACCTTGCTGCGGTAGGGCCGCAACGCTTCCCCGAGCTTCGTTTCCGCTTCACCATCGAAATACGAGGGGGCGCAATCGAAATAATTCACGCCTCGGTCGTATGCCACCGCGACGCGGCGCGAAGCTTCCTCCTGCGGAAGTCCGCAAACGACGATGCCGCCGAGCGCGATGATCGAGAGGTCAATTCCATCCTTGTAGCGGCGGCGCGGGAGTGCTGCCTCCCAACTGTAGGCGGCTGTGGCTGTCAAGGCTGCCGCGGCGCCAAGAAACTTGCGACGATTCATAGATTGGCTCCTCCCCGGGCGCATCGCATTGTAGTGCTCGGTATCAACCTGCGCAACATTCGTTTCCCTTTCGCATCCTGCCGCCGTGCTGTGCCCGCGGGCGCCCCGCGTGCCCCCTGTTCATTAAGCCGGTCGGCCCGGCCCCAGGCGACCCTGTTTACGGCCTTCTTTTACCCTTGTGCTTTACCGCACCAGGGAAAGCACTCCTCCGCTTCCTCCACTTCTCGCCAGGCTATACTTGTATAGCGAGGTACTTATGCTGGCCATTCGCCTTCCGCTGGCCGTCGAAAAACGCCTGGAAAAGCTCGCACGACACACCGGGCGTACCAAGACCTTCTATGTTCGCGAAGCCATCCTGCAACATTTGGAAGATCTCGAGGACCTGTATCTCGCCGAAGCCGCACTGGAACGCATCCGGAGTGGCGAAGACCCCACCATCCCCCTGAAGGAAGTTATGAAACGCCATGGCCTACCGAATTGAGCTGTCGGCCGAGGTTGATCGGGAACTCGCCGTTCTCGAGCCCCAGCATCGCAAGCCCATCCTGAGGTTCCTCCATGATCGCGTGGCCCGACTGGACGATCCTCACAGCATCGGGCACGCTCTGCCCGGTTCGCGTCTTGGCGAGGTCTGGAAATGCCGTGTGGGCGATTACCGCCTGATCTGCAAGATCGAGGATGATCGCCTGCTTGTTCTCTTTCTTCGCCTTGGACATCTCCGAGAGATTTATCGTTAGAGCAGATCCCCATCCCCTCAGAACGCGCCAGCCGACCAAAACACGCCACGGAGGCATGAGCGCATATATCTCGCTGGGGAACTTCGCTCCGGCGGGAGACTATAATGCCGCAAGCGGTCGAGTGCGCCGCTGGAGCTGCCGAGATGCGCAAAACATCCCTTCCGTTGTCGCAGGTTTACCGCTTGTTGGAACCGGGGCCGGTTGTGCTGGTTACGTCCGCGCGCGCCGGGCGAGCCAACGTGATGACCATGTCGTGGCACATGATGATTGAATTCGAGCCGCCCACCGTTGCGTGCGTGATCAGCAATCGCAATTTCACGTTCGATATTTTGAGAGATACGCGGGAATGTGTGATCAACATCCCCACCGTCGAGCTGGCCAAGAAAGTTGTCGGCTGCGGAAATACGTCGGGCCGTGCGCTCGACAAATTCAAGAAATTCCGGCTTAGTCCGTTGCCCGCCACATGCGTCGCCGCGCCGTTGATTTCCGAATGCTACGCCAATCTCGAATGCAAGGTGATCGATACGAGGATGGTGGACAAATACTGCATGTTTATCCTCGAAGTCATGAAAGCCTGGATCGACCGGGCAAAGAAAAATCCCCGCACCATTCACCATTGCGGGCGCGGCGTTTTCAGGGTCGCGGGACGCTTGATCAAATTGCCTTCGAAGATGAAATAGGGCCGCTGGGCGACCCTCCGCCTCTTCCTGCATCCGGTGAAAGTATTGGGGTGATCTCCTCGCCGTGTTCATCACCCGCTTCTCTGCCACTGCATGCCTTCCCCTACAAATGCTGAACTGCTATCCTTTCCCACGTCCGCCATGCCAACAGTTTCCGCCCCCTTCGGACTCGGCCACCTGACAATGAAATCCCTTGGAAATTCTCCAGGAGGAACTCATCGATGAATCAGCCAAATTTGCCGCCCTCTGAATCGACATGCAAGCCCATCACGCGCCGCAACCTTATACAAGGCGCTTCTGCCGTCGCACTGGCGGGGATCATCGGAAACACATCCTTCGCCCATGCGGCCAACGCGGCTCCGCCCCCAAACGCCGCCCCTCGCCCTGCGGATAAGTCCGAATCCTTTCCCGATAAGTTCCTTTGGGGCTGCGCCACGGCTGGTCATCAGGTCGAGGGCAACAATACCAACAGCGATCTCTGGACCGTGGAACATCTGCCCCAGAGCATTTTCAAGGAACCCTCCGGCGATGCCTGCGATCACTACCATCTCTATCCCCAGGACATCAGCATGCTGGCCGACCTTGGTTTCAACACCTACCGCTTTTCGCTCGAGTGGGCGCGCATCGAACCCGACGAGGGCTTCTTCTCCAACGCCGAACTCGAACACTACCGCCGCATGCTGGCCGCCTGCCGCGAGCACCATCTGGCGACGCTGCTCACTTACTCGCACTTCTCCCTGCCGCGCTGGTTTGCCTACAAGGGCGCCTGGCAAAATCCCTCTGCGGCTGATCTTTACGCCCGCTTCTGTGAAAAGACTACCAAGCACCTGGGAGATCTGGTGGATTATGCCTCCACATTCAATGAGCCGGACGTTCCCCAATTGCTGAGTTGGATCAACCTGCCGGAGATGCAGGGCAAGAATATGACCGACGTTTTCCAGCAGAGTCTCGCTAACGTCCGCCAGCAGCTCCACGCTCCTGAATTCGCGGGTTTCTTTCTGGGTGATGATCCCCAGAAGATCCGCGATGGGATTTTGGCGGCCCACCACAAGGGTAGGGCCGCGATGAAATCGGTGCGCAGCGAAATGCCCGTGGGATTCAATCTCGCCATGTCCGACGATCAGCCGGCACCTTCGGACAGTCACCTGGCCGAAAAACGTGCGGACGTCTACGGCCCCTGGTTCGACGCCGCAAGAACATGCGACTATCTCGGCGTGCAGACCTATTCACGCTCCATTGTCGGAAAGCGGGATTTGCCCGCCCCGCAAGGCGCGGAGCTCACGCAGGTCGGCTGGGAGTTTTATCCCGAATGCGTCGAGCACGTGGTGCGCTACGCCAGCAAGGAAGCCGGTGTGCCCCTCATCGTCACGGAAAACGGCATTGCCACCACCGACGACACGCGCCGCGTCGAGTATTATCAACGCGCCCTCGCCGGTCTGAAGCGCGCCATTGACGACGGCGTGGATGTCCGCGGCTATGTCGCCTGGTCGTTGCTCGACAACTTCGAGTGGATGTCCGGCTTCGAGCCCAAGTTCGGCATCGTCGCCGTCGATTTGGCCACGCAACGCCGAACCATCAAGCCCAGCGGCGCCATGCTAGGCAACATCGCCCGCAGAAATTCCCTTTGATTCGCGTGCGCGCGGCACAGTCATTCTTATTTGCCCCGCTTGCCGGGTGCCCACCCGCATTTTCCGCTCGTAGGGGCACGATGCATCGTGCGTTCTCTGTCCGAGCGCCGTAGGCGCGCCAGAAGTTAGCCCAGGGCGTGAGCCCTGGGTACGAGATCTATAAACAAGATCAGCGCCGGAGGTGCGGCACCTATCTGTTCGCAGCGATACCTAAAACCGACTCGTGCGAGTTATGGCGCGGGGGCGGCCTTGTGAACCGTCTTCAAGCAAAGGATAGGGGGTCCTGCTTGTGGTCCGGTAGGCTGCGGTGTCCATCTGGACGGTGACACTGGCAGATTGCGAGGGCGGTGTCAATGGCGAAAGTGACACCGTTGGGCTGTGGTGTCGTAGGGCAGTCAAGCGTAGGCGCGGCGTTCTGTTCTTCGTTATCCTTTGCCAGCCCGGATTTCTGGCGCACCCGGACACCCGGCCCCGCGCCTGGCGCGCGGGTTGTGCGCGCCTGGCTTCGGGTGGGCGTCTGGGTGTCGGCCTTTCGCTTGGGTTTCTTTGCGCGCTTTCATGAGGGTGGGGGAAGCGCGGTTGTCGGCCGGCAACATTCCCCCGCCCCCGAATGGGGATGCAGCTTTCCGGAGGTGTGGGCTGGGGGAGGGGGAATGGCTTTGCCGGCCGCTGGACGATCTGCGTGCGGCGCGCTTTTGGCCGCACGCAAAGACGCATGGATTCTTGCCGTGCGGTGTCGCTTTTTCTTGGGTGGCCTTGCACCGCTGCACGCCGGCGACGCTTCACGGCTTCCATTCCGGCGCCGGCGTGCAGCGGTGTCCTGGGTTGGCAGTTGACTTCCGGCTGCGTGGGGTGCGCCAGCGGGAAACGTAATGCCGCGTTATCGGCCCCCGGCATGGCCGCTGCCACAGCTTCACCGTGGCGGCGGCCATGCTCAGAGGGGACGATAACGACGCATTACGTTTAGGTCGCCACGCTTCACTGGCACGACCGCTGGCGCTCTCTGGGGTGATTGCGCGGGAAGGTGGCGGGCGGCGTGCGCTCTTTCTTTTCGCACGACGCACGACACCGCCCTTGGAATTGCCGCGGGGGCTGGCCGCTTCCCTCGGGGCACGTGGGGCAGGTCTTCCCTTTCTGAACTGCGGGCTTCTCGCTTCCGACACGCTCGACGGCCACGGCGGGTTCTTCGTTACACCTTCTTGTTGTTTGCTGCGTGTGGGTGTCTTTACGCCGGTGTGAGAGGGGTTGGCCCGATCGCGGTGTAGGCGGCACCGGAGCGCATCCGCGAATGGCCGCGCTTTTTCGGTTGCGGTGTGGTGGCGGTGACTGGGAGCTGCGGCCTTGAGCGTTTGCGCGAGGATGCTGCCGGAACCGTGAGCGCGATCGCGGAGTGTGCGGGCGCGGGGAGCGGTGCTTGGGATTTGGCGCCGCGATCGCGGAGCGTGCGGGCGCGGGGAGCGGTGCTTAGGATTTGGCACCGCGACCGCGCACGCGCGTGGTCGGCTATCCCTGGCGAACGGGATTGCCCTGGCTCTTCGGCGGTGTCGGCCTGGATGGGCTTTTGCTTACGCGGAGGATTCTTTTTATGCGCTGTGACACCGTGCCCGGTTCCCTGCGGCGGTACACGCGGAGTTGCTTCCTCATTTGCTGCTTTCGAGTTCGCGGAGTTGCTTCTTCATTTGCGGCTTTCGAGTTCGCGGAGTTCCGTCTCGGTGACTTCATCCATGGTGTTCGGGCTATTCAGGCCGGGCATTCTTCGCGTGGTGGTGCTGGCGAATCTGACGATGAGGCGGAGCAGGCGGATGTCCGGCTTCTTCTTTCGCGAGGCTTGCTCTACCGCGACGTCGACGAGATGCTCCAGCTTTTCCGCGAGCTTGCCGTTCATCTGGATGATGGCAACAATTTCCACGGCGCGTAGTTTCTGGATTTCGCGCAGCAGGAGTGCGGTTTTTGCGTTCTGGGAGAGCTGGTTGATTCTGGGCGGGTTAGGGCGTGCGTTCTTCATGTGGGCTATGGGGCCCCCTTTCTTTTTCGGGTTTTCTGCAGGCGCTTCCAGTCTGAGATCAGCTTTTCGGCGCTGCGGAAGTCTTCGCGAAAGAGCGTGCCGGCTGCGTCGATGTACATGAGTGGCGGGCGTCTCAGGGTTTGTGGTGTGACGATGCGGGCGCCGGGGAGCTGCAGGCGGATGGGCGGGCGGAAGCGAAAGCGGCGAGCGGAACGGCGTTCTGCGATCGCGGGCCAGTTCTTTCGCCGGCGTTTGTTCTGGGCGGCGCGCGCCGCTGGCGTGAGGTTCTTCTGGCGCTGCTTTTCCGACCAGCGTTTTTTCTGTGCCGGCGATAGACCTGGTGGGCCTTTCCAGCGGGTGCCGCGTGTGTTGCCTGGATGTCTGGGCACGGCTCCTCGATTGGAGCGATTTCTCAACGGTACACCTTGTTGGTGTTTTGTGCGGTGACGTTTCGTTGCAGGTGAGGTTTGCGTGGTGATAGTTGACCTTGTCGTACTTCACGGCCGCGGTGGGGGCATGGGCCGAATCTTTGTGGATTCGGCCCAGTCCAGGGTTCGCGGCTTTTACCGCCCTTGCTCCTTTCCGCGTGGTACGCTGGTTTAACTTCCGGCTGCCCTGAGAGACGAGGGCCGTTGCCTTCCCCAGGCACTGACATACGGCCCTCAGTTTTTCGCAGTTTTCTCGAGCTGGTCTGCTTTTCTTTCCGACACCGTTGCAATGGACAGAAGTTCGAGGTCTTGGTCTTCCTCCATCTGGCCCGCGAGCTGGCGGATGGCTTCGACGTGTCCCGGTGCCACAATGGTGGTGTCGGTGGCTTCCGGTTCGTGGCCGGTCCTCTGGCTGACGATGACGACGTAGAAGCGGGTCATGGTATCCCCGGCAATCTGCGGATGAGCTCGCCCTGGGCGTTGCGGGCGAAGGTGCGTGTCTCCGTGGGGCCGTTCGGGTCGATGAGGATGGTGACGATCGTCAGGCGGCTCATGGGTTCCTCCTGGTGGCTTCGTCGTTAGCTTTGCCAGGCGTGAGTGTGGCTTTCACGGTGTCGCCTGCGACTTTGAAGGTCATGGTGATGACGGCCTGGCTGTCCAGGATTTCCAGGATGGGCCGCATGGCGCGATGGAGTTCGACGATCGCGCGGCCGATGAGAGCCCGCTGCTCGATCGCTTCTGGGGATTTTGCCGGGAATCCGGGAAGGGTGCGTTCAATCATGGCTTCCCCTTCGCGATTCTGTAGGTTCCGTCCGTCTGCGCGCCTTCGCGGTTTGCGGCGGCGCGTTGGTCGTGGATGGTGAGGTCGGCTTTGGTGAAGGTGTCACACGGGCAAGAGTTGCAGCCGTTGGCCTGCGGGCCTGAATGGTGGATGGCGCGGATGTGGCCGCACGTGCAGAGGTCCGTACCGCTTGCGGTGTCCTTCACGGCGCAACTGGCGTCTTCACCCTGTGGGCGTGCACGCGGAGCTCCACGTGGGCGTCTCTTCTTTTCTCTCGCTGGGTCTTCTCCGCGAAGAAGCTCAGCAGCGCGTTCGATATCGCTCTGCGGATCGAGCTTCCCTCTGCGGCAGTCTTCTCCATCTGCGGGCCCCATTTCCGGTGGGTCCACTCGATTGAACAGCGGTAAGTCTGTCTCCTTGGCATGGCTCTCCTTTCCTTCCATCTTGCGGTAGATGCGGCTTGCCGCTTCGGCGCACATTTGGCCGAAGCGCTGAGTGACGATCTGTTCTTCGATGACGTCTTCGTCCAGCATCCAGAAGTACAGGCTTTCGATTTCGAGGCGGATGGCGGCGGCGGTTTGTGGTTTCACTGTTTCACCTGTGAGTGGAAGTTCAGCAGGCGGTGCAGGCCGGCGAGTTCTTCTTTCGCGAGCGGGGCAATGTAGGACACCGTGCTGGCCATGTTTTCATGGCCGAGGTACTGCTGCACGGCGCGCAGGTCGTGCGTGGCGCGGTAGAGGTTGGTGGCGGTGGTTCTTCGCAGATCGTGAGGCCGGAGCTCCGGGACTCCGGCCTTTTTTGTGAGGCGATGCCATGCCGTGCGTATTCCCTCTGGTGAGAGGGGCCGGCCGTTCAGGATGCTGACGCAACTTTCGTTGGTGTCGGGTTGGCAGGCTTTTGCCGCTTGGAGCATTTCGTACACGGCCATGGGAGTTTCGATGGTGCGGACCTTTCCGCCTTTCGTGCGGATGGTGATGGTGTGGTCCTGGGCGTTGAACGATGCGGGGGTGACCGCGAGCGCTTCGGAGAAGCGCAGAGCGGTATGCCAGCACAGTAGCACGAACAGGCGCATTGCCGGGGTGGTGTCTTTCAAGATGGCGTCGATTTTTTCCGAGGTGCAGATCACGGCGCGCGGCTGAGGGTGATTCATTCTGGCCACGGTGAGCGGCGGCGCGCCGATCGGCTGCAGGGAGCGCAACAGGCGCTTGAGGATGTTTCCCCGGTTGTAGGCGGTGTGCGGCGCATAGCGCTGCCGCCAGCGCTGCCACAGCGCGTCGATCATGAGTTGGGTGAGCTGGTGCGGGTAGAGATGGCCTACTTCCCGCGAGAGGCCTTTGCAGACTGCATAGGCTTCGCGGCGTTTCGGCCATGGACGCGCCCACGCTTCGAGGATGGCCGAGAGCTTGTCGTGGGCCGGGCTTTTTTTGAGGCGACTAGGTTGCGCTGGCGCGTCTGGAATCGTAGCGCGGCTGGTTTGTTGGGGAATGACTTCCGGTGGCGCTTGCCGTGTTCGTCTTCCCAGTCGGCATAGTAGCGGCCGTATTTCGTTAGCATTGGTGACACCTTGGTGACACCGTGTTGCTCCGGGCCTTTGTTCTAGCGGGTTTCCCCTCGGTGAACCGTCTTCAAGCAATAGTTGTTGATCGCTCCGCCGGTCGCCGCGCCGATATGCAGAATGGATACCCAGCGCTCCAACTTGTGGTGACCGTAGCGGTGAAAAAGGTAAGTCGCGCCGATCGAGAGCCCCGTGGCGCCGGCTTCAATGGACGCGAACGCCGCATGATTGTCGACGACGGCATTCGTTAGCAATACCTCCTGGTCACCGCGGCGACGGAAGTTCAGCGTCGAAAAATAGTCCAGCGTGCGCGACGCGCCGACGCCCGCAAATAGCCAGTCGTTCTCCTTGTCCCAGAAGCGGTGCGTTTCGGGTGGCGCTTGGATGGGCGGCTTTTTCGCGGGTTCCGGGGCGGATGGAGCGTTGCTTTGGCCCTGGGCAAGCACCGACGGCGACCCAAGCAAACATGCCAAGACCGTCAGCACAACGATCCAGAAATCGCGCACCCAGAAGGTCTCCTCAGCCTTTCACTTGCTCATCGATAATCCGGTCTAAGTATAACCGTGCGGGCGGCGCGCCGCTCTTGCCCGGTGCCGGGTTACGTAGATGCAGGACTCCGCACCCTGCGGAAAAGCTCCGCATCCCAGGGGGTCGGAGCGGCACCCGTCCCGACCCGGTCGGAAGCGCCAATTGTAAAACCGCGTGGCTCTCGTTGGACTTTCGCCCGCCGCAGTCCGTGAAGCCGCGGTCTCACGAGAGCCACTTATGCGTTGGATTCGAGTGAAAAAATGGCCGAGCTTGGGTTACTTTCCGCTCAAGCCGACGCTGCTGCCAACTCCGGTGCAGAAATCCCATCCGGGCGTGGCGAAATTGCTGATGTTGACGCCACAGTTGCCATAGAGAATGTCGCGAAAATCATTTCCGCCGAAGAAAAAGTTCCGGTAAATCTCGGCGTTCTCTGCTTGGCTGGAAGAATGGAACTTCCCGGCATTGTTAATGATTCCGGCCAGGCTTGGCGTGGAAACACTTGTGCCACCGACGATGAAGAATCCGCCGGGTTGGCCTGCATACAGGTTGGTGTCCACCAGCCAGACTCCGGTGTTGGGGTTGGCATCGAAGGAAAGGTCAGGAGTGCCGCGAGCCGGACCCACGATTCCGGCAATGCCATCCTGGAAGTGCGGGCGCGCTTCGTAAAGACTCGGTCCGCCTCCGGCGTCCTGCCAAGTGGATTCGAGGAGGAATTGGCCGGTGGAGGAATTCCGGGAGATCGTGGTACCACCGGCAGCAAGGACGTTGGGCGAAGTTGCCGGCCACTCTGCTCCGGGGCTATCCCCCGTGGCGGCGATATAGACCACGCCTGGGGTAGTGAAGAGTCCATCCAACTGCGTTTCCTGGGAAAACTCTCCGAAGGTGAAGCTCATGCTGACTTCGCCGCCGTGGTGCGCAGATACGAGTGTGCTTGCCACGTTAATGGCGGTAATGAGGTCGTCGCCGCTGTTGGTAGCCGCTTCCACGAGGAAAAGTTTCGCCCCCGGCGCCATGGCGTGCGCGTATTCAATGTCCAGCGACTCTTCCAACTCCCAGCCGCCCGTGGGATCCAGTGCTGGCTGAGTGCCGCTGGCATAGACGACCGTAAGATCCGCCGGCGGGAGGCCGAAAACTGCGCAAAAGATGGCGAGGTCGCTGACCGCGTTGGGGTCATCAAAGGCGTCGACTATCGCGATCGTGCCGGAACCTCCCTTGACCGTTCGCGTCGTCTCGTCGGGATTACAGCCCGGCTGGGGGTGCCGCACCAGGCCATAAACACACCCGAGCGAGGCGGGTGTCTCGAAGAACAGGCCCGGCACCGGCGGCAACTCATTGGGCTGAGCGTTGGCATTGATGGCGATGGGGCCGCTTTCCGGCATCATCACCAGTAAATTCGTGTGCGCTTTCACACCGGCATCACCCGGATGAGCCACGCTTGATTGCGGAATTACGACGTGCATTTTCGCTCGTGGCGTCTGCGCAGCAACACTCTGCGCGAAGCCCAGCAGAAGCAAAACTCCGAGGGATAAGATAGACCTCCCCATACGTCCCATAGGACCTCCTTTGAATTGTCAGTTGTCTCTGGTTCGGGAACCCCCCGCTCTTGCAGCCTTCCTGGCGATTCCGCGGGGGACAGCAAGCAGAATGCGCGAGTCAGGCTCAACTGGCTGCGGGCGGGAGCTTATCCACAACGGTCTTTTTAGCCCCCGGTAGGCCCACACTATACAACCCAAGGGCGATTCCAGAAAGCTGTTTTTCCGTTGGCCACGCCGCCCCCTGGTTACGTGGACGATAAGCTACCCCTGTTCTTGCGGATAGACGGGAATACTTGAAGATAGTGGCGAGTGACGAGTGGCTAGTGGTGAGCCTGAGAAGGCGGGAGCGGGATCCGCTTTTTTCTTGCCTCCTGATCGCTGGTTACCGATAGCTCGCCCATCAATGGCACAAGAACAGGGTCCCCTCAACATAGTGCGTACAGCACGGTAAAATGTTTACCGGAGGTTTTTCAGTTGGGCGCGTTGGGGGTCGAACCGCCTCTGCAAGGCGGCAATCTCTTTTGGTATTCATTTGTTTGTGCGACGGCCACCTGGAAGTACACGAGGGCGACCCTGGCAGGAGGCACAGAGACTGTGTGGGAGGCCGGGGTACCTGCTCCCCGTGCAAGCACGAAAGCGAAGGGCAGGGCGGCGAGGCCAACAACAAGAGCCAGAGCACGGAACTTTGATGGAACGAATCCGGACACGATGTCCTCCCTGAAGTTGTGGCGGGGCCAGCAAAGAATACTGCGATTTCGTGTGCAGCGTCCCCTCGGCTGTCGCCTGCCCGATTTTGCCAGGGAGAGTGGGCTTAGCTTACATCAAGGCAGCATACGCCTGAAAAAACGACTAGGAAGTGAAGGGGGGCAGAAGAGTGGGTGGGCCAGGAGGGTTATCAGCGGTCAGATATCAACGATTGGGAAGCAGGAATCAGAGATAACGCCCCGACCCTCAGGGGTTAAAACCCCTCGCCTTCCAGACTGTTCGGCACGGCAAGGGAAGGCTTCACACTGGAAAAGGCGAGATCCGGTAGAAGGATGCAAATCCCTAATGTTTGCTGAGGTATTTCATGCCGGTATCGCACATGACGGTGACAATGGTGGCGTGGGGTCCAATTCGTTCGGCTAAACGCAAAGCGGCGATGACATTGGCGCCGGTGGAAGTGCCCGCAAAAAGGCCTTCCTCGCGGGCCAGCCGAAGGGTCATGGCCACGGCCTCTTCCGAGGAAACCTGCTCAATGTGATCGGCGATGCCCTTTCGCCAGAGCGGCACAACAAAGCCCGCTCCGATCCCGTCGATTTTATGGGCGCCTGGCTGGCCGCCGGAGAGAACCGGGGATTCTGAGGGCTCCACGGCAACGATTCGGATGTGTTCGTTGTGGCGGCGCAAGGCTTCGCCGGTGCCTCGAAGGGACGCCGCGGTGCCCACGCTCTGGACAAAGCCATCGATCTGTCCGCCGGTCTGAATCCAGATTTCCTCCGCCAGTTTGTGATAGGCGGCAAACTGGTCCGTATTCTTCATCTGATCGGTCCAGAAGCTTCCTGTTTTTGCGGCGATGATGCGCGCGGCTTCGATCATGTCCCGAGTGAGTTTCTCCGTCATGCCGCCACCTTCGCTGGGCACGATTTGCAGCCGGGCTCCCAGAATCTTCATGTGCTCGAGTTTTTCCCGGGCGAAGGCATCCGAAGTCACGATGTGCAGGGGGTATCCCTTCACCGCGCAGATGAGCGACAGGGATACGCCTGTGCTGCCGCCGGTATATTCGACGACAGAACCCTGCGCGGCGAGACGTCCGTCCGCCTCTGCCGCTTCGATCATGGCCAGCGCCATGCGGTCTTTCATGCTGCCGGTCGGGTTCTCGCTTTCGAGTTTCAGCAGGATGCGGGAGCCGTTCTGGGGAACGATCTTGCGCAAAGCCAATAAAGAGGTGTTGCCGATGCAATGCAGGATGTCCCGCTTCAATCCGCTCATGATGGCTGTCCCTTTTCCTGACGTGGCCTGATGAATCGGGTCACGATTTCCAAGCTTTCCTTCTGAATCTACCACGGCCGACGTCGGGATTATGCAGAAGGAAGGCTATCAGCGATCAGATATCAGCGATCATGAGACAAGGACTAAGGAGCGGGATTAACGGCAAAGTCGAACAAGCGGTTGGCGCCAGCGGAACCTGGGCCGTGCCTCCCCAGCCCAGCCGAACTCAAAAAGCAGTATTCTCCCGGTGGGAGCGGCGTGTTGGGCGTGACCTTGTACACGCCCGGGCGCAATTTGTTGAACGAGAAACGAATGCTGGCCTTCTGGTCGGTGCCACTGGAAGTGCCGAACGCATTTGATGTCATGACGACGGTTTCGCGCGAGTCCTTCTTTTCGTCGAACTTCAGTAAGGCGAATTCATTGGGGGAGGTGGGTCCTTCCCAGGATGCATACGTGAGGGCGCTACCCGGCTCCTCGAAATAAAAATAGAAAACCAGATTGGGATCGCCGGTGGAAACGGCGGCGTTCCTTCCCTGCACCACGGCCAGGAATTTCACTTTGGCAATGCCGAAGGTGAAGGCGGCTTCCGCAACGCCGCTGGTTTTCCCTTCGGAATACACGGTGGGTTCCAGGAGAGTCATCTTCGGGCCGTCTTTGGTCTTCGCATAGATGTAGATACCGGATTCATGGGGCGAATTAGGGTCGTTGGGGTCGGCGCTCTGCGGGTTCTCCTGGCCGGGCGCGGAGCCGGCGTTTCGCGCAGCGGCCGGGTGCGGATTGACCATCGCGCGCATGACGGCGTCCGATACGTTGGCTGCTTTCAGGGCCGTCAAACCTTCCACACTCGTGTCGAAATCGGTGACATCCGCGGCGTGAATCTTGTCCACGATAAGGCCGTTGGAGAGCCCGAGCGAGACCATCTGAATGATCTCCCGATTGGTGAGCGTGCCTGGAGCTTGCTGAGCAGCACAAAGCGATGCGGCCAGCACCATGGCTGCGACGATCGTGCAAATGCGGACGGATGCGGTGGTCATGAGTTTTCCTTTCTCGCCGCCTGGCCCCGGCAGCTTGCGGCGCACGGCGGCCGCGCGCGGTGGAGAAGATGCGTGTGGCATCCCTCATTGTGTGAGACGTGTGCTCGTTCGATCTGGTTACGGTCAACGCGCGGGACGATGCGTCATTCGCAAGAAAAAGTAGATCCCTCGCTGTGCTTGGGATGACCAACAGGGGGGAGGGGCGGGTGTGATTGCGGCGCGCGCGATGGCTCGGCTACAATCATTTGTTTGCCATGCTGCGGAAAGGCTTAGCCGAAGCGTCATGCACGAAATCCGCGTCCACAACACCCTCTCCGGCAAGGTTGAGCCGTTCGTGCCCCTGAAGCCGGGGGAAATCCGCATGTACACCTGTGGTCCCACGGTCTACGACTACGCGCACATTGGCAATTTCCGCACCTTCGTCTTCCAGGACATCCTGCGGCGTTTCCTGAAACTGCGCGGCTTCAAGCTCACCCACGTGATGAATCTGACCGACGTGGACGACCGCATCATCGCCAATTCCGCGGCCGCCGGCATCTCCATCCGCGATTACACGGAAAAGTACATTCAAGCTTTCTACGCCGATTGCCGCACGCTCAGCGTGGAATCGCCGGAGCACTGGATCCGCGCCACGGACCACATTGACGACATGGTGTCGCTCATCCAACGGCTGCAGAAAAATACCTACACCTATCCGAGCGAAGGCTCGCTCTATTACCGCATCGCCAAATTCAAGGACTACGGGAAGCTCTCCAAGATTGACTTGACCGGCATTCAGGCGGGAACTCGTGTGGACAACGATCGCTACGACAAGGAAAGCGCGCGCGATTTCGCCCTGTGGAAAGCGCCCAAGCCCGGCGAGCATTTCTGGGAAACACCCATCGGCGCGGGGCGTCCCGGCTGGCACATCGAGTGTTCCGCGATGGCCATGAAATACCTGGGCGAAACGCTGGACATTCACACTGGCGGCATTGACCTGGCCTTCCCGCACCACGAAAACGAGATTGCGCAGAGCGAAGCGGCCACGGGAAAGCCGTTCGCGCGCTACTGGCTGCACGCGGAGCACCTGCTGGTGGAAGGCGAGAAGATGTCCAAGTCGCTGGGCAACTTCTTCACGTTGCGCGAC
>Ga0074045_10002444_pt1 | contig 17204 bp, 16 predicted proteins | sample BogForMeECP23OM2_FD_94442 | JGI IMG/M metagenome (GOLD analysis project Ga0074045, IMG submission 94442) | Bog forest soil microbial communities from Calvert Island, British Columbia, Canada - Bog Forest MetaG ECP23OM2 | ecosystem: Environmental > Terrestrial > Soil > Wetlands ...
CCTAGCGGCTATCCATCACGGGCATCGGGTCAGGTCCTGACGGGAGCAGCCTTACCGTGACCCGTCGACGCTGGCGGGGCGACGGGGCCGAGGGGCACGCGGGGTCTCCGCGCGGTCCGTCCGGACGGCAATCCTGCTGGCCTAGCACGCCCGGCAGGATCTCGGGTCGGTACACAAGTCTTTAAATACGCGGTCCCCGCGTGTTCACCTCAGTTCGCCGCCCATGCATACCTACGTTGACCTCTACTTCACGCCGGAGAGCGTCTCACCGCTCGAGCTCTCCGACCGCCTCCGCTCGGTCGCCGGACTTTCGTTCATCATCGGCCCCCACGACCTCGTCTTCGATTGGAACTTCGAGAAGGAGTTCCAGGAGCGCCTGGCGAAGATCCACGAGGCACTCAAGGGAACCGGGATTCTCTATCGGGTCGAGACGGTCTCGGACGCCCCGGATTTCGCGCCCCCGATCCCCTGGCCCCCACCGATGCCCCGCCAGGACCCCGAGCACCCCGGCTTCTGAGCCGGCTCCCCCACCCCCCCGTTTCCAGTGGAAGGGTGCCTACCAGCCTTCGTCCGCAGGGTCCACCGAGTCGCGCTCCAGAATGGCCCGACGCGCCGAAGGGATCTCCAGTTTCTCTCCTTTTGAGTAATCGTAGACGACACTGACCGTCCGGCCGCGAGCGGTGACAGTGGACGTGCCGGCGAGCATGAAGCGATAGAGTAGTGTGAAGCTCGTGCGGCCGAGCGGACGGGCGGGCGCAACCTCGCCAACGAGCTCGGCTCCGTAGGGAACCGGGGCGAGGTAGCGACAGGCGGCTTCGGCGATGATGAGGTCGATCTGCGTGGGGTCGAGACTGCCGAGGAGAGGTAGGTAGTAGTCGCAACGGAGCGTTTCCATGTAGACGAAGTACGCAGCGTGGTTGAGGTGGTTCAGTACGTCTAGGTCGTGGTACGGTACGTAGAACTGTCGACGCACCGGCCAGGAGCGTCCGGGGACCGGGGCGGCCGGTGAGGGCGTCACGCCGCACGGACGTCCACGGTCCATATATGGCCTCGAGGAGGTGCGGAGCCCCGGTCCGTCCGGGAGAGTGGAATCATGGCAGGGCATGGGGTAGGGGCCGGTTCCAGTGGAAGCGGGGGGGTGGGGGGGCTCGTCACGCCGCCCACGACCCCTGGGGAGATGGCGGCCACGGTCGCCCGCGTCCGCGACGCGGTCCGGCGGCACTCGAAGCGGTTCGAGCACGCGATCCCGCTCATCGCGAGCGAGAACCTCCTTTCCCCGTACGCCAAGGAGCTCCTGATCAGCGACTTCCATTCCCGATACGCCGAAGGGCTTCCCGGCGAACGGTACTACGAAGGGAACGAGCAGGTCGACGAGGTCGAGGAGATCTGCCTCGCGCTCGCGAAGCGGCTCTTCCGGTGCTCGTTCGCGGACGTCCGCCCGACGTCCGGCACGGTCGCCAATCTGGCCGTCCTGAAGGCGCTCGCCGAACCGGGCGACCTTGTCGGGACGAGCCGTCTCGCGGACGGGGCCCACATCTCGAGCGCGTCGTTCGGCGCGTTCGGGCTGCGCGGCGTGAAGCCCGTCTACTACGCTTGGGACGCGGAGCGGATGACGATCGACGTCGCGCGCACCCGCGAGATCCTGAGGGCGGTCCGACCGAAGGTCTGCCTGTTCGGGCTCTCGCTCTTCTTGTTCCCGATGCCGCTCGAGGAGCTGCGACCCACGCTCGAGGAGATCGGCGCCCGCGGCTGGTACGACGCGGCGCACGTCCTCGGTCTGATCGGCGGGGGCGAGTTCCAGGACCCGCTGCACGAGGGGTGTACGGTGATGAGCGCCTCCACGCACAAGACGCTCCCCGGGCCCCAGCACGGGATCCTGCTCGGCTCCATGGAGGACACCGAGGTCGTGAAGCGCCTCCAGGGCGGCGCATTCCCCGGCGTGACGAGCAATCATCACCTCAACGCGATGGCCGCGCTCGCCGTCAGCCTCGCCGAGCACATCGAGTTCGGACGGGAGTACGCCCGACAGACCGTGGCGAACGCCCGCGCCCTCGCCCAGGCGCTCCACGACCGGGGGTTTGACGTCCTCGCGCCCGACCTCGGGTTCACGCGCTCGCACACGATCGCCGTGCGCGTCGAGAAGGAGGGCGGGGGCGAACGGGTGGCGAAGCGTCTCGCCGACTCGGGGATCATCTCGAACAAGAACCTCCTCCCGGGGGACAAGAGCCCGAAGCACCCGGGCGGCCTGCGCCTCGGCACCCCCGAGGTGACCCGGCTCGGAATGCGCGAGAAGGAGATGGCGCGGATCGCCGAGCTGTTCGACGACCTCCTGCACCGCGGTAAGTCCGAGGCGGACGTCGCGCGCGCGGCGGCGGAGCTGAAGAGCCCCTTCACCACCCTCAAGTTCTGCTTCGGGGCAGGCGAAGCGGCGTACCGCTTCTACGACCTCGTCGGGCGCGAGCCTTCCTAGCGGGCGAGCTACGGCGCTTCCTCGTCGTCGTCCTCGACGACAGCGTCCCGACGGGCGATCCCTCGCTCGAGCGCCTCCTCGTCGAGCGTGACCCTCGGCTTCCCGCTCGGCCGTTCGGCGATGGTGAACCGCGCCCGCCCCCTCTCCCCGAGGGTGACGGTGAGGGTCCCGTCGGTCACGAGGGACGCGAGCCAATCGGCGACCGCGGGGGGCGCCGGAGGGGGCTCCCAAGCGGCCTCGATCTCGGGAAGCGCGAGCGCGCCGGCCTTCCGCACGAGGTCAACGACCGTCGCCCGTCCTTCGGCGAGCCGCCGAAGCTCCTCCTCCCCGTCGGTCCGCGGGGGCGAGGGGCGTGCTCGGCCGCCGAGCAGGAGAGCCGCCATCCCGACGACGGCCCCGACCGCGAGCAGGGCGACCGCGACGAGGGCGAGCGGCGAGAGCGATGGGGTCGAGGACGGTGACGCGGCCCCGGGCGCGAGCATCGGGACGGGACCGAGGAGCGTCGTGTTGGACAGGTCCTCTACCGTCAGCGTGCTGTTCGCCAGACCGCTGGTCGAGTAGTTCACCCAGGCCCCCGTCGTGCCCCCGACCGCCCAGGTCACCGGAACGAGCGTCTTGCTCACCGAGGAGGCGTTCGCTACCTCGACGACGAGGAACGCCCCCGGCGTTGGGTCGCCGAACCGGTCGCGGACATGCCAGAACGTGTCGTTCGACGACGCCGTTGGGGGTGGGGGGATGACGGGTCCGTAGAGCACGAGGTGATCGAGGTCGGGCTGGACCGCTAGCGCGACGGAAGCGGGGAGGCTCGGAAGGAGCGGACCGAAGAGCCGGACGATCACCGGGACGGCGGAGGCGACGCTGACGGTCAGGTTCAGCACGCCGTGCTCCCACGCGGTGGAGGGCACCGAGAACGTGCCGTTCGGGGACCGGACGAGCGGTCCGGTGGTCGACGCGTTCGCCCAGGCACGCACGCTCGAGCTGTTGGCGTTCGCTGCGATCGTGAGCTCGCATTCGACCGCGAAGGTGGTCGCCCGGGCTCCCGCCGCGTCGAGGGCCTGCCAGGCGACCGCGACCGGGACGCCCACAGTGGCCTCGGTGGGAACGGGACCTATCTCACCGATCGAGGTCGCGGACCCCGCGTCGAGGGCGACCCCGCCCCGCGACGAGACGTGGGCCGCGAGCGATGCCCCGTCCACGGGGTGCGCGGTCGATCCGCCAAGCTGCCCGAGCGGGACGACGATCGTCGCGAGCAGCGCGAACCCGGCCACGACGAGAAGGACCGTTCGAGGTTGTGGGCCGCCGAAGAGCGGTCGGACGCCGGTCGTCACCCAAGCCTTCTCCCCCTCGGACCGGGGGGCGGACGAGCGAGTCGTGCCGAGCCGCTTAACGGTATCGTCGTTCGGTCGAAGAACGGTACCTGCGACACGGGGCGGGCGACCGCCGCGTAAGGGTGGGCCTCCGCCTAGGTCGGCTCGGCCGGCGGTCCCCGGAGCGGGAAGTTCGCGACAGTCCGGTGCGTCGCCCCGCGCGAGGAAAGCTCGCTCTCTTTCAGGACGAACTCTTGGACCCGGAACCGCCGGGTGGCCGGTGGGAGAACGGTCCCGCTGAGGAGCTCCACCGCGCGCCGGTGGTCGGTGGGCGAGCGCACCCGGAACAGCGTGAGATGGGGAGCGAACGCCTCTCGACGGGTCGGTTCTCCCTCGCCCGCGAGCGCCTCGCGAACGCGTCCCGCGAGCCGGGTCAGCTCGGCCGAACCCTCGGTGACGCCCACCCATACGACCCGTGGCCGATCGGGGGATGGGAACGCTCCGACCCCCTCGAGCGTGGCGTCGAACGGCGCGACGCCGTCCCCCACGGCGCTCAGGGCCTCCCCGATCGGCCCGACCCTCTCCATCGGAATCTCCCCCAGGAAGAGAAGGGTGAGGTGCTCCGGAGCCGACCTCGGGTGCGCTCCCCCGGGCACGGAAGGAATCTCGACTGCCACGAACGCGCGCACGGACCGGTCGAGCGAGCGGGCGCACTTACGTATTCGTTCCCCGGGGACGCTCCGCCGACCCGGGCGAAAGGCGGAGCGTCCAGACCTGCGCCCGGTCCACACCGAGGCCCATCCCGCGGGTCCCGAGCGGGACACAACCGTGCGCGGGGAGACCCTCGGACGAGAGGGTCCGGGAACGCTCTCCCCAGGACCCGCCCTTCGGCCGGAGCGCCGTGCGGCTGGGGAGAGCACGCTCCGGCGAGAGGCCGAGAAGGGGCTCGGGACCGGCGCTCCGACCCTCGCTCAGGATTCCCGGCGCGTCCGGCCGGGCGTCCGCTCGCGGGAGGCGTCCTCGAAGGACCCCTCGTCCTTCGGGGCGACGCCGGTCACTGGGCCGTTAGAGCCGGGGACGGTTCACGGAGCGGGAGACCGCGCACGCGGTCTCGGAGCTCGGGGCCCGCTCGGCTCGGGGATGTCGGCGAGGCACATCGGGGTCCGTCAGAGTCCGTGCGGGGACTGTGGGTTCGAGCACGGAGTGAGGCGGAGGGGGCGACGCGCGACGCCATAGGGGGTCGCGCCGCGATCGCGTTCGGAGATAAGGTCGATTCACGGGCCGGCGAACAATGAACGGTGATGATTCCGCGTTTCGGCCCAAAGAGTTGTAACTTGACGTGGCTCCATCCCCGTTGGACGCACCGAGCCCATGACCTACGTTCGTGCTGCGACCGAACGAGACGCGCCCGGGATCTGCGAAGTCTACCGGTCGGAGGTCGACGCGTGGTACCGGACACTTCCGGACGGTTCTCGGGTTCCGTCAACGTACGAGGACCTGAGCCTTCTCGACCGGTTCCTTCACGGCGGACCGTGGATGGACCCCGAGGGGTGCTCCGCGCACCTCCGGGGAGTTCTCGCGAGTGGCCAATGGCCGTTGGTCGCGGTCGAGGGGGACCGGGTAGTGGGAGAGATGGAGGTGGTCGTGGGTCCGGACCGTCGGTGGGGAAGGACGGCCCACATTGACGCTCTCAACGTCGAGCGCGCCTTCCAACGAAAAGGCGCCGGGCGTGCGTTGGTGCTCGACGCGCGCCGGCAGGCCAAGGACGCCGGCTGCGCGACGCTAACGACGAACCCGGAGGCGGCCGCCGTCGAGTTCTATCACAAGTGCGGTCTCGCGAACGTCCTCGCGCGTCAGCAGGAGTTGCGCCTCTCCGTCGAGGCCGCCGGGGCCGAAGAGACCTCCGAAATCCTTCCCGGACCGATCCGTTCGTTCGCCCCGCTTGAGCCCCTCGACCACGTCCTGGGACGATTCCAGACCAGTTTCGCGAACTGGGTCCGGTCGGGTTGGTCCGTCCCGGGCCTGACGGATCGCCTGAAGCAAGAGGAGGGGGCGATGCCGTCACGGAGGGCGTACTATCGTCTGTGTCAGTCCCCCCTCCGGGAGAGGAGCGTGTCCCTCTACGCTTGGGCCCCGGACGCTTCGGAGCTGCCCGACCTGCTGCGTTCGTGTGTTCGCCGAGCGAAGGTCCTCGGTTATGACACCGTGGAGACCACGGTGGACAGCGGCGACCTGCCCCGGATCGCCGGGATGGGCGGGTCCCTCGGCCGAGAGACGATGCTTCTCGGAAGTTCCCTATAGAGGGGGATGCCGTCGGTCGAGAGATTCCGTCGCGATCGATCGGCGGGCCGCGCTCCCGACGAGGGGTCGACTCCGCGACCAACGGGGAAGAATGCTCCCTCGGGCTCAGCCCCGGCGTTTCTTGAGGAAGGTCTGGTGCGAGGCGCTGCCCAAGATGGCTCCGCACCACCCGCAGTAGGTGATGGTGACCCCTCCCATCGCGACCATGGGCGTGTGATCCCAGAGGATGTCGGTCCTGGGGTCGATGCGATGTTTGCAGTGCGGGCAGAAGGGGGTCGGCTCCTCGGAAGCCGCCATCGGACCGACGAGCACCTAGGTGGACAAGAGACTTCCTCTCGGGACCGTCGAAGGCGCCGTCTTCGGGTTTGAGAAAGAAAGGTTTTGGAAAGGTCCCTCGCACGCCTGGGACACGGTGCTGTCCCCTTGCGGCGATATGGAAGGACCTTTCCGGGGTGGTTGCAGTCTAACGAGGGTCGCCCGGGGTATTTGAGCCGCGGACGGGGGGTCGTGAAACGGCTCGAGAGCGAGCCGTTGCGTCGGTCTATCGGGACCGGTGGCTCTCCGGCTCGGCGATCACGATCCGAGGGAGCTCTCCCTGGATCGCCGGAGGCCGGCGCGCGGACGCCGCGGCGGCCCGGTTCGTCTGAGCGACCCGTGGGAGGAGCCAGCGCTCGCCCCAAGCCCGCAGCTCACGCGCGGCGGGCGCGAGGCCGAGGCCCATCTCGGTGAGCGAGTAGACGACCGAGAACGGCCGAGTGCTGACGACGGTGCGCTGCACGACACCCTGGCCCTCGAGGAACTTCAACGTCGCGCTCAGGGTCTTCGCGTTCAGTCGAGAGTTCGACTTCAGGATCTCGCTGAACCGCTGCGGCCCTTCGAGCAGGCGGTGGACGATGGCGAGACGCCACTCCGTTCCGATGACGCCCACGGCCGCCAGGACCGGGCACAGGTGCCGCGGGTCGGGCGAGTCACACGCGTCGCTGGTCGCCGGATGAACGGGATGGGCACGTCGGGAGGGTTGGGTCTCCATCGGTCTCGCCTCGGCAGCGTAGACCCGCGGACCCTCATATAGTTACTGTGTGATAGCAAGTGAATGGTGGTAACTTAAGACCGCCCCGGGCACGTCTCTGCGGCTCGGCGTACCTTTTCTCCGCGCCCGCCCGTCGGGCGCCGTGACCGTGCGTCGCCGCGAGATCGAGCTCACGGTCGTGCGACCGCTCCGCCCCGACGACCCGTCCGGCGGGACGGTGCGGCTCTCGGCCAAGTTCGAGCTTTCCCCCGATGGGTCCGGCCCGGACCACTCGGAGCTCGCCCGCGCGTTCGACGACCTCCGCGCCGACCTCGACGGCCTCGTCGGCCCTCCGCTCGCCGCGGCCCCCGCCGCGCGGCCCGACCGCGACCTGACCGAGCTGGTCGAGACCTACCGACCGCGCCAGCGTGAGCTCGTCGACCTCCTCCTCGGCGAAGGCGAGCTCACCCCGGGGGAGCATGCCCGTCTGGTCGAGTACCTCGGGGCCCCTCCCGCGCCGGCCGAACCCCCCTCTCCGGCCACGGAGCGGAGGTTCGACGCACCCATCGCAGCGGTCCCCATCGTAGTGGGGCGCTCGGACGAAGGGGCTCGCCCCGTCCCCGAGCTGCTCCGTCGATACCAGATCGACTCGTTGAAGCAGGCGGGGGCCGTGCGCGCCCGTCGGGAGATCTCGTTCGCCGAGTACATGGCCCTCAAACGGCATTTCCAAGAAGCGGACGCGAACGCCGAGCGCCGCGAGGGTTCCGGGAGCCGTTAGGCCGATCCGGCCGCCCGGCCTCGGGCTATGGTCGGTGTCGGGAAGAGGGCGACCGCGAGCATCCCCACGTCCGTGATCCCCCGTCGCATCGCGACCACCCGCGCCCGGTCGGGGCGGACTCGGGAATCCGGGTCGGTCGCGGCACCGACGACGGCGCCGGCCGGGAACTCAGGGGCGCCGATCGCGCCGGCGGTCCGGAAGAGGCCCACGCTCATCTCGCGTCGGTGAAGCTCCGTCCGGGCCGCGGTCACGAACTCGCCGAACGCCGGACCCTCGTCCACCCCTTCGGGAACCCCGAGGGTTGTCATCGCGAACGCGCCGACGCCCTTCGTCCGACTGTCGGTCGTGAGCCCCTCGGCGGCGTAGAGCTCCTCCGCCCGGCCGAGGAATCGCCCGGCGGCCGTGGCCGGCGTTTCCCGAAGCGAGAGGAAGGCGAGCCGGCTGGTCCACCCCTTATCGAAGACCGCGTCGGCCGCAGACTTGAGCGCGTCCCCCGGACTGGCCACGACCACGGGGCGGGCGATCCGGTCCGGAAGCGCGGCCCCAGGGGCATCCCCCGTCCCGAGCGCCTCCCGGACCCGCGGCGGAAGCGCGTCGGTAAGTCCGAGGCGTGCCACCAGCTCCCGACAGTCTCCCCGTTCGGTCGGTCCCAGGGGGTGGACCGGGCCACCGCCGAGCACCCTCGGTCCGTCGCCTCGGTCGACGATCAGGGTCGCCGTGTCCGCGCGCGGGATCGCGTTCGCGAGGCGGCCGGCGACGGCGCCTTCTCCGAGCACCCGGCTCAAGAGCCCGACCTCGGCGCCCGTGGCCCCTCGTCCATGGGCGTCTCGAAGGAACGCCGCGAACTCTTCCTCTCCCATCCCGCGGGGCGGGAGGGTGAGGCCGCGCACAGCGCCCCCGGAGAGGAGCACCAGCAAAAGGTCCTGCTCGGAGAGGCCGCTGGCGAGCTCGGTCGCCGCGGCGATCACCGCCCCGGCCTCGGGCGCCCCGCCCCAACCGGGCGGGACCTGGATCCCGCGGAACGGGATCTCGGGGGCGACCGGCTCCGGCCCCGCGAGGAACCCCTGGGTCAATCGGTCGCCGATCACGTGCAGGGCGGCGAGCGCCATCGAGTTCGCCGCGTTCCCGAACGCGAGGAACGCGACCTGTCGGTAGCGTCCGTCCGTCACGAACCGATTGCCGACCCGCAGCGAGCCCGACTCACGACGGAGCGCGAGCCGCACCGAGTGGTAGGCGTCCGCGGACGTGACGGCCGCCCGGAACGCGATCGTGTGGACCGGGTCCGGACCCTTCGGGTCGGGTTCCCCCGAGGGAGGGAACGGGTCCCACGGGAACTGTCCGATCACGGAAACGGGAGCGGGCCGCGCGCTCAAGAGCGTAGCGGAGGAGAGCGGCGGCTATCCGAGTTGGAGCCGCTCGACGGCTGCTACGGGGCTCGGGGCGAGGAACCTCTTCGGCGAGAACTGGGCGGGGTCGAGGTCGGTCGGCTGGCCGAGAGCGGCGAGGGCGATGCGCCGCGAGGTCGCTGGGGCGAGCATGAACCCGTGACCTCCGAGGCCGTTCCCGTGGACGAAGCCGGGAAGGCGAGGGTCCTCGCCGATCACCGGGAACCCGTCCGGGGTGTCGTCGTAGAGCCCGGACCAGGCGCGCAGGACACCGACGGAGCCCAGCCGCGGAAGCAGGCCCACGAGAGCGCGCGCCATCGCGGTGAGGAACGCCGGTGAGCTTCGAGCGCCTCCAGACGATCCCGGAGGGTGAGGGAGGGCCAGCCCGCCGATGATCTCCCCCCGCATCGACTGGCTGAAGTAGAGCCCGTCCGAGGCGCGGACGACCATCGGGTCGAGGAACGGCTTCAGCGCCTCGGTCGCCAGGATCTCGTGGCGCGTGGCGACGTTCGGGACCTCGAGCCCCGCCCGGCGCGAGAGGTCGCCCGACCAGCCCCCGGCCGCGTTCACCACCGTCGACGTCCCGACCGGGCCCTTCGAGGTAAGGACCCCAGCGACCCGGCCGTCCCGAGCCTCAACCCCGAGCACCTCCACGCCGAGCGCGACCTCGACGCCGAGCGAGCGGACCGCCTCGTAGACGCCCCAGAGCGCGGGGAACGGGTAGAGCGTCCCGTCGCTCTCGAGGTACGTGCCCCCCACCGTGGCGCCGGGGGCGATCCCGTCGACGAGACGAGCGACGCCGTCCGCGTCGAGGACTCGGGAGGGAAGTCCTTCGGAGGCTACGAGCGTGTGCACGTTCCTCAAGCGGGCGAGCTCGGCGTCGTTCTCGGCGAGGAACAGGTAGCCGGATTGCCGGAACCAGATGTTGAAGCCGAACTCGACGCCGAAGCGACGATACGCCTGCACGGACTCGCGGGCGAGCCGGACCGTCCCCCGGGCCTCCCACTGCTGGCGGACCCCGCCGCCGTTGCGGCCGGACGCCCCGCTCGAGAGAAATCCCCGGTCGACGACGAGGATCGGTCCCCCACCGGCCCGGGCGAGATGATAGGCGGTGAAGAGGCCCACGATACCGGCTCCGACGACGACCGTGCGGTAGGAGTCCCGGGCGAACGTCATGGGGGCACCCCTTCGACGGCCGAACGAGCCGGCAGGGAGGCGAGCGCAGCGAGGGGAGTGGGCACGACGGGGGGTCTTTGGGTGATGTACCCCACTTCCGGGGGCGTTCGTCCCTCCAGGATCGAGAGCAGGAGGAGCGCGTCGGGGAGGCAGTATCGGCCCTGGCAGATCCCGGAGCCGAGGCTCGAGTACCGCTTGATGACCTCGATGCCGCGGTATCCGAAGCGGACCGCTCGCTCGACCTCCCCGACCAGCACGTCCACGCAGGGGCAGGCCACCCAGCGTCCATGGCCGGGAACGCGCAGGAGCTCGCGGTAGTACCCCAGGAGCTCGGTGGGGGCCTCCCCCGCAGCCGGGGAAGGCGCGGGTCCGGCCGGTCCGGTCCCTCGAACAACCGCGTCGGTGACGACCTCTGCGTGCAGGGCGAACTCGGAGGGCGAGAAACCGGCCACGGAACCGATGGCGAAGAGACCGGGGACGCTCGTGGCGCCGTTCGCGGTCACCGTCGGCCCGTACGCCCCGACGCCCGACCGCCACTCCGTCGTCGCTCCGACTTGGAAGAACAGTTGGGCGTGGGGGACCCTCCGGTGCGCGAGGATCACTGCGTCGCAGGCGATGGTTGTCTTCGTTCCGCCGCTTCGAGCGCAGAGACGAACCGAGCGGACGTGCTTGCGCCCATCGGCCCGGAGCAAGAGAGAACGCGGGTACAGCAGGATGCCGCGGTCGCTCGCCGCCCGAACGACATCCGGGCGGATCTCTCCGGGCGCGACGACCGCCTCGACCGCGTCACCGCAGGTTTCGAGCACTTCCGCGGCGCGGCGGCCCCCACCCACGACCACGGCCCGACGGAACGGGGGAGGACGCGGCGGAGTGGCGAGCGAGAGCGCCGCGTCGGCGGTGACGACGCCGGGCCGGTCGTTCCCCCCGAACAGCAGCGAGGCATCATAGCCTCCCGTCGCGACCACGACCCACCGCGCGTCGATGCGAACGCCCTGCGCCGGCTCGCGGAACGCGAGGAGGGTGAACCGCCTCTCTCCGCTCTCCGCCGGAGGGGGTAGGAACACGGCGGTCGTTGCCCCGAGGAGCTCCGCGCCGTCCACGGGAGGCGGATGAAGTCCCCGCTCGAGGACGACGGGTCGGACCCCGCGGGCGACGAGCGACGCGGCCACCGCGCGGCCCGCTCCGCCTGCGCCGATGACCACTACCTCCGTGGAGCGTTCGACCGATGGGGCCGAGAGTGCCTGGGAGCCGGCCTCCGTAGGGGCTGTCCCGGTGCCGGCGAGCCGTCGGACGAACCGTTGGTAGAGCCGAGTGGCCAGCGCCGGCCGCCTCAGCCCGTGCAGGCTGTCGACGCCCCCGGGCTTGATGAGACCGATTGCTCCGAGGAGGTCCCAGGTCGGCGAGGGCCAGGCGTTCTCGATCGTGACGGCGTCTCCCGGGGCCGGCTCGTACCGGCAGGCCCGCACGTTGGGACGGCCGTTGACCCGGACGAGGCAGCCGGTGCAGTGGCCGATCCCGCAGAGAGGACCCTGGGGCCGATGGTACTGGATCGACCGATGTAGGAGAGGAATGCGGTCGGTCGAGAGTGCGGAGAGGAGGGTCTCGCCGTCCCGAGCCGAACGGGGACGCCCGCGGAACGAGAAAGAACGGTCCGGCTCCCCGACCATGCTGAGCGACCGCTCGGCACCCGCGCCCCACGTATTTAGGGTCCCCGGCGCCGCCGGACGACGCCCCGGAGTTCGCCTGTCAAGGCTGGTGGTTCGACCAGAGCTATATAGAGAATGGTGACTCCGCCCAACTACCATCAATGCGTAGCAGTGGCGGGTTTCACGGGCGGCGGATCCAGAAGACGGGCGGCTCGACGTACATCATCTCGCTGCCGAAGAACTGGGTGACCTCCCGAGGGCTCGGACCGGGGGACGTGCTGTTCTTCACGCCGCGCGCGGACGGCTCGCTCACGGTCTACGCGGAATCCGCGAACCCCTCCGAGATGGAGCGAAGGGTGGTCGAGGTTCGGAACGACATGAACGAGGAGCACCTCTTCCGGCGGCTGATCGGCGAGTACATCGCCGGCTACCCGCTCCTCGATGTCCGTACGCCCGGCCGCATGGGGGCCCGCACCCGCGAGGTGATCCGCAGTTTCGCCCAACGGATGATCGGTCCCGAGATCCTCGAGGAGACCGCGGAGTCGGTGATCCTCCAGGACGTCGTCGGCCAGAACCCGCTACCGATCCCGTCGATCATACGACGGATGCACCAGATGGTCCGCGCCATGCAGACGGACGCGATGACCGCGTTCCGGTCGCGCGACACGGCGATCGCGCGGGACGTGATCGAGCGCGACTGGGAGGTCGACCGCCTCCACTGGTTCCTCGAAAAGCAGGTGACGAGCGCGCTGCGGGACGCGCGGATCCTCGCGACGGTCGACCTGACACTGCCCGAATGTTCGACGTATCTGCTCGCGTCGCGCACGCTCGAGCGGATCGCCGACCACGCCGTGCGGATCGCCGAGACCGTCACGATCCTCGGGCGCGAGCGGACTCCCGAACGGCTCGTCGGCGAGCTCGACCGCATGGCGGCCACCGCCGCGACCGCCCTTGCCGACGCCCTCGACTGCCTCGATTCGCGGGACATCGCGAAGGCGAACGAGGTGATCGACGCCGCCCACATGCTCACCGAAGAGCGGGACAGTGTCCTCCACGAGCTCACGTCGAAGAAGGGCCGTCTCGCGGTCGGGCTCGCCTACGTGCTCGAGAGCCTCGAGCGGAGTGCGTTCTACGCGAGCGACCTCGCGGAGATCGCGATCAATCGCGCGGTCGAGTCGCCGCGACCCGACCCGACGGTCGCGTCGGCGGCCGGGAAGGCCGTCGCTCAGGCGCCGCCGGGCGCATAACGGACCTCGAGGTCCTGGAAGACGTCCGTCACGTCCTCGCAGCGGTCGGTGATGACCTCGAGCCGCTCGTAGAAATCCTTCCACTTCAGAATCTCGATCGGGTCCCGTTCCGCGAACAGCTTGTCGAGAAGGTCGCGCAGCAGGTCGTCGGCCTCATTCTCAAGGCGGTTGACCTCGACGATCGAGCGGTTGAGGTTCGTCGCGGACCCCCGATAGAGCTCGTCCAGCCCCAGGATCCCGTTGCTGACGTGCTGCACGGACTCGACGACGATGTCCGCGAACCGCCGAAGTTCAGGGCGATCCTGAACGAGCTGGTAGGTCCGCACCCGGTTCGCGACCGACTCGATCCCATCGACGATGTCGTCGAGCGCGCTCGCGAGGTGCCCGACCTCGGCGCGGACCTCCGAGCTTAGACGTCGATTATTCAGCTCGACCCAGATTCGGTGGACCTCCTCGTCGGCCCCGTGTTCGATTGCTTGAATCCGAGCCACCTTCGCGTCCCGGTCGGTCGTCGGGTCGGCGAGCAACTCCCGCAGTGCGAGCGCGGCCTGCTCCGCGGTCAGGGAGAGCGAGCGCAGGTACGTCGAGAACCTACGTACGAGGACGGCGAGTTCGTCCTCGCCCGAGACGTCCTCTAGGGAGCGCTGCGAGGTCTCGGGAAGTAGTGCTAACGTGAGCAGCAGCCCGAGGAACGAAACCCCGGCGAGCACCCCAAAGAACCACGGGAGGCCGTAGGCCGCGTAGAAGTTCGCGAAGACGAAGACCGCGAGAACGGCCCCGATCTTCCCGGAAGCGGCCGCAATGCCGTGCCCGGTCGTCCGAAAGGACGTCGGGAAGACTTCGCTAGGGTACACGAACGTCGTCGTGTTGGGGCCGAAGTTCGCGAAGAAGAACGTGAGACCGTAGATGGCCAGGAAGGCGGGGAGGACCCCGACGAGGGTGCCCCATCCCAGCGAGAGGGTGAGGAACGCGGCGGTCATCACCCCGAAACCGATGTACTGGAGCGGACGACGTCCGACCCGGTCGATGAGCGCCACCGCCACCCAGTAGCCGGGGACGGAGGCAACGAGCGCGATCAGGACGTTCCCGGTCGCGAGGAGCCGCACCTGCTGGAGGGGAGGGAACGACGAGGCGTTCGCGAACCCGATCTGTTTCAGGATGAGGGGATTGAAGATGTTCGTCGAGTAGAACGCGATGTCGAGAAGGAACCACGTCGAGGCCGTCCCGAAGATCAGAAGGCCGTAGGTGCGAAGGATTTGGCGGAGCGGTACCCCGGCGGGTCGCGCGGTTCCCGTGGAGGCCACCGCGACTCCCGTGATCGACCCGACGGTGCGCGCGGCCTCGCCGACCGCCCCTCGGGCGAGGCTGAACCGGGGCGATTCCGGGAGCCGAAGCCGATAGTAGATCGTGAAGAGCGCCGGGACGGCTCCGAAACCGAGGATCAGCCGCCACGCCACGTCGAGGTTCGGGGCGAGGAACACGACGGCTAGGCTCGTCCCGGCGCCCGCGAGGAGGCCGAACCCCTGCATCGCGAAGACGCTCGCGACGAGGCGACCTCGGTTCCGGACGTTCGAGTACTCGCTCATGATGGTGGCGCTGAGCGGATAGTCGCCTCCGACCCCGACCCCGAGAGCGAACCGCCAGAGAATCAGCACCGAGACCGTGGAGAGTCCCGCAACGGGAACGCTAAGCGCGCTGCCGACGGCCGCGATTGCCATCACCGCCAGGGTGACCCCGTAGACCTTTCGACGGCCGAATCGGTCGCCCAACCAGCCGAAGAGTACCTGGCCAACGGCAGCCCCCATGAGCGCCGCCGACCCAAGGAACGCGAGCTCCGTCTTTCCGATCGCACCGCCGGGGGCCAGCGCGACCAGAATCGGAAGCACGAGCGAGATGACGAAGAGGTCGTAGGCGTCGGTGAAGAATCCCATCCCCGAGACGACGATGGTCCGGAAGTGGAATCGTTGGATGCGCGCGGAGTCGAGCGCGGTGAGAATCCGCCGGGGGTCGGAAGAGGTCCCGGGAGATTCCGGCTCCGGTGGGGCGGGCGCCGATGGCACGAACTACCGACGGTTACGGATATTAAGTGGGCGACTATGGAAACCCCGTAGCGCCGGATCTCGGGTCTTACGGCCGGGATTCAGCTACGGCGCGGGACCGGGACGCTCCCATGCCTGGTCGAGAAGGGACTCGATGTCCCGGGGTCCGGGAACCCGGGGGTTCGCGAGCACGGCCGGTGAGCGGAGGGTCTCCGCGACGATTGTAGAGCGGGCGGCGTCGAGGCGCGAGCGGTCGACCCCCGCGACCGCGAGCGATCCGGGGACCCGGAGCGTCTCGAGCAGGCGGACCAAGCGCGTCCCGAGGGGCACCGACGACCGGTCGTCCGGAGATTGGACCGCCATCGCCAACGTTTCGACACGGTCCCGGGCGGACGGGCGGTCGAACTCGAGCACGTGGGGCAGCAGCATACCGAGCAGCCGTCCGTAGGGAAGTCCGGTGGTTCGGAGCAGCGCACGTGCGAGCGCGTGCGCTACGCCGCGCTGGGCGTTCGAAGCCGCGAGCCCGGCGAGGGTTGCGGCGTAATGCAACGCCTCCTTGGCGTCCGGGTCATCGCTCCACTTGAGCGCGTGGGGCAACCGACCGAAGACTGTGCGGGTGACAGAGAGCGCGAGCGCGTCCGAGAACGGGTTCGCCCACGCCGAAAGGTACGCCTCAATCGCCTGCGCGAGGGCTTCGAACCCTCCGTCGCGGACGAGGTCGCTCGAGAGCCCCTCCGCGAAACCGACGTCGACGATCGCCCATTCGGGGACCAGGCCGCGATGCGCGAGCTCGACCGGTTCGCCCTCCTCGGAACGTAGGTCGGCGCTCCAACTGGCTTCGCTGCCGCTCCCGCTCGTGGTCGGGACGGCCACGAGACGGCACCGGGGCGGGTCGGGAAACTCGAACACGGGGGGAAGTGCCGAGAGCGAGAGGTCGGGCCGCTCGAGAACGAGGCGCGCGGCTTTGGCAGCATCTAGCGTGCGGCCCCCTCCGACGGCGACCAACCAGTCGGGACTGAAGTTGGCCATCCGTTTCGCGAGTTCCCCGACCGAATTCAGGCGGTCGACCTCCGGGCCCGCCTCGAAGACCTCGACGACGGTCGCGGATTTCTCAAGTTCCTCCACGATCCGTTGGTGACCGCGGTGGGCGGCGACCGTCGGGTCCACCACGAGGAAGGCGCGACGTGCGCCGAGACCGCTGAGCTGCTCGACCGCGCCCGGTCCCCAGGCGATACGAGGCGAGGTGAAGAAGCCGGTCATCCCATCCCGGGGTCGGTCGGCGAGAGGTTCACGGGGAAGGGCCTTCGCGGCACCGCCGGCAGGCTCCCATCAAGGAGAAGGCGATCCCGTCGACGCTCCATCCGTCGGGATGATGGCCGGCGAGCTCGGTCAGGAAGTGCCGGTCGAGTTCGGTGAGCTCGACCGACTGAATCCGACCGCAGGCGCGGCAGACGATGTGGGCGTGGGGGTCTTCGACAAGGTCGACCCGGATGACCCGTGGGGTCGGCGCTTCGATGCGGAGCTCCGGCGGGACCCGGAGCCGAGCCGGAGGCCGTCGTGCCGCAGGTCGGCGACGTGCCGCCATCGTCGGTCGGACCCCGCTCCGCTATTTATGGAGCCGGTGGCGCCCCCCGGTCCGGGCCAGGTTGGCCGGCGAGGGGCAATGACTTGGCCTTTCGAAGGCCCTCCCCCGGTAGCGTGCCGGACGGCACGCGACGTTCCTGTGCGGGGAGAGGGATTTGAACCCACGAACCCCTACGGGACCAGACCCTGAATCTGGCGCCTTTGGCCAAGCTTGGCAATCCCCGCGCGGCGGGGCCGAGCGAGGTCGGCCTTAAGATGCTTC
>Ga0074045_10002445_pt1 | contig 17202 bp, 13 predicted proteins | sample BogForMeECP23OM2_FD_94442 | JGI IMG/M metagenome (GOLD analysis project Ga0074045, IMG submission 94442) | Bog forest soil microbial communities from Calvert Island, British Columbia, Canada - Bog Forest MetaG ECP23OM2 | ecosystem: Environmental > Terrestrial > Soil > Wetlands ...
AACGGATCGGTCTGCGGGTTGGCATGGCTGCTTCCCCAGTCTAAACTAAGGGTTTCCCATGTTAAATCGGCTCTTTCCACTAGCGCTGCTTTTGTTCGCCGTGGCGGGCCTCTCGACGGCCGATCCGCCGTCGCGAATGGCCATCCGCGGCGCGCGGGTCTACACCGTCAGCGGCCCCGTCCTGGAGAAGGCGACGGTGCTGATCAAGGACGGTCTGATCGAGGACGTCGGTGAAAACGTCGCCATCCCCGCCGGCGTCACCGTCATCGACGGCTCGGGGCTGAACGTCTATCCCGGTCTCATCGATGCGCTCAGCACGTGGGGCATCGCCGACCTCGCCACGCCCGCGGCGCCGGCCGCTGGCGCGCGCGCCGCACCCGCACCCGCGACTCCCGCGCCTGCAACGCCTCAACCGCCGCAGCCCCGCGTGCGCGGCCCCGAGGACCGCCCCAACGCCTTCACCTGGGTAAAGGCCGCCGACCTTGTCAAGCCCACGGACCACCGGCTCGAAACCGCCCGCAGCGCGGGCTTCACCACCGCCGTCACCTTTCCGCGGCAGGGCCTCCTCGCCGGGCATGGCGCCGTGATCAACCTGGCCGGCGAAACCGGCGGCGACATGGTGCTCGATCCCTCGGCCGGTCTTTACACCACGCTCACCACCGGCGGTTTCTCAGGCGGTTTTCCCGGATCCCTGATGGGCGTGATGGCCTATGAGCGCCAGCTCTGGATCGACGCCGCGTACTACAAATCCGCCAAGGAAGCGTACGCGCAGAACCCCGTTACCGTCGCCCGTCCGCCCTATGACCGCGCCCTGGAAGGACTGCTCGAAACGCGCCGGCTGCTTTTCCCGGCCACCAGCCGCGTGCAGATCGAACGCCTGCTGAGGTTCGCCGCGGAGTTCAAAACGCCCTTCATCCTCTACGGCGGCCAGGAGGCTTTCCGCACCGCGGATTTGTTGAAAAAGGCCGGCGTCCCGGTGGTCCTCAACGTGAAGTGGCCGGCCCGGGAACGCGATTCGGATCCCGAGTTCATCCCCAGCCTGCGCACTCTCGAGTTGCGCGACAAGGCGCCCACCACCCCCTCCGTCCTCGCCGCGGCGAAGGTTCCTTTCGCCATCTCCTCCGAAGGCCTGGATGCGCCCAAGGACATTCTGAGAGCTCTGAAAAAGTCGATCGACGTGGGGCTCAAGCCCGACGACGCGATCCGAGCGCTGACCCTCTCGGCGGCTGAGATTTACGGTGTCGCCGGCCGCCTCGGCTCCATCGACAGAGGCAAAATCGCCAACCTCACCCTCGTGAAGGGAGATCTCTTCGACGACAAGTCGAAAGTCGAAATGGTCTTCATCGACGGCAAACGCTATCTGCCGGCCCCCGAAGAGCCGCCCGCGCGCCCGGCCGGTGCCGCCCCCGGCGGAAAGGAGCAGTGATGAATCCCCTGCGCACCATTTTGATCGCTGCCGCCGCCTGCGGCCTCATCCTCGCCCAGCCCGCCGCTCCGCCCGCCGCCCCCTCCACGATCGTCCTGCAGAACGCCACTATCCACACCGTCACCCACGGCACCATGACCGGCTCCATCATCATCCGCGACGGGCTCATCAGTGAGGTCGGAGAAAAGGTCCTCGCGCCCATGGGCGCCAGGATCATCGACCTCAGCGGCAAGCACGTCACTCCCGGCTTGATCGACTGCCACACCCACATCGCCCTCGAATCCACGAATGAAGGCACCGTCTCCGTCTCGTCCATGGTCGCCATGCGCGATGTCATCAATCCCCAGGATCCGGCCATCTACCGCGATCTGGCCGGCGGCACCACCACCGCCAACCTGTTGCACGGCTCGGCCAACGCCATCGGCGGCCTCAACGTCGTGATCAAGATGCGTTGGGGCAGCGACGCCGACGGCCTGGTAATGAAGGAAGCCAGGCCCGGCATCAAGTTCGCGCTCGGTGAGAACCCCAAACGCGCCGGCGAGGGCGGCCAGAATCCACCTGGCGGCAGCGCCCAGAATCTGCGCTATCCCGGCACGCGCATGGGCGTCGAGGACGTCATTCGCGAGGCCTTGATCGAGGCCCGCCAGTATCAGGCCGCGTGGCAGGATTATGAGACGCGCCACGCCCGCGGCGAGCGCATCCTCCCTCCGCGTCGGGATCTCAAGCTCGAGCCGCTGGTCGAGGTGCTCGAGGGCAAGCGCCTGGTCCACGCCCACTGCTACCGCTCCGACGAGATTTTGATGCTGCTGCGCGTGGCCGAGGAGTTCGGTTTCAAAATCGCCACGCTGCAGCACGCTCTCGAAGGCTATAAAGTCGCCGCGGAGATCAAGGCCCACGGCGCCGGCGTCTCCACCTTCAGCGACTGGTGGAGCTACAAAATCGAAGCTTACGACGCCATCCCCTACAACGCCGCGCTGCTCACTAAGAAGGGCGTGCTTGTATCTCTCAATTCCGACGACGCCGGCGGCGCCGATCTCTCCACGCGCCTCAACACCGAAGCCGCCAAGACCATGAAGTACGGCGGAATGTCCGCGGACGAGGCATTGGCCATGGTGACCATCAACCCCGCCCGGCAACTCGCTATTGACCAATATGTCGGCTCGATCGATAACGGCAAACAGGCCGACCTCGTCGTCTTCGATAAGGATCCGCTCTCGATGTACAGCAAGGTCGAAAAGGTGTTTATCGACGGCCGCCAGTACTTCGACCGCGATGCCGACCTGGCCGCGCGGCCGCAGCGCGAAGCCGAAAGAAAAGGTCTGCTGGAGAAGGAAAAAGCCGCCGAAAAGGCCGAGGCCCCGGCCAGAAGGAGGCCGTCGTGAGTAAGCTTCTGATGGCTGCTCTGTTCGCCGCTGCGACCTTCGCTGCTCCCCCCGAGGGCGGGTCGTTCCTGATCAAAAACGTCACCGTCCACGCGGTCTCGGGTCCGCAGCTCGATGGCGCCAGCGTCCTCGTCCTCGACGGGAAAATCGCCGAACTCGGCGCCAAGGTGACTCCGCCCAAGACCAGGATTCGCATCATCGACGGCAAGGGACTGCACCTCTGGCCCGGGATGATCAACTCCGGCGCCATGGTCGGCCTCTCCGAAATCGCCTCCATCCGCGAGACCAACGACACCGGCGAGCTCGGTGTCTTCGATCCCCAGCTCCGCCCCATCGTCGCCCTGAATCCCGACAGCGAGCACATCCCCGTCGTGCGCGCCAACGGCATCACCATGACCGCCCTGCTGCCCGCCGCTGTCGGTGGCGGCGGCCGCGGCACCAACGTCCAGATCATCGGCGGCCAGATCTCCCTGGCCCACCTCGCCGGCTGGACCTGGGAGCAGATGCAGGTGCTGCGCACCGCCGGCATGCACCTGCGCTATCCCGCCATTCCGCGAATCAGTTTCGATGCCCCCAGGTTCGGCGCTGCCCGCGAAACCTACCCCAATCTGAAGCGCCAGCACGACCAGGAGGTTCAGGACCTGTCCAGCTTCTTCGACGACGCGCGCAGCTATTGGACCGCCAAGAAAGCGAACCTGCCGTTGAAGACCGATCTCAAGCTCGAGGCGATGATCCCGCTGCTGGAGGGCCAGGTGCCCTTGGTCGCTTTCGCCTCCCACGAGCGCGAGATCCGCGAAGCCATCGAATTCGCCGACAAGCAGCAGGTCAGGCTCGTCCTCGCCGCTGTGCGCAAGCCCGGCGCCTCTCTCGACACGATTGCCAAAAAGAAGATCCCGGTGATCCTCGGCCGCACCCAGACGAGCGCCGACGAGGAGGATGATCCCTACGACGAGCCCTACTCGCTGCCCGCCAGACTGCACGCCGCCGGCGTCAAGTTCTGCTTCGCCACTTTCGACGCGGAGTTCGCCCGCAACCTGCCCTATCAGGCTTCGCAAGGCGTGCCCTATGGGCTCCCGTACGACGCAGCGCTGCGCTCGGTCACGCTGAGCGCCGCCGAAATCTGGGGCATCGACAAGGACTACGGCTCGATCGACCCTGGCAAGGTGGCCGATCTGGTCGTCACCGACGGCGATTTGTTGGAGGTGAAAACGAATGTCAAAATGGTCTTCATTCGCGGCGCCGAAGTCGATCTCGAAACCCGCCACACGCGGCTGTATAAAAAGTACCTGGCGCGTCCCTAGGCCCGTCGCGGACCGGAAGCCCGCCGCCTTGCCGCGGCTTTGCTCCGGTTGAGCCGCCCGGCCCGCGCCTCGCTCGGAGGCAAACAAAAGTGCGCGCTCTTGTTCAACGCGTATCCTCGGCCCGCGTCGAGGTGGACGCTCAGGTGACCGGCTCCATCGGCGCCGGCCTGCTCGTGCTGCTCGGCGTGCGCCGCGAAGATACCGAGGCCGATGCCGGCGCGCTGCTCGAAAAGGTCCTGGAATTGCGCGTGTTCAACGACGCCGCCGGTAAGATGAACCTGAGTCTCCTCGACACCGGCGGCGCACTGCTCGTCGTCTCGCAGTTCACCCTCTACGGCGACACCCGCAAGGGCCGTCGCCCCAGCTTCGACCTCGCCGCGCCGCCCGAGCAGGCCAACCGTTTGTACGAGCACTTCGTCGCCGCGGCCCGCCGTCGCGGCGTCGAAACGCAGACCGGCGTCTTCCGCACCCACATGCTGGTCTCGCTCGTGGGCGACGGTCCGGTGACGTTGATGCTGGAAACGAAAAACGGGTGAGCGCCTCGCGCGCTCACCCGTGGTTGCCTTCTTCCGTCGCCCCGCCTACATCGCGTAGGCGACGCCCGCCATGAGGATCGACGCCGCCGGCAGCAGCAGCAGCGCCTTCTTCAGCTTCCTGGGGTCGTCGCCGGCAATACCGCCGATGATCGGGCTGGAAACAACGATCCCGAACCAGGCCGCCGTCACGGCAATCCCGATCGCCGTCGCCTCCTGCGCCGGCAGGCCTTTTGCGATCCGGTCCGCCGTCTGCATGAACGCCTTCCCCACCACGCCCAGCGTCGTCGGGAACACCGGCGCCATCGCCAGGCCGGCAATGAAAACGGTAACCCAGGCCAACGTCGGGTTGCTGCTCTGCAGCATCAGGAATGTCGTGACCGTCATCGCGATCGCCGCCCCGATCAACACGGTTCTCGGATCCACCCTGAGCAGCACTTGAGAAATGCCGACGCGGCCCACGATCAGGCCCAGCGCGAACCCCAGCGACAGGATCGTCATGGCGCGTTTCTCCGCCACGCCCTGGGCAATCAGGTGCCGCACCAGCCAGTTCCAGACGCCCACTTCGCACGCCGTATAAAGGAACAGCAGCAGCGCCGGCAGCAGCACCATCCGGTCCGCCAGCAGGCTCGCCGCCATCCCGAAGTTGAACGACATCTGGCCGCTCGGTTTCGGATATGGGGCCACCATGCTCGCCGCCAGCGCGACCATCGCCAGCACCGCCGCGAATGCCGTGATCTTCCTCGTGTCGCTCTTGAATAGGTTGGCCGCCACCAGCGGCGTCACCAGCGCGCCCACTCCGAAAAACAGGTTCAACAGGTTCGCCACTGAACTCGGGTTGTCGGGATTGACCACCGTGTTCAGGCTGTTGCCCGCGTTGACCACCACGCCGCCGCCGTAACCGAGCACCAGCAACGACAGCGCCAACATCATGTACCCCGTCGCGCCGCGCAGCGCGATCAGCGAGACCGCGATCAGCGCCAGGCCGAGCAGCATCCCGACCTGTTTTCCGTATATGTCCATCAACGGGCCGCTGGTGAATGAGCCGATCATCAGGCCCACGGCCTGAATCAGGGCGATGTTGCCGTTTTGCTTTGGGGAAAGCGAGAATTTTTTCGAGAGGTCCGGCAGGATCGTGCCCAACATGGCGGCGATCATGCCGTACACGAAGATGCCTAGGATCGCAGCTGTGAACAACATGTTCACAAGATGCTATCAGATCGCATTCTCCCCTGCCGAGAAGTTCAGCGGGAAGCTCGGCGGGAAGTTCGGAGCTGCCCGGATCAGCCTGCCTCAGCCCGATCGGCGTCGAGCAGCCGGACACGGGCCGCAGCTGCCCGGATCAGCGGCTCACCCGGCGCCCTCCCGGGCGATCGACGCACACCGCGCCGCCGCCGCTCCGCTCCACGCCCGCCCCTCAATCGCCTTACTGCAGTTGGTAGCTCACGAACGCCAGCCGCTTGCCGTCGGGCGACCAGGACGGCGTGTTGATCGTGCCCTGCCCGCCGAACAGCCGCGCCAGCACCGTGATCTTGCCGTCAGCCAGCGTCATCAGCCGCAGCATCACGTCCTGGTTTTCCGGGTGCCCCTTGACGTCCTTCCCGTAGGACAGAAACACCAGCCGCTTCCCATCCGGCGACGGGTGCGCGAACCAGTTGTTGTACTCGTCGTTCGTCACCTGCTCCTGGTCCGTCCCGTCCGGCTTCATGCGCCAGATCTGCATCCTGCCGGTCCGTTCGGAGTTGAAGTAAATGGACTCGCCGCCCGGCGCATACTCCGGGCCGTCGTCCAGCCCCGGCGCCGTCGTCAGCCGCGTCTCCGCGCCCCCTTTGGCCGGAATCGTGTACACGTCGTATTCGCCGTCGCGCACCCCGCAGAACGCCAGCGTGTTGCCGTCCGGCGACCAGCCGTGAAAATACGACGGGCCCCTTTCTGTAACGCGCCGCGGCGTGCCGCCCGCCAGCGGCACCACGTAGATCAACGATTGGTGCTGGCCCTGCGACTGGTCGCTGATCGCCAGCATCGTCCCGTCCGGCGAGATCCCGTGGTCGTTGTTGATGCGCGTCGCGAATCCGGTGTCGATCGCCTCCGGCCGCCCGCCCCCGGCCGCGATGCGGTACAGCCGGCCCTGGCTGTTATACACGATCGCTGCGCCGTCCCGCGTCCAGTTCGGAGCTTCGATCCGCCCTTGGGTCGCGTACACCACCCTCCGGTCGCCGGGGCGCCCGGCATCGCTCACCGGGATCGTTTCCAGCGTGCTCGATAGCTCCGGCTTCCGCGCCGCATCGGGCGCTGCCTGATCGATCTGCAGGTTCGAGAACACGGCCTGCTCCACCGCGTCCTGATCGTGCGCGCACACGCCGATGCCGATGTAGTAGGGATCGTTGAGCTCGATGCGCGGCGCGCCCGCCGCCATCTTCAATGCCCCGCCAGCCTCGCCCAGCAGCATCGTGGCGTAGTGCCCCCGCTTCACCAGCCGCAAACGCTGCGGAGCGGAGATGTTTGATTGCACCTCGTGCGTCAGGCCGCCCTTCTCTTCGCGGAATTGGATCGAGGTCAGCCCTTCGCCGTGCCGCGCCGCGTCCACGTATATCGAGTCGGCATCCAGGCTCTGGCGCACCATCAGCACGGCCTTGCGATGCGCGTTCCCGCCCGCCGCCGGGAACGCGATGTCGGCCGTGATCGACGCGTCGCCCGACACCTTCTTCCACACGAACTGGAACGCGTCCGCGGTGAACCACATGTTCTCCCCGCTGCCCCGTACCGCGTAGCTGCGCTGGGCGGCGTCGTAAACCGCCGCGCCCGGGTGCAGCACCGTGCCCACGTTGAGGTGTCCCTCGAACACGCCGGCCGGCCCTCCCGCATCCTGCGCCCACGCGCCCACAATCACTGCGCCCGCCAGCGCCACTATGCGTCTCGTATTCATGCCTTGGCCTCCGCTCCGCTGGACTCGATTGCTTCGAGCTTATCAACGGAACCGAGCCGCCGGCGTCCAGGCCGGGCCCGGATGCGCGCTCCGCGCTTCGTTCCTCTGGCTCTCAGGCGACTGCGCGCAGTGCGGCAGCTCAGGCCTTCCTCCCCCGCTTCTTCAGGGCCGCTCCGAGCCCGATCAGTCCCATGCCCGCCAATGCGAACGTGCCTGGTTCGGGAGTGGCGTAGTCGAGCTGGATGTTTTCGATGTCCAGGGAGCAGTCATTGGACTCTCCAATCACATACGAGGCGAATATCGAGTTGGTCGTGAATGTGATCGGTCCAAGAATCGACGTCGGACCGGAATCCAGGAGCGTCGCGGTGCCCTTGCCGCCCGCGCCTGTCGTCCCATAAATGACCCAATTCGCATCCCCGGTGATGTCCTGAAATAGACTGAATGTGACGGCCGCCAGGGGCGCGCCGCCCAAGCTCTGTTTGACGTTGGAAAAATCCAGCACAATGCCGTCGGTCGGGCCGACGTAAGGGGCGTCGTTGCTGCTCAGACCCAGGCCTACATGGCTTCCATCCTGCGCCACCTCGAGGTCGACCTGGGTCGCCCCAGTGAATTTGGGCGGCGCGATGCTCGTTGAGGGAAACAGGTTGTCATAGCCGCTCGCCATGATATAGCCGTTGGTGGGGCTTGGGAAGCCGGGGCCTGAAAGGTACAGGTTTTGCGACTCTCCTAGCACAAGACTGGTGTGATGCGCCGGGATCGTCGGCAATGTGATGTTCATCAGCAGTTGGCCCGCCTGTGCTGGGCGCAGCATCGCCGCCGCGATGAACAACACGCTAATCGCAATTTTGGTCTTCAATTTCCTTCTCCTCCGCCGCTTGTTGCGGCGTCTCTCGAGCTCACATAAACGTGGCGCGGAGCTCTGTCTCCGGTCCCCCAGGTTTGCTGCTGCACGAGCCCTGCCCGCCTTGGGAGGCCGAATTCAGGAGAGGAATTCCACGGCGGCGCTCAGCCGTGCTTCGTACCCGTTCAGATTGTGCTGAATACCCGGCATTCTGAAAGTGATGCCGGTGATCGGGGCCCCGTCGAACCTTCATTTGGTCCGGCCCCCAGTGGAACGCCGGAATTCCAAACGATCTGCCCCGCCAAGTTTTCGCCGCCGTCGCAATGAGGGTCTACCCGACCCCACTCCCGGAAATCCTCTTCTTGTTCTTCTCTCGGGACTTTCCGTCCTCTAATGCCCACACTCCGCATTGCGGCACAGGCAGCTCCCGCTTGCCCGCCGCCGCAATCTTACCGAGCATCCAATGTTAAGCAATCGCAACATGTGAGTCAAGAGGAATTCTTGAGAAATCGTAATGCCGCCATTCGGATGCTATTGTATGTTTCTAGATGCCTAATAAGTCAACTGAAATGAATGTTATACGGACAATCAGCCGCTTCGGCCAGCGCTCCCTGAACGCTCCTCCCGCCGCCCCCGCCGCCGCCCATCGCCCCGGCGCGCGGGAATCCTCCGCCACGGCGCGAGATTTCCTCAAACTGGATCGAATTTGGACGATACAGCATAGTGCCGCCCATGCCGCATCCCCCACTTACCCTGGTCTGCGTGCCTCAGGCCCCGCGTGACCTGGACACCCTCGATATCCCCTGGGCCCTGGTGGTCGACCTGGTCGCCCGCCGGCTCCATCTGGAAGGCGTCAGCACCCTGCTCTCCCTGCATCGCGAGCTCAAGCTCCCGCCCCCCGTCCTGGAGGCCGTCTTCCGCCACCTGCAACAGGAGAAACTCGTCGAAATCCGCGGCACCGACGGCCAGAACTTCATGCTCAGCCTGACCTCCGCCGGCCACAAGTTCGCCACCGACCGCCAGTCCGCCAGCCACTATGCCGGCCCCGCCCCCGTCTCGCTGCAGGTCTATCAATCCATCGTCCGCGCCCAGTCCGCGCGCCCCAAAATCACGCGCCCGCACCTGCGCCGCGTCTTCTCCGACCTGGTGCTGGAGGACGAGGTCCTCGACCAGTTGGGCCCGGCGCTGATCAGCCAGGAGACGCTGTTCCTGTTCGGTTCCACCGGCAACGGCAAAACCAGTCTCGCCGAGCGCACCGTCAAGGTCTACGAAGACGCCATCGTCATTCCCTACGCCGTCGAAGTTGACGGCCAGATCATCTCGGTCTTCGATCCCGTGATGCACCACCCCCTCGAAGGCTTCTGCCCCGGCCTGGACCCGCGCTGGGTCGCCTGCCAGCGCCCGGCCGTCATGGTCGGCGGCGAGCTCTCCATGGAGATGCTCGAGCTGCGCCTCGATCCCGCCACCAATATCTACGCCGCCCCGGTCCAGATGAAGGCCAACAACGGCATCCTCATCGTCGACGACTTCGGCCGCCAGGTCGTCTCTCCGTCCAGCCTGCTGAACCGCTGGATCCTGCCCATGGATCGCCGCGTCGATTACCTCAACCTCAGCTACGGTCTGAAGTTCCAGGTCCCCTTCGAGCTGATGATCGTTTTCGCCACCAATCTCGAGCCCAAGCAGTTGATGGACGCCGCCTTCCTGCGCCGCATCCCCAACAAAATCTTCGTCCCTCCCGTCGCCGAACGCAGCTTCGTCGAGATCTTCCGCCGCGAGGCCGCCCGCCAGGGCTTCGATACCGACCCCAGCCTCAGCGACCAGTTGATGGGCCTGTGCCGCATGCTCGGCGGACCCGAGTTGCGCGCCTGTTATCCGCGCGACATCTGCAAGATCGTCGCCTGTATCAACTCCTATGAGGAGTGCCCGCGCCGCCTCTCCGCGCCCGATCTCGAGCGCGCCGTGCGCATGTATTTCGCCGAGAACGCTCACAACCCCGCCGCTCAGCACTCCACCGCTCAGAACCCCGGTGCCCTGAAACGGCCGGCCGCGCCCCTCCATCCGACCAGCATCGGCAACCTGGCCCTCGCGGTCCGCAACTGAACTCCAGCTCCCGCTTGAGGCGCGGCTTGCTCCCGCCCCCGCGCCGCCAACCTCGCAAAGCACCGCGTCGGTGTTGCCGGCCGTAACCGAAGCGAGCTGTCCTTCGCCTTCCCCACGCCGCGCCGGTGCTACGCGCTGGGACTAAACGAACAGGTCCTGGCCTGTATGATTCTTGGGCGCCCGCGCCGGGCCAGTTGGGCAATTTTGCCCAACTCCGTTTATAAGTTATTGATTCTAAATGATGTAAAATGGCCAATCGGGCAATCCTTGCCCAATAACTCGCGGCGGGGCCTCCACGTCCGGCTTCCGGGTGTCTTTCCGGCATCAACCTGCATTCGCCTTACCTACATCCGCCGTGCCCGCCATCGGTCCGGCGGCGGTCGGTTTGGCAAACCCGCCCCGCGCCTGCTACAACTTCAACATGCGCGTACTTTTCATCGGCGGCACCGGCATCATCAGCTCCGCCTGCACCCAACTCGCCGCCCAGCGCGGCCTCGATCTCACTGTGCTCACGCGCGGCCGCCATTCGGCCGCTCTGCCCCCCGGCGTCCACACCCTCGGCGCCGACATCGACGACCCCGCTTCGGCCGCCTCCGCCCTAGCCTCCCGCTCCTTCGACGCCGTCGTCGACTGGATCGCCTACACCCCGGCCCACATCGAGCGCGACCTCGCTCTGTTCCGCGGCCGCACCCGCCAATTCGTCTTCATCAGCTCCGCCAGCGCCTATCAGAAGCCCCCCGTGGACTACCTCATCACCGAATCCACGCCTCTCTCCAACCCCTTCTGGCAGTACTCCCGCGACAAGATCGCCTGCGAACAACTCCTCCTGCGCGCCTGGCGCGACGACGGCTTCCCGGTCACCATCGTCCGCCCCTCGCTCACCTATGGCGACACCCAGATTCCCCTCGTCCTCAACAGTTGGGCCAGGCCCTACACCCTCGTCGACCGCCTGCGCCGCGGCCTCGAGGTCATCGTCCCCGGCGACGGCTCCTCGCTCTGGACCATCACCCACAACAGCGATTTCGCCCTGGGCCTCGTCGGCCTGCTGGGCCAAGCCCAGGCCATCGGCCACGCCTTCCACATCACCTCCGACGAAGTCCTCACCTGGAATCAGTTCTTCCGGATCGTCGCCGCCGCCGCTGGCGCCGAGCCGCGCCTGGTCCACATCCCCTCTGATTTCATCGCCGCCTGCCTGTCCGACAAGCTCGGCACCCTCCTCGGCGACAAATCCAACAGCTCCGTCTTCGACAACTCCAAGATCAAGCGCTTCGTCCCCTCCTTCCGCGCGACCGTTCCATTTTCTGAAGGCATCCGCCGGTCGCTGGCCTGGTTCGACGCCGACCCGGCACGCCAGGAAATCGACACCGAGTCGAACGCCGCCTTCGATAAGCTCCTCGACGCCTGGCACTCCGCCACCCGCGACGCCCTGCGCCGTTTTCAATCCTGACCCACGCGCAAACCAGCGTTGAAAAGCCCCTCCGTACGTGGCTCGTGGGGAGCTTCTCCTGCGCCCACTCGCCCCGCGCCGCAAAGACACCGCGAAAACACCCCCCAAACACGGTAGAATCACGGTAATAACCCGCAAAAACACGCATTTTCCCCGTTAAAGACACGAAAAAACACGGTGTTTTTCCGCTCAGCGCACGGTGAAAACACGCATAAACACGGCGCACGCACCCCGATTTCAGGGCGAAATCGCACCCCGCCACGCCACCTGATCCTAACCCCCGCCCCTTCGCGCCTCCGTCCGCCGGTACAGGATTTCGTAACACGTCCCCACCCCCGCCATCGCGCGTACCACATCCCGCCGCCGCTCGGCGAATCCGTGCTGCGCCAGGAACTCCGTCACCTCGTCCGCCCGGCAGCCTCCCTCGTACATTTCGAAATCGGCCGCCTCGGCCTTGATGTAACGGAAATTCGCCAGCGCCTCAACCGCCCCGCGCAGTACCAGCAGCTCGGAGCCCTGCGTGTCCAGCACCAGCGCCTGGTACCGCCCCGCCTCGATCCCTTCCTCCCGCAACATCGCGCTCAGCGTCGTGCTCCGCAGCCGCAGCTCACGCGTGTACTGCACTTCCGGCCACATCCTGCGGTGGCCCGCCAGCTCGTAGATCGACGACGCCTGGCCCTCGTTGTTGGCCACGCGGAATCGGTATTCGCGGCCCTCCTCATCGGTCACCAGCCGCTGGTAGGCGCGCTGTCTCGGATAGCCCGCCAGGTTCGCCTGCAGCTCCGCGAACGCCTCCGGCAGCGCCTCGATCCACACCACGTCCAGGCCCTGCCGCGCGTAATTCTCCCGCTCCTGACCCGCATTGGCGCCGACGTGAATCACCCCGCTCACCCTCCGCAGGTACCCGTCCGGCACCCTCCGCCAGTACGCCTGCTTCAGCCTCCCATACACGCTCTGGCCCACCGCCGCCCGCAGGAACTGGCGCGCCATCGCCGCCACCGATTGCATGCCTTGTACCTTATCACCCACTCGCTCTCCCCTTCCGCGCCCCCTCATTTCGGGCGCTCTCCGGCCCTCCGCCGGCCCACCGCGCACCCGCTTCCGCCGCCGGAAAACCGCAAAAAACACCCCCAAAGCACCTAAAAAACATGCATTTCCCCCGGTGAAGACACGAAAAAACACGGTTTTTTCCCGCTCGGCGCCCGATGAAAACACGAAAAACACGAGTTTTTCCCGCTCCGCGCACGGTGAAAACACGCAAGAACACGTCTCGCACACCGTGATTTCATGCCGCAATCGCCCTCCGCGCTGCCTCCTGCCAAACCGCCAATCGAGCTTGCGCTCGCCTTTCCAGCCGGCTCTTTTCGATGCCTGATCTAGCGGCGTGTCGCAGTGACTTCGTTAGCATGCGCAAAACCACTCAATGAAGGTCGCCGCCCAGAATACGCGCATTGCGGCCGCAGCTGCCTGCAGAACCCCGACCGTGAGGGAGCGGACGTGTTGTGGCGGAGCCGCGACTGTTAAGGAGCGGTCGTCGCGCCGCTTCCCCACCGCTGCTTAGATGGGCACGGCACGGTAGTGGGCTACTTTGGAAAATGAAGAATTCACCAGCCGAAACTCCTAGGCGCGCTTGCTGCTCTCGAAATCGGCGTTCTTGGCTGTTGTTGACACTTGGACGGTGTAGATTAGGGGCATGTCGCTCGAGGTTTTCCTCTCTGCTGCATTGGCGGCATGTACGATCATCATGGCGTACCTGGGGCTCCACGTGACGCTACATCCACCAAACGACTCGCCACGAGCGCGATTTTGGTATAAGTGCGGGTTCTTCGCCTGTGGGGTATGTTCGATTGCGTTGATCATATGGCAGGGCGTCCGTAATACCAATGCACAACGCGCATTCGACAGCAAAGTGGGAGAGTTGCAGGGAATGATCAAGGACACAAAAAAGCAGGTCAGCGACGCGCGTGCTGACCTGCAAACTGAATCTGCGCGTCGCCAGCAAGCCGAAACTAAGCTTGGCAACATGGTTCAGGAAACCGGAAGATCGACGCGCAATGGCGTCTCTGAAGATATCAAAAAATCCCCGATTCAGGTTCAATTAAATGGTGCTACCCCAGAAGTCGCACCACTTCAGGCTGAAGACGTCAAGATCATCCAGTCGGTGGAGCGGTCTAACCGCCCCGATGCTCCTTATGCTGCGCAGTGGACCGTACAGGCCAATGTCCCGATCATGAACCTTTTCAGGCGCGTTGTATCGTGCAGCAGCCCAATCAAGTACCTCGAATGGCACCCCACTGGCGGCATGCTTTACACTTCCCAGCTACGAAAGGACAACGGCAAGGAGGTCCCCCTGTGCCGCATACTGGATGAGGATAAGACAAGGGTAGTGTTCGACCTTCACGGCCAACCCGGAATTCCATTGTTCGGCCCGGAAACACCGCTCATCGTGCACGTTTACTCTGAAAGCGGACCGATCACGATAAAGGCCATAGAGGTAGGGCCTCGGTGAGGTATTCACGCCGCTCTTTCTACTCCCCGTTCCTCGGCTTCGAGCATCCCTACCAGGTCTGAAATGCTCCACAATCGACAGGTCACACCAGCGGCCATTGCTAGGAACGGGAACGAGATCAGCCCGCCCGCCCCAACGCCAACCAATGGATGATCAAGGTCATACCTCATGAACACGGGAATCGCGAGACCTCTAGCCCCCATCCACCGCCCCCCCGCTCCGGACCCCGAACCGGCCTCCCAATGCCCCGAATTCGACATTTCGACACGACACTCCCCTTGCCCGCCGTAGCTCGACTTGGCCGCGGTAGCTCGCGGAGCGGAGGCGGCAGAACGGAGGCGGCAGCGCGAAGGAGGGCGCCGCCCGGTCACAATCTTTTCAATGCCTTTATCCCATTGATTCAACCGGCATTACTAGGCGAATGTGGAGCGAAAACCCATTGACACCGCCAGCTATCCTCATGGTTGGAGGCCGGCTTTCTCATGACCACCGCAACGCTACACTCTGCGACACCACTGTCGAATTCGGCTTTGTTCCTCTCTTTTTCCGCGCGGCTCTCCGAGCGCCAGCGCGCGGCCCTCTCCGAGCTCGCCGCCAGACGCCCCATCCTCGCCGCCGGGTGCCGCGCCCGGATCGTTTATAATGGCTTACTACGCCGCGCAACCGGCCCCTCCGCGCGCGGCGAGGTCTGACAATGTGGCGTGGCGATTATTGGTTCTTATTGCAGAATCTGGTTCTGAAAGACTTCAAGGTCCGCTACCGGAACATGTCCCTGGGAGTCTTCTGGTCGCTCCTGAATCCCCTGTTGATGATGGGCGTGCTCACTTTTGTCTGGACTAGAATCGTCCCCAATCACCACATTAAAAACTTCCCGGTCTTCCTGCTTTGCGGCCTGGTTCCCTACAGTTTTTTCAATATCGCCTGGGTCACCGGAACCACCTCCGTCGTGGAGAACAGCGCGCTGGTCAAGCGCGTCCCCGTCCCGCGCGAGATCGTGCCCATCTCCACCGTTCTTTCCAGCTGCCTGCACCTGGTCATTCAGATCCTGCTGCTGCTGTTGATGACGCTGGGCTTCGGCCTGGGCGTGAACATCCACTGGCTGTGGCTGCCCCTGGTCCTGGCGCTCGAGGTTGTTTTCGTCTGCGGCCTCGCGTTGCTGACGTCGGCCGTGAATGTCTACGTCCGCGACACCCGCTATGTGGTGGAATCCGCGATGCTGATCCTGTTTTGGCTGGTGCCCATCTTTTACAGTTTCGAGAGCATCCCCAAGCGCTTCGTCTTCATTTACGAGCTCAATCCTGTCGCCGCCCTGATTTTTTCCCTGCGCGAGATTCTACTGCGCGCCTCGGCGCCCCACGCCTCGACGATTCTTAAACTCGTGGTGGTTTCCTTCGCGGTATTCGCCCTCGGCTGGGTGGCATTCCGGAAACTGAAAGGCTCGTTTTACGAACACATCTGACGCCATGGCGGCCGTTGCATTCCATGCCGTATCCAAGCGCTTCGCGCGGCATAAGCGGCGTCCGCTGCTGCGCGACCGCCTGGCGCGCCTGTTGCGCCCCTCCGAGCCCGTGGATCCGTTCTATGCGCTGCGCGACGTCTCCTTCGAGTTGCCGCCCGGCGCCAGCCTGGGTATCGTCGGACCCAATGGCGCCGGCAAAAGCACGCTGCTCAACCTGGCCACCAGCCTGTGCCTGCCGGATGCCGGATCGGTCCGCGTCGACGGCCGCGTCGCCGCGCTGCTCGAGCTCGGCACCGGTTTCCATCCCGACCTCACCGGCGCCGAAAACGTCCGCATCAACTCCGCCCTGCTGGGCCTGAGCCGGCGCCAGGCGCGCGATCGTTTCGACTGCATCGTGGACTTCTCCGGGGTGCGCGATGCGATCAACGAGCCGCTGCGCTCGTACTCCTCGGGCATGGTCGTGCGGCTGGCCTTTTCCGTCGCCGTCAACGCCGATCCCGACATCCTGATCGTGGATGAGGTGCTGGGCGTCGGCGACCGGGCGTTTTTCGCCCAGTGCGTCGCCAAAATCCTGGAATTCCGGCGCGCCGGGAAAACCATGCTGGTCGTGTCCCACTCGCTCGACACGCTCGAGAGCCTGTGCGACCGCGGCCTGTGGCTCGACCAGGGCCGCGTCCAGCGCCTCGGTCCGGTGCGCAAGGTGCTGGACGCTTACCGCCAGTCCGCCCCCGCGCCGCCCGCAGTCGCGGGAAAACCGTAACGCCGCCACGTGTCCCGGAGCAGCTACGCCCCGTGGTTGATGAGTACCACCACGCTGCGGCCCTGAACAGTGTAGGCGCCGCCGTCGATTGCCGGTTCCGTGCCCGGTTCCGCGATGTCCGATGGCGCGGCCAGCGCCGTATCGACCGCCCGGCGCCAGCCTCGGCCGGCGATTGCCGGCAGCTCGAAGGCGATCGGCTCCCAATACATGTTGAGCATCGCGTGTAGGTCGTCGTCGCCGTCGAAGCCCGCCAGCGTGAAGGCCAGAACGCGTGCGTTGGGGTCGTTCCAGCCGGGCTGGTTCAGCTCCGTGCCGTGCCACGCGACGTCCTTCAGGCCGCGCTCGTTCGCCGCGCCCGAGAAAAACTCGCCGCGCCGCAGCGCCGCGTGCCGCTTGCGGAAATCGATCATGCGCTGCCAAAAACGCACCAGACCAGCGTTTTTCTGTGGCAGCGTCCAGTCGAACCAACTCACGGCGTTGTCCTGGCAGTAGGCGTTGTTGTTGCCCTGCTGCGTGCG
>Ga0074045_10002446_pt1 | contig 17200 bp, 11 predicted proteins | sample BogForMeECP23OM2_FD_94442 | JGI IMG/M metagenome (GOLD analysis project Ga0074045, IMG submission 94442) | Bog forest soil microbial communities from Calvert Island, British Columbia, Canada - Bog Forest MetaG ECP23OM2 | ecosystem: Environmental > Terrestrial > Soil > Wetlands ...
CTCAGCACGGGACAACTCGCTGGGGAGTAGAATGGTCAATCTCGGGCAAGGAGAGGAATAGCAATCGCTGCTGAGGCACGTTTCGCCGGGCATCGGTTCAATTTGAACGGGTGGTCGATCATGTGGGTAGGCACTGAGTTTCCAGCCGATACGAACTCGACGCTAAAGGACGTGCAGTTCCGGCTGTACGGGGACATGCTGTTGCTTCTGTACACTCGGCCACGGGACCGCTACCTTGACGCCTGCCGGTTGATCCAGACCGATACTGAGCTCGCGCCCCGGCTTCGATCTATGGACGGCTTCGACCATAGGACAGTTCAGGACATTCACGACATGATCGCCGCCTGGTTCCGGTTCTCGCAAGACGATGGCGGGCAACTCCGTCTGGGCGAGACCGACGAGGCTTATCAAGATCGCATTGCCTCCGAATGGCGGACGTTTTTCGAAGGGGAAGTTGGCAGCCTCATTTCCGACGATGAGTTTGTGCGCGCAGTTCTCGTTGCAGCTGCGTCCGGGAACACCGAGAAAGGGTACGCTGCCGAAGCTCACTTGCGCGAGATTCTCAAAGAACGCTACCGTGCAATGACGCAATCACGCACGGCTGCGAGTGTCGAGTAGCTGGTCGCAACGACGAGATTCCACGGTCCCCGGGTCCGAGAGATGCAGGCGGATTTCAAACCGGCGTAATTGCTCGGGCCCGGCCTCCATTGAGCGGCCTGCGGACACGCACGATGGTTTCTTCCAAGCCATGCCGGACAACTTCCAGGCGGCCGGACGCCGCGAGGTGCTCCGGTGCCATCCGGCCGATCTGGAAAGGAAAGAGGCATGGGCCATTTACCAGGCCGTGGAAGTCCGTGACGCCATCCGGAGCAGAGGTGACCGCGGCTTCCAAGAGCCAAGTGGCCACCTTGGGGTCCGTAACCGGGAAAGAAGTCGAGGGGGAATACTCGCCCTTTCGTGCGGAATCGACGATCACGCCCCAATCCGCGAAAGCCCGTAGAACGTACCTTGCCGATCTTGCAACCGCTTCCCTCTCACCGAGCAACTCCTTGACGCGACGCTGAACCTGCGCTGGAGCGGCAGTCCCCTGTAAACGGAACAGCCGACCGGTCACGTCCGCTACCACCCGCCAGAATGGATAGACGGCCATCGTCATTCCCCAGTGAAGCGGCAATCTCTCTGATCGGCGCACTCCATGCAGGAGTTGGACGCCGTCCTTCCGCAACTCCCGCAACGGCGGCGGCACGCGCACCCAGGTCCTCATCAGAATCGTGATCGTTTTCTCGCGGCTGCCGCGCGGGGCTGTGCTCCCCACCGAAAGCTCGTCCTTCAAACGCTCACGCAGCGCTTCATAAATGTCGGCGTCGGACATACCGGCCAGGAACAGGTCCACCGTCTCATCCAGCCAACGGAGTTTGACCGTCCGGTTATATCCGATCATGCGCTGGCGATCACTCAATCCTTTCCTCCCACGACCCGAATGAACGGCACAATGGCCTCTTCCAGTGTCACTCCACCGTGCGCAACAGTCCGTTGCCCCTCCTGCACGAAGGCACTGCGATCTGCGGACAACAGTGGCAGGAAGTCTTCCGGAAGCCCCAGAGGTTTCCACGAGATCGCGGTCGCGAACCTCGCCGCAACATTAGCGCGGAGGACAGCGTCGGAATAGATCCTCGCTCTTTCACCCCGAACCTCAGCAGTCATGCCCTCCTTTGGCCGTCCACACCCGACGGATTCCACGTTGCCGTGATCCGCGGTTAAGAACACTAGAAATCCGTTCGAAAGCAGCAAATCCAAGAGCGCGGATAGGAATCCTTCAGCCGCCCACTGCCGCACTTGGTTATGCATCCCCGCCGCACCCAACTCCATGCCGTGCATGATAAGGTCGACCTTGTCCACAACGGCACCGATCACTTTGAGCTTGGGCGCCGACAACGCCTCTTCGACCGCTTGCAGCGTCGACGGCTCACCGAGGCCCTTAAGGTATGCGACCTCGCTGCCGGCGAGACCATGATCAACCCAAAACTGCTGCCAAAGGCTCGCCTCTCTGCCAGTGCCGTATATGCTCGACGGAAAGTAGAGCGGCGCCTTTCCAGCAAAAATGGCCTGTCGCGACACACAGGTAATAGTCGGCACCCAGGCAAAGGCAGCGCTCTCGTCGAACCGCCACGCAGGGTGTTGCCGGCTGAGTTCCTGGCGGACCACCAGCCATTGGTCGAAAGCAAGCCCGTCCACCACAACAAGGGCCACCTTGCCCGCGCCGTCGCGCTGTCCGGCGAGAAAGCGCGCAATGTGGTGCACCATCACCGGCGGCGTGGCCGGCAAGCTGTACAGGCTGCCGAACCGCCTTTGCAGCCACTGACTGAACCGGGCATCGACCTGAGATCGAATGCTGGAGACTCGCGCGGTTACGTCCAGACTGGATTTTGCACCGATCTCACAAACCAGTAGATTGAGTTGCGCCCAGATTGTGGCGAAAGACAACCAGTCCCCGTGACGAGCGTCCTCGCCAGGTAGCTCCCGCTCCGCAGCCTCAGCGATGGCCGCGAAACGGCTTATTCGGTCCTGCTCTGGATCGTGCCGCACGCCGGCGGCGGCCCATCCCTTGGGAACGCTGGTCCATTCGATAGGCTGCAGCGTGCCTTACATGAACAGGTTATCGATGTAGACGCGCACGTCCGGGTTATCGAACGGAAGATCCGCTGGTCCCTCAACGGATAGGGGAACGTTTCCGGGCAACGGCACCTCGCTTAGGGTGCCGAGGAACCTCGGCCAGCGCTCCTGCAAAAAGGCGAAAAACAGGCTTCGGTCCGTGAATAGCTCAGCCAGCGTCCAGCCTCGAAAACGTCCACTCTGATGCAGAATGGCTACCAGCCGGTCGACGAAGGGCCGTGGAATCAACTGGAGCCTGTAGTGTCTCCGCAACAACGTCCGCAAGAGATCTGCATCGGTCTTGATCAGCTCCGCCGCGATCTCGAAGACGTGGCGTAGGATGAAGTCCTTCGTGGCATTTTCCCCAAGAACCCCAGGATTGAAGCGATGCTGCGCTTCATAGAGCAGGTCGAGGTACTGAGGCTCCAAGGCGCGCAGCACTGGATAGCTGAACTGGGGGAACACATCCACCAGAGCGAACGAGAGCTTCCGGGCACCAGCAAGGACATCGAAGGGCAGCTTCACCAGTGAAGAGGCGTCATCGCCAACCAGCACCACCAGATCTACGCTTTCCCCGGCATCCAACCGCGAGCGGAAGCGTGACTCGTAAGCGAACCTGAAGGAGATCGAATCCTCGAACAAGACCGACTCGAAGCCTCGCTCGGTGAGGGCTTGGCTCAGGCGCGGTTCTGTCAGCAATCCATCCGGATCGGCAACCGCCGTTATCGGCCGCACGCCGGGCGTGAACTCTTGCAGGATCTGCTTGCGCCAGTCAGCCATTACCAAGACCCTCCACGCGGAGTATCAACCGCGGAATGAGATCAGGATGGACGTGGGCGCGCGATTCCGATTCAAGGTTCCAAGCTGTCTCTTCCTTCGCAAGTTCATTTAGGCGATGCTGGCGCACGGCAGGCAGCCCGATCCGCTCTATCGCACGGCGCCGGGCATCGAATGCATAGCGCTTATTCTCTCTCTCCCGCCCGAGCCGCCCTTGATGGAATCGCACCAGTTCTTCGTAGAGAGGATGGCCGTAACGCTCCGCAGCCGATGTCACTTCCGCGAAGATCCGGGTGGATTCGCCGCCATCCAGGTAACGGCCAGGACTTGGCATCTGCTCCAACAGCAGCGACCATAGGTGCCGCGCTGTTGGAGCCAGCACCCGCCCATCGTCGTGCAGAAACAACGGCAGCACGCGTTCCTTGCACCATTCCGCACTTCGAATCGCGACCGTCCACAGAGACCAATAACCCCGGATTTCCCATGGGATGCCGGTCACCTCGATGGATGGAATCGGCTGGCCCGGCACAAAACGAGGCACTCGTGTCGCAATTCCCCGAATGCGCGGTTCTTCCAGCGTTAAGTGGGCTGCCGCGGGCTGGCTCTCCGCGTCCGCGAGTGTGAAGACAGCGGATGGGGTGGTCGTTCCATCAGGCCACCGCAGCTTCCAGCCTGCCTTGGCCTTCTCCGCCGCGCCACCTGCATTTTCGAGGTAGTTCACCGTCATCCGTTCAACCCAGTAGGGCAGCGGATGGCCAAGCAGCCGTTGCGCCTCTGACGGGCTCAGCCCCTCCGTCTGCGCCAGTAGACTGGTACTTCGCCTCATGGCGTCTGCTTGCGCCCGGACCTTGGTGAGAACCGATTCCACCTTACTCTCGACGTCGGCAGGATTTATAATGGCGTCGCGGTACAGCTCGTCAAAGATCTCTCCAGCATCGGCGGAATCGAGTACATCACCGGTCTTGTCGACGCCGAACTCGCGCAGGATCACGGCCAGCTTCTCTTCCAGGACCTCGCGCACGCGGAATTCGACAGTGTCCTCCAGGACCAAGTTCAAGGCCCGCACCACACGGCCCTGGCCAATTCGGTCCACGCGGCCGATGCGCTGTTCGAGCCGCATAGGATTCCAGGGGATATCGAAGTTGACCACAACATGGCAAAACTGCAAGTTCAAGCCCTCGCCGCCGGCGTCGGTGGAAACCAGGATGCGCACGTCGCCCGCGAACGCCTGAAGAACCTGCTTGCGCGCGTCCAAATCCATGCTGCCGTTCAAACACGCGACCGAGAAGCCCCGCTCAGCAAGAAAGTCCCGCAGCATTTCTTGAGACGGTACGAACTCCGTGAACAGCAGGACCTTCAAGTCCGGATCGGATTCTTCCTGCTGCAACCGGTAGATCCAATCGAGCAGCGCCTCGGCCTTTGCGTCCGCGGTGGTCGCCTCTGTACGCTTCGCGAGATCGAGCAGCAGTTGCACCTCGCCACGTTCATTTCGCAGCGCCTTGGTTCGCATGCGGAGTAGCATTTCGATCTGTTCCTGACCGTCCATGTCCGGCCACTCGTCGTCGAAGCCCGGCGGGAAAAGCGACAATTGCTCCTCCGGCGCCTGAAGCATCTCCAGCCTGCGCTCCAGTGTGGTCCGGATCGCGCGTGTTGAGGATGTCACCAGCCGCTGCATGAGGATCAGCAAGAACCCCACATAGTTCTTCTTCTCCCGGATCGCCTGGTTGTAGCCTATTCGAACGTACTCCGAGATCGCTTCGTAGAGTTGCCGCTGGAGCAGGTGACGATCACTCCAGTGGACGGGCTCCAACTGCGTTCGCCGCGGCTTGAACAGTGGATTACCCTGTGCGTCGATGGCCCTGCGCTTCTCGGTTCGAACCAAATATGGTTCCAACCGCTCGCGACTGACCGAACCGGGGTCGGGAAACGCCGTCTTGTCGAGAAGCGAGACCAGGCGATGAAAGGAATCCGTCTTGCCTTGGTGAGGCGTTGCTGTTAGGAGCAGCAGATAGGGCGCAGCTTCGGCCAGGCCCTGACCGAGTCTGAACCTGGCCACCTGGTCCGTCATCCCGCCCAGGCGGTGCGCTTCATCGATCACGATCAGATCCCAGTTTGCCGCCACCAGGTCTTCGAAGCGGTCCCGGTTGTACTCGGCGAGCTGCTCTTTTGACCACCCGCGCCGGTTGTCGATGGGTTTCACGGCGTCCATTGGGCAGATGATCTGGTCGTACATCTTCCAGACGTTGTCCTGCCCGGCGACGCGCCGGAAGGCCGGGAAATCACTTGGCAGCAGCAACCGGAACTGTTCTCCGAAATGCGTCCGCATCTCGGCCGCCCACTGGCTCACCAAGCCTTTCGGAGCGACCACGAGAACTCGGCGGATCAAACCGCGCAGCTTCAATTCCTTGATGATCAAGCCGGCTTCGATGGTCTTGCCCAGTCCCACCTCGTCGGCGAGAAGCAACCGTACCCGGTCTGAGGAGACGGCCTTCAGCAAGGCAAGAATCTGGTGGGGAAGGGGGATCACCGACGATTCAATCGGTGCCAGAAGTGTGTTCTCCTCCAGCGCGTCCGCTACTTTAGCGGCGGCGGTGACATAAGCGATCTCCCGTGGGCCGGTGCGGAGATCCCCGACCGGCTTCAGTTGTTCAGGAGCGACGAGGAGGATGGCCTGGGCTTCCGGATACCAGACCCGCACCGCCGTCTGGCCCCAGGTGTCGACGTGCTCCAACACCCGGCATCGCAGGCGCCGGCCTTCGTCGTAAAACCATTCTCCCCCTGACAGTTGCATTCAATTCTCGCCGATGGCGTCTTAGGCGCCACGCCCCGTTCGGATCAGGCTGTTCGTGTACCACATGAGCAGCATGGCGTCCTCTTGCAGCACATCCTCCGGGATCTTTTCGGCGACATCGAGGATCGCGTTGTAATCGTTCTGCTGCCACGCCCAACGGAAACCGGTCCGAATCGCCTCGAGGCGGAACACTTTCAGTTTCTTCTGTTTCGCCTCGCGGTACTCCCCGAATTCGCGGAGAAGAGCCTTCTCGCGGCTTTTCTGGACGTCCGCCTCTTTCGCGGGATCAGGGACGTAATAGCGGTCCCTGGCTTTGGCGCGCAACGCCGGGGCGTTCTTCGGAAGCTTGCGCAGATCGTGGAAGTTCGTCGAGAGATACCGGTGAATCTGGCTAGGAACTTCGTCCTGCCCCTCGTAAAGCAGAAAGTTCTGTTCCAACATGTCTCGCAGTTCCACGGGGCGCTCGTGTGTTTCCCATCCGGCGATCTCGCGCATAAACTGAGGATGGATCTCCTGGAAGGTCTGCGGCTTGTCCTGCAATTGCTGACGGAGCCACTGGATCGCGCTCTTCTCATTGCGGACGAAGATTTCAAGCTGCCGCACCTCGCTCGCCTTCATCCTCTTCTGGTCGTAATCGGCGACCTGATCCGGAAGGAAGTACATGCCGTCTCGCTCTGGAAGGCGATCAGCGAGTCCCGAGAAGAATTCACCGACCGCCACGGGGATGGTTACGCTTCGCTGCACGTGGAACGCCACCATACGATCAAACAGCAAGTACGGCTGCCGCTCCGCGATTACCTCGACGTTTCCATCCTTTACGACGAAAGCAGGCAACTGACGCAGATGTGTGCGCACGAAATCCCAAACGCCTTCCTCGGTGCCCTTCTCCAACTCGAATCGCTTTTCCAGGCCGCCGTTAGGCTTGTAGGCCGAGATCACCAGATCCTGTTTCACCGCCGTGCTGGTGACTTGTCGATAAGATCCCTGCTGCTTGTCGAGTGTTCGGACGTCGGCGACAACGAAGCCTGCGCCAGTAAGGGCTTCCTGGATGGCCGCCCAGACGGCATTGCTGGAGTTGTGAAAGACCATCGTCATCCAGCGGCCCGGCTTGAGAACGCGGTAGTACTCTTGCAAGCAGCGCTGCATCAGCCCCTCATACGCAAGGAGATCCTTATCCTTCTTCTGATCCACAATGGCTTCTGTCTTAGCGTCAGTGAAAACCCGATGCCATGCTTCGACCAGAAAATTGAGATCGGCATAGAAAATATTCTCTCCAAATGGTGGATCGGTAAAGATGTAGTCAATGGAGTCTCCGGGTACGCGAATGGCCGCTGCTGACCCTGTCGAAACGCATGCAGACCGATGGTGCCGATCTAGATTCTGGAAGGTACTGACCAGCCTCTTCGCTTTTCCTCCAAGCACATACCACGGGCTTATTTCGGCGTGTTGCGATGGAACGTAGTAGATGCCTTTCATGTACTGCGAGACCTGTGAGAACCCAGTCGGCCTGTAGGAGTTCAGTACCGACATGGTCCAGAAAGCTTGCTCCACGAAATACCGAATGATATTGCGCATGCGAACGTCAGTGATCAAGTTTGTCTGGTTCCACAAGTACCCCAGTGCCTGCAGGGATCGAGGCATGTACAGGTGATGGATGCGCGTGAATCCCTTTGGAGCTAGCCGCGAGCCGTGGTACATCTTCGCGATCGGGAAGGAATCAACCGGGACGGAAGCAGGGATCGGCATTTCCGCTATTTGGTTGAGGTTTGCGAGATCCTGCTTGTCCGGCTTCTTGTCGTACCTCTTCGCGCCGAGAGTGTAGTTTATGATGACTGGAATGAACCTTACTCTCTGCCAGGTAGCCTTGGTAGCCGGATCGATCAGCGTCTCAAAGCGGCGCTGCATATTGTCTTTTGTCAGTTCGACAGAGCAATGAGGACAAGGGAACTGCCCTCTGACCTTGTCGGTCTTCAAATCAAGCGCCTCCGCCAGGAACACAACCTCCCCACCGCAGTCGGGGCAGGAGAACACCTCGCTCCAGACGGTATAGTTGATGAAGCCCTTTTTCTTGCCATCAGTGTGGAGCGTCTCGTACATCCACCCAATCTGTGCCTTGAGTTCGTCTAAGATCCTCTGAGCTTCATTCCGGAAGGCGATGACGTCAAAAGGCGTGTTGTAGTTGGCCGCGATGAACGTGGCGGCCGGCGACAGGTCGCCGAGGATCGCGCGACGGGTACCCCACTTAGGTGGTTCGTCCCCTGCGGCTCTCCATTCTTCGTCAACGAGTTTCTTGTATTCGGCGTCCGGCAATCCACAAAGTTGGGCAGCTACTCCAGTCATGCCGGAACCAGCGAATCCGTCCAGCATCACGTCGCCGGGCTCTGTGTAGTGAAGGATGGCCCGCATGATGGCTTTGTGCGGCACTTTCGTGTGGTAGGAGTGGGCTGTGTAGATTGGGTCCGTTTTCCCTTCGCTCACATCCACAGCAAACGGCTTGCGAGCGTAAGGGACAGTCGGGCTGTATGGCTTGCCATAGCAGCGAACGAAATCCTCCATGAAGGGATTTGGGCAGGCGGTGAAATACGGCGGATCGGAGAGACGGAGGATGTCTTCGTCGGAGCCTTTGGGGAAGCCCTCGGTCTTGCGGAACTCCGGGTCTTTCAGTTTAGCCTTCAGAATCTTTAGGAAGTGAGCGCGGCGGGCATCTTCCGAGGGGAAGGCAAGGCCGAGGCACTCCACGGCACCGCCTGAGGATTCGGTAAACAGCGACTGGCTGTCGTGGGTAACTTTGCTCACTCTGTGTTCTCCTGATTCTTCAGCCTGGCCCGTCGGCTGTCGAGGAGCCGTTGACCGGCATCGGTAAGCCAGTATCGTTGGCTAGGGTGGGAAGGCTTCTCCGGGTACTGTAGCTTCAGAATCCCCCCGTCAATCAGCGGCTGCAAGTGTGTCTTTCTCAAAAAGCTCCGGTTGGTGACCTTCAGCGATTCCATGAGGTCAACGATGCGGCGCGGGGCGGCGCATAGCTCGACGATTCTGTACTGGGTCTCGGTCAACGCCGAGATGGGAGCCTTCGGGGGGTGGGCTTGGTCAGTGCCGGAAGGCACTGGCCTATCGGCAGCTTGGTCACTGACCAAGCTCGCCGATGGCGAGGGTTCCATCTGGCGCGCAAACCGGTCCCGCAAATGCTCTTGAACGAGCCAATGCGCACCTGACGGTGCGGCCACGATAAGGGCCTGAATCACCAATTGTTCCAATACTTTACGGGTGTCCGCCGCCGTTAGCGAGAGAACGGTCCTAGCCTCTAGTTCGGTGATTTGAGGTCGGCTGCAGGCGTACGCGAACAGCCTTGCCTCCTGGACCGTGAGCGAGACGCCAAGGCTAGTCTGGAACAGGACCTGCGCCTCAGAGAGCAGCAACTTCCGAAGCATGGTCACCTGGAAGCTCCGTTGCTCCTTGTCGTTTCGGAGCTCCGGCGGCAGGAAGCCCATAGTTTGCCATCCGCGCATCATGGCCGGAATGCCGGTGCCCGCCTGCTCTCCCAAGCCGATCATCCGGAAGGCCGTCCGGATTAACTGGTTCCTAACTTCCTTGTCGCCGGGCGTCAGCAACTCCGCTTCGGTCGCAAACGCGTGGCCCGGATTGAAAAAGACGGCTGCGTCACGAAAAAACTCGACAGTGGGAATCCGGGACTGGTCCGAGTAGTCCTGGTGGATGAGCAGATTGACGGCCGCCTCCCGGAACACCTCCTGGTCGGGAGGTACATCGCTGCGCTGCATGGTCTTCAGGTCCAACGAGAAGGGCTGTTCCGCATGCCGGAGATACCATTCGTTGATGGCGCGCCAACCTTCCACCAGATTGTCTTCGAGGACGACCCGGTCGAGCCAACGTTCCTCAGGCAGCGGATCTTCCCGATTCGTCCCGCGTTTGCACAGCGTCACGACGGGACGGCCCAGAGTCTGACGGACGGCTGGCTCCGATCCGAACAGCAGAATGGCGGCGCGGGTAGCGAAGCGCCGGCCGTCCTGCTCACGAACGAACCCCTTGCTGAGGAGGAATTCCAGGTCGCTCGCGGCTGGGTCGTATTTCTGGCCTTTGGTTGCAAAGACTGCACGATACCAAGCAACGGAACCAGCGGCGAAGCACGTTTCGAGATTCAGGTCATAGATGAGTTGATTGTCGTAGGGTGTGAGATCCGCGTCGCGGAGGAAGGCTTTAAGGTGATCGACTGTGCAATGAATGTCGGCACCACCCCTTCTAACGAACGCCTCGGTATAGTCGCCATTCAGATATACTGGCTTCTCCCGCCGATGGGCCTCCGGTATGAAAAAGACTAGTACTTTGTCCCCACTACAGTCGATCTGATTGCATGTCGCATCGACGATCTTGCTGAGTTTGCTACCGCTCCGCAGGGTAGTCACGAAATCATTGTGTACCTTCTCAACCTCGACGAGGCCCTTAATCTCGAACTGGCGCCCGGCTTCCTTCACGCCAAAGACGAGGTATCCCCCCGCCGTGTTTGCGAACGCCGATACGCTTTCATAGGCGCTCTTCGGAACGGCCCGTGCCGCCTCCTTTGCTTCAAAATCGTTCCACTCGATACCGGACAGCCGGTTCAAAAGTTCTTCTTTTGTCATGTCAGCCACTACTCCAAGACGATCCTGACTTTGGATGCGTCTTTGCCTTTGACAATCTCAACCAGGTAATCGTCGAAGCGCTTTTTCAGTTCGGGCACTGTAGCTGGCGAACCGGCGGCGAGCAACGCGGCACGGAGTCCGTCGGTGGTTACAATGACTTTCGACAGCCCGGACAGAGCCTCCTGAAGCGCAGCGACAAAATCGTGGCTCACATCATCTGGTAGAGTCCGCGCCGCCAAGAAACCGTCTACGATCTTCCGGGGTGCCGGTTTGAGCAGCCCCAGATTCTGCTGTGTCGTCGGGTCCTCCAGGTTGTCGAGAAGCGTCTTTGTCCAGCCTTCATGCAACCGGTCCAACTCATCCTCCAGCCTTCTAATAGTCTGGCTTGCAGGGACGGAATCGGGTTCGGAAACCAGCCGAAAATTGCAGTGCTGGCACACCGGTGACGCATCCAGATCCGGCTGAGTTAACGCGAAGCATGTTCGCAGACCGGCTAAGCGGTTCTGGTAGTCGCTGAGTTGCTGCCGCGGCATCAACTCAATAGTTGAGAGCCTCTGCAACTGTCCCAACCGCGCATCCTTCGACAAGTGCGATTTCAGCTTGTCGTCTTTCGCGCCCAGCCGCGCGCGGCCGTGAGCCGTGACGTAAAGGTCCGAGTAATCCTTCTTCAAGCCGGATAGCTTCTGAAGACCCTGCTGGCGGAATGAGTGCGATTCGCGTTTCCCGGCGTCGAGCATGTCCGAGAGCAGCTCGTGGCGCACAACCTGGACTTTCGTGATCCAGGCATGATCGCTGGGCAGGGCAGCTTCCGCAGTAGCCAGATAGGATGCGAGCGGACTGAACTCGGCGGCGATCACCTGAAATGCTTCCACCTGTCTGAGTGCGTCCAGGCCATCACGCTTGGCGGTCACATCCTGTGGCTCGTTGCGGAAGTTCTTAAGTTGCCCGGCAGTCGTATAGGCCTGGAGAGACTCCAGGAACTGCTTGGAGTCGTCCATGCGGCAACGCAACGCTCCGGAATCTTCAGGAGAAAGCAGGTTGCGCGCCCAGAGCTTCATGCCGCCTTGCAACGCTTGTTGCGCCTGGACAATCCGCTCGGTGAGTCTCTTGGATTCACCGGCCAGAGTTCTCACAGCGTTGCCGGCCTGTTCACCGCCCTGTGTGAGCGCCTGTGCAAGACCAGGAGGCTGGCTCAAAAGCTCAAACAGAGCCTTGAGCGCCGGGAGATTCCAATCTTTGGGCCGCTCGATGTGCTTGAAGTTGATCAGTTCGTCGAGCGGTGTGGCCGTCAACTGGGCGATGTTCGTTGCGTCGAGCTTCTTGCCGGGGATCGCAAGCACCAGATCGCCGGAATGCACCAGCGCGGAAAGCAGGACCACCAGCCACTCGGGCTCCAGCCGGAAGTGGTCAGGCGAGAAGTATTCGACGCCGTACACTTCGTGAACCAGTTCACTCCGGTTCACCACTTGACCGTGGCCCTTCTTCTTCAGCGTGTCTACGACCTGGCCGGCGAACTTGGACTTCGCCGAATCCAGCCGCTCACCGTCCAGCAACTCCAACGCTTCGAGCACCGCAGTGGCAAGCTTCGTCCGTGGACCGCCGGCGATGGCTTTCAATGCATCCTGGGTCGCCAACTCGCGGTTGGCGGTCGTGATGAGGAGTGAGAACACCGGGTAATTGGGCGCGATATCTTCGAAGTGCGGCGCCAGGCAGACTGAGCCAACCGTATTCACGACATCGCGGACGTTGATCCGGCCGCCGCTGCCTACCAATTTGCCCTTCACCCAGCCCAGGAGAGGCCTGGCCTTCCCCTGGTAGGTGACCTCGAAAGCCGTGGTCATGTGTTCCTGCAGCCACTTCACCAGATCCCGCAGGAATCCAGTTCCCTTGCGCTCGTAGGTGTCCTTGGCGTTGCCCGACGATGTCGATGCGAGATTGACCGCCGCGGCATAGCTACGAAGAATCGTTCGAAATCCGTCATCGTCAGCGGTGAGGTTGAGCCGGAAAAACACTTCGTCTTTCCTCTTCTCGTCCTGGTATCGCGGCGGATCGAAGGGCTGAAGGAAGTACAAATAGAAATCGCGGGGCGGTGCCGCCGTTGAACGCTCATTGGGAGCGCCGAAGAAAAGATATCCGCGGCGTGCGACCTTCCGCTCAATCCATTCGAGCTCGTGCTCCCAGACGCGGTAGCCGCTGACGTAGGTCTGGTCCGTACACTCCATCACCCGCTTCAGCGCTTCATAGTAGTAGCGGTCCAGTTGGGTGGAATCCAAGGACTCGGCACGCTTTTCGATGAGCGCGTCGTAGTCTTCAGTCTTCTTCAGGTCGAGGTAGACCTGCCCGTTGTCCTGATTCTGTGAGATGAACTGACCGCTAACAGTGCTCTTGATCTGGCTAACCACGTTCTCGACGTGTGTCAGAAGATCCGCAGCCCCGTCCCCGCCCATAGCGGCGACTTCGGCTTGGTAAAGGCAAAGCGTGTCGCGCAGTTCCGCCGCCGTGGGCCCAACTGGAACATGGATGTCTCCGGTCGTGAGCCGGTGGACCGAAAGCGCCTGGATGATTCGCCGCGCCATCGGCTTGAACGGCTTCATGGGGAAGGCGGCGTCAACACGAGATTCCAGCACCTGGCTGCAGTCGATGACCGCGCGGATATCGGGGACGGCACGGAAGGACGGGTTTTCCCGCAGCGTGTTCCAGTAGTTGTCGTAGGCGATCAGCCCCGGCTCGTTCATGGGCAACGAATCGCCGAGCTTTTTGCGCATTGCAAGCGAGAGGCTCTTGAGCACTTCACGCTTCTCCACCGCCGTCACGCGTTCGAAGGTGTCGATGTAGTCCGGATGCACCGGGAACAGGCGGACAAACTCGTCCATGCGCTCGTTCATGTTGCCGTAGAACTTCGCGAAAGGCAGCAGATACTCCCGAATCTGAGCCTGCTGCGCAGGCGTCTTTCGCAAGAGCCGCTCCGCGACAACGAACTTCACGTCGCTCCGGGCGATGAGGATCTGCTCGAAGCGATCCTTCACACGGCGCACACTTTCCGCGACGAAGGAGAAACGCGGGCTGTCGAAAATAGCTTCCTGGATTCCGGCGACGAAACGGAACCGCAGGTCTTTGCAGACCTCGCCCACTTCGCGGAGAAAGTTCAGATCGAGGATCAGTTCCTGGTCTTTCCGGCTTCGCAGGTAGTCGAGCAGCTCGTCGACAACAACGAGGAGACCAAGGTCAGGATACTTCTGGTGGAACAGCGCCATCATCTCTTCGAAGCCGCGCTTGTTGTTCGTGACCGTGGCTGCGGATGGGAAGGTGAAGCTGACACCCAGCTTCGAGAGATGCTCTTCGATTTCCGCGGTGAGGATGTCGCGGAGGGACATCGTCACTGCGCCGATCTCGGTGCGGATCACTTTGAACTTGCCCGCGATCCGCTGGGCGGCCTTGGCTACCGGCGCGCACCGCACCAATGGCAGCGTGGCAGCATCTTCCGCGATGGCTGAAAGGACAGACATCAGGTGGGATTTACCTGTGCCGTAGTTGCCCACGACCATCAGCCCCTTGTTGTCTGCCGGCGCGTCGAACTGAAGGTCCGGAATGACCAATGACGTCAGCTTTTCCGCCATCTCATCCGAGATGACGTAAGTGGACACGAGCTGCTTCGCCGCATCCACCTGATCCGCGTTGCGGAGTTGTACCACCGACTCAATCGGTTCGAATTGGATTAGATCGCCGTATTTCATCTCTCTACCTTCGCGGGCTCACACTTTTGCCTGACGCAAACAACCAGCAGATCTGCCGATGGGTATCGCCGAAACTCCGGGTGCTCAGGCACCGCATACGTCAAATGCCCACCATCCACATCGCCCAGCCAACTGGCAACGATGGTTCTATCTCTGGACAGCCCCTGCAACAGGCGCAGAGGATCTTGCTTGAGCACGGGATTGAAAAGAACCTCAGTATTGTCCAGGATCGTCAGGTTGCCTGGAAGTCCGGCAACCGCTTCTTCCAGCAGTTTGGGCAACTGAAGGACCCGCTGCCGCTCGGTTAGGTCCAGAAGCCGACGCGAGATCTCGGCACCAACGTTGAGCACGGGAACGTTCTCGGCATCCGCGAGCGCACGAAGGATCGCCGTCCGGCCGCTGCCGGAAGGCCCGACCAGGAGCACCAGCCGATTGTAGTTGTCGCCGATTCCCGACAGCCGCTGCCGAATTTGATCCACTGCACTCTGCGTCTGCATCGCCTATTTGTCCGGTTCGCTGGCGGCACCGCTCCTCACCCACGCATCGATTTCTTCCTTCCGGAATTTCCAGAGCCGACCCACCTTGTGCGCGGGCATGCTGCGGCGGGTGATCCACTTGTAGACGGTGTCCCGCTTGATCCCGAGGTAGCCAGCCAGTTCGTCAACCGACAACCATCGGTCTTGTACCGGAGAGGTGGGCAAGCTGTTCATCGCATTTGTCCAATACATCAGGATACAGCAGATCTGGTTGGGCGTGGTCCGGTTTGAGGACGGCAGCGAGAGGAGACACTTGTTGCTGCCGATCCGGGACTGGCAGGAGGAAGTACGGGATGGGGCTTTCGGGGTGGGGGCGGTCTGGAGGCTGCTCAAGGGTGGGCGGCCTGCGTGATGATCATTTGAAACCGAGATTTCAAACTTCGAGCGGTCGGGGATTGCCGCATGTCCTCCAACGTTTCGAACAGGCGGGGGCATCGGCCATGGCGTCCTGATTAACGCCTGGACATCGGACGCGGATGAAGCCGCTTGACATCATCGCCGGAAATGACGATGATCGTTCCATGCGGTATCCAGGAGGCAAGGGCAAGTGCTACCAGCACATCATCAACGTCCTTCCGCCGCACCTGACATACATCGAGACACACCTGGGCGGCGGTGCAGTCCTTCTGCACAAGAAGCCGGCGCGAATGAGCATCGGAGTCGACCGAGATCCCGCGGTCATTCGGAGCTGGCAGCACCTTTTTCCGTCGCTTGCTTCTTACATCGAGGGTGATGCAGTCGAGTTCCTGGCGTCCCACCGCCTGTCGGGAGACGACTTGGTGTACTGCGACCCACCTTATCTCCCGAGCACGCGGCGTCGTGCGCGCGTCTACCGGCACGACTACGGCGAAACCGACCACGTTCGGCTGCTTGAGACGCTGCGGAAGCTACCTTGCCGGGTCGTGGTCTCGGGCTACCCGTCCGAGTTGTATGATGAGTTCCTCAGCGGCTGGCAATCGCAGAGGTACTCGGCGAAGGCGCATGACGGAATACGACAGGAGAAGATCTGGTTCAACTTCGACACTCCGGTCCGGTTGCATGACACACGGCACCTTGGACGGGACTTTCGGGAGCGCCAGACCATCAAGCGGCGCCTGCAGAGGCTCCAGACACGTATTTCAACACTCTCTCCTCAGGAGCAGCAGTTTCTGTCGGAGTGGCTTGACGATCATTTGCAGGAAGAGGACTGCGATGCAGGTTTTCTACTTCCTAAAGAGTGACCAGGTCGTCGAGCGATACATCCCTGCGCCGGAGGTGTCCGTGTTGCCGGGCGTCGTTTGGGGCAGGCCCGACGTGCTTTTCACTGCTGCGTATTGGCTGACGCAGTACTGGATGCGCGAGGACGGCTTTCCCAATCGGTGTCACCGCCTGGGCCGGACCTTCGAGGAGGAGGTTGTGGCTTGCCTTTTGGGAGGTCATGGTATCCCCGCCGAGGTAGGCCTAGCCGCTTTCGAACGGTTGCGTGATCGAGGTCTCATTGCCGGGCATCCTCCAAGCGCCGAGGTACTTTCCGACAACCTCCGAGAGCCCCTGATGCTAGAAGGCCGCGACATCGTTTATCGGTTCTGGTCGCAGAAGGCTCGCTATGTGTCTTGCGTGCTCAAGAGCTTAGGGGAACAACCGGCACCTCTTGACTCGCCCCGCGCACTGCGGGATCACCTGGTCCAGTTGCCTGGGATCGGCCCCAAAACGGCTTCCTGGATTGTTCGCAACTGGCTCGGGTCAAACGACGTAGCGATCCTTGACATCCATGTGGTCCGAGCAGGACAACTGATGGGCCTTTTCTCGACCATCGACCGCGTCGAGCAGCATTATCTGAGGATGGAGGGGCGCTTTCTGGAATTGGCTGCGGCGATGAACGTGCCGGCCGCCAATCTCGATTCGCTCATCTGGCAAAACATGCGGAACAGCCCCCGACTGGTTGCCGGCCTGTTTGGGGAGCCACTCAACACGGTTCGGCCACTCAAACGGCGCGGCCACCACCTACCCAGGCAAGGCCAGTTGCAACAGGCCTGAACGGCAGTTCTCGCACCAAACGCTCAAGAAGCGGTGTTCCGGTGCGGCCCAGAATCCTGA
>Ga0074045_10002447_pt1 | contig 17199 bp, 16 predicted proteins | sample BogForMeECP23OM2_FD_94442 | JGI IMG/M metagenome (GOLD analysis project Ga0074045, IMG submission 94442) | Bog forest soil microbial communities from Calvert Island, British Columbia, Canada - Bog Forest MetaG ECP23OM2 | ecosystem: Environmental > Terrestrial > Soil > Wetlands ...
CGCCGCGGCCGGTGCTGGAAGACGTCGAGTGGGCCGACTGGTCGCCGGACGGAAACAGCCTGGCCGTGGTGCGAAACGTGAATGGCCGCGACCGGCTGGAGTTCCCTATCGGTAAGGTGCTGTACGAGTCGAGCGGGGGATGGATCAGCTACCCGCGGGTTTCGCCTGACGGCAACTACATCGCATTTTTCGACCACCCCAACCAGGGAGATGATGGCGGCACGGTGGCGGTTGTCGACGTGTCGGGCAACAAGAAGACGCTGACGCGGCAGTGGTACGGCACCCAAGGACTGGCGTGGATGCCCGATGGCCATGAAATCTGGTTTACGGCCAGCGACTTCGGACTGTTTCACTACACCGCCGCAGTAACCTTGAGCAAACAATTGCGGCTGGTAACGCGAGTTCCCGGATCGCTGGTGTTGTTCGACATCTGGAAGGACGGACACGTCCTGTTGTCGCGCGAAGACCGCCGACGCGAAGTGATGGGAACGACATCAGGAAGCAGCAAAGAGCGAGACCTGTCGTGGCTGGATTATTCGTATCCCGCCGATCTGTCCGCCGATGGCAAAACGTTGCTGTTTGACGAGGAGGGCATCGGGGGAGGTGTGCAATATGGTGATGTGCAGGACCTGACGTATGCCGTGTATATCCGCGACACCGATGGCTCGCCCGCGGTGCGGCTGGGCGAAGGCGGCGCAACCTCTCTGTCGCCCGATAAGAAGTGGGTCATCATCTACACCCCGAGCTCACCGCAGCAACTTCGCCTGTTGCCCACCGGCGCCGGTGAATCGAAATCGCTCACCAACGACTCGATCAATCATCAGTGGGCGCGGTGGTTCCCCGACGGCAAGCGCCTCGTCTTTGCCGGAAACGAAGCGGGGAAAGGCGTACATTACTACATCCAGGATGCAGCTGGCGGCGCGCCCAAGTCGATCTCTCCGGAAGGCGTGGATGCGTTGGCGTTTGCAATTTCGCCGGACGGGCAAAACGTGGTGGGCATCGGTCCTGACCAGAAGGGCTATCTCTATCCCACAGCGGGTGGCGATCCCAAGGTTGTGAACGGCATGGACCCGGGCGATATTCCGATCAACTTCAGTTCGGACGGGCATTCGATTTATCTGTACCGCACCGGAGAGGTCCCCGGGAAGGTGTACCGCGTAGACCTGACCTCGGGCAAGAAGTCGGTGTGGAAGGAGATCGCGCCACTCGATCCTACCGGCGTCTCCACTATCGGGCCAATCCTCATTACCCCGGACGGCAAGACGTATGCTTACGGGTTCCATCGCACCGTTGGCGATCTCTACCTGGTAGAGGGCCTGAAGTAAGCTTTTATCAACGTGCGCTCGGCGCGCGAGCAAGTAAACACTGCGTTCTTACTCCCACCGCAGACTCTCCACCGGATCGAGCCGCGCGGCGCGGGCGGCCGGCATGGTGCCGAATATGACTCCCACCAACGACGACACCAGCACGGCGATGACAACCGACAAACCGGAAATCGGTACGCGGTAGTTGGTCAGCAGGCGCACGGAAATAGGCAAGGCCATCCCAATCGCAATGCCCACCAGCCCTCCGATCAGCGAGATCAGGACGGCTTCGGTCAAGAATTGTGCCCGAATTTCAGCGTTCGTGGCGCCCACCGCCTTGCGCACGCCGATCTCGCGGATGCGCGAGTTGACCGTGGCCAGCATGATGTTCATGATGCCGACTCCGCTGACCAGCAAGGTGAGTACGGCGACCAGCAGAAGTATGGTGGTCAGCGCGTTGGCGATCTTCCCGGCAACGGTCAGCAACTGTGTCAGGTTTTCGACCTTGTACACCGACTCCGGCCGATGCCGTGATTGCAACACCCTCTGAATCTGCTCAGTCGCGTTAGCAATGTCGGACGAATCCGCCACGGAAAAGAAGAACTCTTTCACCGTGTCTGTCGTGGTGAAGAAGCGCGCCACTGTGTGAGGGATGAGGATGGTGTCGTCAGAAATCTCTGATTGCCCAAAGGTATCGACGCGCTCGCGAAACGTGCCCACCACTACAAAGGGCAGGCCGCTGAGCTTGATCACCTGACCGACGGCAGCCTCCGTTGAGCCATACATTGTGTTGGCCAGGTTTTGCGTTATGACCGCAACTTTGCCCCGTGTCTGGGCGTCGTTGTCTTCCAGGAAGCGCCCTGTAAGCACGTCGAGATTGCGTACCCAGAGGTACTCCGCCGCAACGCCCAGTACCAGCACATCGCGTTCGCGGCCGCCGGGCGCGGTGATTTTGTCGTGCAACTCGACCAGCGGCGACGACGCGGTAATGTTGGGCACTTGCTGGCGGATTGCATTCAGGTCCTCGACCGTCATGTAGTCATTGGCCGACTCGGCGCTGTAAATCGAGCCGCCCTCGTAATCAGCGGTGATCATGTTGGCGCCGATCGACTGGATCTGCTGCAGCACGTACTGCTTGCCGGTGAGGCCAATGGTCACCACCAGGATGAGCGAGGCAGTGCCAATCACCATCCCCAGCGCCGTTAGCGTGAAACGGATCTTGTTAGAGCGAAAGGTCTCAATGGCTACGCTCACCGTCTCGCTCAAGACGTGGGTGGGATAATGCCGGTCGTGGTTTCCGTTGTTCGCCATGCCTACGCTGGTTAGACTAACTCTAAACTTGCGGCGCTTCAATGCATCGCCAGCAAAGCTTCGGCGGCGGCTTGAGACCCGCGGCTGCGGTATGATCGTGTTGAAGATCCAGAATCCCGACTCCGCCACTCCCGATGTCACAGTTTCCTCGCTGCCACGCACTCACGCGACTCGTTCTGACCGCCGCGCTGCTCGCAGGTGCTGCGCGCGCCCAGCAGAACGTCGGCGAACTGTTTGCTTCTGACGCCAGCGTCAAGGGTGGAGTCGTGCTGGCAAATTCCGGAACCAAAGTGATGAGCGGATCCTCCATCGCCGCCGGGGCCCAGACAGCCACCCTGAAGCTCGAACGCGGCGGCACCATGATGATCTGCCCCGGCACGAATCTTGCCGTGACCACCTCGCAGAACGGCCGCCAGCTCATGTTCAGCATGGACACCGGCACCGTCGAGATGGACTACCCAATCGGCGCGGCCGCCGATAACCTGCTCACCCCCGACTTCCGCCTGCTGCTGCCCGGCCCCGGCCGCCTGCACATCGCGGTGCGCGTCAATCCCAAAGGCGACACCTGCGTGCAGTCGCTGTCCTCGAATTCGTCGGCCGTCGTCATTTCCGAAGGCATGGGAGACGCGTCGTACCAAGTCAAGCCCAACGAAGCCGTTATTTTTAACGGCGGGCGCATCGGCGGCGCCGTTCCCACCCGCGAGAGCTGCGGATGCCCAGCACCTCCGCCCACACAGGTGGCAAGAGTTACGCCGCCTCCACCTCCGCCGCAGCCTGCCGCAGCGGCATCGAAGTCCGAACCGCCCCCGCCCGAGACCCACATGGTGGTGGACGCTCCGTTCATCTATCGCGCCTCCGATCCCGTCGATCTTACCGAAAACGTCGCTCACCTGCAGATGGAGACCAAGGCGATCAACCTCGACCCCGTAGTGCTACCTCCTCCGGTGGCGTCGGTGAAGAACGCTAAGACTGCCAATCCACCAGCCACTGCCAGCAATCAGCCGTCAGCCCAGGAAAAACACGGTTTCTTCGCCAAGGTCAGCGCGTTCTTTGCCTCGATCTTTCATTAAAGAAATTCGACTGCGGCTTATTGGGAAGGTTTTCGAGGGAACCGGTCTTCTCGCCATCGCGTACATTCTCCAGCGAGCTAATTCAACGCCATATGACGTGCGGACCAGGAGATCTCAATGCCTGCAAAGAGCACCGAATACCAGAAGATACTGTCCGATGGCACTGCGCTTCCAGGGTTTCCCTGGTGGATCACGGTCGCCGTAGTCTTGGGATCTCTTCTCATTCTCGCAGGCGGGGTGGTCGCAATGGTCCGCCCGGCGATGTTGGTATCACCTCAAGATGAGATCAACGGAGTGGTTCACATTTATGCCGGATATCTCACCTCGCGCAATGTCACACTGGCTGGGATGCTTCTCGTGATGCTGGTCTTGCGTGCCAGAACAGCGCTCAGCAACCTGATGGTGTTCACTGCATTCATTCAGCTGCTCGATGCCGTCATCGATTGTGTCGAAGGACGTTGGCCGAGCGTGCCCATGGTCTTGGTGTTTGGCCTGGTTTTCCTGATGGGGGCAGCCCGGCTCCGTGGAGTTAAGTTGTGGAGGCGTCAGGCGTGGGAATAACTGCACCGGCCCCCGAATTGTGTCGAGAGTGACGACGACCAGCTCAACTCTGTTAAACTTAGCGTCTTCTATGCCTGAACAACCACGCTCCCGCGTATTCCTCTGGGTACTGCTGGGAGGCGGCGCGTTTTTCCTCTTCCTTCTGGCGATGTTCAGCCTGGTGTACTTCACGGTGCGCACCCAGCAGAAGGACTCCTTCGCAGGATTCGGCGACAAGATCGCCGTGGTTGACCTGGAAGGCGTGATTCTCTCGCCCAAAGACATGGTCGAACAGTTGCGCAAGTACGGTGATGACAGCTCCATCAAGGCCATCATTATTCATGTGAATTCGCCCGGCGGAGGGGCAGCTGCTTCGGAGGAGATTTACCGCGAGGTATTGCGCGTTCGCGATGTCAAGAAGAAACGCATTGTGGCTTCCATCGAGACCGTCGGCGCAAGTGGCGCGTACTATGTTTCCTCGGCCACTAACAAAATATTTGCCGACAATGCCTCGATCGTCGGCTCCATCGGCGTCATCGCGGAGTGGTACAACTACGAAGAACTGCTTAAGTGGGCCAAACTCCAGGCCATCGTCCTCAAGGCCGGTGAATTCAAAGACACCGGTTCACCCGTGCGGCCGATGACCCCCGCCGAGCGCGAGTACATGCAAGGCTTGATCGACAACATGCACACCCAGTTCATCCACTCGGTCGCCGAGGGGCGCCACATGAAGGACTCCGAGATTGTCCCGCTGGCCGACGGGAAGGTCTGGACGGGCGAACAGGCCATGCCGCTGAAGCTCATCGACCAGGTCGGCGACTTCCGCGTCGCCGTGGAGGACACGGCCAAGTCAGTCGGCATCAAGGGCGAACCCACGCTGGTGCGCCCCGAAAAAGACCGCAAGAGCGTGCTCGACCTGTTGTTTGGCGACGCCTCCGAGTACCTGCCCGATCCGGCCAAACTCATGCAGACCAACGCCGGCTTCTATTACCTCTGGAAGTAGCGTTCCGTCCGGTTAGCAGGGTTGCACGGAAGTGCAACAATAATTTGGACTTGCCAATGTTACAGTAAATTTGAGAGTATCCCTGATGGGCCGGTTGTACCGATCTTATAGGGGCGAACAGCGATGACCAAGGCAGATTTGATTGATGAGGTTTCCCGCCTGGCGGAATTGACCCGCAAGGACAGCGAAGTCATTGTTGAAACAATCTTTGAGAGCGTGGTGCGCTCGTTGCGCGCTGGCGACAAGATTGAGATCCGCGGCTTCGGCAGCTTTCGCACCCGGCAGCGCAAACCGCGCGTCGGACGCAACCCCAAGACCGGCGACCGCGTCGAGGTTCCCGCTAAAAAGATCCCCTTCTTTAAGCCCAGCAAGGAGCTGAAGGACATGGTCAACAGTCATGTCGACCCGCCGGCTCCTCCGGCGGCCGCTCCATCGCACGAGCCCCAGCTTTAGCTCAGTCCCGAGTCACGCGAGAAACGACCCAGCCTGGCGGCTGGGTTTTTCATAGATCAGGTTCTCTTCGTCGAGGAACAGCACGGACTTTGCAAAGTTACTGGGATTCGCACGAACCGTGACGATAGAGTTTACCGGATGCTGGTCCAGGAAGAATTGGGCAGCGGCTTCCAATCGATACAAGTTGCCGTAGTATTTCCCGCTGAGGAATTGGCCCTCCAGATTGTAGGAATACGAGAGACAGGGTTGGTAAGTGGTACCGCTTTCTGCGTTGAAACTTCTGATTTCGTGGCTTTCAATACTTGCCTCTACCACTCTCCAACTATCGCTGCGCCGATAACGGATCTTTCGCCAGGTACTTTGCCAGCGATGAGGCCGACTCAGCACAAACAGGACAAATAGCGCCAGCATTATATAAAAGGGCTTCATATCAACTAAATCTTAGACCGGGCGCACCGCAAGTACAGCCATCATTCTTCCGGTCTTTCCCAATTCGGCACGATGGGAGAAGAAGCGCGTGATATCGCACGCGGTACAACCATCAATGAGGGAGATATGGTCTTGTCGCACACCCGCGTCTTCGAGTTGACGCCGGTTCGCAGCCGCCAGGTCGAGATGAACCTGCGGTCCGAGATCGCCGTGTCCGGGAGCGCGCTGATTCAGGAACAGCAGTGGATACTTGATGTGAATCGCATTCGAGTCAAACACCTCTGCGAACAGCTCATCGGCATAGCTGAACTGTGATTCGAACTCGCCACGCACTTCGGTCCCAACGGAGTAGCAGCACTTGCGAATGCACGGCCCAATCGCTGCCCGCAGATCTCGGGGCGCGCTGTCGAAGTGCCGTCGCATCTCGCCGACGCCCTTCTCGACTATGCGAGCAACCGTTCCACGCCAACCCGCATGAAATGCGCCCACCGCACGCCGCTTCACGTCGGCCACCAGCACCGGGACGCAATCGGCGGTCTTGATCGCCAATAAAAGCCCCGGAGTGTCGGTGATTAAGCCGTCCCCCGCTAGCGGGTGTGCCGAGACCGTATCGACACGATGGACGATGGCCGAGTGGATCTGCCTGACCTGCGCCAGCGGCCATAGGCTACCTTTGTCGTTAACAGCACCTACGGCCTTCAGAAACAGCGCGCGATTGCGTTCAACATTGGCCTGCTTGTCGAGTTCGCTTTGCCCGAGGTTGAGCGTCTTGCCGCCGTAACAGGTCGAGACTCCGCCTTGGCGGGTGCTGAAGCCATGCACCAGCCAGGGCAAATCGGCGAATACCTCAGCGCGAAGGATCTCGGCCGGGTTCGACGTCTTGCGTTTGACTTTACTCGCGGTCGCCACCTCTCGATTCTAGAGCAATTCCAGTGCTGCACGGGAGGCTACAATCGTCTCGCAATGCTGCTTTACTACATCACTGACCGCAAGGGCTTTGAGGGTGACGAATCCGAACAACGCGCTGCGTTGTTGCGCCGCATCGCCGATGCCGCACGCGTGGGAGTGGATTTCATTCAGCTGCGCGAAAAAGACCTGGCGGCGGATGAGTTGCACCAACTTGCGCATGAAGCTCTAAGCGCAGTTCGAGAAAACTCGACGGTAACGAAGTTGCTGATCAACAGCTATGCCGACATCGCCATCGCGGTCGGCGCCGACGGAGTACACCTTCCATCTGGCTTTCCGCCTCCCGATGAAATCCGCGACCAGTGGCTGCGTCACAGCGATCGCGAGCCGATCATCGGCGTCTCCGCTCACACCGTCGAAGATGTTCGCCAAGCAGAGTCTACCGGCGCGAGTTTCGCGGTGCTGGCGCCGATTTTCGAGAAGACCGCGACGGGTGCGAAGGGAATTGGCCTGAAAGCCCTGCGACTGGCCTGCTCGCTGCCCTCGAAAAAGCAGCGTAGCTTCGCGGTACTCGCCTTAGGCGGCGTGACCCTCGCCAACGCACGCTCTTGCGTCAACGCGGCAGCCGCCGGCGTCGCCGGTATCCGCCTGTTTCAGCAGGGCGATGTCAGCAGAACCGTACAGGCTCTACGCGAGATCGTCCGGCATAACACTCACCCTGCGAACTAGAGTGACGCATCGTCCGACTGCCCCACCAGCAGGACGTAACCATCGGGATCATGGACCCGAAACTCTCCTTCCGGCATGTAAGTTGGGTATGTCAAAAGGCCGACTCTGACACCGCCCTCCATCAACTCGGCTCGATAGGCAGCGACATCGGGGGCATACAGGTAGAAAAGCACAGCCTGCCCTTCGGCATTGATCGGCCGCTGGATCGGGCCAGCATGAGGTGGGCCTTGCCGTTCTCCATCCAGGCCCACCGCATATGGCCGTCGTGCTGAAGCGTGTTGCGGGTGTTGAACCCGAGTTGGCGATAGAACTCGATGGACCGCGCCACGTCCGCGACGTGCGCCATGGGAACCAACCCGCGAAGAGGCAGGGACTCCATAATGCAATCCTTTCGATACGCCCTGGGCGGTCACCTCGCCGCCTTGCGACGAGGTTTCTGCTTCGCTGAAATTGACCGGATGATGAGTTTCCTTTGCCTTGCGCCGCCACAGGTGTCTTACCCTGGGCAACCGCAGCGGCGATGAGTGTTTCAACCTCGGGACGCGACAAAGTTTCCTTTGACTCGAGGCGGATGAAACGATTCTGACTACCCGAGCCCAGTAGTATCTTGTGTGGGTCAGGAAGAGTCGCTCCTCGGTAGAAGGGCAGACCCAGTCCGTTCGCCCCTCCGGCGATCGAAAGAATGGAATCGGACGGGCGTTCCGTGGGCGAGTAACCGATCACGAAAAAGTTGTAGTTGTCCCAATCCAGCTCGTTGGCCGTCGGCAGTCGCTTCCTCAGCGCTTTGCGCACGGAACGGATCAAGGCTTGATTCTTTGGCTCAAATTCCTCAATGAATCCTTCGAGCTGCCCTTCATCATCCTTCGATTTTGCCGGCGCCGCTTTCTTGGCGGGTTTCACGGGGATTTCCTTTCGCGATCCAAGACGGTTTCGAACCTGGCTTGGGGACGTTAGTTAGTCCGTAACCTCGCCCGCGACCTTACGCAGCACCACGTTTACCAGCGACAGCAAAATTGCTCCCAGGAATGCCGCCAGGAACCCGCTGACCTCAAATCCTGGCTTCAGGAGGCTGGATGCAACCATCAACATGAACGCATTTACCACCCACCAGAACACTCCTAGCGTGAGCAGCGTCAGCGGCAGCGTAATTAGCTTCAGCAGCAAACCCAGCGTGGCGTTGATCAGTCCGATTACGACCGCCGCGATCAGCGCTTCCTTGAAGCTCCTGACCGTGAATCCAGGCACGATGTACGACACAATAAATAGCGCGATCGCGCTCAGCAACCAGTTCAATAGCAGACGCATCGATTTTCCCCTCCGCGATGGACGACTTCGTGAATCGCTTGATAGTACCTGATGGCCGGCGGCGGCCGCCACGCGCAACCCTATCCCCTTGAACATTTTCGCCGTTTCGACGTATAAACCTAAGGCTACCTATGAAACTCTCCCTGCGCATCCTCCCCCTCCTATTGTCCGCACTCTTCGCGCTTAGCATGGTCGCGCAACTGGGCCAGTCGCCCTTGCCGGCGCTGCCGCCCGACATCCCCAAAGACGCAACCATCTGGCTGCAACTGCTCGACAAGACTCCGGCTGGGCAGGACGCGATTTGGATTACGCCCGACGGCGCGATCCACGAGTTTTACCAGTACAACGATCGCGGTCGCGGGCCAAAGACCTATTCGACGTATCGCCTCGATGGGCATGGCATTGTCACCTCCGAGGAGACGCGGGGTGTTGACTACATGAAAACCCCTGTTAACGAGACGTTCAGCTTCAAAGACGGGGTTGCGACGTGGAAGAGCCAGGCTGAAAGCGGCCAGCTAAGCAGCGCTGCCGGCAAATTCTTTGTTGGGCTTGACGGCGGCCCCGCCGGCGGAGCGCTTATGGCTCATGCTCTGCTCAAGAACGGCGGCAAGTTGCCCCTCCTCCCCGGAGGCGAGGCCAGCCTGAAGGAGTTGAAGACTGTCGAGGTTGAGGCCGGAGCCAAGAAAGTCAAAGCTACCCTCTATCAAATCGAGGGACTCGACTTCAGCCCGACCTACGTGTGGCTCGACGATCAGCAAAACTCACTGGCTGCCCTCTTTCCCGGCGGAGCCCTGGTGCGCGAGGGATTCGAGGGCGCCCTTGCGACCCTACGAAAGGCGCAAGACGATGTTGAATCGGCCCGCTCGGCCAGCCTGGCGAAACAGTTTATTCACCATCCCGCGGGCGATCTCATCATCAAGAACGTCACTCTCTTCGACTCGGCAACAGCCAAGACGGAGCCTGCCCAACGCGTCACCGTGCGCGGTGAGCATATCGTCAGCGTCGAAGCCGAAAGCGGCCAAGCTACGCCAACCGGAGCTCAAGTAATCGACGGCTCGGGCAAGATGCTCCTTCCCGGCCTCTGGGACATGCACCAGCACTTCAGCCCCGACAACGCTTTTCTTGACATCGCCGCCGGCATCACCACGGGACGCGATCTGGCCAACTCGATTGACGAACTCAGCAAGCTGAACCAGCACATCCAGCAGGGCGAACGGATCGGTCCGCGCATCATCATGGCGGGCTTTATTGATGGCCCAGGTCCGTACGAAGGCCCGGTGAAGGTTCTGGCCGCTACTCCTGAAGAGGCGCGCGAGCGCGTTGATCACTACGTCGACCTGGGCTACGTGCAGATCAAGATTTACAGCTCAGTGAAGCCCGAGCTCGTGCCGGTCATTATCGCGGAAGCCCACGAGCGCGGCCTGCGCGTTAGCGGACACGTGCCCGCCGGCATGACCGCCGATCAATTCGTGCGCGATGGCGCCGATGAAATCCAGCACATGAACTTCGTCTTCCTCAACTTCATGCCCGACGTCACCGAGACGCGCACGCCCGCGCGCTTCACCGAACCCGGCAAGCGCGCCGCGGGAATCGACCTCAATTCGCCACAAGTGAACCAGTTTATCGCCCTATTGAAGGAGCACCGCACGGTCATCGATCCGACCATGGCCATCTGGGAAGCGACCTACACCGACCGTCCGGGCACAATTCCCCGGCAGGACGCATTCATGTTCGACCGGCTTCCGCTACAAGTTCAACGCGGCTCGAAAGCAGCGGGACAGGTCCTACCTGTGCCTGACGCCGCCACCGACCAACTCTACCGCGCCTCCTTCGCCAACTTTGTCCGCATGGTGAAGAAGCTCTACGACAACGGCATCACCCTCGTCGCGGGCACCGATCAGGGATCAGGCTACTCCCTGCATCGCGAGCTGGAGATTTATAACGAGGCCGGCATTCCCGCACCCGAAGTGCTCCGCATGGCCACTTTGACTGCGGCGCAGATCATGAAGCGCGATGGCGAACTCGGCTCCATCGCGCCCGGAAAGCTGGCAGACATGATCCTGGTCAACGGCGATCCTACAACGAACATCAGCGACATTCGCAAGATTGAAACCGTCATCAAGGGCGGAACGGTCATGTATCCTGCGGAGTTGTATCCGGCGATGGGAGTCAGCGCGCACTAAGCGCAGATATTGGCACTGTCTGGGATAATGATGGTAGAGGACTGCCATCATGCCCGACGCTATCGGCCAGTTCGCCAAAGTCAAATATCTGAGCTTGGAAACGTTTCGCAAGACCGGTGTGGGCGTCCGCACCCCGGTGTGGTTTGCCGAAGACCCGTCCCGTCAACCCACGACATTTTACGTATACACGCTGCCTGACTCCGGAAAGGCGAAGCGCATCCGCAACAATCCCAAGGTACGCATCGCGCCCTGCACCATGCGCGGAGGCCTGCGCGGGGCCTGGGTCGATGCCCGCGCCCGCATCTGCTCAGGTGACGAAGGCGCTAAGGGACAATCGCTGCTAAATGAGAAGTATGGCTTGATGAAACGCATCGGCGACTTCTTCAGCCGAATGCGCGGCCGCACACAGGCCGTGCTGGCGATCGAAATCGATTAGTCCGGTTACGGAGTTAGCCGCACAGAAAAGGCCACCAGCTTCTCAGCCGGTGGCCTTTAAAGATTCCGCAATCGTTACCGTCGAGCTACGCTGACATCTTCCGGTGCAACACGCCCGCAAGTCCCACCAACCCTGTGCCCAGCAGCAGAAACGTCGAGGGCTCCGGCACGGCGTTGGCGAACTGCGCCGCCAGGATGGCGTCGGCCGCCGTTGTCGGATGCAGGTCATCCCAGAACAAATACTGGTTGGGATTGCTGCACGGCGAAAGCCCGACCAGGCAAGGATCGGTCACATCTGTGAACCCATACCCACTGGGATTGGCCACCACCTGGTGCATGAAGGTGAACGTATCGTAGTAAGTCACGCCCCGGGGAAGATTGGCTTTCAGCGCTTGGTCGAACGCGTAGCTGAAAGCGGTCGCCGACGCGTTGCCATAGTAAAGGGGCGTCAGTCCCAGGTCCGGCATGCCCGGTACCAGGATGTGGGTTGCTCCCACTCCCTGCAGTGCACTCACGATCGCCAGTTCGTCGGCCACGCCGATGGCAACCGATCCGCCGGTGATGAAATCATCAGGCCCACCCCACACGATGAATAGCGAGGTCGGCGCGAACGGCGTTACGGTTGCCAAGGAACCCTCCAGTTGCAGTAACATCCCCGGCAGTCCGAGCGTGCCCAGTGTCGTCTGGGTGCCGCCGTCGCCCGAGTCTCCGATTCCCGTCGTCGCTCCTCCCCATGCGAAGCTCACTAACGGCGAATGCAGCGCGTAAACCAGGTACTCATCCGTCAGCGGCCCATTGGAAAATCGCCCGTTGTAATGCGGAGGCGACTGCGGAATTGTGTGTCCAGAGACGGTGTAGATGTTGCCGGTGTCCGACAGGCTGTCACCGTACACAAACACTGCGGAGTATGGACTCGCGCTGGCAATAGAAGTCATCGCCACGAGCATCGCAGCAACGAGCAGGACGAAGAACGGGGCTTTGCGAGATTTCATCATGGTCTCCTGAAGCGGGATGCCGCCGATGGCGCGGTCCCTTGATAACCATCGCGCAAGACTTGCGCGTGCCAATCGTTGAAGTTCCAGTTCAATTAGCTGAGTTGTGGAGCAGCGAATAAGTGGAGCGGCGATTCTGCTGGCCCGAAACTTCACCCGCAGTCCGGACCGACGTCAAAAAGTATAGCAGCGGACGGGTAGGACGTGCCCAGCGAAAGGAACTAACGTCCCGGCTAACAGCTAATGGCTCTTCCGCTACTCATACCGCAGTGCCTGCATCGGATCGACGGTTGACGCACGATGTGCCGGCAGCATGCACGCCATGGCCGCGACCGCGGCGAGCAGGACGGTAACGCCCAGCAGCACGGCGAAGCTGATCGAGCTGCCTTGCGCCCATTGCGCCACGATTCGTTTCATCGCCAGACTGAGCACCACGCCAGCCACGATGCCCGCGCCCACGCTGAACGAGGTGGAGAGGAACACAATACGCAGAACGTCGGCGCGTTGCGCACCCAACGCCATGCGAATTCCGAATTCGTTCGTCCGCTGTGCCACAGTGTAGGACACGACGCTATACAAGCCCACGGCGGCTAGAGATAAGGCCAGTCCAGCAAATGCGCCGAATAACATCGCTACCAAGTGTTGCGACGCCCATTCGCGCTGGTTGGTAATCCATTCTTCCAAACTGCGGACATGTCCCTCGGCCTGCTGGTCGGCGTCCACCGAGTGAATTTGCTCGCGCACACCATGCAGGATGGTTAGCGGTGGCACCTCGGTGCGAACGAGTATCTGTGTCCACGGAGGCATCCAGATCGTGTACGGGATGTAAACGCCAGGCTTGACCGGCTTGCCCAAGCCGTCGTCGAGCGCGTCGCCGACCACGCCCACAATCTCCAGCCACTCGTTACTCTCCGCAATTGCCTGCGTGATCGGCGGATCAGCTTTCAGGTTCGGCATGCGGATCTGGTTTCCGACGGCGTCGCCGGTGGGGAAATACTTCTTCGCCAGCGTCTCATTAATGACAGCCACTCGCGCCCCGCGTTTGGTCTCCGAATCGTCCCACAGTCGGCCCTGCATCAACGGAATCTGCAGTACCGGGAAGTATTCGTGGCTGACGAAGTTCAGCCTCGCGAGCTGATCTTCCAGCGACGGCTTACCCAAGAGCTCGAACTTGTTAGTCGCGCCGTTGTCGGGCGGCGTTGCATTTGTAGACAGGCCTGCCATCTTCACCTCACGCATGGCCGCAACCTTCTGCATGAGTTGCGTGAAATACTGCGCGCGCGATTCCCACGTGGTGTAGGTGTTGTCGTGTACCGGAATACCCACCGACATCACGTTATGCGGGTTGTAACCGAGGTGGCTGTGATTTAACTTGATGAAGCCCTGGATTGCAGCACCCGCGGTGGCCAACAAGAGCAGCGTCAGAGCGATTTGTCCGCCGATCAGCGTGTTGTGCATGCGCTTGCCGCGTACTCCGCCTAGCACTTTCCTCGTGCTCGCCTGCATCACTTGCGAGACTTCTGGACGGCTGAACTGCATCGCCGGCGATAGTCCGAAGAACACGCCGGTCAATATAGCCAGCCCAACGCTGAAGCACAGCACCGGCAGGTTGATGCGGATAGCCGCCTCATGGGGGAAAGACGATTCCGGCAACATGGGGACGATTATTGCCACCAATCGATAAGCGAGTAGCACGCCCAGCGCCGCCCCGCTCAGCGACAGCAGCAGCGACTCGGTCAGCAATTGCCGCAACAGCCGCGTTCTTCCGGCGCCGACCGCCGCGCGCACCGCGAACTCATGCTCGCGTGCCGTGCCTCGCGCCAGCAGCAGGATCGAAACATTGCCGCAGCCAATCAGCAACAGCAGCCCAACTGAACCCAGCAGCAGATAGAGGGTCGGGCCCAACTCTTTCATGAAACGCTCGTTGAATCCTTTTACGTTCACCCGGAAGCTGTCAGCCGGGAAATGCTTCGGCGTCTCCTTTGCGAACTGCTCGAACAGCGACTGGAACTCTGCATCGATGGCCGCGTGGCTCACGCCCGGTTTCAGCTTGACGCCAACGTAGTATCCTCGCGACGGATCGGCTGACACCTTCAGGGGCAGATACACATCGGCGTCGCCCCAGCTGAACCGCGGCTGCGCCAAGCCGACGACGGTGTAGTTCTTGTGTACGAGCTGAATGTTCTTGCCGATGACGTCTCGCTCGCCGTTGAAATGCCGCAGCCAGAACTTGTAACCCAGCACTGCCACCTGCTGCGGGTCCTGACCTTCCGGTGCGTCGCCGGGAATCAGTCCACGGCCCAGCAGCGCCGGCACTCCCAGTTGGTTGAAAGCGTTTCCTGTTAGATAGATCGCGCTCACGTCCTCGGGAAGGTCACTGCCGGTTGTGGTCAGGTTCCAATCGTCTTGGGCAAATGCGCTCTCGACCGACGGCGATTTTTGAATCTGTTCGAATTGCGGCCCGGTGAAGTTCAACCACCGGTCCTCGCCGCGCTTGGTCGTGACAACGGGGTGGATCATGCGGTCCACTTCGACATACGGATACGGATCGAGCACTACCGCATACACCACGCTGAATACCGCCGTGGTCGCGCCGATTCCCAAGGCCAGCGAAATAATCGCCGTCAGCGTGAACCCTGGGCTCTTTCTCAGTTGCCGAAACCCGTAGCGAAGATCCTGGAGCAGAGACTGCATGCATCACCTCGACAGAAACCGGCTGCTAACTGTTTTAGCGTTTGGACGGCCACTGCTGGAAATGGGTAGGTCGCTGGGACAGAAAGAGTTGCCGGGGGATGGACGCTCGCCAATCGGCTGCTTCTGTTCAGTGCTGGACGATGTGTTCGCGAGCGGACAGACGTCAACCCCTACAATATTCGCACCTCTCATTCGTCTACAGCTGTAGATGAAGGACGCGGCGAGCCTGGAGACGATGACCCTCGAGCAGGACCGGCGGATCACCGAAGCGGTCGAGCAGGAGCAGTCGCGGCTGCGCAACTTCATTCGTCGGCGTGTGCCTGACTCGCGCGATGCGGAAGACATTCTGCAGGAAGTGTTCTCCGAACTGGTGGAGGCGAACCGCTTGCTGGTGCCGATCGAACACGTCACAGGATGGCTGTTTCGCGTGGCGCGCAATCGGATCACTGACCTCTTCCGCAAGAAGCGGCCGGAGAGTCTGAGCGACGCGGTCGCGATCGCGGACGACGAGTCGCGGACGTTGGAAGACTTGCTGCCTTCGCCCGATGCAGGACCAGATGCGCTCTACGCACGGAGCGTGCTACTCGACGAGTTGGAAGAGGCGCTCGATGAGCTACCTGAAGAGCAGCGCGAGGTGTTTGTTGGTCACGAGATCGAAGGGCGCAGCTTCAAAGAGATGTCCGCCGAAAGCGGCGTGAGCGTGAATACGCTGCTCTCGCGCAAGCGATATGCAGTGCTGCATCTGCGCGAGCGATTGCAGGCGATTCACGACGAGTTTACGAAAGCATGAGGATAAGAAAATGAGAGGAAAAAAACTGTTTTTCATTGTTCCAGCAGCGATGATCGGCATCGTGTTGTTCATGGCCTTCGGCGGGTGGGTGGTCATGAGCCTGTGGAACTGGATGCTGCCGGGCCTCTTCGGCTGGCACCTGATCACCTTCTGGCAGGCAATGGCGATGCTGGTGCTCTGCCGCATTCTATTCGGCGGAGTGAGTGGCCGCGGATGGCACGGCTCGCGCCACCGCAAAGGCGAACGCTGGGGAAGCCGCATGACTCCCGAGGAGCGCGAGAAATTTCGCGAAGCCATGCGCGCCAAGTGGGGCTTCGGGCCGCCAACGGGCGAAGGTCGGGAAGCGTAAGCGACGTCGACACACAGGTCGCAGAAAGATGCCTGTGTCTTCCTGATTTGAAGGGGCACGGCTTCAGCCGTGCCGTACGAGTCGCTAAATTCTGTCATTCCTCGCGGACTTTAGCCCGCGGGGAATCTGCTTTTCTGACTATTTCAAGGCGGAAAAGGGAGGGCTTCGCGCGCATTCGGCTTTCCGATGGTACGATTTGCCAGGCCGAGACTCACTGGTACGAGGCCCACGGAATCGGAGCGAAGGAACATAAGATCAAGCGTATTCTCGATTAGAGCCATGAATCGTGCAGAACCAAGATTCGTCGTTTGCGTGAAGAACAAGCAGTACGGCGCATCGCTGGAGTTGAGAAAGCTGTATCAAGTGATTCCAGACAACAGCGCCGCCAAGCATAAGCAACTTCGTGTGATTGACGAGTCTGGGGAGGACTATCTGTATCCCGGGACTATTTCGTCGCTGTCGACTTGCCACAGTCAGCAGAAAAGGCAGTGCTGCGCGCCACCGACCTCTCGGCGGCCAAGTGATGAACAAGAGTTTGGAGAGCAGCACAGTAGCGGACGTGTCCTTCGATGAGGACTCACTCAGCGTGCGCTTGAAGGACGGCCGCACCATCTCTGTCCCGCTCACCTGGTATCCGCGGCTGTTCCATGCCACCACCCAACAGCGTCTCAACTGGAAAGTCGCTGGAGGTGGATACGGCATTCAC
>Ga0074045_10002448_pt1 | contig 17188 bp, 10 predicted proteins | sample BogForMeECP23OM2_FD_94442 | JGI IMG/M metagenome (GOLD analysis project Ga0074045, IMG submission 94442) | Bog forest soil microbial communities from Calvert Island, British Columbia, Canada - Bog Forest MetaG ECP23OM2 | ecosystem: Environmental > Terrestrial > Soil > Wetlands ...
ACCGTCGAACTACACGTCTGACGCGTATCCCACAAACACCGCAATTGATTGATTGCAAAATATTTGGTCGGGGAGAGAGGATTTGAACCTCCGACCCCCTGGTCCCGAAGTAAGGAGTTTAGTCTGTAACTGATTGGTCTGGTTGCGCTTACGAATCAGTGATGGAGACTCAAATGCGCCCTTGCGCCCTACCGGTGCCGTTTCAATGAACAGCAGAATCGTCAGGACAATTCTGGGCATCAAAACCGGTTGGCAGCTCGCCTTGGCGATGAAGTTGGAACTCTCCATGTTCTTGCCTTCCCGTGTGCCGCACAACGTAAGCGCCCGTGACACTGTCTTGGGTTCCGCCTACAGCAATCTAGAATGCTACTTGATGCGGTTGAGGATTGCGTTGAACAGAAGTATCCGGCAACGGGGGGACATTCTTAGCCCCGGCTTCCCCCCATCTGCACGCAGATCAATCGCGTGGCGAACGACGACGAAGCCTGGTCCGCAACTGTGGAACTTGCCCAGAATCAGAATCGTCTCTTCCAATAGTGGGCTTGTGAAGCTACCCAATTGCCCGTAACCGTGGCCCTCGAAAAGCCTTTTAAGAAGCGTTAGGGAATCGTTATTGGACAGCTAAAGGACAGGCGACAAGCGCGGCATTTGTTTCCGCGTGCAGCGTAAGTGTCACTTTCCGCCCTCGCAAAATGCACAGACGCGTTGCATCGTGGAGAACCCTAACAATTCGACCTCTGGCGTTACGTATTCTTGCCGCGCAGGTTCTTCTTTCATCAGGTCGGTGCTCAAGTACTTCTTGTTGTCGTCGGCAAAGACTGTAACAATCACTGCATCCGGGCCCAGTCGCTCTTGAACCATCAAGGCGGCCACAAGATTGCACCCCGAAGAGATTCCGACCGCCAGTCCCAGAGTCGTCGCCAGTTTCTGCGCCATCAGGATCGAGTCACCGTCGGACACCTGGATGACATCATCCAGTTCGGCAAGGTTCAAGATCGCGGGAATGAACTCGTCCGAGATTCCCTGGATGCGGTGCTTGCCCACCTTGTGGCCAGTGCTGAGCGTCGGTGATTCTTCCGGTTCCACGGGATGCACTTTGATTGCTTTGTCCATGCCACGGAGAAACCGTCCAACTCCCATCACGGTTCCACCCGTTCCTACTCCCGCCACAAACGCGTCTGGCCGCAATCCCGCCGACTCCAACTGCGCCCAGATCTCTGGTCCAGTTGTTGTCTCGTGCGCCTCCGTGTTGGCGCCGTTCGAAAACTGGCGAGGCAGAAAGACATCAGAGCGGCTCGCCGCTAGCTCTTCCGCCATGCGGATACTGCCCAGGAATCCGCCCTGCTCGGCACTGACGAGAACGACCCTGGCACCGTAGCCGCGAATCAAGTCCTGACGCTCGCGGCTCATCCAGCCGGGCATGAAAATCGTAACCGGATGCCCGAGCGCGCGGCCGATGGCTGCAAACGCGATGCCGGTGTTGCCGCTGGTGGCTTCTGCAATGGTGTCGCCCGGTCGAATTCGTCCCGCAGCGTAAGCCTCCTTCAGGATGTGCAACGCCATCCGGTCCTTGATGCTGCCGGTCATATTGACCTGCTCGGACTTCGCGTAGATTACATGCTGCTGGCCTCGGTACGCGAAGTGAATTCCCAGCAGAGGTGTGTTACCGATGATCCTGCTTAGAGCGCTGATCTTTTGCTCCACTTCCGCAAGCACTTCTCTCACCTCTTTCTCTTCTGAACAAGAAGCAGCCCTCGTACATGATCTATACGAGGGCTGATAAGGGCGCTCCATCTTCGCCTATTTCGCCGCCGCTGCGGCCGTGAAGCTACCCGCAGTCACGACTGTCAGTTTTGCCGGATCGATATATTTCCGCAGAGCTGCCGCCGCCTGAACCGCAGTAACCGCTTCCACTTTCTTTTCCATTTCGGTATCCCAGTTGAATGTCCGGTTATAGAACAGGTAATCAGTCAGAGTCTTTGCGACCTGGCCGTCGCGACCACGGCTCACCTGCCTTCCCTGTAGCCAACCGGACTTGGCGGCTTTCAACTCGTCTTCGGTAAAACCGTCCTTACTCGCCTTCTCAAGTTCTTCCTTGAAATCTGCTTCCAGCCGCCCGAGGTTTTGAGGAGCGAAAATGGCATATGCTGTGAAGCTTCCGGATTTGTCGAGCACGTTTGCCTCGAATTGCGACCCAACACCATAGCTCAGGCCGTCCTTCTGACGGATACGATCCGCCAATCTAGACTTGAGCATCCCTCCACCGAGCATGTAGTTCGCCATCAGAAGTGCCGGGTAATCGGGGTCATCGTCACGAAGATTCAGGTTCATACCGAGCAAGTACATCGCATTCGCTTTGTCGGGAATCTCTATCACCTTCCTCTGCCCGGCAACCTCAAAGTACTGCTGCGGCACCCGGGCAGATGGCTTCCTGCTCTTCCAAGAGCCAAAAAGATCATTCGCTAGTTTCGTGATCGCTTGTTCGTCGAAATCACCGACCACCGACAACTGGGCTGACTGCGCACCATAGAAATCGGCATGGAATTGTTTTATCCCATCTAGCGTGCTGGCTTTGATTCCGGCGATCTGCTCGTCCAGCGTTGCCACGTACCGCGGATGTCCAACTGGATATGGATTCTCGCGCCGTTTGAATTCCGTTTGCCCAAGTGCCTGCGGATCTTTGAGAGCTCCTTCTAATCCGGTCAAGTTCTCCTGCTTCAGGGTTTCAAATTCGTTGGTTGGGAAGTTTGGCTCCTTCAGCATTTCCGCAACCAGACTGATGACGGCTGGCAGGTTATCGCGGACCGTCTCCAGCGAAATACTCACTTGCCCGACCCCTGGCCTGAATTCGACTTGCGCCTTTAGTCGGTCCAATTCATCACTCAGCTGCTGGCGCGTATGCTTCGCTGTTCCACGGTCCAGCATTGCGGCCGTCAACTCGTTGACGGTTGAAAGATTCTTTAGGGTGTCTTCAGCACCGTAACGGAGCACGAGTGTTCCGACGACCAAATTTCCTCTGGTCTTCTTTGGCAGCAACGCAAGCTTGAGCCCGCTTGGCGCGGTAGAGCGCTTCGTCCGTGCTTCGATATTTCCGGGACTGGGGTCAAACGCTTCACCAGTCGCGACAGCCGCTTCGCCTTTGTAGTTCTTCAACATCGCAGCCGTGTCCATCTTGGCGGGAATTTCAGCACGAACGGGGGTAGCAGTCGGGAGGAACATGCCCAATGTCCGATTCGAGGCAAGGAGATATTTTGCCGCCACACGTTGAACGTCTTCCGGAGTCACACTGCGAAGACGATCACGATCCAGGAAGAACAGCCGCCAGTCGCCTGTGGCGATCCACTCGCTGAGTTCAAAACCAAACTGGCCAGAATTGCTGAGCGTTAGCTCTTTATCCTTCAGCAATGCTGTGCGCGCCCGGTCAACCTCTTCCTTGGTGGGTGGAGTCTTGGAAAACTCCTCGATCGTTTGTACCAGGGCATCGCGGGCTTCCGTCAGGTTGCCGGCGCTTGGCACCTCGGCAAATGCCATCAGCACGCCAGGGTCGTAGGCCTGCATGGCACTGGCTTGGACATTGGCAGCCTTCTTGGTCTCTATCAGCGCCTTATAAAGCCGCCCCGACGGTGCATTGCCGAGGATATTCGCAAGGATATTGATGGCGGCAAAATCTGGATGCGCGCCGTCCGGCACGTGATACATCGCACCGACTATCTGCGTGTCTCCGACACGGCGCAGGGTTACCGACCGCTCACCGTCCTGCACCGGGTCGAGCGTATAGAGCTTGATCAGCGGCCGCTCCGGTTTCGGGGCTTTCCCGAACGTTTGAACTATCCAATCGAGTGCTTTGGATTCATCGAACTTCCCGGCGACGGTCAGCACGGCGTTATCCGGCTGGTAGTAGTTCTTGTAGAAGGCCTGAAGCCGCTCGATGGGCACGCCCTCAATGTCCGATCGGAAACCAATCACACTCCGGTGGTAAGCATGGGCGAGATAGGCGGTCGACATCATCCGCTCAAACAAGACGCTGCCTGGCTCGTTTTCACCTTTCTCAAACTCGTTGCGCACAACCGTCATTTCGCTGTCGAGGTCTTTCTTCGCGATGAAGGAATTCAGCATGCGGTCAGCTTCGAAGTCGAGCATCCATTTCAGGTTTTCATCGCTTGCGGGCAGCGTTTCGAAGTAATTTGTCCGGTCGTAGCTGGTGCTGGCATTGAACTGCGCCCCACGCTCATTCAGGAGTTTGGGGATGTCCCGGTGCGATGGCGTTCCTTTGAAGCCCATGTGCTCGAGAAGATGCGCCATTCCTGATTCGCCGTAACTTTCGTTCCGCGAGCCGACTAAGTACGTAATGTTTACAGTTGTGGTCTGCTTCGATTGGTCGGGGAAGAGGAGAACGTGCAAACCATTCGGAAGGCTGTATTCAGTGATGCCTTCGACTGAGGTTATCTGCTGCACACCAGCCGGCATCTTGGGTTGAGCATTGGTCTTGGCCGGGAGAAACCCGACGGTGCTGATCGACAGGACGAGTGCGATCAGGAAGATAAAAGACTTACTGGTTTTCATTTGGTCTCCATCAGAAACTGTTCTTTTTCGTTATTGTTAATCTTTCGCACGTTGCGGCCCGGCCATGGAACAAATTCGGTCTCACTGCCGTTAATCGCTTTGCAAGAATGTGAGAAATTCGGCGGTATTCCGCGTCAGTCCGGGAAACGTGGCGACGGGCGACCCATCGGTTCGCAGGATTGCGTAGTAGGGCAGCGCCACCGTCCCAAACTTCTCTTGTTGCATTTTCTGGTGATGCTCGAACAGTTCGCCGGCTCCGTCGGTGTAAAGCCTTACGCGAACGAACTTATTCATCTCTTTCGCCACTTCGGGCCGCGGAAACATGTTCGCTTCCATCCAGCGGCAGTTCGTGCAGGTGTAGCCGGTGAAATCTACGAACACCAGCTTGTTCTCCTGCTTCGCCTGCTGGATCGCTCCGTCGTAGTCATTCAAAATCCAGCCGGCCTCGTGTTGCAGGTTCGCGGACGAGGACGAACCGGCGCCGGATGGGCTCGCCGAAGCGCCCAGTTCAGGGGGAAGAAATGATTCCAATTCGCCGAGTTGCCTTCCAAACAAGCCGGGAACCAACCAGACGGTACCCGCCAGAAACACAATGGCAACGGCGAGTCGCGCGGCACCCACCGACTCAATCGGTGAGTCGTGCTCCATGCGAAAGTATCCCAATACATACAGCACCGTGAGCACGCCGATTCCAACCCAAACCGCCAGCACCACCTGGCGGGTGAAGATGCCCCAGTGCCAGACGAGATCAGCGTTTGACAAGAATTTCATCGCTGCCGCGATCTCCAGGAATCCCATCACGACTTTCACTGAATTCATCCAACCGCCAGCTTTGGGCAGCTGCGACATCATTTGCGGGGCGAGTGCCAGCAGGAAAAATGGAATTGCGAAGATCGTTGAGAACGCCAACATCCCGGCCAGTGGCCAGCGCCAGTTTCCTTGCGCTGTCATCACCAGCAAGGTGCCAACGAATGGGGCCGTGCAGGTGAACGACGTCAGCGTGAACGTGAAGCCCATCAGCAGCGCGCCGACAACTTGGTTCCCCTCTTTACTGCGGGTGACGGAATTCAGTTTGTCCATCAAGCTCGGGGGGATCTGGATGAAGTACGCCCCGAACAGCGAGAAGGCAAAACCGAGGAAGATCGCTGTAATCAGCAGGTTGACCCACGGATTCGCCGCCAGCTGGTTTACGCCCCCTGCACCAAAGATGACTGCCAGCAGCATGCCCAACGCCGTGAACGTAAGAATGATTCCGACCGCAAAGATGATTGCCGTGAACACGGCGCTCTTGCGGTTGCCGCTGGCGTGGTTGGTGAAATAAGAGACCGTGATCGGGATCATCGGAAACACACACGGCGTCAGCAACGACAGCGCTCCCATCACGGCGGCCAGCCAGATAAACGATCCGAGTGACTGCGAGTGCGGCATCGTGCTCGGCGAAGCCGGTTTCTTCACAGGTTCAACCGCGGCGCTCGGCGCAGTCTTTTCCACCGCGACACCCGATGCCGCGAGCGCTGCACTCTGTGGCGCAACCGAAGGTGCCGCTGGCACAACTCCAGCCGCGACTTTCGGTTCAGCTGCGATCTTCACCGGCGCACTCAGATGTACAGTCTTTGGCGGCAGGCATGTGGTTTCATTGCAGACCTGGAACCGAACGTCGAGGGCAACGTTCTTGGTACCGGAAGCCGCTTTCGCTTCCACTACGAGGGGAAGGCTGAAATCGACTGTCCCCTCGTAGCTCTCGGTTTCCATCTCGAAGTTCGGGTCGTACGCCTTTTTCGGGGGAGGACCACCGATGGAACCAGACTTCTTGAACGGCTGCTTGGGGGGCAGCGTCGCCTCCGACGTATTCGGTCCGCCGGGTGGCTGGGTGAACGAATACATGTGCCACCCATCGCTGATCATCGCGGTCAGCGTCACCGCAAACTTCTCGCCGGGTTTCAGCGTCTTCTCGGGTCCCTTCGCCGACCATTCGACTCTATCTTGCGCGCTTGCACCCACCGCTGCCAGCAGCAGCGCTAACACGATGAAACAGCTCTTCTTCATCCGGTACCGGCCTTTTGCGGGATAAAGAGACATAGGACTATAGCGAGGCACAACTCTCCTCATTGGGGTATGCACCGAATGTCGGGAAAAAGTCCCACTCGGGAAGGAAATATTTGCGGGGAGCCGCTGCTACAGCAACGTGCGGCTCACCAATCCATACTACTGAGTCTTTGCCTCGACCGGCTTAGCCGCTGCCGCCATCTCCGTCATGCCCTCCACTCGCCAAGTGAACTCTTCCAGCAGGTGCCGGCTACTGCCTGTCTTCTCGAAAATCCTCTTCCCATCCGGCCCGAGAAACCAAGTCGTCGGAAATCCTGATACGCCGCCCTTGACGGTGTAGTCGGTGTCAAACAGCACGGGCATCGTGTACTTCTTGTCCGCAATGAACTTGCTGACCACATCCGCCGTGTCGCCGCTGTCAATCGTAAGCACCACAACGTTGGGGTTGTCCTTATACTTCTCATAGAACTTCTGGAGTTCAGGCATTTCGCCCTTGCAGGGTCCGCACCAAGTGCCCCAGAAATTAATGACGGCAAATTTACCCTTCAGATCTTCCAGCGAGACCGTCTTCTTGCTGCCGAGCATGGCCAGCTTAAAAGGTTCCACGGCCTTCGGCTCTTGCAAGCTCGTTTTCAGTATCTGGCCCTTCCGCCGCGTACGGTCGGTTTCATAGTTCTTGGCCATATACTGCTCAAGTCCCTCAGAGCTGCCGTGCTGCCGCATGTAGAGTTCCTTGTATGCCGCAATCGCCGGATGCTCCTCCGGGCTATCGTAGTTGGCGGAGATGGAGCGGCCCAGATATTCCTCGGCCTTGGTGTAGTCGCTCTTCTCGGTGTAGAGCGCTCCCAGAAATGTCAGAGTTTCCGGGCTCCAGCTGAGATATGTCTCCGGACTCTTTTTCGAGGCAGGCCGATCGAGTAGCACTTCCGCAGTGACAAGGTTTTCTTCCGCCTGCTTCAACTTGCCCTGTTTGAGATCGCTGTAGCCGAGCACGGAGTACCACTGTCCCAGCGTCGACCAGTAGTTCCTGACGTCGCCGTCCGCAATCTCGTAGTGCCAGGTGGTGCCGCGCGTACCGGAAAGCTGCACCATCTCGCTGATTCGCTGCTCGGCCACCTGACCCAGTTGGAACATCTGCTCATTCCGGAGAGCAAGCTCCGTTGCGAATTCAGTACCCTGCAGATATCCGAGCGCCTTGACCGCCGCGAGAAGCTGGTCCGCCGTGGGACGCTCATTCTCGAAAATCTGTGACAACGTACCCGCCGCCTGGTACTCAGCGCCGAAGTCTTTGGGACCAGGCCGGTTGAGGAATGCAAGTACGTTCTTCACCACTTCACTGCGAACCTCGGGCGAGGCCTTCTCACCACCACTGTCCGAGCCGAACTTTTCCGTGGCCTTCTCCATCAGAGCAACCTCAGCCGCAGGGGTGTTCGGATACTTCTTCAGCACAAGGTCAACCATCTCCGCGGCCGCCTTGGGAGCAGATCCTTTATAGAGGGTGTACACCAGGCCGCCGAGAACGCCTTGGTCCGGCTCGCCACGCTCAATCAGTTCGCGACCGTCGGCTTCTACCTGCTTCACCATTTCCGGCTTCTTCAACTCGTCAAGCTTTTCCAGAGCCCTGTAGAACTCACTGTGCCACTCCTGAGACTCCCTCGCCCACGGAGCAGCCGCCTCCAGCATCGCCAGGATTTCCTTATCCTGGTGCTTGATTCGCAGGCATCCGCTCTTCCCCATCAGCGCGCGGAAGTTGTGTGGGTCTATGGCCAAAGCCCGATCGAAGACAGCGGCGGAATCGTCCATGGCCTTGTTGTCAAAGCCCCACCACCCGCCGAGCTGAATGGCCTCTGCCTCGGCGGTAAGCGTTCTGGCTGATGCTTCATACTTGCTCTTGTTCTGCTCGAAGAAGGCCCGCAGGCGCTTGGCGCCCGCTTCGTCTCTCATCTGCCTGGCAATCCCGAAGGTGCATAGCGCGACAAGGTCCTCACGCGGGTCCTTTGCCCAAGCCTTCTCGCAGAACGCGACGGACTGGTCGAGGTCGCCGGTTGCATAACTGCGAATTACCAGCGTCCAGGGATCGTCCGGGGCGTCCGCCCTCATGGAGTCCAATATCGCAAGGCCCTGCGGCACTAGAATGCCATTGAACCGTGTGATCGCGTACCACGCGCGAGTCTCGGGGCTGGCGCCCTTTGCTGACGCTAGCGCCCGGCCGTCGCGCGCCATCGTCTCCTCGTCAGACCGGTAGTACGCCGCTCTCAAGAACTCCTCGGGATGAGCGGTGGCCACGCCTGTCTGGGTGGGGCCAGTCTGACCAGGAAGGGCGAGGGGCGTCAGCATCAGAGCGATGATCGCGGACGGCAGGAAGAGCAGGTGCAGCAGACTTCTTAGGCGCATAATTTCTCCAGTTCTCTTGGTAATAACCGCTGGGAGCCTTGCCGCTCTCAGCCAGATGCGTTAATTCCCGGCTTAGGTGCTCATTGCTTCTGCACTGTTGGATTCCGCGAGACAGTTCCGGCCGGGATGATTCTTACCGGTGCGCTCAGATGCACGGTTTTTGCGGGCAAGCAGTTTCGGTCATTGCAGGCTTGAAACCTCACATCGATTGCAACTGCGTTGGCGCCGGATGGAGCTTTGGCCGCCACAACAATCGGCACCTTGAAGGCTGCGGTTCGCTCGTAGGTATCCGTCTCTAATTGGAAGTTCTCATCGTAGCTGCTATGCGGAAGCGGTCCGATAACGAAACCGGCCAGGGTGAACGGCTGCTTGGGCGGCACCGTGATCTCAGTCGGGACCGGTCCGCCCGGAGCCTGGGTGATGGAGTAGATGTGCCATCCCGGAGTGATGCGGGCTGAGACCTTCGCCGTGAACTTCTGTCCAGGGTGGACCACGCCAACAGGGCAAGTTGCGGACCACACAACTGGATTCTCCTGGCAATTGGCGCCGATTGCCGCTGCCAGTAACAGGAGCAGCGCACAGAGTCTCTTCTTCATTTCGCCCTCAAAAATCAGGATCTAAACCAATATCTTGTCTACACACCCGCGCTACTGGCCTGAACGGGGAGTCGGTGATTGCGCCGCTTCGTGTGCGAGCATCATCTTCAGCACATGACTAAACCGCTGAGATGCCGCAACAGAGTTGGGATATCTGCCGTAGATCACGCGGCCCTCCCGATCGAGCAAAATCGTATCCATCACTCCCACGTCGCACGACTTCTGAAAACTCATTTCGAACTTAACGTCCGCCTGGACGTTCACAAAGGTATACGGCATCCGTCCCATGAACTCGACGGCCTCCTTGCGCTGGTCGGGACTGTTGTTGAGGACCAGCGCGACCAGACCCGAAGCGCCAAAAGTGTTTAGCAAACTCTGTATATGGGGAAACTCCCCAAGGCAGTAATGTCATGTCGGATGCCAGGCGTTCACTAAAACGTACCTGCCGTGCAGGCTCGATAGCTTAACCTTGGCGTCGCCTTTGAGGTTTTCCAATTCAAAATCATCCGGCTGCTTGGCGCGGGCGAGGTCGGCAGCAATGATCTCCTCCTGCACCTGCGCCTCGGTCTTGCCAAGCTGTGCACCGAGCTTGATGGCTGCGGCTTCGAGGTCCGCGTCGGCAATCATCTGGCGGTCGCCGAGGAGATACTTGTAGCCGTCCTGCGGCTTGCCCTGCGCGGTCAGCACTTCGGCTATGAGCGTGGTCTTCGGAAATTCATCCGGATGGAGCTCGGCATTGGGCGGAGCCGCCTTGTCGAGGGTCGCCTTGGCTTCGTCGAGTTGACCGGCCTTCAGCAGATCCCGGGCGTGCGCCAGAGCGCTGTAATAATCCACCGACTTCTTTACTTCCTCAGCTTCACGCTTCGCCTTGGGGTCTTTTCGGGCTTCAGCTAATTTCTTCTGCGCCAACTCTGCTGCTTTGCGAACATCCGTGCGCGCATAGAGCGCGAGCAGGTCATCCACGTAATAGGTTGCCGGACGGTCGGCGGCGCGCTCTAGCCAGACCTGCCGATCGGCGTCCGTCTCCGCGTTTTCCGCGGCGTCCTGGAGGACGGTGGCGGCAAACTCACCCTTGGGATGCCGGGTGACGAATTCCTCGATCAGGCGAAGGTACTCTTTCTGGTTGCCGTTTTTGAAAGTTGAAAGGTAAAAGTAGGCATACTCCTCGTTGTCGGGCGCGAGATCTGAAGCCCTGCGGAGATATTCGCGCTGCTTATCGTTGTCTCCGGTCGCGCCGGCCATTCCGGCCAACGACGCCAGTGCCGGAGCATACTTCGGGTCGGCGGCGACAATCTTTTCCAGCTCAGACTTCAGCATCCCGTCTTTGAGGTGCTCTGCGTAGGCAAGCTGCAGGCGGTACGCCGTCACGTCCGGGTGGGACGCCACGAGAGGCCGGTAGATTTTTGTAAGTTTGGCGGATGAGGCAGCGTCTACCTTCTTGTTCAACTCGAACTCGTCGGGAACCTTTCCGTCGTGCGCCGCCTGGGTTTCGGCCTTCAGACGGTTCCGCTCGATCGAATAGACGGAATAGGAGAGTTCCCGATGCGCACTCTCGTTCTCCGGCGCGATCACAATGGCCTTCTCGTAGAGCTTGAGGGCCGTGGGCAGGTCGCCGGTCTTGCGAGCCTGCTCCGCTTTTTCCAGCAGCGACAGCGAAACCGGTGCGGCTTTCGCGCTGCTCGCCGTCGATTTCGCGGGCTGCTGTGCCGGGCACAACGCGTTCACCGTCACCAGCAGAGCCAGGGTAATCCAACTAAATTTCGTCTTCATTGCGCCTCACAAGACATCCGCCGCCCCGAACACACTTCCCCCCGGACGCACTGGTGCCTTTGACCCTGTATACCTGCGAAAACGGCGGTTTGTCCCAACCCGGGCGGGATTATTTTCGGGGCATTCCCGGACCCTGCACGGATTGCTGCCGCGCTCCGTAAAAGAACGGCTGGGAGCCTTGCGGCTCCCAGCGGGCTCGCCTGACTGGTTTGTCAGGTCGTTAGAACGTCAGTTTCAGGGTCAACTGGCCGCTGCGCGGGCCTCCCGGAGCGTACAACGCGCTCTGTCCGCCATTCAACCCGCCGCCGCCCAGGCCAACATTGAGGGTGTTTCCCTTGTCCACCTTGCCAAAAGTTGAAAACTGCTGTCCTGAACAGGGCTGGCTGTAACAAAAGCCCCAGAACACGTCCGGCCCGTAAAACATGGGGTGATTGAAGAGATTGAAGTACTCAGCACGAAAATCCAGCTTCACGCGCTCGGTGATGTTGAACCGCCGCCGCATCGCCAGGTCGATCTGGGCAATTCCGTAGGGGCTCCTTATCGTGTTTCGTAGAGCGTCGTTTGAGGCGCCATTGGGGGCCAGAGTGAAAGCATCCGGGTTCAGCGCCTTGCCGGCGGGTTCGGTGGGGTCCGGGATCCATATGGGCTGCCCCGGAACCAGGGCAGGTCGAACATAGTTGTAGGTGACGGCCGAATTATAGCTCCCCATTGCGACGTCCAGCGGAGGCCCAGAACTGGCACGGAAGATACCATCCAGCGCCCATCCACCGAGCGCTGCGTGGCCCGCTTTGCCCCAGGAGGGCGTCGGAATCTCGTAGGAGATTGCCGCTGATGCACTATGCCGGATGTCGAAGTCTGAAGGCGTCAGGGGCGGTAGGGTAGCTACGCTTACGCTCGGAAAAAAGAGGAAGCCACTGTCTGTGGAGGCGAGGTCGCTTGACTTGGCCAGGCTGTAGGAGACCAGCGCCTGCAATCCATGCGACATGCGCCGCTTAAACTGCAATTGCAGGGCGTTGTAATGCGAGTACGCGGCGTTGCGGGTTGCCGTCGCGAACCCTCCGCTTCCGCTGGTTTGAAAAATCGAGCCGGGAGGGACGATCCTGTCGCCGTACAGCAGCCTCTGCCCATTCGCACCTACGTAGGTGGCGCTAATGGATTGGTTGGTGCCGAGTTCGCGTTCGAACGCCCCGTTCCATTGGTAGGTGACCGGCAGCCGCAAGTGCGGGTCAACCGCATCCACTTGCAGCGCATTCGCGGTTATTGTCGTGCTGAACGGCAAAGGTTGGTAGATCGGATTCGTGAAATCAAACGGGAGAAGTGGATTCCCGTTGGCGTCGTACCCGTTGGCGAAGTTTTCGATCGAGTACGGGAAATCGCCTCCCATGGTACCGCCGATGCTTCCGCCATAGCCGAGGTCATAAAACAAACCGAACCCACCGCGTACCACTGTCTTGGGGGTAATCTGGAAGGCAGCGCCGATACGGGGCCCAAAGGCGTCGTATTGCGTGTGCCAAAGTGGAGTTCCTGCGGGTGCCAAGCCGAGGGGATTCGAGTCGAAAACGCCCTGCACCGCATAGAGCGGCCTTCCCGGAGTGGTCGAAACCGGCGGTGTGTTGATGTCCCACCGCAAGCCGTAGGTCAAGGTCAAGCGGCGCGTCGCCTTCCAAGTGTCCTGTCCGAAAAACGACCAGTTGTCCATATGCGCCGTGATCGGAATGGAAGTCCCGCTGAGTAAAGTGTCCACGTACCCATTCTGTAGCGCCCACCAACCATCGGGGTGAGGGCCCCCACCCCACGCGTAGAGGCTGTCCCCGTTGTCAGTGTTAGTGGACGGATTAACACGCCGGAAGTCCACGCCAAACTTGAGTTGATGGGCCCCGACCGTCCTGGAGAGTGTATCCACGAAGTTCCATTGCCGTTGCGTATTGGTATCTCGTGAGCCCCCGCGAACCTCCTGGTAGGCGCCGTCAACACTAATTGCAAAATATGCCTGGGCGTTGCCAAAGTTAAAGCCCGGTGGGTAAAGTACGGACTGCGCCGGTATAGTGGCTCCGTGGAAATTATCGAGGGTGATAGTAAGGAAGCCGGTCGCTTTACTCCAATTCGCCCGAAAATCGTTCATCATCTGTGGTCCTAGCGTCATCGTCAGGCCCGCAGTCGCCGTGTCGGTATTCGCGATGGTATTTGTCACCTCTTGGAAATTGTTCTGTCCCTGGGTTGAGGGTACGTGGTTGTAACGCGCGAACGCCGTGATGTTCTTGGTCAGATTGTGATCAATGCGCACGCTGTATGCATTGAATCTGGAGGGATTAGAGTAGGCTGCCTTGATCTCTCCGTTGCACGGTATCGTTACATTATCGCAGGACGGATCCAGTAGGTTTGCGTTTGTGTCGGGAATCGGCAAGGAGTTCACGATAGGCGCCCACGCCGCGGACACATTCGTTCTGGACGCCGGCATAAGGAAGTAACTGTCCTCCGTGTTAGGCTGCAAGAGCCGCAGCCCTTCGTAGGAGAAGAAGAAAAAAGTCTTGTCTTTCCAGATTGGTCCACCGACGGTTCCGCCAAAATCGTTCTGGCGGAGCGCGGGCTGCGGTTCGGGAGGCTGGTTGAAATAGTTTCGAGCATCCAAGAAATCGTTCCGGAGGTAGTCATAGGCAGTGCCGTGCCACCGGTTCGTACCACCTTTCGTCACAATGGAGATCTGGGCGCCCGGCATGCGCCCATATTCCGGCGCATAGCTCGAGGTCTGGATGCGGAATTCCTGCATGGCATCCACGGAAACCAAGCCATTGGTGCCTCCGCCAGAAGTCAGTCCCGGGGTCACACCCGCCATCGTCTGACCGACGCTGTAAGAGGGAGTCGAACCGATGTTTGCGCTTACGCCATCAATGGTGAAATAGTTCGCATTGTTGCGCTGCCCGTTGACACTGAACTGCCCCGGAGCATTTTGCGAAGATGGTGTAAGCACTATGCCGGGTGTCAACTCGATTAACGACTGAAAGCTGCGCCCGTTCAGCGGCATGTTCTCCACGAATTGGTTGTCCACCACGGTACTGACCGCCGCTGACGTGGTGTTCACGGTTTCGGTGGCGCCGCTCACGGTCACCGACTCGCCGACCACACCCACTTGCAGCTTGAAGTTGCGGCTCAGTACATCCTGCACGTTGAGGGTGATATCGGTTAACACCACCTGCCGGAACCCGGCCTTCTCCACCACCATCCGGTACTGCCCAGGGTGGATGTTGGTAAGAACGTAAAGGCCGGATTCGTTCGAGGGCACGGTGGCCGTGATCCCGGTATTCACGTTAGTCAGTTTGACCTGAGCGCCCTGCACGGAGGCGCCGCTCGGGTCGGTGATGGTTCCGGAAAGGGTCGCGTTTTCAGACTGGCCGAACGATGGAATGCAGAAGGCCAGAACCAGGGTCACGAGCAGAAGTACGTGAAATTTTGGGGAAGAGCCAGGCAGGGCCATGAGAGATTCTCCTGCTCCCGTATTCACCGGGGTTTGCCAATTCGTCCCACGCCGGCAAGAAAATGTCATGGAAAAATAATTGAGGCAGAAGGTTGCCCTTCTGCCTCGGTGCGCCGGCTCAGATTTGCTGCCCCCTCGGGCCGGCGTTTATGGATGGTTGGCCGGGGTTCCCAGGAACGCATTCAACAACTTCTTCCCCCTCGGCTTGTCGCCCGGCTTCTCGTTCGGCTCCAGCGTCACATAGACGGAATCGATCTGCGCCAGCACCTTGGTATCGCTGAACCTGAAGACCCAACGGCCCTGTGCCGGATCATCATTGTGCAACGCGCCGAGGGCACGAGGCGTGTGTGGATCGCCCTCTCGGTGTCCCCAGGCGTAGAAGGTCTGCCGGCCCTTGGTATTCGACAGGTCGTAGGCATAGAAGATCAGTGACTTGCCTTCGGTGTAAAACACGCGGCCAAAGGGCTTGCGCACGCCTCCGTTCGCCACGTCCGCCACATCAATGATGTGCAGATTGCGCGAGCCGATCACGTCGCGCATCTCGCTTCCCGACGCCACCGCCATCAGCTCACGATCTCTCTCGGCTGCCGCGGTTTGGTTCGCCAGTTGGTTTTCCAGGTCACGGAGATGATAATTCGCCGCCACCAAGTCGGCGTCCTTGGATGACTGCGCATCTTTCAGGCTGCGCAACTGGGCGTCTAGTGCCGTGGCGGCGTTGCGGCTCTCATCGGCGGCTGCTTTGAGCTGCGCGAGTTCGCTGGCATCGCGATTCCTCGCATCCTGAACATTGGCAATCTTCTGCGACACTTCCTTCAGTTCATTCTGGAGCCGCGCCTTCTCCAGTTCCGAGGTGGCCAACCTCTGCTCAAGTTCAGCCGTTGCGCGCTTTGCGGCCAGCAATGCAGAGGTATCAACCACGGGCTCCGCAGATTTCTTCGCGATAACAGGAGCGGCGGGAGTAGCGGGAACGGCGCTGGCAACAACTGCTGGTTGGGGGACGGTCGATGAGTGTCGGAAAGATCCAACTCCGAATCCCACTGCACTGCCAACCACCAGCATGGCCACGGCCCAAACCGGCGCCTGAGAAATAAAAGGTCCGAGTCCCCAACTGCCGTTTATCGCTGGCTTTTCTTTGATCTCCTTCTGAACAGGCTCCGAGAATTCCGCTCCGGCATTTTTCAAGCCGCGGAGGATCCTGTGCCGCAGCGCCGATTGCGGGTCGTACACTTCCGGCTCAAGCTTCTCTGCTTGTAATAGCCAAACCGAATTGATGTCCACAAAATCGGTCTGCAACTCCTTGCAGAAATCACATTCCCGCAGATGTGCATGAAGTTCAGTCAGTTCGGCTGGTGAAATCTGGCCAACCGCTGCCGAGGCGCACAGCTCCTCATATCGACTGTGCTCTTGCATCTTTTACCTCCCACTTGCTAGGTCGCGCTTTTTCCGGTTCCAGTTGAGGCATGGGCGCCGACAGGCAATCCCGAAGTTTCATCATCCCGCGATAATAATGATGCTTCGCGTTGGCGACGGTCTCGCCCGTACGCACCGCCAATTCATCGAAAGTCAACCCCTCAAACGCTATTAACTCGATGGCCGCTCTCTGGGAGGCGTCCAAGGTTGCGAGGACTTCCCGCACCAGGCGTGCTGTTTCCCCAGAATTCAGCCGCAGCATCGGTGCTTCAGCGGGTGAGAACTGCGTAACGTCCTGCTCATCCACCTCCGCGCTGTTATAGAAATGCCGCCGTTGCAGGTGGTAGCGCCGGTTGATGCTCCGGGTGTAGGAAAGCTGCAACAGCCACACTTTAAGTGTTCCTCGCGCAGGGTTGAAAAGTTCCATCTTCTGAAAAAATTCCAGAAACACGATCTGCACAACGTCTTCCGCTTCGCTCTCGTCGTGCACGATCTTCTGGGCGACACTCCACACCAGCCGCTGGAACCGGTCGACAATGACGGCAAGTGCGTCATGATGACCGGCACGCAGGTGCGTCATCAGCTCTTCGTCTGATAACGACTGCAGGTCACGATATGTCAGCCCACGCTTTTTTTTGAACACGACAGGTGTTGACTCCGAGAACTTCCGGCAACCGCAAGACAGCCCAAACCCTGCAAAATTCAGCACTCAAATCGTACTCCCAAAGAGCTAGCCGAGCAGACATAAATATTTTCTTGCGCCCTTGGCACTATTCGAAGGTTGGCGTTGTATACAAAAAGATGGGGTCTACAGGACATTGAAGCCGCCCGGCGAACTCGCTGCATCGGCAGGTCTTATCGGTACCCTGTTCAACCTCATGAGATTTGCCGTGAATGACGGACCCGGCATTCGCACCACCGTCTTCCTCAAGGGATG
>Ga0074045_10002449_pt1 | contig 17184 bp, 16 predicted proteins | sample BogForMeECP23OM2_FD_94442 | JGI IMG/M metagenome (GOLD analysis project Ga0074045, IMG submission 94442) | Bog forest soil microbial communities from Calvert Island, British Columbia, Canada - Bog Forest MetaG ECP23OM2 | ecosystem: Environmental > Terrestrial > Soil > Wetlands ...
GGCGTCGGGCGTTGAGCCAACAGTAGGTTGCACGGAGGCACCAACAGTAGGTTGCACGGAGGCACCAACAGTAGGTTGCACGGAGGCACCAACAGTAGGTTGCACGGAGGCACGCCGGGCGCCGGGGGCATTACACAACAAAAAAGCCTGTATTGCAGCGCACGCGTTGCTAACCTGGTGCTCTCCGGCCAGTGGAACGTGCAGATCGGCAAAGGTATGACCCTCACTGTTATAGTCGAACCTGGTCCCTGTGATATCTGTTGACCTTAGAGTGCCGACAAAGTCCTTTCCATAGATGAAAAAAGGGGCCGATGCCGCAGCTGCTTTTTTGCGTAGTATCAACTCCACTTCGGGTTCCTGCGCTGAACAGACAACCGGAACGCCTTTTTTTATAATTCCTGCCTTCTCCGATGCAATATCGCTGAGGGAATTCCCGAGGAACTCTTTGTGGTCATAACTGATGCCGGTAATAACAGAAACCTCCGGCAGTATCAGGTTTGTCGCATCCAGCCTGCCGCCCATGCCTACCTCTATGACCGACCAGTCCACGTTGTTTCCGGCGAAATAGAGAAAGGCCATTACAGTTACAAACTCAAAAAATGTCGGCTCCCCTACCCCGGCGGCAACAGCAGATATTTTTTCTTTGATTTCCCCTGTTAGTTGTGCCACTTCAGCTTCAGATATCTGAGAAGTATTTATTCGAATTCTTTCTGTAAAGCTGACCATGTGTGGTGAGGTAAAGAGCCCGACACTGAAACCATCGGCCCTGAGCATGGAGGCGACCATTGCAGCAACTGAGCCTTTTCCGTTTGTGCCTGCAACATGCACGGAAGGGAAACGGCGGTGAGGATGGCCCAGAACTGCAAGAAATTCCCCCGTCCTTTCAAGCCCAAGCTTTATGCTGTGCTTCTGCAGGTCGTACAGATACTTGATAGCGCCGGTATAGCTCATACTTCCTGAGAGGGGTAGGTCAAATGATCAATTAAAGTGAATATGGTATTTTTTAATTCTTTTCTCTCGACAACAAGGTCTATCATGCCATGATCGAGCAGGAATTCAGCCCTCTGAAAGTTTTCAGGCAGCTGCTGTTTAATGGTTTGCTCAATCACCCTGGGGCCGGCAAAACCGATAAGGCTCTTGGGTTCGGCAATAATAATATCTCCCAACATGGCAAAGCTTGCGGTGACCCCTCCGAAAGTGGGGTCCGCAAGAATGGAGATATAAGGCAGCTCGGTTTCCTTTAACTTCCCGATAGCAGCGGACACCTTTGCCATCTGCATAAGCGAGAACATACCCTCCTGCATCCGTGCGCCCCCCGAAGATGAAACAGTGATAAGCGGTATCTTTTGTTCCAGCGCGCGTTCTGCGGCCCGGGCAATTTTTTCACCGACCACCGATCCCATGCTTCCACCCATAAAGGAAAAATCCATGATCGCCAATTCAACGGGTCTGCCGTTGATCGTAGCGTCCCCGTATATAGCAGCTTCTTTCAAACCGCTATTTTTAGCATTTTCCTCAAGTCTCTCTTTATAGGAAACTGAGTCTCTAAATTCAAGTGGATCGGCGGTAGAGAGTTCGCTATCTATCTCGACAAAGCTGCCCTCGTCAGCTATGAACTGGATGCGTTCGGATGCGCTGATCCTGAAGTGGTAGTTGCACTTTGGACAGACCTGGAGATTTTTCTCAATTTCCTTTTTATAGATTATCTCCTTGCAACTGTTGCATTTTATCCATAACCCCTCGGGAATTTTTACTTTTTTTTCTGATTTTATTTCCTTTTTCTTTTTAAACCAGGTCATATAAATAAACAGTAAGCACTAGACAGTAAGGAGTAAGCAGTAAAGGACAAAAAGTAAAGAGTAAGTTATAAAAACTATAAGGTAAGCTTTTATCTCTGCTGCTTACTGCCTACTCCCTGCTGCCTCCCGGTTTGCCGCCTACTTGCTTGTCGCCTCCTTCAGTCCCCTGATAAAGTTTTCCGCCTTTTCAGGGGTTTCGTTAAAAACCTTTACCAGGGCGCTCCCCACAATAACGCCATCGGCCATCTGAGCGACTATGCGCGCCTGATCAGGCGAAGCAATGCCGAAGCCTACTGCTACCGGCTTATCTGTGGCCTGTTTGACAAGGGCCAAATGCCTCTTGAACTCCTCATCAACCTCAAGGGCGGCCCCGGTAATACCGGTAATGGAGACATAATATACAAAACCGCTGCTCGCCGCAGCTATTTTTTTTATTCGCACAGGGGTAGAGGTAGGGGCAATTAGGAAAATGGTGTCAAGCCGCCTTCCGCCTGAGCCTTGACGGGACAGTTTTATAAGCTCTCCGGCCTCTTCGGGGGGGAGGTCTGGAACGATAATGCCGTCAACGCCAGCCTGTATTGAATCATGGACAAACGCTTCCTCTCCATACTTAAATACTGGATTGTAATAAGTCATGAGGACCAGGGGAATATCAGTTTGGAGCCTGAGGTCCCTAACCATGGAGAGCACTTTCCTGAGCGTAGTACCTGATTTCAGAGCCCGTCCCGCAGCTTTCTGTATGGTAGGGCCATCCGCAAGAGGGTCGGAGAAAGGCACACCCAGCTCAATGATATCAGCGCCGCAGCGCTCCAAAAGAGAGACCTGTTTCAGTGTTGTCCCGGCCTCGGGGTCGCCTGCCATAATATATGGGATAAAGGCCTTACTATTCCGGGCCTGTAAGGCCTCAAACACAACGGATATCCTGGTCTTTTGCATGTGGTTCACGCGCAAAGATTTATTCCCTTTATTTTTGCTACCTGTTGTACGTCTTTATCTCCCCTGCCTGAAAGATTGACAATGATTATACTGTCGCGCGGCAGAACCGGGGCCCGCTTGATCACCTCTGCAAGCGCATGGGCTGATTCAAGTGCAGGGATGATGCCTTCGGCCCGGGAGAGAGTTTCAAATGCTGCAAGGGCTTCGTCATCAGTTGCAAAGGTATATTCTACTCTTCCCGATACTTTAAGATGAGAGTGCTCGGGACCTACGGAGGCATAGTCGAGTCCTGCGGAAACAGAATGGGTGTCCAGCACATTGCCGTCGTTGTCCTGAAGCAGATAGGTTTTGCAGCCCTGTAAAATACCAATCGAACCATCGGCAAACCGTGCCGCATGTTCCCCTGACTCTATCCCTTTCCCTCCCGCCTCAACACCGATCATCCTGATGTCTGTATCAAGAAATTCATTGAATAAGCCGATTGCATTGCTGCCTCCTCCGACACAGGCAATCAAATAATCAGGCAACCGGCCTTCAGCTTTTCGTATCTGCGCGGCTGCTTCTTTTCCGATGATTGATTGAAAGTCCCTCACCAGCATGGGAAAAGGATGAGGTCCAAAAGCGGTACCAAGCACATAATGGGTAGTGCGGACATTGGTAGTCCAATCCCTGAGTGACTCATTAATGGCGTCTTTCAGCGTCCTGGAGCCGATATCCACCTCTTTGACCGTGGCGCCAAGCAGTTTCATTCTGAATACGTTCAAGGCCTGTCTCTGCATATCGACAGTTCCCATATAGATATCGCAAGCCAGCCCCACAAGGGCGGCGCCTGTGGCTGTTGCCACACCATGCTGGCCCGCTCCGGTTTCCGCAATAAGTCTTCTCTTGCCCATTCTCACGGCAAGGAGGGCCTGTCCCAACGCATTGTTGATTTTGTGCGCCCCTGTATGAGCGAGATCTTCGCGCTTTAAATATATTTTAGCTCCGCCGAGCTTTTCGGTGAGCCGTTTTGCGAAATAAAGGGGTGTCGGCCTTCCTATATAGGTTGACTGCAACTGCCGTAGCTCTTTTTGAAACGACGCATCCCTTTTTGCTTTATTATAAGCCTCCTCAAGCTCCTCAAGCGCGGGCATAAGCGTTTCGGGGGCGAATCTTCCGCCATAAGAACCAAAGTACCCTCTTTTGTCCGGCAGCTTCTTAATTTTAGTCCTCCATGAACTTTTTGACCAGAGCTTAAGGGAAACTCTCCGGGATTCGTTATTATATCACATATTATTACGACATAATATATATGGGCATATACGGTAGTGGGTCAGAACGAATCAAATTATTGGACGGCAGGGGCAGGCTGTTTATCGGAGCGATTCACGGGGCTGCTGTAAAGGGGCGAGTAAAGCCGAGCCCCTGCCGAGCCCTTCCTTATCGCTGTTGGAATTTGTTATGCGTTGAACGGCAATACAGGCATGACGTACACTTCAACCTTTTTGACACCTGTTATTTTCTGCGCAGTTTCTATAATGGTCGCAGTCATATCTTTCTCTGAGTACTCGTCGGATGCGCTTGTCTTAATGCTGACAACGCCGTCTTTGGCCACAACTTCCGAGGCAGGAGCAATGTCTATTATTGCAACTTTAACATTTGCGGCCAAAAGCAAATTGTCAAAGGCTTGTTTAGACTCGGGCGAGGTCGCGAAAGCGTTAAGTTTTGCAGCGTGGCAAATAATATCGGCAGCATCATCGACGGATATTTTTCTTGTCTTAATCACCAAATCGTAAAGTGACGGGTCATTTGTGTCTATGCCATGCACGTATTTACTCCATTTGCTTCTTTCTTCATCGTCATTCTTTAGAAGTCTGCATGCTTGTTTCTCAGATATCTTTTCACGTTCCATCTCGAATTTTACGCGATCTGCCATGTCGGCAATAATTCGCACTTTTAGTACGTGATGGACCCCTTTAAGCAGAAATTGTCCCGCCAGTCCATGGTAGACAATGTTGTCTTTTTGGAGGTGTTTCAGAAAAGAGGATTGGTAAAATGCAAGGAATTTTTCTTTGCCGTAGGAGAACCTGTCTAAAATAGATGGGGCATCGTGCAGTGCCCTTACAAGTTTAATCTCGGGCACATTGAATTCTTGTGATGCTTCGAGCAGCGTTTCCCTTGCAACACAGTCATAGCCAAGTTTTTTTGCAACTTTTTCCGCTATTTCTTTTCCCTTTGTATAAGAACCTCTTGAAATTGTAATGATACCCATAAAGACCTCCGATAGTTCCCGTAGCCTTTCATAATATAGCACACCTATATAGATAAAATAAACGATAACGGACAACCAATCATATGTTCCGGCAGTGGGTACAGTCGTGGACAGTCTGAATTTCAAATTATCTTAGGGCTCGCCCTTAACACTGTGATATAATTAGAATGATGGTGCACGTTAAAATTTGCGGCATAACTAATATTGAAGATGCTTTGGCAGCGGTCGATTATGGCGCTGATGCGCTTGGTTTCATTTTTTTCCCGGAAAGCCCCAGATATGTTCCACCTGAAACAGCAAGGGAGATAACCTCCCTTTTGCCTCCGTTTGTTGCCACCGTCGGCGTCTTCGTTAATGAGACCGAACAAAAAATGAGGGAGGTCATGCAATACTCGGGAATGAATGTGCTTCAACTGCACGGTGAAGAGGCCCCTGCCATATGCGCTGTCTGGCACAGGGTCATCAGGGCATTAAGGGTGAAAGACTTTACCGACCTGAAACCGCTTGAGGCATGGAGCAGAGTATCGTCCTTTCTCCTGGATACCTATTCTCCGGGGAAATTCGGGGGTACCGGACAGATATTTAATTGGGACATCGCTGTTGAGGCAAAGCGGTTCGGTAATATTATTCTCTCCGGGGGACTTAATCCGGATAATATCGAGAAGGCGATCAGGCTGGTAAGGCCCTACGCAGTTGACGTGAGCAGCGGCATAGAAGAGAAAAAAGGCAAAAAGGACTTAAAGAAAATGAGACTTTTTATCGAGCGGGCAAAGGGATCCCTGAAAAATCTGTAGATTTGTTAGGGGCCGCTTGGGTGCTTTGATGCCACCCGTATGACCGTCTTTACATTACCCCTTGGGTTGAAATCGCCAATCACTTCGATGTACCGCGGCCTGAGCAGGCTTTTCAGTTCCTCATAAATCCTGTTTGTCACTTCTTCGTGCGATATTCTGGTGTCTCTGAAAGCGTTCAGGTATAACTTAAATGATTTCAGTTCGACAATCTTTTTTGCAGGGATGTAATTTACTTTTATCGTTGCGAAATCGGGGTATCCGGATCTGGGGCAGAGGCAGGTAAATTCGGGGAACTCAATCGCAATCTCATAATCCCGTTCTGGAGAGGGGTTGTCCCAAACCTCCAGACAGGCTTCGCTAATCGCCTTCTCACCGTATCGCATCGAGCACCTCCCCAAGGTATTGCATTAATTTCCCCGAATTCCTATTCTCCCATATTCAGGAATTGTTTTGTAACAAAGCACATTCTTCTGTCTCAAGCCGGATTTTTCTGTCAAAGTCTATAGTTATGGCATGTTCGAAAAAATTGCCCTGAAATATTTCATGTATGCATACCGGATCTTTGCAAGAGCTGACAAAGCAGAAAATTCCATCCAGCTTCTTATGTCTGACCGGTAAAATATTGCTGTCGCTGTCCATGAAAGTCTCTGCTGCATTCGAACCGAAAATCCCGATTGACTTGAGGCCTAAGGCATCGGCCAGGTGCAGAGGCCCGGCATCGACGCCAACAAACAGATCAGATGTCTCCAGCAACCTCAAAAAATTGTCGGATTTCTTCATGCTTTTGCCCAGAAGAAATTTTTGTTCAGATATTGCTGTCTTTTTCAGGTGTTGCTTATCCGGGAAAGCCACTGTTATACGCGGATCGCTGAATTTAATTTTTAACTGCTCAATGAGCTTAATAATATCGCCATGACCCAAATTCTTTTTGACGTCCGTTGAAAAAGGAGCTATGACTACATTCTTTATTTTGCTGTTCTCTAAAACCGGCGTCCTTAGATTTGTGTCTTTTGATTTCATTAATAAATAGTTTCTTGCTCTCCCGTAAACGTTATACTGCCTCGGAAATTTGGCAGCGTTCTTAAAGATTGCGTATTTTCGGGCAAATGTAATAAAAAATTCCGATTCGGCCCCGTGGCTCCATGGATTGAAGCCCAAATCTGCACCAGCTCTCTTCAGCATATAAATTATCCTGACAAGTTTAATCGGGTTTCTTCTTTTATTTATAAAATGTATCCGGACCTCATTATTTTTTATGATTTTCCGGGCATATGGATATAACTGAGGAGAAGTAATCAAAATATACTTTTTCTCTGGATAATAAGAAATAAATTCATTAAGGACCTTGAAACTGGTAATACCGTCTCCATAGCGCGCGAAAACAGAAAATAGTATTGTAGAGGAGTTCTCTATATCGGAAAGCGTCACCGGCGAATTCCCATACGAGTTTTTTCTTAATCTGCGCTTTAACAATAATTTCCACATATACTTGCCGTTTTCAGCGTTTATTTATTACTCGTGCCGGAACTCCCGCTATTACAGAATAGGGCACACATGATTTAGTAACTACACTGCCGGCCCCTATCACAGAACCGTTCCCTATGGTTACGCCCGCTAATATTACCGCACCGGCGCCTATCCAGACATCGTCTTCTATAATAATTTTCTTATATATATATCCCTGTTTTTTGATTAAGACATCCCTGTCCTGATAGGAATGCTGGTAAGAGATAATGTGCACGTTCGGCCCAATTAACACATTTTCACCTATTTCTACCCCGCCTGTGCCGTTTATAACGCTGAAATTATTAATTTCAGTGCCGGCGCCGATCTTTACGCCGCCACTTGATCCGTTTATGTAGGCATATCGGTTTAATGTGACGTTATCGCCAATTATCACCATTCCTGACGAACTCGCGTCAATTGAAGTGTTTCCAAGTATTTTTACATCTCTTCCCAATCTTATATGTGCCGGTTTCTTAATATAGCAGCTTAGAGAAATCTTACTGTTATTCCTCAACTTGCTTCGAATGACAAATAATATTTTATCGAACAATCTAAACACCTGCGCCCCGTGCCCGACTTTTGCGTTCTGCTTCAGCGCGGAACATAAAAACATAAAGGAATCCAGCTAAAAACATAAACATTTGCAGCATATGATCTCTAAGTACGCTGTCAACGACCGACCTCATGGTGAAATCAGCCGTAATAAAGAAAAGCAGGAGTCCATAATAGCTTTCCTGATTGCGGAACTTTTCTATCGAGCGCTGCATCAAGCATCCGATGAAGAGCACCCACAATAAAAGACCGGGTACTCCTGTCCCGACTGCAAGATCCACGATTCCGCTGTGACTGTGAGTATTACGGACACTCTCCTCGCCATATTTTTTATGTAAAGCATGTCCAAAAGCAGTCCTTCCAAAGCCTACTCCCAGAGGATATTCCCAGACCAGTATAACGCCCTCCTTGATCCAGGCAATTCGTTCGTAATTCGAACCATGAACGGTCTCGCCGTTTTTCAGTTTGGGATAGGGATATTTGTGAGGATTAAGCCAGCCCTTATTGTTTTGAGTATCCAGCGCAAGAGGCAGAGTTTCAAGAAAGGTCTTCCAGCGATGCCTCTGCTCAGAGTAGGAACTTATCGAACTTTCATAACCAAAGAGAAGCAACAGCACAATAACGGAAGACATCAGGGCCAGCTTTCTCATGCCGCCTCCGCTCTTTGAAAAATATAACCATGTAAAAACCAGCAGGAGCAGTACGGCTGAAACTGTGCCGTTTCTTACTGACTCCAGATAAATACTGGAAAGAGTGAGCAGCATTGATAGAAAGAGGAAGAGGTTATTGACCGGGAGGAATCCTTTCTTTTGCCGGGTCCTGAAATAAATTTCGACACACAGCATCATAAGCAGAAAATGTGACAGATAGCTGCTTTTATCCTTCCCGCCTGTAAACCCGGCTACAAATGCAGGTAAGGCTGACGTCCTGGCATACATATATATTGCGTAAAGATCAACATACAGTATATGTGCCAGGAGTATGAAAAAAAACATGGTCATAATATTCCTGCTCTTTAAAAAGGCTCCCTCTTCAACTGAGGCAGCGGCAAGGGCAGCGGTAACGAAAACCAGGAGTGGTATTAGCCACTGGCCTTGTACCTCCTTGAGAGACCATAAGGTTTCTGTTGAAATAAAGATTGCTGCCGATATGATCCATATAGTAAGTAGGGCGAGTATAACGAAAGGGGCTGCGAACTCTTTTGTTTTGAGGAAAAGTGGTCCGGCGCTGCCGGCGCTGTACATGAATATAACAAATAGCAAAAAAATGGAGATCTCCCTCACTGTAATAGTGCCGGGAATCGGCCAAATGAAAAACAAAAGGCCCAGAAGCAGGAATCCCGCATTTATCACGAGGCGCTTACGCATTTATTAACCTCCGGCCTCGGCTTTGATCTGGGCCGCTTCCGTGTTCATGAACTGCAAACTGTAAAGCTCCTGATATATCCCGCCTTGTGCAAGCAACTCTTCGTGAGTGCCTTCCTGAATGATCCTGCCCCCACTCATGACAGCGATCCTCGTCGCTTTCTGCACCGTGGAGAGCCGATGGGCAATAACGATAGTCGTTCTGCCGAACATCAACCTTTCGAGGGCCTTCTGCACCTGTTGCTCTGATTCGGTATCAAGAGACGATGTGGCCTCATCCAGGATAAGAACAGAGGGGTTTCTTATTATCGCCCGCGCAATGGTGATCCTCTGCTTCTGTCCTCCCGACAACCTTACTCCCCGCTCACCGATCATCGTATCATAGCCCTGGGGCAACTGCATAATGAACTCATGGGCAAAGGCCGCCTTCGCGGCCTCGATCACTTTTTCATCAGAAGCACCCGGCCGTCCGAATAGTATATTTTCCTTCACGGTATCGTCGAAAAGAACAATGTCCTGCGTTACAGAACCTATGTGGCTCCTGAGGGATTTGAGGGAGAGGGTCAGCACATCTCTGCCGTCGATATAAATGGCGCCCCCGGTCGGATACCAGAAAGCGGCAACAAGATCGACGAGAGTACTCTTTCCCGCCCCGCTGTATCCAACGAGGGCCACAATTTCACCGCGCTTCACCGACAGATTAACTCCGCACAACGCATCGTTCCCGGACGACGGATATCTGAAGAAAACATTATCGAATACAATGTCCCCCTTTACCGTTATATCTTCACCTCCCTCCTTTTCAGACTCGCATGAAGCTATCTCCCCGATCCTCTCTATCGCTGTGCGGCCCTGCTGGAAATTGTTGTGGACGCGGCTCAGACGCTTGAGAGGTGTGAACATCAACCCTATAGCGGCGAGAAAAGATACAAAGTCTCCAGGAGTGATTTTATTCGAAAGCACCAGACTGAAACCGTAAAACATAATGACCGCAATCCCCAGGCCGCCTAACGCCTCGGCAATGACATAAGATCCTTCGGTAATTCTTATCTCCCGCATCGAGCTGCGGTAAAAATCTGAGAGCGCTTGTTCGTTCTTGGTCTTTAACTCCTGCTCCATAGTAAAAGCCTTGATGATCCTGATGCCCTGAAGGCTCTCGTTGATGATTGTTGTTATCCTGGCCATAATCAGTCGTGTCATCGTACTCGTTTTTTTCATCCTGGACCCCAGGTTGCCTATGCTGTAAACGATCAGGGGTACCACTATAAAAGAAAGGAGGGCGAGGTCCCATTTTCGTGAGATAGCTACGCCTGCAAGAACAATGACAGTGAAGATCTCGACAGTAAAATCCTTTATAGTGCCCATAGCACCCTGGAGAAGGCCGATATCATTGAGGAGTTTTGAAACAATAACCCCGCTTGAAGTCCGTGTATGAAAAGCTATGGGCAGGGAAAGGATCTTGTCGTAGACCTCCTTCCTTACGGTCCGTACAATCTTCGCACCGATCGAAGACATGAGGTAGTTGTTGCAGTAAGAAAAAAGACCTCTCATAAAGAAAAGTGCAATGACCCCTACAGGCAGGATGTAAAGGTATTGGGCTTTCTTCATGATTAAAATGTCGTCGACCGCGGACTTTGTGCTCCAGGCAATGGCGCCGTTTATCGCCGAAAGGATAAGGCTGCATACCATGGCCGTTGAAAGTCTTACGATATATGGCCTTGACAGGAACCAGAAAATTCCGAGATCATCCTTCCAGCCGCCAGAGGGTCGGCCCTTTAAAATTTCCTCAACAGACATAGCCATAGATTACCGTATTCCCCTTTGTTCAGCAGAGAAAAGCAACATTTATTATATACCAGTATGGCATGTCCATGCCGCCTTTCAACTGCACAACTCGAAATAAAGCTTTTCCATTGCTGCGCCAGAAATCTTCCAGTCAAAGTTGTCAACTATGAATCGGCGTGAATTGTTTTTTATTGATTCATACCGTTCGATACGGTCAACCATATCTCCTATCAATTGTATACCCTCGTCGGCATTATCAGGTTTGTCGAGAAAGAATCCTGTTTCTCCATGAGAAATCGACTCTTTAATGCCCCCTATCTTTGAAGAAACTGTAATGCAGCCGCTCGACATCGATTCTATCATCACCAATCCCTGGGGTTCGCTCAAAGATGGCAGAAATGATATATCGGTAACCTTGAAAATATTGGCGAGCTTTCGATGAGGCAGAGGGGGTATCTCCCTGTACCTCCGGCCGAACCGTAGCCTCAAGTCAGCCCTGATAATGTTTCGGAAGCTGTAGCTTTTATCTCTTGCCGCGCTTTCCGGCTCCGGTCCGACAACAAAAACATGAAGATTTTTATATTTAGGCATCAAGGCCCTTGCAGCCTCCAAAAAAGTATGGAAGCCCTTGACTTCCTGCAGTCTTCCGACAAAAGACAAAACGATGTTGTCCGCAGATATGCCTATGGTTTCCTTCAAAAGTTCTTTCTCGCGGGTTGTCGCCGGCGCAAACAATGCACTGTCCACGCCGTTCCGGACAACCGTTATTTTATCGGCCGGATAGTTTTTTTCGATCAATTTCTCCCTCACGTAGTCCGAGACAGCCACATAACGGTCAGCCACGCCTCTTTTTAAATCAAAAGTTCTATGCGTTACGTGGGCGTGGACGACAATGTGCGTTTTTTGACGCAACTTGCGCAGGAAATCATGGACCGGAAATTCTAGTTGATGGGCGTGGAAAATATCAGGAAAAATCCTGGCTGCTATTTTAGCGGCCCGCACATGCAACGGGTAGGGGTCCAGCCTGGTGATTTTCCTGAAAAGTCTCCTGTAAAGACGCCCTTCCTTTATCCTGTAAATGGCGCCTGTTTCAGCGTTGATTTCGAATGTCTCTTTGTAGTCTTCACTGTTGCATATGATGGTTACAGAGGCAAATTGCAGCTTCTTCGCCAGATTGAAGGCCACTATCGAGGGAGAAGCACCGAGCCGGTCAGGCACTGAGAAGTGCGGAATGTAGCTGATTACGTGCATTGGCTGCAGTCAGCTCCTTTGAGAGCAGCGCTTCCGCGTTCAAAAATGACTCGTCCACACAAACTCAAAATCTTTTCAGCACGCTTTTCATATGTGAACGCGAGGCTGTCTTTTTTGGCCTGTTCGGCGATGTTACATGCCAAAGACGGATTGTCAAGCAGAGAGCGGATAGCCAAAGCAAGTGCTTCTGGCTCGCCGGGTTTCACAAACAGGGCATTTTTAGTGTGCTCAAGGATCTCTCTGAATACAGGTATGTCGGAGGCCACAATGGGAACGCCGCAGGCCATGTATTCAAACAGCTTCAGAGGTGAGGAAAAAGAAGAGGGGCCGGATTCTATGTTGGGCAATACCGCTACTTTGGCCTGGGAAAAAAATTCTGGTATCAGGTAGTGGGGTATGTTTCCGGCAAACTGAATGTTCTTAAGGCCTCTCCCTGCAATATCGTTTCTCAATTCATTCAGCCGGGATCCGCCGCCGATAATCAAAAGCATTTCATGAGGCAGGTATTCCATGGCTGATATTAGGATATCAATCCCTTTCCATTTATATAAGCTTCCCGCATAACAAATGTACTTTCTCTCCGGTCCCGGAGGGTTTGCCAGCCATTCATTTCTAACAGCGTCATGTGCAATTACATATGGTTTGGACTCTGTCCCTGGAAAGATCGAGCCGACCGCGTCCCGCAGTTCTTTGGATATGAATACCAATGCATCGGACAGACCATAAACGTTTTTCTCAACGGCAACTATTTTTTTATGGTTTTTGGCGTCCTTGTCTTTTGAAAAAATTTCATGCGCTTCGAACACTATCGGGAGGCTGTGCGCCTTGCGGCGCCGCAGCAGGAAATCCGCTAGTTTAAGGTGCCGGACAAAAAGGACCGTTTTTTTTCCAGCGTCCGACCGGAGAGAGAGCAGATACAAAAAAACTGAATAGTCAAATATGCCATGCCAGGACCATCTGAAAAATCTTGCATGTTCTCTTCTGAGCATCGGCAGAGAAACAATTTCAAATGCGGCCTCGCGGGGAAGATCATAAAAAGCGAGAATTGCATCTTGCGTGGAATTCAGTCTCTTGCCAGTCAGTATTTTAACTTCGCAGCCTTTCAATGCCAGCGCATTACAGGTATTCATAATCTGAATGAAACGCGCCCTCGAATCCGGCAGCAACTCTGGAACAGGATACAGGATTGTCAAGCCCGGTACCCGATGAGTGCTTCAAAGCTGCTTGCGACACTATCCCAACTGAAACTGTTTACTACCCGGTCCCTTGCCAGGTCGCCGGTTTTTTCCCGTAACAACTTGTCCGATAATAATACCTCAATGGCTTCAGCCAGCAAATGGGCATCTCTCGGAGGCGTCAAAAGGCCGGCGCCTTCAGCTACGACCTCAGGAATCCCTCCGACCATAGTAGAGACTACAGGCACGCCGCACGCCATGGCTTCAGCTATCGATATGCCGAAGGTCTCATCAGCAACGCTGGGGAATACAGCTATATCGGAAAAAGAGTAGTAGAGGGGAAGATCGGAATTCCGGATTTTTCCGAGGAACAGTACATTGTCTGATATACGATATTCTTTTGCAAGTGTTTCCAATTGTTCTCTCTCTTCTCCGTCGCCCGCAACTAAGTATTTAATAGAATACCCTTTGGCTATAAGTTCGGCAACCCCCTGGATGGCGTATCTGATCCCTTTCCAGCCTACCAGCCGGCAAGCGCTTATTACAACTCTTTCGGATTCCGAAATATTCAGGCGCTTCCGTATTTGCAGTTCGGGGCTTAGGGGCCTGAACAACCCGGTGTCCACACCATTGGGCAGGACCAGAGGCCTCACCCCACTGTATTCTTCGACTTGTGAAGCATTAAATGCGCTGCACGAGAAAAGGTAATCTGTTTTTTTTACAAGATATGAATAACCTGCGAAAAATTCGGTACCCTGGGAGCCGAAAATTACTTTAGACCCGGAATAATAGGCTGACAACAGTGCAACAGCCAAATCATAAGGCTTGGAAATATATATATAGTCATATTTCCGGACGGTGAGGTCGCGGAAGGCATGAAGTCCGAACGATAACCTCTCACAAAATTTTCTGAAACGCGACCCCAGATCAGGAATTAAATCCCTTTTTATAAAAGGATAAGTAAAGATGCTCACACCAGGAATCTCCGGAGTTTGAAGGGCCTTGCCTCCATATACGTGCACTGTCCAGCCCCGCTTGGCAAGCGTCTTCCCCAGTTCTATGTTAAAAGTCTCTATACCGCCAAAACTGGTAGTAGTGGTAAGATTGTATAAGGCGATCTTCATGCTGTCAGTTTGCCGCAGATGGTCCCCGGCTTTGCGGCACAGTGCAGCCGGCAAATGTTGGGTAGTGGGCTACTTTGTTTTTGTTATTAACTATCTGCCTTACCTCTTATATGATTTTCTGCTAATTTCTTCAAAGAAGAATAGTATTCCTGCTTGTGCAGACAGCCCTTGAAATGGGCTATATAAGTGTCCTCGGCTTCGGACTCAAAAGTCAAATTTTCGCGGATGTAGAAATTGTTATAGGGTTCACAAGGCAAAAGTTTGATAATGACGGGGTCCCCACCAGTCCCTACTTTGATGTCCTTTTCATATCCTTCAAAAGAATGCGCATCCGCATCAAGTAATAATTGTGCCAGAGCAGTCTGGTCAAGCGCGAAATCCCTTATGCTCAATATTTTGTCTGTCCATAAACTGACAAATCTGCGCGCACGGTCATTATTCTTAAAATACAAAACTCCGGCATTTATTACTTTATATGGAATCGGCCTGTCAGATTTGATCCCCGGGACAAAGCCGATTTTTATATCATTTAAACGGCGCAATGTAAGCGCAACATCAAAGTCTTTCCTGAAAACCGGATCAAGGCTGCGCCAGACAAAGGCGTCAGCATCTATAAAAACAAGGTGTTTATCTGTTCTCTCAAGGCAGTCCTGGCAGATAACGGTCCTTTGCGAACACAAATGCATAAAATGTTTTTTCTTACGAACATACTCCTTTTTGTCCAGTTCTCCCCACCCTTCTTTTTTACGGCCAAATAATTTATACCGCAATATGCGGGAGAGGTGTTTGAAACGATCGGAGATCTTGAAATTATAATGAAAGTCTGAAAAAGTTAACGTATCCACCCAGCCGTTTTTCAGCCACCTCGAGCCGGGCCAATGAATGTATTGCACGTTTTCATGCAACCTCGACAGGCTTTGAAGTCCGTCAGACGGTTGAGGGGTCAAGTCATATAAGAAAACTTTCGACTTAGGATGAAAATGCGCGCAGTTTTTCAGACCGATACTTGCAAAGTTTGCATACGCCTCGTCCAGCACTATGAGAAAATCAGGGCCAATCGTTGTAATTGCTTTTTTGCGCATCGATCTACTATTGTAAAACCTTTTTTACTGCCTCATACACCTCATCCACCTGAATCAGGTCCATGCAAAAGGATCGCCTGCATTTCTTGGTGATGCACGGATTACATGGCTTGTCTTTATACACCACAAGATGCAACTGAGGGTCCTGCAAGGGACCCACTCCGGACGGTGAAGTCGGACAGAATAAGGAGACCGTTTTAGTTTTAACGGCTATAGCCATATGCATGGCTCCGGTATCATTGGTAACAAGCAGATCCATCCTTTCGATCAATCCTCTGAGAGTTTTGAGAGAAACCTCCCCGGCTGTCGAAAAGGCGCGAGCACCTATTTCATGGGCCACTGTACTGCACAGCTTTCTTTCCCGGGGTGATCCTGTTACCAGGATCAGTATGTTGGGATCCAGTTGAAGCAATCGTTTTCCCAATGCGGCAAACTTATTATGGGGCCACATCTTGTAAAGCGTGGCGGCCCCTACCTGCAACCCTATAAGTATAGCATTTTCATCCATTACCAGACGGCTGAGATAGGATGATGCGGCAGCCCTGTCATGCTCATCAGCCGCAAGGACCAGTTCCCGGTTTTCTCCGCGGCAGCCAACAAACGATGCTGTTTTCATCCTGACGTCTACGGCGTGATGGTCCCCCGGCTTGTCAAAACCGTTTGAGATATTGCTTAGAAGAAATCCGTACTCCCTCGGGATCGGCGTCTTTAGGATAAAACGGGCGCCCGAGAAATACGCCATCGGCGTGGCTTGCGGCTCATTTCCGTGAAATATGAGGGCCAGATCAAAATTGCGCCTGCGGAACTCCCGGACAGTTCTCACGAACCTTCTGTAACCGCCGTAATAAGGTATTATCCCGTCAATGTGGGGATTGTTTTCGAAAAGCTCTGCATTTCCGGCATTAAAATACGCGATGATTTTAGCCTGGGGATACCTCTCTCGAACAGCCCTGATCGCAGGAGTTGACAGCAAAGTATCACCTATCGCAGTAGATGAAACCACAAGAATATTTTTGACTGATGAGGGATCGAAATGTTCCAGATCCGTCTGTCTCTTGTCCAAAGACTTTAATAACTTCATGGACCAAAATAAAAGACCGTCAAGCGGATGTATTCTCATTTTTTCTTTATTTTAAGGCAGCAGGCTGCAAGGAGTGAATGGCCATCACTGATTGATTCGTGTATGTCGTTAAGATAATTGAGAATATCTATATCACTGGCATCTGCCTGTCCCCCCCGGATATAAGAGCCGAATATGTCTATTTCCCTTATGCCGAATTCTCTATGCAGTTCTTCCTTATGAAGCTGTATCGTTTTTTTTATTTCTTCAAATGTCTTCATTCCCAGCCTCTTTCCCTTTTATTATACCTAATACTCACTCGTAAAAAAGTTTCACCAAGACAAAAAAAGCAGGAGGCCATCCTTTTGGATGTTCCACCCGACTAATGCGCAAAATCAAGAGGGCACAAAATCTGCTGAGTACCACAAATAACTTTCGGTATTAGAGAGGGCTATTCAGGGCTGTGGACACTTTTGTTGTCGTGGTCGTCAGGGCATCATTCGTA
>Ga0074045_10002451_pt1 | contig 17172 bp, 17 predicted proteins | sample BogForMeECP23OM2_FD_94442 | JGI IMG/M metagenome (GOLD analysis project Ga0074045, IMG submission 94442) | Bog forest soil microbial communities from Calvert Island, British Columbia, Canada - Bog Forest MetaG ECP23OM2 | ecosystem: Environmental > Terrestrial > Soil > Wetlands ...
CTTACGGCCGAGCTGGTCTTCCCAATATCGATACGAACCAACCTGATACACGAACACCGCACGCTGCTCGCCTCCATGTCCCGCCAGGTCTCCCTGGCCGTCGCCATCGATATTGAGCCGCCGCACCATTGGCCGGCCCTGGACCGGAGTCTTCCATATTGCGGTGTGCACCGTCTTTCCTTCCCACGAAATATCGCGCGGGAGACCGACATTAACCGACAGCAGACGAGCCACGAAACCACCTTTCTTAGCGCCAACCCGGGTTGAGTCTTTGACCCCGCGAACCAGTGTGTTGAGCAGGTTAATACTTGCGATCGACGTCGCGCAACGTCAGCGGCCGGTTGCCAGGATTGAAGATTGCTGACAGCGGATTCTTCGACTCAGTCAGTTCACACCGGCAGAGCGCCTCAAATTGCGTGCGACGCGCGACCATGATTAACTACAGCGTGTTTCAAAAATGGGTGTTTGAAAGGGCACGGCTTCAGCCGTGCCCTTCCGCGCCGCATAATACCCGGGCTTCAGCCCCTGAGGGCACAAGCTCCGTCGTAGCGCGATTATTGAAACACGCTCTAGGCGATTGTTCTTCGGAGGTCGGAGTTGGTCCGCAAAATAGTCTGCTTGGCTGTTCTCGCATCGGTTCTGCCTATGTGTGCTCAAAACCAAAGTAAGCCCGCAGCCTCAACTGCTGCTCCTGCAGCAGCCTCTGCCGCACAGCCAGAGTTGGTCACCATCAGCAACGGCTACGCCAACATGCTGATCCAGGTCGTGTTCCAGCATCACCCGGAGTTTGGGTCGCAGCAGGGACTGGCGCAGTACGACACCAAGGCATCGCAACCGACGCTGGCCGATGACGACCAGGAGCGCAAAGAAACGGAAGCGGTGCTGGCGAAGTTGCAGGCGGCTGCCGCACAGAAGCAGCAGGAGAAAGTCGCGGAAGATCTGCAGATCATGATCCACAAGGTCAACCTTACATTCCAACGCGACGACTTTGAGCGAGCGCACGAAGTCCCGTATCTCAACGCCAGCCAGACTGTGTTCAGCGGCGTGCGCTTGCTGCTGGACGACCAGACGCCGGCGGCGCGGCATCCGGCGGCCGTGGTGCGGGTGCGCGAGTATGCCGGACTGGAGCCTGGTTATACGGCCTTCACCGAAATCCTGAAGCAGCGCATCCAGGCACAGATGGCCAAGCCGGGCGTCATCTACCCGGCGAAGGTGGAGATGGAAACGGAGATGGCGCGGAACTCGAACTATGTCGAGGGACTGGCCGCGCTGCTGACGAAGCAAGAGCTGGAAGGATGGCAGGAGCCGTTGGCCAAGCTGAAACAGCAACTGCTTGACTATGACGCGTGGGTGCGGACGACAGTGCTGCCCAAGGGGCGCGACGATTTCCGACTGCCTCCCGAGCACTATGCGCTGGAGCTGCAGAACTATGGGATCGACATTCCGCCGGAACAGCTTGCAAGAATGGCGCATGATTCGTTCATCGAGATCCAGGGCGAGATGAAGTCGATTGCGGCGAAAGTTGCGAAAGAACGCAACTTACCCTCAGGCGATTACCGCGATGTGATCCTCGAATTAAAGAAGCAGCAACTTGTGGGAGACGCGATCCTGCCGTTCTATGAGAATCGGCTGAAGCAGATCGAGGGCGTCATCACCGAGCACCAGATTGTTCCGCTGCCGGACCGGCCGGCGCGAATCCGCATTGCTACCGCGGCGGAAACGGCATAACAGCCGGCACCGCATATGGTGCCTCCGCCGTTCATTCACAACACCGGACAAAAGGGAGAGTTCGTCTTGCCGCTGAACATTCCGCCAGGTCCCGGGCAAGTGGCGGCGGAGAAATATGATGACTTCACCTTCGATGCTGCGGCGTGGACGCTAACCGCGCACGAGGCGCGTCCGGGGCACGAGTTGCAGTTCGACTCGATGCTCGAGCACGGAGTTTCGCTGGCTCGAGTGCGCTACGCGTTTAACAGCACCAACGCCGAAGGCTGGGGACTGTATTCGGAGTACCTGATCAAGCCCTACATGCCAATGGGAGGGCAGTTGATCTCGCTGCAAATGCGGTTGCAGCGGGCCGCGCGAGCGTTCCTCGATCCCGAATTGCAGTCGGGGGGGTGACGCCGAAGGGCGCGTATCGCGTGCTGGAACAAGATGTGGGGCTGTCGCATGCGACGGCTCAGGAAGAGGTGGAGCGCTACACGTATCGCGCCCCGGGGCAGGCGAACAGCTACTTTTACGGTTACACGCGGCTGATCTCGTTGCGCGAGGAGACGGAGAAGGCGTTGTCAGCGAAGGGCGTGAAGTTCGACCAAAAGAAATTTCACGGCTTCATCCTGGCGCAGGGATTGTTGCCTCCTGACCTCATGCGCAAGGCCGTCCTCGAGGACTTTATTCCGGCGCAAACGAAATAGCTCCTAAGGTGTTTCGTCGCTCGGCTACCGGTGCCCTGCTCAAGCTTTCCCTGGCTGGCGTGAGAGTGTCTAAGGATGCTGCAACCATCATCGCCCCGGCTACGCCTAAGACGAAGCCGAGCGCCAAGCGCGAAAACATCCAGTTCCCGTGCAGACCGTCAAGTTCGGTGAGCCAGTCGAGCAGGTTCAGAGTGACGGCGGCGAACAGTAATTGCGCGGCGAGTTTTCGCCAAACGCGCAATAGTATTCCGGCGGCAGCTCCTAGATAGATGCCGAGACAGCGGGCGCAGACGGCGACGGTTCCGCCGAACAAGAAGAAGGAGCGATCAGGATTTTGGTGGCAGACGAGAGAGAAGCCGCGCTGGAGGGCGAGGCCGAGTTCGGGCGAGTGGGCGAGGAGCCACGGCGAGGCAATTGCGGCGCAAGCGAGCGCGATGGGAGCGAGTGCCCACAGCGTCCAATCGAGAGAGAAAAGTCTCAGGACGCGGCCTTGAAAGGGCGCAGCTTTAGCTGCGCCGTAAAGAGAAGTAGGAGAGTCGGGCACTAGCCCTTGAGGAATTTCAGATTCCCTCATAGCTACGAAAGAATCCCCATGCGCTTTCCCACACGTTTCAACGTTCCCAGTGCCTGGTCAAGTTCTTCGCGCGTATGCGTCGCCGTCATGATGGTCCGAATGCGCGCCTTGCCTTCCGGCACCGTGGGGAATGCGATGCCCGTGCCCAGCACGCCTTCGTCGAACAGCGCGCGAGAGAAGTCCATCGTCAGCTTGCCGTCGCCAATAATGATGGGCGTAATCGGCGTCTCGCTCGCCGGAGTGTTCACTCCGCCGATGTTGAAGCCCAGCGCGCCTAGCTCTTTCTTCCAGTAGCGCGTGTTCTCCCACAGCTTGTCGATGCGCTCCGGTTCCCGCTCCAGCACGTCGAACGCCGCGATACAAGTCGCCGCCACCGACGGCGGATGCGACGTCGAAAACAGAATCGGCCGCCCGCGATGATAGAGAAACTCGATCAGGTCGCGAGTGCCGCACACGTAGCCGCCCAGCGCGCCGATGGCCTTCGACAGCGTGCCCACCTGTACATCCACGCGCCCGTGCATGCCGAAATGGTCGATGGTGCCGCGCCCGTTGCGTCCCAGCACGCCCGAGGAGTGCGCGTCGTCCACCATCATGATGGCGCCGTACTTTTCGGCCAGCTCGCATAGTGCAGGCAGCGGCCCGATGTCGCCGTCCATGGAAAACACGCCGTCGGTGATGAGCAGCTTGCGGCCGGGCTCGTTCTTGATTTCGTTGAGCAGCTCTTCGGCGTGCGCCGTGTCCTTGTGGCGGAAAACCTTGATCTTGGCTCGCGACAGCCGCGCGCCGTCGATGATGCTGGCGTGGTTCAGCTCGTCACTGACGATGAAGTCTTCTTTGCCGAGGATCGCCGACACCGTGCCCGCATTGGCCGCAAAGCCCGACTGAAACACTACGCAGGCCTCGACGTTCTTGAAGCCTGCGATCTTCTCTTCGAGCTGCATGTGGATCTTCATGGTGCCGGCGATGGTGCGCACCGCGCCTGAACCCACGCCGAACTTGCGCGTCGCTTCCAGCGCCGCTTCGCGCAGTTTGGGATGCGTGGTGAGGCCGAGATAATTGTTCGACGCCAGATTGATGACCTTCTTCCCGTCGAAGGTACACACCGGCGCCTGCTCGTCGTCGAGCACGCGCAGCTTGAAGTAGGTGCCTCGCTGCTTTAGGTCATTGAGCTGATCGGTAAGATAAGAAAGAGGGTTTGTGCGAGTGGTAGCAGTGGTTGTCATAACGGTTCCTTCGAACCCGTTATGGTATCGCAGAACCTCTGGCTTGGTCCCTCAGCTAGTCCCTATTGGTCTGCCCAAGCCCATCCCGTGATACGCCACCCCGCGTCACCTTTGTGAAATGCCATCGTAATGACACCGTCATCTTTTACTGGCTTACCACCCTTGTTGAAGGTAAGAACCACTGGAGCGACCAGGTACGCATCGTCTGATTCAATGTCGAGGTGACGGGGCACTCCAACCACGATCTTCCCATCGGTGATGGATGCTTTCACGGCATACGCACTGTAGCCCTTGAGCCATTTGCCGCAAGCGTCAGAGCCCTGCCATACGTGCGGCGGGAAGTCATCCAGGGCAACAGCATCAGCCGTGCAGACCGCACGGCCCGCTTCGATATCGCCTGAGTTGAAGCTGTCCGCCCACTCTTGCACGACCGCCATCACATTCCGTTCTGTCAGATGCCAATTCTGGCATGAACACTGAAACCGCCATGAGGAATACGGCAAGCGTTAGCGAAGTGCGCTTCTCGATGGGAACTCCCTTTAGAGGATTCGCGTTAGAGATTCGCGCGATTGTAGCAGGATTGCTTGGGAACTAAGCTCTTCAGTCAGCAATTCGACAGCCCCCTTCACAATTCTTGACACATCCCACCGAACCGAGCTTCCGTATGCGGGGTTGGTAGAGAGTGATTGCGCTGTTTCCGATGGGTTTCATCGCGAGTGATGCGGCAGATGGCAGTCGCACAGGGATGAGACCGAGAGGAGAAGGTGAAATGACTCGACTACGTGGTTTGGTGCTGTTGAGTGTTGTGATGTTGGCTACATCCCTGAGTTCGTGGGCTGGGGTGTTTGTTTCGGTAGCGATCGGTCCGCCGGCGTTGCCGGTGTACTCGCAACCCTTGTGTCCGGGACCGGGATACATCTGGACGCCCGGCTACTGGGCTTGGGCGCCGGGTGGCTATTACTGGGTGCCTGGAACCTGGGCTGTTCCTCCACAAGTGGGCTTTCTTTGGACGCCGGGTTACTGGGCTTTTTCGGCTGGATTCTATGGCTGGCACACGGGCTACTGGGGGCCGACCGTCGGCTTCTACGGCGGCATTAACTACGGCTTCGGTTACACCGGTGTCGGCTACTGGGGTGGATACTGGCGCAGCCGCGACTTCTACTACAATCGCGCGGTCAATAACGTGAACATCACCAACATTCACACTGTGTACAACCGGACGGTGATTAACAACGTGAACGTCAACCGCGTCAGCTACAACGGTGGCCCGCGCGGAATTCAGGCGCGCCCCACGTCACAGGAGATGGCGGTTGAGCAGGGACGTCATTTTGGCGCCACGTCGGAGCAGGTGCAGCACGAACAGCTCGCCCGCAATGACCGCTCGCAATTTGCGTCGGCCAATCACGGACTGCCGGCAGCGGCGGCGACGCCGCGGCCCGGAGCTTTCAACACTCGCGCAGCAACGCCCGCAGCCCAGTCGTCGGTGAACCGGCCAACGCCTTACTCGAACGCGTCCAACAACGCTCGCCAGGTTCCGCGGCCTCCGCCGGACTACCAACAATCGCGGGCCTCTGCGAACGTGCCGCGGCCTCCACAAAATAGTTACTTGCTGCCGCGGACGTCAGAGAACGTGACACGGCCGTCGAGCTATCAGCAGCAGGCGCACAGGTATGGGAACGTGCCCCGACCCGGCAACAACACCCAGGAGTCGGCTCCGGAGGCGCGAAACGTGCCGCGTCCGGCTACCATGCAGCGCCCAGCTGCCGCGCAGCAGCATGCATACAATCCGCCTCGCCAGTCTGCGCCGCAGTATCGCGCGGTCTGGCGTCCGCCAAGTCAGCGTCAGGTGATGCAGCCTCATCAAGCTGGCGCCCAGCGCTCTTCAGGCGGCAGTCACCAACAGGGACGGCCTCGCTGACCCCTCCAAACAGAGTCCGCTCGGAAACCCCGTTCAAGCGAAACTTGAGCGGGGCTTTTTGATAGTCGCACAAAACATCCGCTATTTGCCGGGTGTCCCGTGCCCGGTAGTGGGGTCTTAGCGTGGAGATGAACGGGAGAGGCTGATTTTACTTGTCTCTAGGAACATCCTTGCAGGAGTTTCAAGAACTCGTCGCGGTCCAACTTTAGCTTGCGAAGGTATTCCCGGAGCGTTCCCTCTCGTATCCAATCTTTTCCGTGTGGCTCGTGAAACGTGACGAGGTTTGGTTCGCGCATTGTTGAGTGAAACGACCGAGCCGAGCCGCGCTTATTTTTCATCTGCTTGTATCCCAACTTCGTTAGAACACAAACAAATTCGCGCCATGACAACTGCCGCGGCAATTTGCCCTCTGACATCTACACCAACGCCAATATCTGCCTGTTCTGAAGTGTGGCGGACATGCGTATGAGGGGTTGGTTAAGCGGCATATCGTCTTCCGACAAACACCACTGCTTAGATCGGTCGCGCAAGAACTCGATGGTTTTTTCCAAGCACTTCAGCTCTTGAAGGGATTCCAAGTGCGTAATGATGGCGTTAGACATATTTTGCCGCGCTTCCTCGAAAGTCGCGCCATACACCACGATTGGTAGATCTTCCGTTACGCCATTCCAAACGTCCTGCTCCTGCCAGAACTTGCACAGGACTGGTATCTCTACGCTAACGTTGGCAGACCCCTTTTTGCTGACCAAAGACACAACGACACGACTCCCTTCGACGCTTCGTGACACCGACTAGTTATGATGCTGTTTGAATCGAGCGCGCTTCATAACGCCCTCACGAGGATTCGCAAGTAACGTACTTCTGGCCGTTGCGAGGAACTTTACGGCCAGAATCACAGCAAGTCAATCAGAATCTTGAGGTCATCGGGAGATGGCCCCAAGGTGGCATCCCTCATGCCAGTATTATAGACACCGAAAAGACGGATTTGTTGCGGAATCGTTAGCGGCTGGCTGTGTCGTCTTCCCGAATCGGATCGACCAGTTCATTTAGGGACCATACGTGATCGCTGATTCCTGCTTCCATTGCGGGCGTGACCCGCAAGCTGCCGTGGATTCTGGCAAAGTTGTAAAACCAGAAATGCAAGGCCAGCGCCGCTTGCAGGTTCTCTTTCTTCTTGCTGAAAGCATACGTCAGTCGGGTAAGCCGTCTGCACCACTGCCGCAACGGCTAAAGCACCACTACCCCGTGCCCCGGGTTCGTGTCCCTCTTTTGGACGCTAACCTGGGACGACTACGGGTGGCCCACCCATTAACTCATTGCTGGGAATAAACGTACATGAGGCAGCCTCATACCGCCTTCTTTCGGCGGCAGTCTGTCCTAAGCGAAGCCGAAGGGTAAGGCTTTTCGTTTGTTCTGAGAAGGATTTTCGATCAGACAATCCTGGTGCAGAGACTCAATGCGCGGCCACACCGCGGATCCGCGCCAGCTTATCCTCACTGAGCCCCTGTAGCTCTTCTTCGCCGAGCCTGCCCCGCCTGATCAGCGAACCCAATACAACAGGAAGCACGGAATAGCGATAGTCGAAAGTCTCGTCGATCTCCTTGCGCTTTTCGGTAAGATACCGCTCCAGCTCCCAGAGATCGTCCGGTTGTTCAATCCTTGCCGCCAGCCGCATGGTTTCCGCGATCGCCGCTTTAAACTCCCGGGTGAGCGCCGCTTCAAACGCTTTTCGTGCAACTGCCTTCTCCGACGCCGACCACTTCAGGTCGCGCATCTCATCCGGACTGTGATTGACGCCTCGATCACTCATCGTCGGACCTCCGCGGAAACATTATATTGGTCGCTGTGGTGGCACGTGGGCCGGCCGGGGCGCCCCAGGTTCGCGGTTCGCATCTCTCTTTTATTGGCAATCTTTGCCAACACTGATAACCTTGTCGTAGCTTTGAACGCTTAGAGGACTACCATGCCTACTCGGAATGTGAATCTGACAGAAGATCTTGAAAGCTTCGTACTGGAGAAGGTCGAGAGTGGCCGGTACGAAAACGCCAGCGAGGTCGTCCGCGCCGCCCTGCGAACGCTGGAGCGAGAAGAGCGGGAGTTTGAGGCGAAGCTGGCCGCCCTGCGGACCGCGATTGATGAAGGCGACGCCAGAGGAGTTGCCAAGGGAAATCCCTTCCAGCGGGTTCGGGGCGCACTGCAGCGTTCCAAGAAACAGCGGTAACCGATGGCTGCATACCGTTTGTCCCGCCTCGCCGAGGCCGACCTGCTGGACATCGCCACCCGCACACTGCACACCTGGGGGCAAGACCAGGCCATCGGTTACGTCGACGATCTGGAAGCCTGTTGCCGAAAGCTTGCCAACAACCCCGAGCTGGGTCGTGCCTGCGATCATGTGAGGCCCGGCTTGCGCCGCATGGAACACGGGCGGCATGTTCTGTTCTACCGGATTGAAGCCAAGGGGATCTTGGTATCTCGCATACTCCACCAGCGCATGCTCCCGGAACGACAGAGCATCGACGAGGAAAGTGCGGAGCTGTAGCGTCGATGAAGTGGCCGTGTAGGCGGCGGGTGACTCACGACTACCCGCCATTTGGCAAATCCGGGACCGACGCGGAGCTTACGCGGCCTTGTCACTCATACCGAAGCGCCACCAGCGGATCGACGTGTGCCGCCCTGCGTGCCGGGATGTAGCAAGCCAAAACTGCTGCCGTCGCTAAGACCAGCGTCACACCGCCAAAGATCAACGGATCGTGTGCGCTGACTCCAAACAGCAGGCTGGAGAGTAGTCGCATAGCGGCGAGAGCAACCACCAGGCCCAGCACCAGGCCGATGATCGCGAGCCGCATTCCCTGTTTCACCACAAGCTTCAACACGCTTCCGGTCTGCGCCCCCATCGCCATGCGGATTCCGATTTCGCGCGTTTGCTGATTCACCGAATACGACAGCACGCCATAAACGCCCACGACCGCAAGGATCAAGGCCACTCCGCCAAAGACGGCCAGCAGTGCGGCTCCCATGCGTGGCGCCCATAGCCCCTGATCGAGTAGTTCTCCGATGGTATTCCAGTTCGTGAGCGCCAGGTTTGTGTCGAGCGATTGAACATGGCTCCGGACGGTGGCAATGACTGGTCCCGGCTGACCATTGGTACGCACTTGCATGGTGGCCGCCGGGGAGTAATCCTGCGTTAGCGGCAAATAGGCCAGCGGCTGAGGTTCTTCCCCAATCGCATTCACCGCCGTATTGCGCGCGACACCCACGACTTCGCGCGGCTGGGTCTCTCCGAAAAAGTGGAAACGTTTTCCGACCGCATTCTCATTCGGCCAGAATTGTTTGGCCATGGCTTCGCTCACGATCGCAACCTTGACCGTATCCTTGCGGTCGTCGTCGGTGAATTCACGACCGCCTACCAGCGGAATGCGCAGGGTCTTAAAGAAATTGGGCGCGATGTCGTTCAGCTGCGTCAGAGTCCCGCGATAACCCGAGGATTCATCTTGTCCCTCGGGAAACACAGTCCGCGCCAGTCCTCCACCGAGTGGGAAATTGGATGCGATCGTTGCCGACTTAACTCCTGGCGATGCCTCGGCCCGTTCGATGGCGGCTCGAAAATACTGCTGGCCGCGATCTTCGTCGTAATGCAGGGCTCCCAGGTCGAATGCAAACACAAACAGATTTCTCGACTCGAACCCTGGATCCACGGCTTGCGCATTTTGCATGCTGCGAACGAACAGCCCCGCGCCTACCAGCGCGACCAGCGCCAGTGCAATCTCCGCCACCACCAGAACACTGCGGAACCGGTTGTGCGCCCAGCTCACGCTGCCCCCGCGTCCACCGGCTTTCAGCACCTCGATCAGGTTCGGTCTCGCTATCTTGATCGCCGGTGCCAACCCGGTTAGTACCGCCGTCAGCAGCGACACGCCCAATGTGAAGCAGAGCACATGTGAATCGAATGCGATATCCAAGTCGCCATCCAGAATGAACGGCGGGCGGAACGACCACAGGACTGCGCGGCCACCATAGGCGATCGCAATGCCCACGATTCCCGACAGCACTCCAAGTACCAAGCTTTCGGTAAGCAACTGCCGTATCACTCGGCGTCGGCCTGCTCCCAGTGCGGCCCGCAGACTCATTTCTTTCTCGCGGCGCGCCGCCTGCGCAAGCAGTAGATTGGCCACGTTGACGCAGGCAATCAGCAGCACCAGGCCCACGATCCCCATCATCAATCCGCCGGCCAGCACGATTTGGCCGCGGTTGTTGACTCCCACCGCTGCATCGGCGAGAGGAGTCAGTGCGACACTGCGGCTGGCATTGTCCTTCGGAAACGCCTTTTCCAATTGCGAGGCGATGGTCTTCAGCGACGCTTCCGCCGCGCTCACGCTCACGCCGTCTTTGAGTCGGGCGATGACGCCGGTAGCCAGGAACCTGCGGTCGTTAAAGTTGTCTTTGAAGAAGCCCGCGAGCACCTGGGTATACATGCTCACCGGAACCCAGACTTCCTCCGCGTTGCCAAAAATAAACGTACCCTTGAAGCCCCGCGGCCCCACACCGATCACGGTGTAAGGCGTCGCGTTCAGCGTCATTACCTTCCCAGCGATGTTGGGATCCGAACCGAATTTATTGACCCACAGGCTGTAGCTCAGGACCGCGACATTATTGCCGCCCGGCTTGGTGTCTTCGTCCGGCAAAAAGAAACGTCCCCGGGCAGGAGTCAGTCCGAGAACGTCAAAGTAGTTCGCGTTGACCAGTTGCCCCAGCACTTGCTTCGGCTCCGCGCCACCGCTCCACGTCAACGGAAGCGGGCCGGCGATACAGCTGACCCCGGAAAAAACCTGGTTCTCTCTGGCATAGTCCTGGCAATTCGGATACGACATGCCGAGCTTCGTTGTATTAGCCGTAGTCACCAAGGTCTTGGTGTCGACCGTATCCACTTCCACCAGGCGGGAAATATCTTTGACCGGCAAAGGATGGAGAAGGATCGCATTCACGATCGTGAAGATCGTGGTATTGGCGCCGATTCCCAGCGCCAGCGACAGGACTGCGATTGCGCTGAACCCGGGATTCTTGATCAGCATCCGTACCGCGTAGCGGATGTCCTGCCACATAGTTTCCATATGCCCCGCCGTGTCCTAAGCTTCGGACATTGTCTCACTCCGGAAAGCCCAGTGCCCCGTTAACACGGGTGCCCCACACAAGCCGGTTTTGCTTGTGTGGGTCTTTCGCCGCGTGGTGACCCAAAACGACGGGTTCCCCTTCGAAAAGTCGGGGTTTCCCCTACTCCGACCGCAATGCCTCGGTAACATCAACCCGGGCTGCGCGCTCCGCCGGGAATGCTGACGCAATCACCGCTGCCGCCAGCAGAACCACCACAGAAGCGACCAGCGGTAACGCGGTCGGCATCTGCAATGACGGAAAATAGCGAGTCGCCAGTCGTGTTAGTCCGTACCCAAACACTGCACCCACAAGAACGCCCATTGCAGCCATGGCTACACCCTCAGCTATGACGCCCATCAGCAGATGCCGGGGCTGTGCTCCAACCGCCAGCCGAATCCCGAACTCGCGCGTTCGTCCGCTTACCGAGAAGGCCAACACGCCCGCGACGCCAACCACCGCAATCGCCAGCGCGACGCCTGCCATGCCGCCGAACACCAGCGTATTCAGCCGCTCCGGCGTCAGCACTTCAGCGCGAATTTCCTCCAACGTGGCGGCACGTTCGACCGGCTGGTCAACCGCCATCTTGCGAATGATCTGCGTGATAGGAGTGATGAGACCATGCGGGTCCATACGTGTATGAACGAACAGGCGGCCGCCAAACAACGACACATCCTTTTCGGCAGAGACGTCCGGTATTTGTCCGAACGGATGATAGATGGTGAGCTGCGCTTCGGGAACAAGGTGGTCGTCGTCCATATCCGCCACGACACCTACTATGCGACGAGGGCCGGTACCGATGTAAATGAACTTCATGATCGGATCGGTCCACATGATATGCCGGTTGATCGGATCTTGGCCGGGAAACAGACGCTGCGCCGCGCTCTGGCTGATGATCACCACCGGCTCTCCACCGCGCTTGTCGTCATCGTTGAAGTCGCGTCCGGCAATGAGCGGAGCGCCCAGCGCGGCAAAGAAGCCCGGAGAAACCACCCGGAACAGAATGCGAGGATCTTCCTCGCGCGCACCCTTAATATGACCTTCTGCGGCGACCTGGAAGCCGGGGCCAAGGGAGTTGGCGTCACGCCACGGCACCTGCGTACCGAGGGCAACGCGATCGACGCCGGGTAGCGCGTCGATGCGCCGGATCGCCTCCCGGTAGAAGTTGATGATCTCCTCGGGAGTTCTTCCGTACGACACGATTGGCACGTTCAGCGCGAGCACACGCCGCATGTCGAAACCGGTCTGCTGCGACTGCAGTGTGAACAGGGTCTTGATGAGAATGCTGGAGCCGGCCAGCAGGATAAAGGAAGCAGCGATCTGCGTCACCGCAAAGATGCGCAGCCGACGGCTCGTACCGCCCGTGATGCGAACGCTGCTGCTCGACAGTCCCATTCCACTTGACGACTCCGCCTGCGGAAGGCGTGGAACAAATGCCAGAAGCACCGCGGCAATGATCGCCAGTCCCGCTCCTACCCACAGGATGCTGAAGTCCACCGTCAGGTCGAGCGCGCGGACTGAAAAACGCGAAGCGTAGCTGGCCAGAATAGACACCATCGGTCCGGCGCTCAGCAGTCCGAGCACCGCGCCGGCCGTGCACAACAACAGGCTCTCCGCCAGCAGCGTGCGCCGCAACGCGCCAGTGCTCGCTCCCAGGGCAGCGCGAATCGCCAGTTCGCCTTCGCGGCGGACCGAGCGCGCCAGAATCAAATTGGCGACGTTCGAGCACGCGATGATGAAAATCAATCCCGACGCGGCCAGCAGCACCAGTAACACTGTCTTCGCACCCGAGGTGACCTGGTCGCGGAGCAGCACGGCCTGGATTTGATTTTGTCCATTCGGCGCGTAGGCTTCCGGATGCGCTTTGACCATCGAGGCGTAAACCGTACTGAGCTCCGCGTTCGCCTGCTCCAGACTGGCGCCCGGAGCGAGGCGTCCGAACAGTTCGGTCATGCGATGCACCCGCCCCGTGACCATCGTGGCGGAAAGATGATGCGGACTGGTCACCACGTTGGCGATGATTTCGGTCTCCGCCGGATATGGCACCGAGGGCTCCAGCACGCCGACAATCGTGGCCGAGCGTTCTCCCAGTCGCACCGTCTTGCCGATCACCGTCGGGTCGCCCTTGAGTGTGTTTTTCCAGAAGCGATAGGTCAGCACGCACGCGCCGGCAGCATTCGGACCATCGTCGTGCGCGTCGAGCAGCCTGCCCAGCACGGGATGAAGGCCCATGACCTCGAAATACGAGCCGCCAACTACTCCGGCGCGCACCTCGCGCGGCTCTCCCAGTCCCACCATGGTGAAACCGATGACCGAGAAGTCGCCGAATTCACTGACCGTCTTCACCGCAGCTTTCAGGTCCTGAATTTCCGGCACGGAAAAACTCGCGTTTTCCAGTTGAAGCCCCGGCGCGCTCTGCCGGATGTAAATCAGCCGGTTCTCGTCGCGATTCACCAGCGGCCGCAGCAGCACTCCGCGCACCAGGCTGAAGATCGCCGCGTTCGCGCCAATGCCCAGCGCCAGCGTCAGAATGACCGTGATCGCCAGCCCCTTCGTCCGCCACAGGGACCGAAACGCCACCCTCAGGTCCTGCAGGATCAAGTCGGGTTTCATCATCGTCATCGGACCACCTCGAATCAGTCTTGCCCTTGCCGATTGTAGTGGGAATTGCAATCCTCCGGCCAGAACCCACACCGGCTATCTCATTGCCTGTCAGTGGCATGAGCCAGGTGCGCTGCAGTCTGCAGCAGCCCGCCCGTTCGCTAATGGCGATCAGTGTCCGCTAACGAACAGTCGGAGCTGTTGTTTCGACGATGAGTAACGGAACTTGGGTGCCCCACACAAGCCGATTTTGCTTGTGTGGGTCTTTCTGCGGGGGCCCACATTTGCCTGCTTTAGCAATCATGGGTTCACAGAGTGCATAGTCGATGGATCCTTTCTCGGTGCCTCGGTGGCGAAACGGTCTGATCAGATCTGACCTCGTCCATGTTGCCGCGCGTAGATCGCTTCCACATCCTCAACTGTGTTGATCTCTGCCGGCGGCTTGTCCTGCCGTATGCGAACAATCCGCGGAAAGCGCAACGCGTATCCGCTGTCGTGACGGTCGGAGCGCATGATCGCATTGAAAGCCACTTCTAGGACTATCTCCGGCTCAACTTCGCGCGTGAAGCCGTGATCCGCCGTGGTGTGCGCCAGAAACCACTCCGTCATTGTGGCAATCTCGACGTCCGTCAATCCCGTGTAAGCCTTCCCGATGTTGACCAGCTCTTCACCCTTCCGCACTGCGAACGTGTAGTCGCTCAGAACGTGAACGCGTTTGCCGTGCCCGTATTCCACCGCCGTCACCACTACATCGAGCCTGGCCAACTCGCGCTTCAGCTTCAGCCACCAGCGTCCGCGCCGGCCCGGCATGTAGGGTGAATTCAGATCTTTGATCATCAGGCCTTCGTTACCGCGCGCCATAGCCTGCTCAAAATACGCTTCGAGCTCTTCCGCAGAATCCGCACGGCGAACGGGAGCACGTAGCGCCCACCCGGACACCGGCCGCACTTCCTCGAACAGCAGATTGGCCTGTTCACCCCGCGGAAGCTCGGGCTCAATCCGCCCTTCGGGAGGAAAGAGTCGATCAAGGATCGTGTTACGTTCCACCAAGGGGCGGTCGAGCGCGATCCCATCGGCGCCATAAATCACGTCGAACACCACGTAAGCCACTGGCACTGCGGCCAGCAGTTCCTCGCTGACTTGCTTCCGCCCGAGACGCTGCTGCAGCGACGAAAACGGCATGGCGTGCCCGCCCTCTGCATCTTCTTTCCAGGCGACAATTTCTCCATCGACGATCACCTCGCCCGCGACCTTTCCCAGCGTCGCAATCAGTTCAGGAAACGACTGCGATATCTCGTCGAGAGTGCGCGAGAACAATCGCACGCGACCATTGCCGCAGTGTGCCTGTGCCCGGATGCCGTCGTACTTGTCTTCCACCTGCGCATGCTCAAAGTATTCGAAAGCTTCCAGGGCGCTGGCTGCGGGGCTGGCAAGCATGAACCCGATCGGATGAAACAGCCGCATGCGCGCCTGATCGAGACGGTGAGTTGCTGCCAGCTCCAGCGTCGCTCCGATATCGCCCAGCAACATATTGGCGCGTTGCACCTGCGCGAACGGCTCGTCATAGGCCTTCGCGATAGCCTCCTCCACCAGGCTTTCTTTCAGCCCAATTCGCAATTCACCCGTAATGATCTTCAGGATGTACTTCGCCTCCAGCGGTGTCGCGCGATCCAGCAGCGCTTTCAGCAAGGTCGCTTTCGCGGCAGCGGTTCGAGTGGCTGCGATCTCGTCGAAAGCTTGCCGTACGTCCACAAGCGAAATGCCTTCCGGGGTGCGACCACTGGTCCGGGCTGCCAACATCTGGCTGGCGGCCGAACCTAAGTCTCCATACTGGCGATAGGCTGCCTTCAAGTCACTATCGCTGGCATCCGCGAGCTCGGAAACAATCCTCCATAGCAGTGCGCCTCCCACTTGCAGTGTCCGTTCTTCATACGCAGGAAACGCCCGGCCCGACAGGAACACCGCTGACGTCATCGCATCGGTTAGTTCGCGCGAGCGACAATACTCCGCCAGGATGGCGATCTTTTCGCTCTTCTTGGTCGTTGCCGCTATGCGCTCGCAAGTCTGTGCCAGTTCTTGCATCGGATCGTAACCGCCTTAGATGCGGGGCTTACGGTCAAGCTACAGGGGAACATATCAGCTTCTGAAATCACCGGGGTTGGTAGCTCACAATTGCCGGGCGCCGGGGTGCCCCAGGTTCGCACCCCGGTTTTGGGCGCCAACCTGGGCCAATTGCAAAATTTTTGTCAAAAGCAAAATTCTTGTAGATGTTTCGGTCGATTTGGCTGGGCCATTTTCGTCATTGCAGTAGAGTCCGGTATGGACTGGTAAACATCCGCGGGGCGGGCGGAGAACTCGCCAGCTCCCTCGCGAAATGACGTTAGGAGGTAGCAATGGTGAAAGCAACCACCTTGAAAATCGCAGAAACCACCTTCGTCCGATGCCAGGGAAAGATTATTGTGGGCGAGGACTGTGCTATTGTGCGCAGCGCCGTCTCAAAGGAAACTTCGAAGATAGTCGTACTTGACCTGGCAGGTGTGAAGCGCATTGATGCCGGCGGTCTGGGCGTTTTGCTCGGGCTGCGCAAGTGCGCTCATGCCAATGCGATCCAATTCAAGATCATGAACGCACGGCCCAAGGTCGAGCGTGTGTTTCGCCTGACCAGGCTGGATCGCGTCTTTGAGTTCTGGTCCGTCCGAGACATGTTCGAGCTGATGCGTATTTCAGACGTGGCTAAAGCCGTAGGTGTGGGTGGGTCGTGGCTGAGTCGCAATCCGGCGGTATGAGGACCCTCGCGGTCTTGACCACTTTAGGGGCGGACGCTCAACCGTCCGCCTCTGCAATATGCAAGAGCATGCACATATAAGTCTTTACGGCAGAAATAGATAGCTCTAAATAGCTTATTTATCATACTCATGCGAACAATTTCCGCTCAAATCATTGAAAACAAAAGAGGCGTGAATAGCAATTTCGGAGAATATGGGCGAATTCGCTGCGTTGAGGGACCAAATCGGGACAGTTCGCACGACTCACAAAAAACCGGCCGGACAGTTTCGATGGCAACACAGCGACGTGCAAGGCTGCGAACGCAGTCATGCACAAGGCCAGAATGGCAGCGATCGCCCCGATGCCGAGTACGATCCTTTTTCTATTCATTGATGTGTCTCCTAATTTTCCTAGTGTGGTGTCCCTACTAATTCTTTACAACGTCGTACTTTGTCGAGAATGACGTCAGCAGAGGCTCGCCAGGTGAATGCGTGGGGATTCTCGTTCCACTGGGCGAGCCATTGGTAGATA
>Ga0074045_10002452_pt1 | contig 17170 bp, 18 predicted proteins | sample BogForMeECP23OM2_FD_94442 | JGI IMG/M metagenome (GOLD analysis project Ga0074045, IMG submission 94442) | Bog forest soil microbial communities from Calvert Island, British Columbia, Canada - Bog Forest MetaG ECP23OM2 | ecosystem: Environmental > Terrestrial > Soil > Wetlands ...
CACGCGCGGTGAGTCTGGGCACGGAAGGCGCGAATGGCACGATGAGCGCCGCAGATCGACAGTCCATCGCCGAGGAAGTGCAGGGCCTGCTCGGACAGACCGTGGGCCTGGCCAACTCTACTTACCAGGGCGCATATCTCTTCGGAGGGACGCAAGTAAATACGCAGCCGTTCACGCTGGATGCAGGGACGAACACAGTGACGTACCAGGGAAACGCGGCAAGCACGTCGGTGGAACTATCCGACGGAAATTCCATAACCGCGAACCTGCCGGGCAGCCAAATTTTCCAGAATGCTGGCGGAAGCGTGATGGGCGCGTTCCAGGATTTATATTCCTCGCTGCAAAGTGGCAATAACATTCCTGGGGCAGTGACGGAAATTCAGACCGCGCTGACGCAGGTGGACGGCCAGCGTGTGTTTTACGGAAACGCGTTGAATCAGATCAATCAGAGCGAATCTTTTCTGAACCAGGAGCAGTTGAACCTAAGCGCGCAGGAAAATGGATTGGCGGGCGCCGACATGGCCACCGTGGCGACAGACTTCGCGCAGGCACAAATTGCCAGTCAGGCGAGCATCAACGCGACGGCAAAGGTGCTAAGCCTGCCGACGCTGTTGGATTACCTGAAATAGTTTCCGTTATGTTCGAGAATCGTCTCCGGGAATTTCAAGGCAGGCGATCGCGAGAAGCTCTGGGTTCGGCGAGGAAGCGGTCGTGAAGCGGCGGCCATCCAGGATGACCATGCCCAGAAACGCCACGAGCAACTCGATTTCTCTGGTGAGGAACAAAAAGGAAAATCCAACGAGAGAAAGAGTTGCCAGGATCAAATTGCACAAGTAGTAGACGCGGCGCGGAGGGGACAAGTTGCTGAGGATCTCCATGAACAGGAAACCGACAATCTTGAACGGCTGCTTCCAGGATTTCTGCGCTTCCACCGCACGCCAGTCTTTGCACGCGAGCTAAGGTTGGTGAATTCACGGCTCAGAATACGAGTGAAGGCCGAGCCAGCAGATACACTGCTTCGAATATTTCTTGTTGAATGAAGGGCGATGCAGCACAAAAGAGGTTGGGTTCCCCGAGGGCGAACATCATCGGGGAACCCAAATTGGGCCTTCCTCAAAAAAGTTGTTACTGCGAAACGCGAACGCTGACCGCGATGTTGTTGCCGCCATCTTCACGGTAGGTCACGTCAGCATTGGCGCCGACCTTCAGGTTGCCATCAACGGTGGTGTTCTTGTCGATCATGAAAGTCATGGTCTTCGGAGAAGTCTGTTGCATTTGATTTCCGGGATTGGTGGAGCCGGATCCAACGTTTAGGGTGAAGGAACTCTTCTCAACCGATGCGATCGTGCCGGAGACAGACTGCGTCTGGGCTTGCTGTGACTGAGCGGAACTCTGCTTGGCGGCGCTGGCGACGGGAGCGGCGAAAGTTGCAGCGGCGAGAGCCAAGCTGGCCAAAGCGGAAGAAACAATTCTCATTTCCTTTTTCATTAGTGAAGCCTCCTGAAAGATGTTTTGACTGGTACTTTGCTTAGAGCATAACGAGCGCCATTGTGCAGTCGGCGCGCGAGGGACTCGCTATTTCCTTTGGAACAGAACGGTTGCGAAGGAGAGAAAACCTATGGGTAGTTTTGTAGCGCGGGTACTGTAGCCGGAAAACTCTTCCGGATTCACTCCTACTCTTCCTACAGAAAAATGCCGAGGCGCATCAGATCGAACGATTCGCGGGAAAGAGTAATTGAATTAGCTTTGGACTAATTGGACAGCGGCACCGGCAATTTCGTAGCGGCGGGAACGCTATCCTTGCGCGCTCCCTTGATCTCAGCGTTGGTGGGAGCCGACGGCTGTTCCACGGTATCGCGAAAAAAAGGATTCAAAGAGGCGGTGAGATCATAGTTCTTGCCGCGGTCATTGATGCCGGTGATCAAAAGCTCGTAACGAAAACCCGCGGGATGGTTTCTGCTTCGCAACAGTGCAAATAGGCCGCGTACTTCGGAGTCAGCGTGAAGGACGGTGACCTTGCCGGAGACGACCGGAGAAACAACGACGCCGCGGAATTCGGCGCCGTCGCGGTCCACCGCCGAATCGATGGAGTCCAGAATCTTAACGCGGAGGATGGTGCCGCTGGGGAGGATGTCGACATCGTTGCCGGTGCCGGGATTCAAGCGAGTTTGCAGGTGAAACGTCAGCACGGTGCCCGGAGCAACATGGATCGGCTCCAGGGTGAAACTCTGAGAGTGGACAGGCGTGGCGAGCATCGCCGTGACACACAATATCACGACCGATGGGATGCGCATGGGCTGGGACCTACCTTCGACAATAAAATCAATACCATTTGCATGGTAGATTGGCGCAAAGAGAGCGTCAACGCCAATGCGCAAGAGAAAGATGGAATTGTTCAACTGGATAGCAGAAAAATAATCGATGGCGCCGACCCCCGGCGTCGCGATTGTAGTTTTTACGTTCTGAATGGCCCTCGCCTGGAATAAATGTTACTTCGTGCGCCCGTTCGTGTAACAAAAGCTCACCGTGGCCGAGTGGGTTCACGCCTTCCCTGCTGTTCCTAGCTCCACTCGACAGTGATCTCTAGCGCGCGGAGTGGAAATACTATGCGGCCATGAAGAAGGTCCTGCCGACGGTGCTGGTGGTGCGATTCTTCCAACTGGACAATCAGGTGCAGATGCTAATTGGCCTGCAGATCGCGTCGAATCTGCCAATCATTGAAGAGTCGCCAGCAAAGCAGTAGGGCAGGCCGATTGGACGAGGTGATTGACCGGAGCAATTTCTTCCACAGCAGACAGACGGCTCCGATCCGGGCGGGTCGGAGCCGTTTTTATCTGGCATCTGGAACTTTCGGCGAGAAACTTCCGTAACGGATTGCAGACGGACGGGATGTACACTCTTAGCTTGTTCCTTTGCGGGAGGATGTGTTCATGAGGATTGCGCGAGGACTTCTTTTCGTATTGTTGTGGCCGGTGCTGGCTGGTGCGCAGACAAAACACACGCCGACGTTGGATGAAACGGTGAGCCTGAAGACGATCAATAGGGCAAGAATTTCGCCGGACGGGAAATTCGTGGCCTACCAACTGCGGCAAGCGAACTGGAAGGACAATGAGTTCGTGACGCAGATCTGGATCGTGAATGTGGCAACAGGCACCAGTTTCCAACTGACGCGCGGAAAAAAATCGGCTGGGCAGCAGGAATGGTCGCCGGATGGTCGCTGGCTGGCGTTCGTGACGGAGCGGGAACCGGCGGCCATCGAGCCACTGACCATCGAAAAGAAGGAAGAGGGGAAAGAAGAGAAAAAGGAAGAAAAACCCCAGAAGCCAGAAGAAAAGAAAGAAGAGGCAAAAGAGGAAGGCAAGGAGGGCGAGGCCGGCGAAAAACAAGCGGATCGCCAGATCTGGTTGATTTCTCCGGAAGGCGGAGAAGCGTGGCAGTTGACGAAATCGGAAACCGATGTGGACGGATTCCAGTGGTCGAAGGACAGCAAGTCGATTGCGTTCACGGCGAACCCGCCGGAGTCGAAGGTCAGCAAAGACCGCAAGCAGAAATACAGCGACTACGACGTGTACGAGAAGGATTACCAGCAGAGCCAGTTGTGGCTGGTGGACGTGGCGGCCGCGTCGAAGGAGCTTTTGCCAACGAAGGCCAAGCAGCTCACCAACGATTCCAGCTTGAACATCAATTCCTTTGCGTGGTCGCCGGATTCCGCGCGCATTGCGTTCAGCGCGACCAAGAACCCGTTGCTGGCGTTCAGCGGCGAGGAAGATATCTATTTGCTGGACCTGAACTCGAAAAATTCCGTAAAGAAGATTGTGGCCTTGCCTGGGCCCGATAGTTCACCGATGTTTTCCCCGGATGGAAGGCAACTGGCTTTTGGCACCTCGCTAGGTCAGCAATATTTCTACTACACGAATGGACATATCGCTGTGGTGGATCTGGCGGCGGTGCTAGCGAAACCCGCGACGACCGCGGCGGATGTGCGCGACCTGACGGGCAAGTTCGATGAGAATGCGCAACCGATCGATTGGGGACCGGACGGAATCTATTTTGCGGCGGAGCAGAAAATCAACGCGCACGTGTATCGCGTAAATCCCGGAACGCTGGAGATTCAGAGGATCACATCGCCAGACACGTTTCTGATTGAAGATGGATCGTTCACTAGGGATTTCCGGACCGCCGCGTTCATCACAGAAGACGTGACACACATGACGGAATTGTATGTGTCGGCGACGCAACCGTTTGCTCCGCGGAAGCTGACGGATATCAGCGCGCAGGTCAAGGACTGGAAGTTGGGCACAGTGGAAGTGGTGTCGTGGAAGAGCCAGGACGGAGCGGCGATCGAAGGAATCCTGCACAAGCCGGCGGATTATGACGCGTCGCGAAAATATCCTTTGTTTGTGGTGATTCATGGAGGGCCGACGGGAACATCGGAGCCGACTCTGTCGCCGGATGAGTATGCGTATCCGGTGCAGGTATTTCTGTCGAAGGGCGCAGTGGTGTTGGAGCCGAATTACCGAGGCAGCGCGGGATATGGTGCGGAGTTTCGCGCGCTGAACGTGCGCAACCTGGGCGTAGGGGATATGTGGGATGTGATGAGCGGAGTGGATGCGATGATCGCGAAAGGGATTGCCGATCCGAACAAGTTGGGCGCGATGGGCTGGTCGGAAGGCGGATATATCTCCGCGTTTCTGACGACGCACACAGACCGGTTCAAGGCGATTTCGGTCGGTGCGGGGATCAGCGACTGGATGACATATTACGTCAACACGGATATCACGCCATTTACACGGCAGTATTTGCATGCAACGCCCTGGGACGATTCCGAAGTGTACGCGAAGACTTCGCCAATTACGACCATCAAGCAAGCCAAGACGCCGACGCTGATCCAGCAGGGGAGCAACGACAAGCGCGTGCCGGTGCCGGACAGTTTTGAGTTGTACCGAGGGTTACAGGATCAAGGAGTGCCGGCGCGATTGATTCTCTACACCGGATTTGGCCATGGGGTGAACAAGCCGAAATCGCGACGCGCGTTGCTGCAGGCGAATCTGGACTGGTTCAATTTTTATATTTGGGGCGAGGCCATTCCGAAGGACTCGCCGTTGTATGGGGCCAGCGAATTGCAAATCGCGAAGTGAGGGATTGACCGTGATTGAAAAAGCCTCAGGCCTGAAGGCCTGAGCTACAGGATGTCATCCAAGCGCGCTTTTTCGTCGGGATGAAGAGGTCGATGCTTGCCCTTCGGCAACGCCCCTAGCTGTTGCGGGCCGATGGCTACGCGAATTAGGCGGAGGACTTCGATGCCGAGGGCGTCGAACATGCGGCGGATCTGGCGGTTCTTGCCTTCGTCCAAAACCAATTCAACCCAGGAATTCTTTTCGCCGGCGCGTACAGGACTGGCGCGCTTGGCGCGAAGAGTTTCGCCTTTCGCGGTTTCGATGCCGCGAAGTAACGAATCGATCAACGGCTGACCCGCAAGCACGTTGATTTGGACATGATAGGTTTTGTCGAGATGGTTCGCGGGATCGGTGATGCGTGCGGCCCATTCGGAGTCGTTGGTGAGCAGAAGCAGGCCCTCGCTGGCTTTGTCGAGTCGTCCCACGGGAGCAAGCCACCGCAAATGTTCCGGCAAGAGCGAATAAACGGTGTCACGGCCTTTTTCGTCGGAGGCGGTGGTGACAATGCCGCGGGGTTTGTTGAGCAGGAGATAGAGTTTTTCGGCAGCGGTGATGCGGCGACCTTCGACCTGGATGCGATCAACGCCGAGACGCACGGGAGTAGAGGGATTTGTGGGACGAGTGCCGTTTAGAGTGACCTTGCCTTGGCGAATCAGATCGAACGCCTGGGAACGCGAACAGAAGCCGAGTTTGGAGAGAGCGCGGGCCAGGCCGACTCGTTTTGACGCGGCGAAGAAAGGGCGAATTTTGTTTGAAGGGCGCACGTGAATGAAAGAGAGTCTAGCGCGGAATCGGCGCTTGCAACCCAAGAGAACAACCTAAAGGTTTGGCCACTACAAAAGCCAAAGAAGGAGCAAAGGACGCCAGCCTCAGAAGGCGGCCGCTACATCGCCAGCGAAGAATCGCAGAGAGGTTGGCATAAAAGACCAGCGCTACATTTAGGAATCAATAGCGAACCCCATTAGTGCGAGATCGAAGGGGCGATTAGCTTTTCTTTTCGGCGGGGGGAGGTTCGGGGTGCTTCACTTCGCCGTAGCGCTGGGCGAGCCAGGCGCGAACTTCCTTGGGATCATACTTGAAAGGGCCATTGCCGCCCTTGTAAGAAATCTGGCCGTTTTCATCGATGATGTAGAGCCGCTCAGGCCAAGCGGCGTAGGCGTCGTTGGCGGCATTGGTCATTTCATCGATACCGAACGGCACAGGATACTTGAAGCGCTTGGTGAAATCGTTGGCAATGGCCACGCGGTCGTTCAGATTTTTGGGCTGCACGTAGCAAACGTCGTCCTTATCCTTAGCATTGGATTTCATGCGCCACTCGTCGAGGGGATGGGCTTCGCGAATGTAGATGGTGAGGAAATCGACGTGATCCTTGTAGTCGTCATAGAGTTGAACGACGTCGCCAACCTGGCGGCGAAAAGGCGGTCAAGTGAAACTGCCAAAGACGAGGACGAGCGGTCGGCCGGCGGTTTTTTCGCGGATGTGAAAGCTGGTAGAGCCATCGAGCGCGACGAGGCGGGCATCAGGAGCGTTGTCGCCGACTTTCAGGTTGCCGCGATGCATGTGGGGAAGAGCATAGCGGACCATGTAGAAGGCATCTTTGGGGCCGCCAGCCATGAAACAGAAGAGGATGTAGACACCCACCAGAAGAGCGGCTAGAGCGATGACCGTCCATTTCAGGATTGGGTTCAAACGTTTTCCTTTTAGTGAGGTTCCCCGGCAATCAGTTTATCGCGGAGTTGTTGGTAACGCGCAAGAGCTTTTTCGATGACGACGAGAGCGGCGTATGCGGGCTTGATGTCCTCAACCTGAACCTGCTTGCCCTCGAGTTGCTTGTAATCCTGGAAGAAGCGGCGCAGCACGAGCAGGCGATGACTCGGGAGGTCGCGCGCTTCGAGATAGTCGCTGAATTCGGGATCGTTGGTGGCGACCGCGATGATTTTGTCGTCGCTGGCGCCGGAATCGATCATGGTCATCACGCCGATGGCGCGTGCCTTAATGAGGGCGAGAGGTTGCACAGGTTCCTGGCAGAGCACCAGGACGTCGAGGGGATCGTTATCTTCCGCGTAGGTTTGGGGAATGAATCCGTAGTTTGCAGGATAGAAGACCGCGGAGTGAATGATGCGGTCAACGCGGAGCAGGCCGGTAGTTTTATCGAGTTCGTATTTCACATTGGAGCCCAGGGGAATTTCGATCAGAGCCTGAAAATCGCGCGGTAATTCTTTGCCGGGAGAGACATCATGCCATGGATGCGTCAAGAACGTGGTCCTCGCTCTGGAATAGGGTGCGGACCATTATCGCCTGAGAGCGTGCGGAAACGTAAGAGGAGTGTTCAAGTCGGATCGAGCGGCGGCGTTCAGCGAAAAGCCTGATCCCTAAAGAGATGAGCTACGGGTTAGGATGAACTAAAGATCGAGGTCAGGCGGCCTTCTTGGACCAGCCACCGATGATGGCGCCCATTAGGACCAGGCCGGCGAGCGGATAAAATTCGTTAATGGCGAAGAGTGTTCTGGGGCGCATCTCGAACATGTAATTCATGAAAGAGATAGGGCCGATGAAGCCAATCCACATAAGGACGCCGACGGAGGCGCCACGTCCGGCGGTATTGGCATTGCGCCAGATGCAGAGTTGCGCCAAGGAGTAGGCGATCAACAGTTCCAGAAGAAACGAAACAATATACGGAATGACGGGGCTGACGTTCTGAGCCTGCTCAACGGTTATGTGTTCGAGCGCCATCCAAGGCTTGTTGAAGAGCACACCGTACCAGAGCGCTCCCAGAATCCAATAGGCGACAGCCGCGACAACGACGGCGGCGTAGTTTGTGCGCATGGGAAATCCTCCGATGAATGGGCAGAGTCTGTATCGGACAAAGGGCTAAGTCAAGTGTTGTGCATGAGGGATATCAGATATCACGGACAGAGATCAGGAACCGCGGAAGGTGGCGTGCAGTTGCCGTTTCGAGCGCGACGCCTGATGGAGATAGCAGAGTTCGGATATCAGAATCAGGAACCTGTAAAAGCACGATGTCCGGCTATGAGTACCGGTGATCGACAACTCATAACTGATTCCTGATCACTGATATCGAGTCTCGCTCAGGCACGGGCTTTGTCGATTAGCTCCTCGAAAATGCCTTTGGATTTGAGGATTAGCTCGATGGCTTCGCGGACGGCGCCCCGGCCTGCAAGGGCTTTGGTGGTGTAGTGCGCGATTTTCTTGACTTCGGGAACGGCATCGCCTACGGCGACGGCCAGGCCTACGCGGCGCATCAGAGGAATGTCGGGAAGGTCATCGCCAATGAAGGCGACGGCGGAATCGGGGACGCCGGCTTTGTGGAGGATTTCCTCGTAGGCGGGCATCTTCAGGGCAATTTTCATGTGCACAAAATCCATTTTCATCTCGTGGGCGCGGCGAAGAAGCGCAGGACTTTCGCGGCCAGTGATACAACCGGTGCGCAGACCGGCGGTGTGAGCGAGGGTGAGACCCTGTCCGTCGTGGGCGTCGAACGTCTTGATTTCCACAGCGCTGCCGTCGGGCTGGGAGAGCAGAGTGACGCTACCGTCGGTCATGGTGCCGTCAACATCCATGAGGATAATCTTGATTTGAGCGGCGCGCTTTTTTAGGGCTGGTGAGATCTTGAGGGTGCGAGACAATGGGGCCTCCGTGTGGTGGCGAATCTGTAATTCTAGCAGGGATAACGAGATATCAAATATCAGGAATCAGCGAAGGTCATAAAGAATGGGCTTGACCCTGACGTAACGTCAGGCTGGAAGCTGCGTGAGGAGGTAGCCGTGAAAACCGGAACCAAGGATGTTTACCGCGCGAAGGAATTTGCAGAGCTGGCTGGAGTGACGGTACGGGCGCTGCATCATTACGACCGGCTCGGCCTGTTGCGGCCGAAACAGCGGTCCGAGGCGGGCTACCGGCTCTACAGCCTGCGAGACTTCGCGAGGCTGGAACAGCTCGTGGTACTGAAGTTTCTGGGCATCCCTCTGAAACAGATCCGCGCGTTGTTGGAATCCGAAGCAAACCTGGCTGGGGCGCTGCAGCGGCAATTAAATGTGCTGGCTGAGAAGCGCCTGCAGTTGGACCGGGCGATTCGGGCGATCGGCAACGCGCAGCGGTCTCTCCAGTCGCGGAACGAGCCGGACTGGAAACTGTTTCAACTCATCGTGCAGGAGATCGAAATGCAAAAACAAATGGAATGGAAGGGAAAGTACTTTAGTTCGGCGGCGAAGCTGAAAGTGGCGGCCCGAAGGAACGAGCTATCCGCCGAATTCCTGGAGAAGGCGAACAAGGAATGGACGGAATTTCACGCGGATGTCGAGGCGTCGTTGGGTGAAGACCCTGCGGGGCCGAAGGGGCGGGCACTGGCGGCTCGCTGGAAAAAGCTGATCGAGGATTTCACTGGCGGTGATCCGGAAATCCTGGAGGGGCTGAAAGCGATGATGGCGGACCGGGCCAACTGGCCAGCGGAAGCACAAGCGGCGTCGCGCGCGACACCGGAAGGGGAGGAGTTCATCAAGAAAGCGGTGCGAGCAGCGAAATACAGCCTGGTTCCGTAAAGATATAGACGATTGTGAAATAGAATTGCCCTCGCGGAACGTGCTTCGCGAGGGCAATTCTATTAATTTGGTCCACAACTAAATGAGTTCAAGGGTCCAGAGGTCGTGGAGGTGGACGACGCCGACGACTTTCTGCGAGCCGGAGTCGACAACCACGACGGAAGTGATTTTTTTCTTTTCCATGAGGTTGAGCGCTTCGCTGGCAAGCAGTTGCGGAGCGATGGTTTGCGGTGTGCGCACCATGCAGTCGCCCGCTGTCATAGAGAGCGTGGCACCGCCGTGTTTTTCCATGAGGCGGCGGAGGTCGCCATCGGTGAGGATGCCAGCGAGTTTGCCGTCGGGGGTGAGAACAGTGGTCATGCCGAGCTTTTTGGCGGACATTTCGTGGAACGTGGCGGGCATGGGCGTGCGGGGAGATACATGCGGCATGGCGTCGCCGGAGTGCATCAAGTGTTCGACGCGGAGGAGTTTGTGGCCGAGGCGGCCAGCGGGATGGAGGGCGGCAAAATCGTCGGGCTTGAAGCCGCGACGTTCGAGAAGGGAAATGGCGAGGGCGTCACCCAAGGCCATCGCGACTGTGGTGCTGGCAGTGGGAGCGAGGTTAAGGGAGCAAGCTTCTTCTTTGACGCTGACGTCGAGAACAATGTCGCTTGCGCCGGCAAGAGTGGATTTGGGATTGCCGGTGAGGGTGACGATGGGCATTTCCAGACGCTTAAGAGTTTCGAGGAGATTCAGGATTTCCTGGGTTTCGCCGCCGTAGGTGATGGCGAGCAGGGCGTCACCGCGAGCGAGCATCCCCAGGTCGCCGTGGAGCGCTTCGGCCGGGTGAAGGAAAAAGGAAGGCGTGCCGGTGCTCGAGAAAGTGGCAGAAATTTTGCGGCCAATCAGGCCTGACTTGCCCATACCTGTGACGACGACGCGGCCCTTGCAAGAGAAGAGAAGGTCGACGGCGCGGTCGAAGGAAGAGTCTAGGCGCGCGAGCAGGTCGTGGAGAGCTTGGGCCTCGATGTGAAGGACGCGACGTGCCGAGTCGAGGCTCATGGATGGACCCGTGAATCATGTTTCGTGACTCGTGATTGGTGATTCGTAACCCGTGATTCGTAACTCGTGATTCGTGGGAGGCGGACGAACAGCGATCGGGATCTCACGGAAACAATGAATTCAGGAATCATGAAGGACTCCAGCGACGGACTAGAGTGGAGAGTTCCTTGAGGCGAGAGAGGAGTTGGGGAAGTTGCGCCAGGGGCAGGGCATTGGGACCGTCGGAGAGGGCAGCGGCAGGGTTGTCGTGTGTTTCGAGGAACAGGCCATCGACGCCGGCGGCGACGCCGGCGCGAGCGAGTGGTTCGATGAATTCAGCCTGGCCGCCACTGGCGTGGCCCTGTGCACCCGGAAGTTGAACGGAGTGAGTGACATCGTAGACAACGGGATAGCCGAACTTGGCGAGGACGGGAAAGGCGCGCATGTCGACGACGAGGTTATTGTACCCGAAGCTTGCGCCGCGCTCGGTGAGAATGATTTTGGTGTTGCCGGAGGAAGCGATTTTTTCGGCAACGTTGCCCATGTCCCAGGGAGAAAGAAATTGCGCTTTCTTCACGTTGACGATGCGACCGGTTTTGGCGGCGGCAAGGAGGAGGTCGGTCTGGCGCGCGAGGAAGGCGGGGACTTGCAGAATGTCCGCGACTTCGGCGGCGGGAGCGGCCTGGGAGGCGTCGTGGATGTCGGTGAGGATCGGGAGGCGCAGATCGGATTTGATCTTGCCGAGGATGCGCAGGCCTTCGGCCAATCCCGGGCCGCGAAAGGCTTTTACTGAGGAGCGATTGGCCTTGTCGTAAGAGGCTTTAAAGATGTAGGGTATGCCAGCGTCGGAGGCAGTTCTGGCGACGCGTTCGGCCATGGTGCGCGCATGAGATTCGGATTCGATGACGCAGGGACCGGCAATGAGAAAGAGCGGATTGCCAGCGCCGAGGCGCAAAGGGCCGAGAGAGATTTCGCGAGTGGCAGTCATCGATTAGAACGAAGATATCACAAGCAAGCTAGGGGCGTTCGAGATGAAGAATGCGGAATCAACGGTTGCCGGCGATGCGATACACCGAGAAGTCGGTTTGGTTTACGGTGAGAATAGTCCCCCGACCAACTGCCAGAGCATCCGATATTGTGATCGAACCGCCACAATAGCATGAATACGAATTGTGCACTCCGACTGACGAATTGCCGCCAATCAATCACAGAAGCCGTTGGTCGGAACTGTGCTTCGATAGACCGTACTTATTAACTCCAAAATGAGTACTATGTTAAAAAATCCGCTGGCTAGCACAAAAGCTAGTGCTACATGAAGGAACGCCCGCTCCGGAAAGCGGGAGCTACACGGCGGTTACGACACAGCGCTAGGCGGAGGGTTGGGGGGCGGCACGAAAGACTGGGGCTGGCGGCTGGGGTTCGCCGACCGCGGCTGCGGTGGTGGGGCGCCCTTTCTCAAGTTTGCGCTCGAGGGAGGCGCCAATGAACGCCGCGAACAGCGGATGGGGCTCAAGAGGCTTGGACTTGAATTCGGGATGAAACTGGCAGCCGAGAAACCAGGGGTGATCCGGCACTTCCACAATTTCAACGTAGTTTTCGTCGGGGGTGCGGCCAGTGATTCTTAGACCAGCAGCGACGAGAGTCTTCTCAAATTCGCGATTGAATTCATAGCGGTGGCGGTGGCGTTCGCTAATTTCGGTTTTGCCATAGGCTCTGTGGGCAAAGGAGCCGGGTTCGAGGAGGCAGGGCCAAGCGCCAAGGCGCATGGTGCCGCCCATTTCGTCAACGCCAAGGAGTTCGCGAAGCTTGTAAATGACGCGATAAGGAGTTTGCGGGTCGAACTCGGTGCTGTCTGCGTGGTTGAGGCCGGCGAGGTCGCGGGCGTACTCGATGGTGGCGCATTGCATTCCCAGACAGATTCCGAAGAAGGGGATCTTGTTTTCGCGGGAGTAGTGAATGGTGTGGACCATGCCCTGAATGCCGCGCTTGCCGAATCCGCCGGGGACTAGGATGCCATCGTACCCGCGGAGAACTTTCTCAGCGGTCTCCAGACTGTCAATTTCCTCAGATTCAATCCAGTCGATGACGGTCTTGTGATTATGGGCCAGTCCGCCATGGAGAAGCGCTTCACGCAAACTCTTGTAGGCGTCTTCGAGCTGAACATACTTGCCGACAATGCCGATGCGCACTTCGCCTTTGGGATGATGCAGGCGCTGCAACATGTCCAGCCATGGCTGCATGTTGGCGGGACGGTCCTCGAGGCGGAGCAGGCGCGTGATCTGCGCGTCGAGGCCTTCCTTGCTGAGCTCCACAGGGACTTCGTAGATGGTTTTCACATCTTCCATGGAGATGACGCAGGATTCGTTGATATTGCAGAAAAGGGCGATCTTGCGCTTGAGATCAACCGAAATGTGGCGATCGCTGCGGCAGAGAAGAATGTCGGGCTGAATCCCGATGCCCAGCATTTCCTTGACGCTGTGCTGTGTGGGCTTGGTCTTGAGTTCACCGGCGGCGGCGATGTAGGGGACAAGGGTAACGTGAACGAAGAGAGTATTTTCGGGACCGAGTTCGAGGCGCATCTGGCGAATGGCTTCGAGGAACGGGAGGGATTCGATGTCGCCGACGGTGCCGCCGATTTCGACGATGACGACGTCGACACCTTCGGAGACGCGTTTGATGCAGCGCTTGATTTCGTCGGTGACGTGAGGAATAACTTGGACAGTTTTGCCGAGGTAGTCACCGCGGCGTTCCTTGGAAAGGATGGTTTCGTAGATACGGCCAGTGGTCCAGTTATTGTCGCGAGTGAGCTTGGCGTGGGTGAAGCGTTCGTAGTGGCCAAGATCGAGGTCAGTTTCCGCTCCGTCTTCGGTAACGAAAACCTCGCCGTGCTGGTAGGGGCTCATGGTGCCGGGATCGACATTCAGGTACGGATCGCATTTTTGAATGGTGATCTTGAAACCACGGCTTTCGAGAAGACAACCGATGGAGGAAGCAGCAACGCCCTTACCAAGAGAGGAAACAACACCACCAGTAACAAAAATATATTTTGGCGCCATCCGGGTTCTCGCCTCCGCGGGAGCGGATTTGAGCTTGTTAGACCTCCGCAGGATTGACGTACATACAATTATGTTCGGAAGGTCGAAGTCTGTCAATGCAAAGTCTCGCGCGTGGAGAATCGGAGATTTTTATGAACGGAATGCAACGTTCGTGAGCGGCGCGGGTTTGAGAGCGGTAGGAAGTGCGGTATGTTCTGTGTGTGGGCTTTGTTCGCTCGAGAGACGAAGGCCCAATTGATCTGCAATTGTCCAATCGAAAAAACGGGCCCGCGAAGTTGAGGGGCGGTGAGGGCATGAGGCAAAGCGAATTCGTGAAAGCAAGGCGGATAGCAGGCTGGCTGGCGGTAGCCGCACTCATGGCAGTAAGCAGCGCAAGTCCGACGAGAGGCCAGGAAAAAACGGCTGCGGCGACGGAGCAACCTCGGACCTACGACGTGAGCCGCGAGGTGACGCTGGTCGGTAAAGTGATCAGTTACCGCGCGCCTGATGTCGTGGCGCCGCTGGGGCCGCGTGTGACGTTGCAAACGCCGTCCGGGACCGTCGATGTGCACCTGGGAAACGCGCGACTATTAGAAGCAAATCATCTGGCCATCGAGAGCGGAGACACGCTCCGAATCATCGGTGAACAGGTGGCGCTGGGAAACGAAAAGCAATTCGTGGCGCGGATTGTGCAGAAAGGGTCGCAAGCGGTGGTGGTGCGAACTGTAGGCGGCTTCCCGCTTTCGCCGGCGGCGTCGAAGGATGCGGCCAAGCCGAGCGCGCAGGGAGGTGCGCGATGAAGCGCCTGCTGGCGTTGTCGACGATCGGCGGCGCGATGATCCTGAGCGGTTGTGGCGGATCCGGGAAGACACCGCCGCCTCCCACCGGGGGCTTTTCTGTAGCCAGCCTGAAAGGACAATACGGGTTTTCAATGAGCGGACTGGACTTGAGTGGAGCGTATCTGGCGCGAGCCGGAAGTTTTGCAGCCGATGGGAACGGGAAGATCACGGCGGCGCTGGAGGATGTGGTCGACCTGGGAGCTACGCCGACAGCGTCGACCATTGCGTTTACAGGAGGCACGTACGAAATTCAGGCGAACGGGCGCGGTGTAATGATCCTGCAGAACCCAAATGGAGGGGGATTGCAGCTGAATTTCATCATGAACTCAACCAACCAGGGCGAACTGCTACAAACGGATTTGAGTGCGGCGTCGAGGGGAGGATTCAATCTACAAACGCCAGCGAACTTCACTGCGGCGGCAGTAAGTGGAAATTACGTTTTCGATTTGTCGGGCGTTTCGTTTTCTTCAACGAATACGGTGGCGCCCATTACGACGATCGGGCAGGTGGCCGCGGACGGAAACGGAAATATCACCAGCGGCACCATTGATGTGAAGGACGGAAACACTGACACGGCTTCGGGAGCGATCACGCTGACGCCGGGAACGTATCAAATGGATTTGACGAATGGGAATGGGGCGAATTTTGGGCGTGGCACGATGGTGTTCAATGGGCACACGTTCGCGTTTTACATCGTCAATAGCGGGATAGTGCTTCTGTTGGAAGAGGATACATTGGGTGGTTCGCAGGGGAGTGCGTTGCAGCAATCCGGAACGATTCCGACGGCGAATGCGGGTTTTACCGGAAGCTTTGTGTACCTGGTGGGCGGCTCATCCGTACTGGGCACGGCAGGAGCGTTGGCGCGAGCGGCGCGTTTCACGGCGGACGGGCAAGGGGGGATAAGCGCAGTTTCTTTGGACGATAACAACAATGGGAGCATCAACAGCATCGCTCCGGGAACGAACCTATCGAACGCGACGTATGCAATCGACACGGCACATGCGGGGAGCGGGCGCGGCACGTTTACGTTCAAGGATTCTGGGCTGGGCACGTTTACCAACGTGTTTTACCTAATTTCGCCGACGCAAGGAGTAGTGCAGGACATCAGTCCCGGACTGGTCACCGTTGGCCCGCTGCTGGCGCAGAGCGGCTCGCCATTCACAAACGCGAACCTTGCGGGGAACTACGCGTTGAGCTGGGATGGAGCGCAATTGGGTGTGACCACGTCGATTCCGTTCCAAGAAGACCTGGTGGGTCAATATGTATTGTCGAATGCCTCGAGCAATAACATTAGCGGAGTGGCGGACTATACGGAACTGGGATTGAGCAACAGCACGTTTCTGAGTGACATTGCGCTTACGGGGAACCTGAAAATTTCGGGAGATGGAACGAGCCGGAACAGCCTGCAAGTGGTGACCGGAGGGTCGTCTTCGACAACATTTGATTTTCAGGGGTATGTGGCGAATTCCAATACGATGTTCATCGTGAGCACGGATAGCAGCAGGGTGGTTGCGGGAGTTGTGACGCAGCAGACGCAATAGGGCACCCAGTGGGAGCGAAGAAAGGAGAGTTCCCTCGCTTCGCTCGGGATGACAAAATGCTGGCGGCGTAAAGCCGCCTCTACAGAGCCCGGCGGCAGGACCGCTCTTTATTTCTGAAGAAGTTTCTCGACGCGGATTACATCTTCCGGAACATCGACGCTAGCGGCGTCATGTTCTACCTCGGATACGCGAATCCTCCAGCCATTTTCCAGCCAACGAAGCTGTTCAAGTTGCTCGATTTTTTCGAGTTCACCCTGGGGAAGAGTGGGGTACTCGAGCAGGGCATCGCGTTGGAAGACGTATAGCCCAAGATGCTTCCAGTACTTCACATGGACTTTTTGCTGGGTGTCGCGCACCCAAGGGATAGGCGCGCGGGAAAAGTAAAGGGCATTGGAGTCGAAATCGAGAACGGTCTTGACGACATTGGGATCCATGATGTCAGGGACGTGACGAATCGGAGTGGCGACGGTGGCGATCTGTGCCGGGGGATCCTCGAGGAGCGCTGCGACCGCGGTATCAATGGCGACGGGATCGATGAGGGGTTCATCGCCCTGAACGTTGACGAAGACATCGCCTGGTTCATGCGCCGCGACTTCGGCGATGCGCTCGGTGCCGGTGCGATGGTCGGAGCGGGTCATGCGAGCTTCTCCACCAAAGGCTTGCACAGCGTCAACAATGCGTTGATCGTCGGTGGCGACGAGAACCCTATGGACAGTCTGCGCGAGCTTGGCTTGTTCGTAGACGCGCTGCACCATGGGCTTGCCAGCGAGCATTACCAAGGGTTTGCCCGGCAGGCGGGTGGCTGCATAGCGCGAAGGAATCACGACAACGACTTGTAGATCGCTCATAAAAGGAACCTCGTTGCGGGCTGTACTGAGGCGATGCTAGCACATACAGCAAAGAGCGGATTGCGTGGCTGAGCCGGTGGAAAAACAATCGAAGAGGGGCGAAGAGGGCGAAGAGCTAAGAGGGCGAAGAGGGCGAAGAGGGCGAAGAGGG
>Ga0074045_10002453_pt1 | contig 17163 bp, 12 predicted proteins | sample BogForMeECP23OM2_FD_94442 | JGI IMG/M metagenome (GOLD analysis project Ga0074045, IMG submission 94442) | Bog forest soil microbial communities from Calvert Island, British Columbia, Canada - Bog Forest MetaG ECP23OM2 | ecosystem: Environmental > Terrestrial > Soil > Wetlands ...
TGGCACTACGAATGACTGTGGCAAGTACAACCAGGGTACGGTCTGGCAATTCTCGCCATGAGTAGCACCTTTGCCTGGCACCATGCTGACCCCTGCAAGCAATGTCGGTTCCAACGGGTGCCCCGGAGCCTGCCCTGAGAGGAGTCGAAGGGTCTCGCGCCTTTCGAGACCCGGGTAGGTGCGAGGGATGATTGTGGGACGGTTGTAGCCTCGCCAAACTTCAGGTCTAGCCGCAATACAACCAAAATCACGCAGCCACAAGCATCTTCACCGCTACCTCGCGGCGCCAACCCCCGCTCGCGGCACATTCACGAATAATGCAGGCCTAGTCGAGACGCGGTACCTTGAGCTGGCGACGCCTCGAAGCTAGAAGCTCCCGTACCCCAAGATCGTCAGCAGCCTCGGATTTGTTTCATCCGTAACTACAACAAACTCCGGAAGCGCGAACTCGTTGTAGCTACCCACGTACATATAACCTGTGACACTCCCACTCAACTGTGATTTTCCCAGCGGGTTCAGGGAGTAAGTAATAGCGGTGTTCACATCCGACTGCAATCCGTTGGGGCCGCTGCTGTCGACGATGCCGGTGAGATTCCCATTTCCGTCGGCGGTCAACTGGAACACCGAATTCGTAGCGCCGTATTCCAACTGGGGCAGAGTGCCAGCGGAGTAATATCCGCTGAGCGAAGCATTGGAGAATGGCGCTCCACCTTGCTGTGTCTGCATTGATGCGAGCGTGGCAGTGGCATCCCCCGCAATGGCGAACATCTGCGGGCCCAACCCCTGACTGGTGTCTATCAGGTAGCCGATCGATGCTAGGCCCTGAGCGGAGATGGTCACTCGCCCATTGCTGGCTACGTTGTAAGTTCCCGAGCCATTGTAGGAAGTCACCGTACCGCCGACATTCTGTTCAATATCAACCGCGATGACGTTGCCCGCGCCGTCGCATGTAGCCAACCCCGCCGCCGCAACACCCGGAAAACTTCCAGGTGAGATGGTGCCCGACGCTCGCATTGCAAGAATGCCTGAGATGGAGCTGTTGTTGTATCCCTGGTTCGGGAGGCTCTGGGTCCGTAGGGCGCCGCTCAGCAACTGCCCGCTACCGTCAATTGGATCAATGCGAAGCGCATAAACCTCCGGACTCTCGGTAAAGCCGTTATATAGAGGGTTCCAATAAAACGCGTACTGTTCCATGTGCTGCTTGCCGCCGCTGATGACGGTTAATTGTGCGACAGAGCGGCCCGCGCTGTCGGCGGGCGCAACATTACCACTTATGGTCAGGCTGTTCAGAGTGCCGGCCGTGTTGCTGTCTCCGACCCCATTGCTAATGCCGCCATTCGCATCCACGGTAAATTCGCCGACCTCGACAACTCGGCCTGAGCTTGAAACATCAAGTCCTGAGTAGCCGAAAGCAAGGTTCCCCGCAACGTTGATGTTAGAGCCTGGTTTTTCCGTGATAACACCGGTAGCCCGCGAGCCCTGACCTGAGGCGTCGTCGAACTCAATGATTTGGCCCGCCGTTACCGTGATACGGGGCTTTGTGGGTCCCCCTCTTGACGAGAGTGCGAACGCAAAGGTCATGGAAGAACTCCCCGTGTTCAGCGTCATCGTCCCCAAGCCATTCGGAGCAATCGAATAGGTACCCGTAAGTGTGCTGTTCTCTGGGCCGGTAGCCGTGGAATTGCTGTCAAACTCGCCGCTGGTAATGTTCCCGTTTCCGTCGGCGACGAAGCTACCCGCCATTGCCCATTGACCCATGCCTCCCGGTGCGAAACCACTGGCTATGAATGCGTAGGGCCCGTTCAGAAGGATGTTGCCCCCAAGATCGATGGTGACGGTCAAGGGTTGTGTAGCAATTCCGTTCGCGGAATCACTTACCTGCGCAGTGAAACCGACTACTCCGGCTATTTTCGGAGCTTCAGTGATGAACCCCTCCGATGTTGTAACCTCGCCGCCTGTTAAGAAGAATCCTTGGCCTAAGTTTTGCTCCTGCCAGGTGTATGGTGGGACTCCACCCGTCACCTGCAGTTGTTGTCCGTAAGGAACATTCACCACCGCGTCCGGCAGCGTCTTGGTCGTGATGCTAAGCGGCGTGGCAGCGACAGTGAGGGTGAATTGCGCACTGGCGGTTTGTGCCGGCATTTCTGAATCTGCAACCTGCACCGTGAACACAGACACGGAGGTCTGTGTCGGCGTCCCGGAGATCACCCCAGCGCTACTTAGCGTCAGGCCTGATGGCAAAGTTCCCTGGCTTATCGAATAAGTGTAGGGCGACACGCCTCCCATGGCCTGAAGCGCAAAGCTGTATGCAACATTTACAGCACCCTCAGGAACCGTGAGGGTCGCGAAAGCTAAAGGCTGGGGCGCCGGATTGATTGTCAGCATCAGTTGCTGTGTGGCAGTGTGGGAATTCGAATCCGTAACCTGTACCGTGAAGGTGGACTGTACTGACGTCGTGGGGGTACCAGTAAGTGAGCCGATGGTACCCAAGGATAGTCCGGCAGGTAAACTTCCGCTTGCCAGTGTCCAGGTGTAAGGCGGAGTTCCGCCCGTGGCACTCAAGTTAACGTTGTAGGAATTGTTGACTTGTCCAGCAGGCAGGGTGGTTGTCAAAATCGAAAGCGGCGATAGGTGAGAGCCGCCACCGCAACTGGCCGCAAACAGGCTAACGATGATTGCGACGCCGATGAGTACTACAGCTTGTCCTTCGTTCATGAATCCTCCGCTGGGAGTCCAGACCGGATTCCGGTCATGGGCAGTGGGTTCCCCTGGGTTGTGTGCAACCTATTGTCCCCCTAATTCCGCCGTTTGTCCCCTTGTTCCGCCGTCTCGCCCTGTCAAACAGATAGCGCCAGGCGACGTCCTCCCCCAATCTGTCTCCTCCGCCGTCACATGCCTAAGTGACCTGCGCGCTTGCGGACAAGTACCCTTGACGCGATAATCAGGAACTGCGAGGAGGAGTTGTCGTGTCTTCGCAGGGCGCACCCAGTGTGCGGCCCGAGAAGGCTCGTTGAAAAACCGTTGTCAGTGGCTGGTAGCCAGTTGCCAGAAAGCAAACCTAATCGCCTCCGCTGCCCGATCGCGGGGATTACATCCAGGCGTCTAAAGCGGTTTCCGAATTGTTGTATCCGAGGGCTCGGGTAGAGCGGCGCGTCGACGCCGCCCTCTTTGGTAAGGCTTTCAGCCCAACGGGGGTGCAGTGGGCTGAAAGCCTGGAGTTCGGGAGCACAGCTTGGACGCGGACCTGAAGGTGCGCTCTACCCGGATACACCTTCCCTGAAACTGCCCTAAGCCGTTGCAATAAAAGAAGATGCTTCTAAACCATTGGGGCTCAATACGATGCCGGGAAAAAGTTTGTAATGTAATGATTCTAAAGAACCGGGGGGGCACCTAGGTTGCCAGCTCTCAGAGGCCCAAACCGTCAGCTACTTCGCCTTGAGCTTCTCCCGCTCTTTGGCGGCATCGAGCGGGCGAACCGGCTCGGTCATGCGCGCGGGATCGAGGATCTCTTTGATCTGTTCCTCGGTCAGTTCGCCGCGCGAGCGCGCGATCTCGATGATGGACTTGCCGGTCTTGACCGACTCCTTCGCGATCTCTGCCGCCTTGGCGTAACCGATGTACGGATTCAGCGCCGTGGCCAGCGAGACCGTGCTCTGCACGTAGAAGTCGGTGCGCTGCTGGTTCACAGTTATGCCCTTGAGGCAAAACTCAGTGAGCTGCCGCAGCATGTTGGTCATGATGGTGACGGAGGTGAGCACGCTGTAAGCCATGGTCGGCATCATGACGTTAAGTTCGAGCTGACCGGCTTGCACCGCGAGCGCGACGGCAGTGTCATAGCCGACGACCTGGAACGAGACCATCGCCGCCAGCTCCGCCATCACCGGATTGATCTTGCCGGGCATGATGGACGAGCCCGGTTGCAGCGCAGGCAAATTGATTTCCGCCAGGCCCGTGTTCGGCCCGGACGAAAGCAGGCGCAGGTCGTTGGAGATGCGAATGACCTCCAGCGCCAGATTGCGCAGCGCGGAGCTGACCGACGACATCGCCAGGTTCGACTGCATGGCATAGCGCATGTCGTCCACGGCGTGCAGCTTCTGGCTGGAGATGCTCGACAGATGCGCAATCGCTTTCTCGCGGTACTCAGGATGAGTGTTGATGCCGGTCCCCACAGCCGAGCCCCCGAGGCCGATTTCGCGCAGGAATTCCGATTGCTGCTGGATCGCTCTCTTCGCGCGCTTGACGGTGGCCGCATAAGCATGGAACTCCTGGCCGAGCCGTATGGGCACAGCGTCCATCATGTGCGTGCGACCCGACTTGAGCACGTGGTGAAACTCCGTGCCTTTGTCATCCAGCGCCGCGATGAAGCCATCGAGCACGCTGTAGAGCTTGTCCAGTTCGAGCAGAGCCGCCAGCCGCATTGCGGTAGGGAAGACGTCGTTGGTCGATTGCCCGTAGTTGACGTGGTCGTTGGGATGAACATGTTTGTACTCGCCGCGAGCGCCGCCCAGCATCTCAGCCGCACGGTTGGCGATGACCTCATTGGAGTTCATGTGGAAGCTGACGCCTGCGCCCGCCTGGAAAACATCCACCACGAATTCCTGGTCCCACTTGCCTTGCTGCACTTCCTTCGCTGCTTCGATGATCGCGGTGGCTGTTTTTTCATTCACAAGGCCCAGCTCGCGATTGGCCAAAGCCGCGGCTTCCTTCACCATCGCGATGGCGCGAATGAGCGTGGGGTGAGCGCGCAACCCGCTGATGGGAAAGTTCTCCGCCGCGCGCGCCGTCTGAATGCCGTAATAAACGTCGGCGGGAATTTCTTTGTAGCCAAGAGAATCTTCTTCGCCGCGCGTGGCTGGCTTGGTTGAAGTTGACATGAGCGCGTCCCCTACAGATAGAGATGACTGTCGAGTCGGTCGCGGTTCTTCTCCCGAACAGCGATGCTGCTCATGACGGCTCGTTCTGCGCCTCGTGCGGCGAAACCTGATCCTGGTTGTATACCGGAACGATGAAACGCAGTGGAGACCGCAAAGCACCGGTAATGAGCGAACGGGCGATCGTCCACTGTTCGCGCGGAGGCACATCGTAGGCGCGAAGGGCAACAAACGCCGCAATGGTGAAGCTCGTGGTCAGATTCAGCACGAAGATGACCGCGATGCCGACCACTGCATGCAGGAACCATCGGTTACCTAAGGTCGCAGTTCCGAAGCGCGCCGCAGCCAAAGCCAGAGTGCCGCTGGACAGCGTGACGTGGCGAATATCGAGCGGCAGTCCGAAGAATTCTCCGAGGACCGGTGTGAAGCCGAGCAGGTATCCCAGCACAATGTTGGTGGCCCAGCCTCCGATATTGTGTTTGACAATGCGCGACATTTTTCTTGAGAACACTTCACCGATTCGCAATCCGAGCGGGTGCTGTGCGACTGCCTCCGCCAGGCGGTAATAAACGGCGGCATTCTCCACCCAGCTTCCGGTCAGCGCGGCCAGCCATAACACCACGCCCGTTTCGATTGCGAAGAGCGCCGTGCCCGAGGCGAACGGATTCAGCGTTTCATACACGTGGGTCGCACTTAACTCCGGTAAGTACGAGTCACGGAAGATGAGTTTCCACAGCACTTCGAATACCACTGCGCCCGCCGACACGGCTACGACGTTGCCGATGGCTGCAGCCAATTGTGTGCTGGTGATTCGAGCGACGAAGTCGGTGAGCTTGCTCGATCGTTCCGGGCCTCGGTTGTCGCGGATGATCCTGGCGAACGCGGCGGCGGTTGTTGCCGGCTGCTTGGTCGCAAGCACCAGGCCGAAGACCTGTAGCAAGACAAAACTGATCGCGTAATTTGTCCCGCTGGCGAATCCTTCGACGAACGGCGGCAGATTTGCTTCGATGATGCGCAACTTGACCGCAGCGGTGAATACCGTCAGCAATCCGCCACCGATTGCGGCCAGCCACATCTGCCGGTACTCCGGCTTGCTGTTGGCAATGTAGTGCTCACCGGTGTCACCCGTGCGGTCCACAACTTTCCGCGCCAGGAGATTGAGGTTCTCGCGTAGCAAGGAAGATATCTGCTTGTCACTAACGTTGCCTTCGATCAGCCGAACCAGCAAACCCTGCACCGCCGCAAACATCCCAGCCGGCTCGGTTGCACTCAGGACTTTCGCTATGGCCTCCATTCTGACCGTGCAAGCCTGGATGGTCTTAAGGTCGAAGACCAGTTCAACGCTGATGCCGGCGGTCTCCATGTGTTCGTAAACAACTTCCATCTCGGCGCGACAACGCGCCACGACCTGTTTCCAGGCATCGACAGTCGCCGGAGTCGTTTCCGAAGAACTGGAAGCGATCAGCTCTTCGGTCTTCAGCACCAGCTCGTAAAACGGAGAATGCTCGATGCCTGAAGCACTTGATCTGGCGCGCATCTCTGGCGACAGACCCAGGCCGCTGATTCGCGCCGCCAACAGGCGCATGGCTTCTTCCAGATCGCGCTCCTGGCGCAGCCAGAATTGTGGCTGGTCACACGGTGTGAGCACTTTGGCGATGTGCTGAAACAGGTCAGGAGGAATAGCCGCAAATTGCTTCGCATACCGCTCTGTCGAGTACAAGTCGATCAGCAGCTTGCTGGTGTCGGAATCCTCCCGCGCCGACGGAATGAGCTTGGCTATGCAGCGCACGATGATTTCGGTGGTGAATGGATGGACGGACGGAAGGCCAGCTTCGGCGAAGAGCGAGAGTGAATTGAGTTCGGCGAGCAGCCCCCCAAAAGATCGCTGGACCCTCTGTCGCAGTTCGGCGTCGGCCTCAAGACCTTGAACCAGAATCAAAAGGCGTGGTGCTTCCGTCGCCGCGCGACGGCCTTCACGGGTCCAGCGGACGATCTGAACCAATGTGGCGCGACGCTTGCGCAAAGTATCCGCTGCGCAAAACGCCTCAATCGCGCGCCACAAATCCGGCGGGAGCGGTGAAAAAGAACCTCTAGGATTCGGCGCGAGCTGTTGCTTAGGGCCGTCAGTCAAACGCAATCACCTGCGTGAAGAGCTGGCGTGAACGGACGCGCCAACGCTGAGATTAGCACAGGAAATAAAAAGCCGCCGACCTTGTAAGTCGGTGGCTTTGATCAAAAACGAATGAGGCGCTATCCGATCTCGACTAACTCCGCGATCCTGGCTTGCCACTCTTTCGGGCCGCTCTCGTGCACGGAGTTGCCCTTCGAATCCACGGCAACCGTGACCGGCATGTCCTGCACTTCGAACTCGTAGATGGCTTCCATCCCGAGGTCGTGAAAGGCCACCACGCGCGACTTCTTGATGGCCTTCGACACCAGGTAAGCCGCGCCGCCAACGGCCATCAGATATACGGCTTTGTGATCTCGAATGGCCTCGATCGCTGCCGGGCCGCGCTCGGACTTGCCGATCATGCCGAGCAGTCCCGTCTCCTTCAACATCTGACGGGTGAACTTATCCATCCGGGTGGCGGTTGTTGGGCCAGCAGGGCCTACCACCTCATCTCTAACCGGATCAACAGGTCCCACGTAATAGATGAAGCGATTCGTGAAGTCTACGGGAAGCTTCTCACCTTTGCTCAACTTCTCAGTCATGCGCTGGTGCGCCGCGTCGCGTCCGGTGAGCAGTTTGCCGCTGAGCAAAAGCACATCGCCAATGTTCCACGTAGAACATTCCTCGCGGGTCACGGTATCGAGGTTCACCCGCCGCGCGCCAACCGGATCGTAGGTCAGCGTTGGCCAGTCGGCGAGCGAGGGCGGCTCCAGCGCGACCGGGCCCGAGCCGTCGAGCACAAAGTGAGCGTGGCGCGTGGCGGCGCAGTTGGGAACCATGGCAACCGGAAGGTTCGCAGCGTGGGTCGGATAATCCTTCACTTTCACGTCCAGAACGGTCGTCAGTCCGCCCAGTCCTTGCGCGCCAATGCCGAGCGCGTTGATCTTCTTGTAAAGCTCGATGCGCAACCGCTCGGCGGTATTCTTCGGCCCACGGGCGATGAGGTCCCGAATGTCAATCGGCTCCATCAGAGCTTCCTTGGCCATCAGCATGGCCTTCTCTGCGGTGCCGCCGATGCCGATGCCAATGATTCCCGGCGGACACCAGCCCGCGCCCATCGTCGGCACGGTCTTCAGCACCCATTCGACGACCGAGTCCGACGGATTGAGCATGGCGAACTTCGACTTGGCCTCCGAGCCGCCGCCTTTGGCCGCCACGATGACTTCCACTTTGTCGCCGGGAACGACCGTCATGTTCACCACGGCAGGAGTATTGTCCTTGGTGTTCTTGCGCGCTCCGGCGGGATCGGCCAGGATGCTCGCCCGCAGCTTGTTGTCCTGGTTCAGATAGGCACGGCGCACGCCTTCATTCACCATATCTTCCACCGACATGGTCGCGTCCCATTGGACGTTCATGCCGATTTTCAGGAATACGGTCACAATGCCCGTGTCCTGGCAGATGGGCCGATGCCCTTCCGCGCACATGCGTGAGTTGATCAGGATTTGCGCCATCGCATCGCGCGCGGCAGGCGACTGCTCTTTCTCGTACGCGCTCGCCATGCTGCGAATGAAATCCGGCGGATGATAGTAGGAAATATATTGCAGAGCGTCGGCTACGCTCTGGATGAGGTCGTCTTGCTTGATGATGGTCATAAGTCTGCTCGGGGAGAGGTGTGCGAACCGAAAATTATACTGCGCGGGAGAACGCCAGCCTGTGACGTGGCGCACAGATTCGCCGGTTATCGCTCAATCGTCTGCGCCCGGCGCTAGCGCCCGAGAACGGCGTTGCTAAATCTCAATCGCTAACTGTTAACAGTCGCCTCACACAGCTTTCCATCGATTGACGTGTAATTCAGTCCGATCTCTCCGCAAGTGCCTTGCTCGACCGAGTACACCACGCAGGAGTTGAACGGGCGAGAATAAACGTGCAGGCTGACGGCACGCTCGCCCCATTCCCGGCAATTCCTCACATCATGCACCGGATTCAGAGGATCGACGGCAACCGGAGTCGCCGCCGTGATCTCGACCACGTTGGTGGGCACGATGTCGCAGCACTGAGTAACAAGGTCCTCGGAGATCACGCGATAATTCTGTACCGCCAATCGCCCTATGGGAGCGGCCATCCAGCAGTTCTGTCCTTTGTGATTGTGGATGGAGCTGTGCATCCCGGGCTCCCAGCAGATCGCTAGCAACTCGTAGAGCTCGGTCTTGTCGATGAGGTTGCGCGTGTAGTGCTGCGCGTTCCAGAACAGGTAGGGCTTTAGCGACGCAGCGTCCACCGGATTGGCCGTAAGGTACCGGAGCGTGCCGCTCACGCCTTCAAAGTCCTCCTTGCCGAGTTTGCGCAGCCCGCTAATGAATTCCGGGACCGAAACAAGACGCGTCGCCTTGCTCGAATCCGATGACGTTGCTGTTGCCATTTGCCCTCCTCTGGGACGAACCGCTTATTTTAACGCCTGGCGGGACGTTCGGCGCTTACCCGCGCGAATTGCAAAATATTTGTGTCCATGGGAATACGATGCGCCACAGCGCCCGTCCAAGCATATAATGTGCCCAGACATACCCAGCTAGGTGGGTTCAGCGCAAGGCAACGGAGTTTCCCATGAAGTCACGCGCTCTCGCAGTTGCGAACGCAATCCTGCTGAGTTTCTGCCTCGCTGTGCCTGCGGTTGCCCAGGACACCTCGCAATCGCAGACACCGTCTGCGCAGGCGCCGGCTGCTGCGCCCGATCAAGCCCAGCCTTCACCAACGCAAAACTCGACGCCTCCTGCCGATGCCACTGCCAGCATCGCTACGCCCGGGGACGCGCCGGGAGCCACGCACGACAAAGGCAAGAACGATATTGACGATATCGGTAACCGCAATGTCGGCAAGCCCGGCTCGGGCAAGAGCGTTGGCGACTGGTACTCGTACGACACCGAGATCAAGATGGGCAAGCAGTACGCCATGCAGGTCGAGTCCAGCGCACGTATGGTGAAGGACCCGATCGTCACCGAGTATGTGAACCGCATCGGACAGAACCTGGTGCGCAACTCCGACGCCAAGGTGCCCTTCACGATTAAGGTCATCGACTCCGACGATATCAACGCGTTCGCTTTGCCCGGCGGGTTCTTCTACGTAAACAGCGGGCTCATCCTGGCCGCCGATGGCGAGGCCGAACTAGCCGGCGTGATGGCGCATGAGATTGCGCACGTTGCAGCGCGCCACGCCACTCGCGAGATGACCCGTGCGAACTACGCGCAAATGGCAACTATTCCGCTGATCTTCGTGAGTAGCTGGGGGATTTATGAGGCGGCAAGTATGGCCATCAACATCGCGATGCCGCTCACCTTTATGAAGTTTTCGCGCAACTTCGAGGGCGAAGCTGACTATCTTGGGCTGGAGTACATGTACAAGGCCGGCTACGACCCGCAGGCCTTCATTTCCTTCTTCGAAAAGATCAAGGCGAAGGAGAAGACCAAGCCCGGCACGCTGGCCAAAGCTTTCGCGACGCACCCGCAGACGCCGGATCGCATCGAGAAAAGCCAGCAGGAAATCCGCAATATTCTCCCCGCGCGCCCCGAGTACATCATCAATACCTCGGAATTCAACGAGGTGAAGGCCCGTTTGGCGATGCTGGAAAATCGTAAGAAGGTGATGGTCGCGGAGGACATTGACAAGCCCACACTACGTAAGACGACTCCCGACAGCACCGCCGGACAAAGTGGCCAGCCGTCGAACCAGCCGGACGACGATCGTCCTACGCTGTCGACGCGTAGTGATGATTACACCGCAAGTCCTGGGGGCAACTAGCAACCGCGAGCCTGCGCTATTCAGGACCGACTACTGGCTGCTGTTCGCCAATAACTCGAACACCGGGTAATTTGCTGCAATACTCGCGAACACCTGCGCGTCCGAGCCCGCTGCAACCGGGAAGTACCGCTGCACAGTCGTCTTGAATCGCTCCAGATAGGCCTTCAACAATGCCGGCTTCTCTGCGTCCTGAACCGCGCGCAACCGAAAGCTCTGCCGGAAACTGCCTCTCTTCAGGGTGACTTCTCCGGCGGCCTCGGCGTTACGCACCCACTGCGTGCGCCCGCGTGGAGCGACCAGAAATCGCTTGCCATCCATTTCCAGCAGGTCGATAGGCGTCGAGTAGAGCTTGCCGCTCTTCCGTCCGCGGACCTGCAGCAGATAGTTATGCTTCAGCCCAAATCCGAGCCCAACGAGGAGCCCAAAGGTGCGATTGAAGGTGCGCTCTAATGCGGTGGGCGGATTAAAGACAGTTGTGTTTGGCGTGATTTCCATGTTCACCTTTTCAGCTTGCGATCTTTGGCTACTCTAAGTTCTCCTGATTGCGTGAATCGCACCCGAGCAATGTGGCTCGCGGAGAAACTATCGGGCGCGTAGGTTGTTTTGTTGCAAGTGCGTTGTATTCTGCCGATTTTGTTGCATCTAAGCTGCACGTCCATTGTAGGAGCTTCGTCCTTTGCTGTAGGATGCGCCTCAGTTGATTCCTGCCACACCAAGAGATCACCGATGAAGACGTTCCAAACAGTGCTTCTAGCAGCCATTGCCTTGGCCGCGCCTCTGATATGCGCGGCTGCCGATCATACGACGAAACCCCCGGACACTCCGACGTACCTCCTCACCAACGACGACGGAGTCTTGCATAACTATGCTGGCTTCTACCTGGCTGGTGGTACGCAAGGCGCTCCGACGCTGATCTTCCAGAAAGCCGTCGCCACCATTGCTCAAGGCATAGGGGGCGGCTTCTTCGGGAGTCCGCGATTGACCTTGCTGCCTGATCCTTCCGCTCAGTGTGTGTATGTGTCGAACGCCGGTTCCGGTTTCGGAAACATATCGTCCATCAATATCCAAACGCAACAGCATGTGGGGAATTTTTCTGCCTCTTCCAACGACATAGGAACCAGCAACGGCATTGGTTTGGCGATGAATAAGAACTATCTTTACGCTGGCTACACGCTTTCGAATACGATCGCGACCTTTGCAGTAGGGTCTGGTTGCCAACTCTCGTTCCTTGGTGACATCACAGTTACGCCTTTGAACGGCGGCTGGATTGCTGGGATGGCGCTCAATGGAAACATGCTGGTCGTCACCTATATCGACGGCTCCATCCAGTCCTTTAACACCACGAATGGTATTCCCATCTCCAATAATGACGAGCAGGATGCGACAGGTTTTACCGCTGCTTTCTTCCCCGATTCGGTGGACATCACGCAGGACGGCCATTTCGCCATTTTCGGTGACGCTGCCGTTCCCACTACGGTTGAAGTCTCCGATTTGTCCAAGGGCAAACTTGCCCCTACAGTTCAATACACGATAGGAGTGGGGACGAATGCAGTAGGGCCGGGTTTCAACTCTGCCACGGTTCGGCTAAGCCCCGATGAAAGTCTCATCTACATTGGCAACAGCCAGAGTGCATTTGTATCCGCTGCGTTCTTCAACAAGACCACCGGCAAGGTTACGCCGGGTTGCGTTTCCCAACCCTTGAGCGGCTTTTACAACTCGTGGTCCTATATCGGGGCGCTGGCGACGCGCGATACAACCGGTACCGGCGGGGTTTTGTATGCCGCCGAATTTCCCGGTTCGATCGCGATTATTAGTGTGACATCCAATGGAACGACCTGCACGCTGGCGGAATCGCCGGCTTCTCCAGTGGCCGACGACTTTACTTCGGGACTGTTATCCATTCAGACATTTCCTCCACGGCCTTTTTAGGAGCTGGTGTGATGAATGATTTGCCGAGCATGCAAAAGATCAGGGAGTTACGAATGACCATGATGTTGAAATCAATTTTGGTTCTTTCGATTTGCGGAGTTGTCGTCACGGGCGCTTCCGCTCAGCAGATCTGTCCGCCGCGTCCGATGCCCGGTAGTCTGGTGGTCAATCCGCTGGACTTGTACAGCCAAAACGGGACTTTGACTGTTAATGTTACGCTGCAGAATCAGTTTGGCTCCGACGGTTTCATGCACTACTGCTATGTATACCTTTATCAGGGGCAGCAGGTCGAAGCTCCCACTCTGCGCCTCAATCCCGGTGACCAGCTCGTCCTCAACCTGACCGATAACATTCAGGCGCCCTATTATAAGTTTCCCAAGAAATCGCAGATGCATATGCACATCCCGGGAAAGCCCGGGGCCAAGCCGAATGACGATTGCAACGGCGGCATGCTGATGGGCGGCTCCACCAACATGCACTTTCACGGCTTGAATGTCCCACCGGTCTGCCATCAGGACGATGTTATTTACACGCTGATCCAATCCGGCGATCCACCGTTCCAGTACAACTTCCAGGTACCGGCGAATGACAATCCTGGAATGTACTGGTATCATCCCCATGCCCACGGCAACACCACAACTCAAGTGGACGGCGGAGCGGCTGGCGCCATCTTCATCGAAGGAACCATCCCGGGGACGCAGGGCCTGCCCGAGCGCGTGATGGTCATTCGCCAGCAATTCAAGAACCCTAATTCCTGGTTGCCCGGACCTAATCAGCTCACCGTCAACTATCAACCGGCAATTTTCCCCAACGCGTCGTCACCGTACATCAATATGACCTATGGTCAGCCGGAATTCTGGCGGCTGGTGAACGCTTCCACCCAGGCATTTCTCAGTCTGCAGATTTTCTACGGAGACACCCAGCAGCAATTCGAGGTGCTCGCGCTGGATGGCGTTCCGCTGCAGAGTCCCATCTACGAGACCGAAATCGATTTACCGCCGGCAGGACGGGCTGAGTTCATCATTCCCGGTCTCCCATCCGGACAACAAGGAGTGTTCCTGACCAACGGCTTCAATACCGGTCCGGTCGGCAATCCCAATAACCCGCAGCAGCTCATTAAGATCTTTGGCACCGACGACGCAAAGAAGCTGGCGCATTCCGCTCCGCCACCAGCCAAACCACCGGCCGACCGTCAGCGCTTTGCCGGGTTGGCGGCGCAGCAGCCGACTACCACGCGTCAGCTCTACTTCTCCGAACAGACCGTTGGCAGCAATGGTCCGACGCAGTACTTCATTACCGTGCAGGGACAAAAGCCCCACGTATTCCACATGGATGATCCTCCCGCCATCGTGACCAACACCGGCTCGGTGGAAGATTGGAACGTCGAGAATCGATCTGGAGAAGCGCACGCCTTTCACATTCACCAATTGCACTTCCTGGTGGAGGCGATTAACGGCGTCCCCGTGCCGAATCCAGATCTGCAGGACACGATCACGATCCCCAACTGGTCCGGCAACGGCCCCTACCCGAGCGTGACCCTGCGCATGGATTTTCGCGATCCCAATATTGCCGGAACCTTTGTCTTTCACTGCCACATTCTGGACCATGAGGACGCTGGCATGATGGCCAAGATCCAGGTCAACCTCGCCAACTAGGGCGGCGCCCGTTGGGATGTTCGCAAAAGCTATCAGCGTGCTACTGCCAGCGCTTTGGGTCGTAGCCGAAGTCCACCAGTCCGTCGCGATAGTCGATCTTGACCTGCAACATGCGCAATAGTTGGAACCCCAGGATGCCCGAAATCTCGGTGCCTGTGTGTTTACTGAGGTTGGACAGATCGAAGGTGACGACGTTCTGGTTCTTCTGAGAGAAGTGTCCGAATTGAAGGGTAGCTTTGTCAGCCCGATAAACGTCTTGCACCGTACCGCTCAGTCCCTTGACATGGACATTAGGGTCGGAGCTGATCTTGCTGGCTTCGCGTGCGGACCTGGTGGATAGAGTGTTAGGTCCCGAACCGGTATCGATTAGAAAGAGCATGGGCTTTGACTGATTGACCCAGGTCGTGATGAGAAGTTCATGGCCGAAGCGGAAGACCGGGGTCCAGTCTTTCATTTCTGGAGCGACGTAGCGATCTCGCGGCAGACGTGGCGTCGAAGCGATGCTTGTGGCCTTGCTTGCATCGCTGGCTGAATCCCCCTTCTGATCGCTTGGGCCTTCAGCCTTATCGTCGGGATTCGACTGGGATTCGCCTTCGGTGTCGAGGGCGGTCGGTGCGACCGTGCCATCGGGGCGCTTTGGCAACGGCGACAATCGCAGCTTCTCACCGGGGAAGTCGATGTCGATCAAGTAGGAGCTGAAAACGTCTGCGCCAACCAAGCCGTCTTCATCGGTAAGCGATGTCCGGTCGGCTACGTGGACTACACAGTCGGCAAACTCCAGCTCTCCGATGCGAATGTGATCGGCTACGGCCAGGTATCCGCCCTGCAAGCCCTTGTCGCCGACCCCGGAATAACGGAGCTCCGAGATGCGTTTGAGGCCAGCCTTTTCCGCCGACTTTCGACCAATCAGGATTCCGCTGGCGCCGGTATCCAGCATCAGCCGGCTGTTACGATCATTCAGCTTGACGGCGAGGCCATAACCGATGATGTGTTGTGAGTCGCGGAGCAAACGCTCCAGCTTCGTATCGGTTTGCTCAACCTTACTGACCAGCTTGCAGGTGTTTACTGGCTGGTCAACCGTGGCCTTGAGGAATTCCAGGTAGTGCTGCAAGTATTCGGTTTCCTCGGGACCCTCCGCATGTGCGCCAGCGAGATAGGCCTCGATCGCTGCAATCCGCTCGCGGCGACCGAGCCTGTTAAACCAGAGACGCTGGACCTCAGGATCGTTGGGCGCAAGCGCATATGCGGCCTTAAGCATGTCGTATCCGCGGCGGCGCAGCGAGAAGGCATTGTAGAGCTTCGCCAGACCAAGATAAGCGCGAATCTCGTTGGGGTCGATCTTCAGCGCTTTCACGTACGAACTCTGCGCTTCAGGCATTTCGGCCAGGCGGAATTGGACATCACCCATGGCCGCCAGCAGCGCAGCAGAATTAGGCCGCGCGGCCACAGCCTTGCTGGCCTGGATCGCCGCTTCGTCTATCTTCTGCTGGCGCAGCAGCGCATGAATAAGGCCGCTCTGTGCTGGCACAAGCGTGTCGTCCACCTTCAGAATTGCTTGATATTGTTCGGCCGCCTCGGCGAACTTGCCAGACCGGTAAACCTGGTCGGCGGCGGCCAACTCGGACTTCTGCGGAGATGGTTTTACGTCGTCAGCGGATGCCGTGGTTATCAGCCATGAACTAATGGCCAGAAATAACAGAAGGCGACGCATGTTACCCACTTCTATCAGCAGGGTAGCACGACTCTGGAAAATCGCGTACGGGTCTTCCAGAGGTCGGTGATGTCGATTCGCCAGATTCAGGCGGCGGGAGTGGCCAGCGTGGGACTGTGGAAGTGATCGTAGAACAAGGGCCCGCCGCAGCTACATCCTCTAGTATCCTCGAGACAGCGACCGCTCATGCAGCCTTGGGGCCAGGTAGCACCGGAACCTGCGCGGTCCTCGGGGAAGTTTCTGGCCGGCTATGGACCAGCCTCATCTCCTCCCAGTCGTAGGGAAATTCCTTCCCGCATTCGAGACAAACCACATACGTCCCTGTGACCGACGCGGCCTCGGTGCGCCGCAGTTTGCCGCGCACAGTAATTGGAAAGCTGCAATGTTTGTGCGAACAACCGAAGAACCAATCATAAAAACTCATGAGCGTCCTCCTCAGGGCAGGCCAACACTCGGGAGCTGTCAGAAGAAGCGGCGGGAGTGGATCTCCGCCGACCGTTGCTTCCAAACACGACAACCGATCTCTACTACTTTAGATTCGGTCGCGGGGCAAAAGGTTTGGGATTGAAAGAAAGTCTTCCCGAATCGGTACTGGAAAGCGCGTGGTTCGACGATTGTAGTTAGGAATGTTGGGACGTTATTTCGTGGCTGGCGTGTCGCTTGCGGCGGCCGCATCTCCACAGCCCTTGCACTTCGACATGATAGCCGCGCGCAAACGCCCACGCAGATCGTCAGGCAGTTCGTAGAGCTGCGAGTCGCGGTAAATCTCGATGGTCATTTTGGTAGTGTTGCAGACGACGTAGCAGTTGTGGCACCACTGAAGATGGTCTTCCAACTCAGCATGGGTTTGCGCATCCATCGCGCCGTCGAGGTAGTCTGTCAGCTCTTTCAGGAAGTCAGAGCACGTCACTTTTTGCCATCTCCACCAGTACGATTCTTGAAGTACTTGCTCAAGCGTTCGCGTAACTGCAGCCGCGCCCGCAGTAAACGGGACTTGACCGCAGGAATACTCAAATCCAAGGCATCCGCCGTCTCTTCGGTGGAAAGGCCCTCAACGTCACGCAACACAAACACCGTCCGAAAGCTCGGAGGCAA
>Ga0074045_10002454_pt1 | contig 17163 bp, 13 predicted proteins | sample BogForMeECP23OM2_FD_94442 | JGI IMG/M metagenome (GOLD analysis project Ga0074045, IMG submission 94442) | Bog forest soil microbial communities from Calvert Island, British Columbia, Canada - Bog Forest MetaG ECP23OM2 | ecosystem: Environmental > Terrestrial > Soil > Wetlands ...
CGCTTGAGATCAAGCAGTTCCGCGGCGGCCATTCCAACCTGACCTATCTGCTGCGCTTCGGCGACGAGCATGAATGGGTCGTGCGGCGGCCGCCGTTCGGACCGCTGCCGCCCGGCGGTCACGACATGGCGCGCGAATATCGCGTGCTGTCGCGGCTGTGGGAGGCCTTCCCGCGAGCGCCGCGCGCGATCCTGTTCAGCGACGACGCCTCGATTATCGGCGCACCGTTCTTCGTGATGCAGCGTAAGGCGGGCTTCACGATTCCCAACCGCCGCCCGCTCGATCCGCTGATCAAGACCGATCCGGCCACCTTCCGTGCGATGTCGGAAGGGTTCATCGACGCGCTCGCCGACCTGCATCGGGTCGAATACCCCAAGTTCGGCCTCACCGAGCTGGGCCGGCCCGAGGGCTTCCTCAAGCGGCAAATCGCCGGCTGGATGGATCGCTGGGAGAAGGCCAAGACCGACGAAAATCCGCTGATGAACAAGCTCGGCGCCTGGTTCCTCGACCATATGCCCGCGCCGCAGCCGCCGGTCCTGCTGCACAACGACTTTTATCTCCATAACGTGATGTTCGCGCCGGACAACAACGGCGCGGTGGTCGGCGTCTTCGACTGGGAGATGTCGACCCTCGGCGATCCGCTGGTCGACCTCGGGATCGCGCTGAACTACTGGCGTGATCCCGACGACTCGGCCGATCTGATCGCGCTCGCCGAGGGCCATGCCCATACGATCCGCCCCGGCTTTCTGACCCGCGACGAACTGGTCGCGCGCTATGCGCGCCGCACCGGGCGCGACGTCACGCACGCGGCCTATTACCGGGCCTTTGCGCATTGGAAAACCGCGACGGTCGTGCAGCAGATCTACGTGCGCTTCGTGCGCGGCCAGACCCATGACCCGCGCTTCGGCAGCATGGGCGTGCAGCCGCCGGTGCTGGCGCGGACGGCGGCGGAGGTCGTTGCGAAACTCGGCTTCAAGGGGTAAGCAAAGGGCAGTAGTTGTTCGATTAGCTGACTCGCGGCGCAATTCCGCGTCCACGGGTTGGTCTTTTTGCAATTCTTTGACTAAATTGTGCTTTTGACAGACGGAGGCGGAGCCGCGGGCCCCGCCCGGGAGGATGTGCGGACTTGCACGCAATCAATTACGAAGCTCCAACCACGGTCGATCAGGCGGTCAAACTTCTCGCCCGGCATGGGGAAAAGGCGCGGACGCTATGCGGCGGTACCGACCTGATTATCCAGCTCCGCGCGGGGGTACGCCGCCCCGAGCATGTCGTCGATCTGAAGAATATCGCCGATCTCCGCCGGATTTCCTTCAGCATGCAGCACGGCCTCAAGCTGGGCGCGGCAGTGCCCGCGATCGAGGTCCACGAGAACGCCGACATGCGCCGGTATTATCCGGGCCTGACCGAAGCCGCCCACCTGATCGGCTCGCTCCAGATTCAGAGCCGCGCGTCGGTCGGCGGTAATCTGTGCAATGGGTCACCCGCGGCGGACACGATTCCCGCCCTCATCGCGGTCGGCGCGAAATGCCGGGTCGTCGGTCCCAAGGGCGAGCGGATCGTCGCGGCGGAGGATTTCTGCACGGGCCCCGGCCGGACCGTTTTGCAGCCCGACGAAATCCTGGTCGAGTTCCAGATTCCCGCCCCGGCGCGCCATGCGAGCGACGCCTACCTGCGCTTCATCCCGCGCAACGAGATGGATATCGCGGTGGTCGGCGTCGGCGCCGCCCTCACGCTCGATCTCGCTGATGACCGCTGCATCGACGCGCGTATCGCGTTGGGTGCCGTCGGGCCCACGCCGATCTTCGCCAAGGAGGCCGGCGCGGCCCTGATCGGCAAGAAGCTCGACGCCGCGGCGATCGAAAGGGCGGCGCAAGCGGCGATCGCGGCCAGCTCGCCGATCGACGATATGCGCGGCACCGCGGAATTTCGTCGTCACATTGTCGGCGTGCTGACCCGGCGGGTCGTCACGATCGCGGCCGAACGGGCGCGCACCGCGCAGAGCCGCTAGGCAGGCGGGTTCCAACGTCAACCGGCGCAACTTAACGAATCACGAAACGGCCGAAGTAAAGGCTGGCAAAAAGCTGAAGCAAAGAGAAAATGAGCAAGAAAACCGTTGTCGAAGCCACCATCAATGGCGAAACCATGGAGTTTCTCTGTGAACCGCGCGACTGCCTGCTAGAGGTGCTGCGCGACGAACTCGAACTGACCGGCAGCAAGGAAGGCTGTCTCACCGGCGACTGCGGCGCCTGCACCGTAATCGTCGACGGACGCCCCACCTGTTCGTGCCTGATGCTCGGGGTCGAGGCCCAGGGCAAGAAGATCGACACGATCGAGGGGATGGCCAGCCCTGCGGGCCTGCACGTCCTCCAACAGAAGTTCCTCGAGCATGCGGCCCTGCAGTGCGGCATCTGCACGCCGGGCTTTCTGATGTCGAGCAAGGCGTTGCTCGAGCGCAATCCCAGCCCGACCGAGGCCGAGATTCGGTACGCACTGGCGGGTAATCTGTGCCGCTGCACCGGCTACGACAAGATCGTCCGGGCGGTCATGGACGCCGTGAAAACGCTCGCCGGTGCACGCGCGGCCTGACGATCGCGTAGTGGCGTCGCGTCGCAGGCAAGGCTTATACTCCTAACCAAGAGGTCAAGCGATGGCAGCTTCAACCAATGGTAAGACTTTCAAGGTAATCGGCACGCGGCCGATTCGCCATGACGGGTTCGACAAGGTAACCGGACGCGCCAAGTACGGCGCCGACTACGCTTTCCCCGGGATGCTGTTCGGCAAGATGCTGCGCAGCCCGTATGCGCACGCGCGGATCAAATCGATCAAGTTCGACAAGGCGCTGGCGCTGCCGGGCGTGAAGGCGATTATCACGGCTGCGGACTTTCCCGTGTTGCCGGACAAGATGGAAATGGCGGGTGAGGCGCCGGTCAATCTGGCCCATCTCTCCGACAATTTGATGGCGCGGGACAAGGCGCTCTACGACGGCCATGCGGTCGCGGCGGTCGCCGCGACCAGCGCGCATATCGCCGAAGAGGCGGTCAGGCTAATCGAAGTTGACTACGAGGTTCTTCCGCCGGTTATGACCGTGGAAGACGCGATGAAGCCCGGCGCGACGATTCTTAATCCCAAGCTCCGCAACAAGGAAGAGGGTGACAAGCAGACCAATGTCGCCACCCATATCCAGTTCAGGCGCGGCGAGCTCGAAGACGGCTTCAAAGCCGCGGATCTCGTCGTCGAGCGCGAATTCAAGACCGCGATGGTCCATCAGGGCTATCTTGAGCCGCATAATGCGGTCGCGATTTACAACTCCGACGGTAACGGGACCATCTGGTGTTCGACCCAAGGCAGTTTCGCGGTCCGCGCTCTGTCAGCGGCGCTCGTGGGGATGCCCGAAGGCAAGCTCAAGGTCGTGCCAGCCGAAATCGGTGGCGGGTTCGGCGGCAAGCTGACGGTCTATCTCGAGCCGATGGCGCTGATGCTTTCCAAGAAGACCGGCCAGCCGGTCAAGATGATCATGTCGCGGGCGGACGTCTTGCGCGCCACCGGGCCAACCTCCGGCTCGACTATCCGCTGCAAGATGGGCTGCACCAGGGACGGCAAAATCGTCGCCGCCAAGCTCTGGCTGGCCTATGAGGCGGGCGGCTATCCGGGTTCGCCGGTCGGCGCCGGAGCGATGACGATTATCGCGCCGTACAATATTCCCAACATGCTGATCGACGCCTACGACGTGCTGGTCAACCGGCCCAAGACGGCGGCCTATCGCGCTCCCGGCGCGACCAACGCCGCGATGGCCTCCGAGACGGTGATCGACGAACTGGCCGACAAGTGCGGTATCGACCCGATCGATTTTCGTCTGCTCAACGCGGTCGTCGAGGGCAGTGCGCAGACCGCCGGGCCGCCCTACAAGCGGATCGGCTACGTCGAAACGCTCGAAGCGATGAAGAATTCGCCGCACTACAAATCGAAGCTCGAAGGGCCGAATCGCGGCCGCGGGGTCGGCACCGGCTTCTGGTTCAATATCGGGATGTCATCCTCGGCCGTCGTGAACCTGCATGGTGACGGCACGGCCAGCGTGGTGATCGGCTCGGTCGACGTCGGCGGAACGCGCGCCGCGCAGGCGATGGTCGCGGCGGAAGTACTGGGACTTGCCGCGCTCGACGTGCGTCCGTCGGTCGCCGATACGGATTCCATCGGCTACACCGATATGACCGGCGGTAGCCGAACCGCCGTGACCACGGGCGCCGCGGTCTTCGCCGCCGCCGAGGATGCCGTACGCCAACTGAAAGAAAGGGCGGCAAAACTGTGGGAAAAGAAGCCTGAGGAAATTGCCTATAACGATGGCGTGCTCACCACCGCCAGCGATCCGAGCAAGAAACTCACCCTCAAGCAGATCGCAGCACAGTTCGCGCGGACCGGCGGTCCGCTGACCGGCCGCGCCAGTGTCAACCTGCGCAGCGTCGGACCGTCATTCGCCGCGACCTGCGTCGATGTCGAGGTCGATCCGGATACCGGCAAGGTGAAGATTCTGCGCGCAACCTGTGTGCAGGATGTCGGCAAGGCGCTCCATCCGAGCTACGTCGAAGGCCAGATGCAGGGCGGCACCGCCCAAGGTATCGGCTGGGCGCTCAACGAGGAGTACGTTTACGACGACAAGGGCAATCTGCGTAACTTCGGCTTACTCGACTATCGGATGCCTACTTGCCTCGATTTGCCCGAGCTTGAAACGGTAATCGTCGAAGTTCCGGCGCCCAACCATCCGATCGGCTCGCGTGGCGTCGGCGAGGTGAATATCGTGTCGCCGCCCGCCGCCGTGGCCAACGCGATCGCGCATGCGACGGGTATCCGGATGGAAGTTCTGCCGATGTCGCCGCCGCGGCTGCTGAAGGCGATACTCAATAAGCGTAACGGACGCGAATCACACGCTGCCGCCGCGGGCCGTTAAGACCAGCATCTAGCGGAGCGAGCAGCCGAGCTTGCTCGCTCCGCTCAGAATTAAGAACGACCGTGCCGGAGGCACGGAACAGGGGGCGCGCCAGTGGAGCGCAGCGGAATTAGCGAACGAGTCTGCGAGTCGCGCTCAGAAAAATGACTCCGCGAGGCGCGGCCGAAGTCAGGTCGGCCTGGTCCTTTCTAACCCAATGGCTATTGTTGTTGTCCCAGCCCTGTTGCGCCCGCTCACCGGCGGTGAGGAGCGCGTCACAGTAGCCGGCCGCAACGTGGGACAAGTGATCGACGACCTCGAGCGGCAGTTTCCCGGCTTTCGCGATCATCTGCTCCAACAGGGTGAGCTGAAGCCCTCGATCGCCGTCTCGATTGACGGCGAGATGGGCACCGGCGGCCTGCTTGACCGCGTTAAAGATTCGAGCGAAGTCTTCTTTATCCCGGCGATCGGCGGCGGCTGACCTTGCCGTCATTGGCGGCTGATTCGCCGGTCATGAATGAGGCACCGTGTGCGCCTCAGCACGCGCCGTGCCGTGAGGGGCTCAATTGCAATGACCGATACCAACGGCAGCCTTAAGCATTCGCGAGTTATCGGCACCCGCCCAATCAGGCATGACGGCGAGGACAAGGTAACCGGACGCGCCAAATACGGCGCCGACTACGCCCTGCCCGGCATGCTCCATGGCAAAGTCCTGCGGTCGCCGCACGCCCACGCCCGGATCAAATCGATCAATATCCAAAAGGCGCAACGCCATCCCGGCGTTTATGCCGTTATCACGGGAGCGGACCTGCCCGAGGTCAAAGGCGTGATGGCGAATTTAGGTGAGTTGGTCGTTAACACGCACTACCTCTCGCTGAACGTGATGGCGCGCGACAAGGTGCTGTACGACGGCCATGCGGTCGCGGCCGTGGCCGCGGTCAATCGGCACATCGCCGAGGAAGCGCTCGAATTGATCGAGGTCGAGTACGAAGTACTGCCCCCGGTGATGACCGCGGAGGCGGCGATGCGCCCGGACGCCGAAATCCTGCTACCGGAATTGCGCCGGATGCGGATGGCGTCGCGGGTCGATCCGGGGAAGCTCGAAGGCCCCGATCAACCGAGCAACGTGGCGGGCCATATCCAGTTCCAGCGTGGCGACCTGGCCGCAGGCTTCGCGGCGGCGGATTTTGTCGTCGAGCGCGAATTCCGCACTGCCGCGGTCCATCAAGGCTATATCGAACCGCAAAATGCGCTCGCCGTGTGGGACGCTCGAGACCATCTAACGATCTATTGCTCGACGCAGGGTTCGTTCAACGTGCGCACCCTGACCGCCAGCATGCTCACGATGGCCGAGGGCCAGATCCGCGTCGTACCGACCGAGATCGGGGGCGGGTTCGGCGGCAAAACCACCATCTACCTCGAGCCGCTCGCCGCAGTGCTCGCCCAGAAAAGCGGCCGTCCGGTCAAGATGACCATGACCCGGGGCGAGGTGCTGCGCGCCACCGGGCCAACTTCGGGAACCCTCTTCCGCGTCAAGATCGGCGCCTCGCGGGCGGGCAAAATCACCGCGGCCGAGGTTTGGATGGCCTACGAGGCGGGCGCCTTTCCGGGCTCACCCTTCGCCCCTGGCGCGATGACCACGCTCGGTCCCTACGTGATCGAGAATCTCCTGATCGACACGTTCGACGTCGTCGTCAACCGGCCCAAGGTCGCGGCGTACCGGGCGCCGGGCTCGCCGGCCTCGGCCTTCGCCTGCGAGTGCGTAATCAATGAACTGGCCGAGCAATGCGGGATCGATCCGGTCGAGTTCCGTTTGCGCAACGCGTCGCAGGAGGGCACGCCGCAGCCCGCGGGTCCTCCGTTCAAGAAGATCGGCTGCGTCGAAACCCTTGAGGCGCTGCGCGACGGCGAGCATTTTCGCTCTCAACTGCGCGGCGCTCATCGCGGTCGCGGGGTCGCTTCCGGCTTCTGGTTCAACGGCGGCCTGCAATCCTCGGCCGACGTGAATATTCATATCGACGGCACGGTGAGCGTCGTTACCGGCTCGGTCGATATCGGCGGATCACGCACCGCGATGGCGATGATTACGGCCGAAGTGCTGGGCGTCGAGAGTCGTGACGTGCGGCCGCTCGTCGCCGATACCGACGCGATCGGGCATAACGACGTGACCGGCGGCAGCCGGATCACGCTGGCGACCGGGATGGCGGTCTACAACGCGGCGCACGACGCGCTGCGCCAGTTGAAGGCCCGGGCGGCGATCCTGCTCGAGAAAGCGCCGGAGGAGGTCGAATTCCGGGACGGCGCCTTTTATACGCCCGGCGGGGCGGCGCCAATGCCCCTCAAGCAGCTCGCGGCCAAGCTGATCAGCACCGGCGGGCCGGTGACCGGCCGCGCGAGCCTTAATGCCGGGGCGGTGGGCGCCGTGGGCAACGCTTTCGCCAGCGTCTGCGTCGATGTCGAAGTCGACCCCGAAACCGGCAAAGTGCGTATCCTGCGCGCCTCGATCGCCCAGGACGTCGGCCGCGCGATCCATCCCAGCTACGTCGAAGGCCAGATGCAGGGCGGTTTGGCGCAGGGTCTCGGCTGGGCACTTAACGAAGAATACTTCTATGACGAGAGGGGCAATTTACGGAATTCCGGGCTGCTGGACTACCGGATGCCGACTTGTCTGGATCTGCCGATGCTTGAAACGTTACTTGTCGAGGTCCCCAATCCGAGCCATCCGCTCGGCGTTCGCGGGGTTGGTGAGGTCAATATTGTACCGCCGATGGCGGCGGTGGCCGAGGCGATCTACAAAGCGGTCGGCGTGCGTTTGACAGAACTACCGATGTCGCCAACAAAAGTGCTTAAAGCCATCATGCAAAAGCGTCAAAAAGACGAAACAGAGATGGCTGCGGCAGATTAACACAGTGTACGCGCAGCTTCTGCTACCAGGCACCATACAATTAGCTATTGCAAGTCGCTAAAGGTGGCGTACAATAAGTGTTGCTAGCCGGGGTTTGCCCCCCCTTTTCCCGGTTGGCTGGGGACCGGGCGGAGTAATCTGCTCGGTCCTCCCTTTTTTACTGCCAATCACGCCAAAACCGGCGGTCTTATGCTGCGTATTTGCACCATTTGTCGATCACGACAATATTAACGTTGCATTTCTGCAACGCCACGCTGGATCCACATACGCGCATTAATGCGAGATTTTTAGAGAGCCGGAACCGTGCAAGCGCGTTCGGCTCCATCGCGCGCGTCTAACGATCCCGATCCCGCCCCGATCCGGAACCACGCATTCCCCCGCCACCGCCGCCTCCGCTCCGGGCCTGCGCCTCGTTGACGCGGATCGGACGACCCTTGACGTCGCGGCCGTTCAGCGTCTTGATTGCGCTCTCGGCAGCCTCGTCGGTCGCCATCTCGACAAAGCCAAAGCCGCGCGAGCGGTTGGTCGCGCGGTCAATGATCACTTGGGAGCTGTCGACCGCACCCGCCTCGGAAAAAACCTCGTGCAGATCCTGATCGGTCACCGTCCACGCCAGATTTCCCACATACAGTCTGCGACCCATTAACGCTTTCTCCTCCGGGATCGAAGTCCTTGTCTAGCGCGTCGGTTTGCGGCCAGACCGCTATCGGCGAGCATTCCGGAAACTAACGGCATCGCGCTATCGTGTACCGATCCCCCCACGCAGAAATCTTATAGCACTCCCGATTGTCCTAACATAGCGTCGGCGCATTTGGCTTCAAGTAGATGCCGAGAAGCGACGTGGCCGGAGAATAGACGGTGATTACGCGGCCGCGTAATACATATGGCGCAACCTCATCCGCGCGGGAAAAACCATCCGCACCCGCCACGCGATTGCGCATTGCCTGCATTGCCATTTCATCGGGCCGTGCGGACAGCAGGCGATCGACGTGACAAGTTTACGATGAGCAAACTGGACAGACTTTCGCGCGACTGCGAATGCGTAAGCGCGCCTGCCGGACCTGCTCGCTACCCACCCGCATTGCGCGTAGCACTGGATAATTATCCGCCCCGCGATGCGGATTAGGTAAACAGTGTAGTAGTGGATGAGTCCAGGTAGTCAGCAGCCGTTGGGCCTCCGGGAGACGCGTGACCTACCTGCTCTCTAGCTTGCGCATCACGCGGAACCTAGCTTGTGCAAACCCTTATACTTGTGTAGGGTCATTACTCAGTTCTAGAGTTTTACTAAAAGGAGAGCACTTAGATGCCGCGTAGAAAACGCCTTCAGGGAGGAAATGCTTTTGAGCAGGTCCGGCGGCAAGCGCGCAGTTTGGTGGTAGCGCTACGCGGAGAAATTCGCGACAAGGAAGCCGAACTCAAACTGCTGAAGGATGAGGAAGCGGCGCTCAGCCGCCTGGGCGGAAGTGCGGCGCCCGCGGTCAGCGCGGGACGGCCAGCGGCGCGCGCCACCAAAGTCGGCGGACGCCGGGTCGATTGGGCCACCATCCTGCAGCAACTGCCGAAGCAATTCAAAGCGGCTGACATTCGTACGGTCAACTCAGTCAAGAACAAGCGTCCGTCCGAGATTTTTGCCGCAATCACGCGCTGGATCGAGGCCGGCACCGTCAAACGCAAAACGCGCGGAGTATACGAGCGCGTCTGATAAAAACCGCGCCAGCAACGAATGGCTAATTTCCGGTTTGTCGTGTGATCGGCAAACCGGAATTATTTATAGGGCTGCAAGTTTCTCACCGTAGCGTTGCGCGCGCGGCTCAAAGTACTGAGCCACGGCGGTTGCGAGTGATAGATCCGCGGCGTCACAGCGTCCTCGCTGGAATCAGGTTTCGCGCGTGGCGATAAAGACTATTGAATGGCGCGCCGGCGCCGTCCGCATGATTGATCAGCGTCTTCTCCCGGAGCGCGAGATTATCCGTGTGTATCGCGATTACCGGGGCGTCGCCGAGGCGATTCGCACGATGGTGATTCGCGGCGCGCCGGCGATCGGCGTCGCGGCCGCGATGGGTGTCGCACTCGGCCTCGAAGGCGTCAGCGGTGAGCGCGCGCGCCGGCGCTTCGCCCAGGTTGCCAAAGTCCTGCAGCAAACGCGGCCCACGGCCGTCAATCTGGCCTGGGCGGTCGCACGCATGGGGTTGGTGCTCGAGCAGAATCTGACGCTCGACGCCGCGCATCTCTTTCGCCGGATGCGGGAGGAAGCGATCGCGATCGGCAAGGAAGATATCGCGATCAATCGCCAGATGGGGCAACACGGCGCCGCGCTGATCGACTCGCCCGCGACGGTACTGACGCATTGCAACGCCGGCGCGCTTGCGACTGCCGGCTATGGCACCGCGCTCGGCGTCGTGCGCGCCGCCCGCGAGCAGGGCAAGCAGGTCGCGGTATTCGCCGACGAGACGCGCCCCTTTCTCCAGGGGTCGCGGCTGACCGCGTGGGAACTGCACAAGGATCGTATCCCGGTAACGGTAATCGCCGACAACATGGCGGGGTCGGTGTTGCGCTCGGGCGTGGTGAGCTGCGTGATCGTCGGCACTGATCGCACGGCGGCCAACGGCGACGTCGCGAACAAGATTGGCACCTACCCGCTCGCTGTGATGGCGCAGCGCCATCACGTGCCCTTTTACGTGGCCGCGCCCCTTTCCTCGATCGATCTCGATTGTGCCGACGGTTCACTGATTCCGATTGAAGAGCGTGCGGCCAAGGAACTCACTGAATTTCGCGGCAAGGCGATCACGCCCAAGGGCGTCGGCGTTTTCAATCCGGCCTTCGACGTGACCCCGGCCGAACTCGTGAGCGCGATCATCACCGAGCGGGGCGTCGCACGCGCGCCGTATATTAAAAGTCTCGCCGCGCTCAAGCGCTAATCAAAGAATCAGGATTTCCCCAGCAGCTCGAGACCGCGTTCGAAGAAGCGCGGACCGGTGAGCGCGATATCCTCCCACATCGGATCGTGCCGCTTACCGCGCCGATGCAACATCACGTTGAACGCCGTGATCACGCCGAAGCGATAGCAGGCAAAGGCGCGAAACCAGGCCGCGTCCGCGTCGCTCACCGGGGCGTTTGCGCATTCGCGATAGATCGCGACTAGTTCGTCCGGCTCCGGCGCGTGCCGTGGAATGAGATCCTGGTTGACCCAGGTGAGGCGATCCGAGAAGAGGCATATCCAGCCGAGATCGATCAGCACCGCGCCAATTTGGGCGAGCTCCCAGTCGATCACCGCCCGTAGCGCGCCGTTTTCATACAGGCAATTCGTCCAATTGAGATCGCCGTGGACACAGCCGATGCGCGGCGTCGACGGGAGGCTCGCGCGCATCTTCTCCCGCAGCAATGGCGCGCGACCGACCATCGCGGGTTCGAGCGTCGGCCGGTCGAGCAACGTGTCCAGCCGGGCCATCTCGTCGGCCAGGGCGAACGGCTCGCCCCACACGGCGCGCCGCGGCTCCCAGGGCACGGCGTGCAGTGCGGCCAAGGTCGCGATCGTGAGGCGCGCGAGGCGGGACTGCTCACTGGCGCTGAATTCGTGCTCGCCGAGCGCGAGTTTGTCGCCCGTGACAAAGGCGGCCACGAAATAGGGCCGCCCGAACCATTCCGGTTCATCACCCAACCACTTGATCGACGGGACCGGCACGGCGGTGTCGGCGAGCGACGCCATGATGCGGGCCTGACGCATAACATCGGCCGTTCCCGCAATCCGGACGCCCTCCGGCGCGATGCGCAGGACCAGCCGCTCGCTGATCCTGCGACCGCCCTCGTTATGTTCGAGGGCAAAGCCGTAGCTCTGGCCGGCGTGCCCGGGCAGGGCCGTCAGCGCGCTCACCGCCGCCGCCGGATCGCCGGTCCTGGCCCGTACGAGCGCCGTCAACTGTCGCGCGATATCGCTTTCCGAAGCCAGGGGATGCCCCTCTCAGCCCTTCATCTTGAGCTGCGCCGCGGCGGGATGGAGGCTCGCCTTGGCGCTCGGGCGCCCGTCGATTCGCTTGAACCAGGCGGTCAGGTTGACCAGCGACGGATCAATCTTCTGCCCAACGCCGTCCGCAAAATCGAGCGCGCAGTAGAGGATGATATCCGCGATCGTGAAGCGGTTCGGCACGATATAGTCACGGCCGGCGATCAGGCCGTCGAGCCACTTGAGCCGCGCCTGCGTGATCCGTTTCAAGCCGGGCGCCGCGTCGGGCTCGCACGGCACACGATCCTTGAACAGCGGGAGTCCTTCGGCGAAGCGGAATCCGTTATACAGATTCTCCGTGATATTCTGCTCGACACGCCGTTGCCATTGGCGGGTCTCCGCGCGATCCTCGGCGGTTGCGCCAATCAGCGGCGGGTTGGGGTTTTTCTCTTCGAGGTATTCCCAAATCGCGACGGTCTCGCCGATACACTTGCCGTTGTCGAGTTCGAGCGCGGGCAACTGGCCGCCGGGATTACGCTCGGTATAAGGCGGCTTGCGATTTTCGGCCTTCATCAGATCGACCGTGATTACCGGGATCGTCAGACCTTTTTCCGCGAGAAACATCCGGTTGGCGCGGGGGTTCGGTCCGAAGGAATCATACATTTTCATAGGCGTCGCACTCCCTGATTCGAGTTTGTTGTGCGCCGGCACGCGCCGCCCGTCGCGGACGTGGCCGACGCGCGATAGTATCGTATCCGGGGCGCACGGTGGAACCCGCCGGCGGACGGTGAGCATCGCTGGCGGGCGCGACGGATTTTCAATATCGTGGTCGCGGCAATTTTCAGAGGATCGGTAGACGAGTCTCGGGGGGCTCCTTCGAGCGTAACTTCAGCTATGCAATTCTGCCCGCAATGCGGTACTCAACTGATTCCCGACGCGCGGTTTTGTCCGGGCTGCGGCACGGCGCTCGCGAAGTTCACGCCCACGACGCCGCGCGGCGCTATCGCGACGAGCCCGCGCGTCGACCGGCGGCGTGACGCCGGCGCATCCGCGATGGGACCGTTCGCCGCGATATTCGTCGCTCTGATGGCCTTTGGCGCGGTCGTCGCCTATCTGATTACGCGGCAAATTCCGGCGCGCGAACAGCTCATCGCGGCCGGCCCACCGGCGGCGCCGGCGGCCTCCACCGACGACAACGGCAATCTGCCGGCGAATCATCCGGCGGTCCATCTCTCCAGGGAAATCGTCGATTTCATCAAGGAGACCGCGGACAAGGCCCACGCCCATCCCGACGATCACGCCGCGTGGGAGCGGCTCGGTGACGTTACGTTGCGGGCGGCCGCCTTCGATCCCTCGTACTACACGACCGCGGCGGAAGCGTACGCGCACGTGCTGAAAGCGAATCCCGACGACCTCGACGCGTTGCGCGGAATCGGCAATATCGACTTCGATCAGCGGAAGTTCGACGCCGCGATCGCCGCATACGAGCACTATCTCGCACAAAAGCCCGACGACCCCGACGTGCGCACCGACCTCGGCACGATGCTGCTCTCCAGCGGTGCGGCCGACCAGGCGATTCGCCAATACCAGCAGGTCCTCGAATCCCACCCGGAGTTTTTTGAGGCGGCCTTCAATCTCGGCGTCGCTTATGAGAACAGTAGTCCAGCCGACGCCCGCGCCGCTTTCGCCCGGGCTTTGAAAGTCGCACCCGACGACCGGGCGCGCAGCCGCGTCACTCAGGAGATGGCGGCGCTCAACGGCGGCAACGCCGCTGGTGCGGGCGCCACCGGCGGTACCGACATGGCCGGCGCCGACGCGGGTGGGACGGCGCCGCCCGGCGCGACAACCGCCGCCCCGACTGACTTTCGGGGTGCGATCGAACAGGCGATGCACGATTTGCCCGTCGCCGGTAACAAGGTACAAGCCGTGCAGTGGGATTCGGACAGCAAGGCTCGCGTACTGATGAATAATTTCCCGATGGACCAGATGCCACCGTTTGCCGCCGCGAAGTTTATCGGGGATCTCAAGGCGGGGATCGATCGGGCCAAGGACAGCTACAAAATCGTAACGCCGGTCCAGATCGATCTGTGCGACGCGGCCAGCGGACGCGTCATGGAGTCGGTCACCGAATAACTCAAGCGCCGGAGGAGTCGACGATGGACACTCAAGCGGAAATCGGGATGTTGCGTCAGGCCGTTGCGATCGCGGGCCTCAGTCCGGTCGAGATCACCCTGCCCCACGACCATCAGTTGATCGTCGGCAAACATCGGTTCCACTATCTCGACTGGGGTGGCAACGGCCATCCGATCCTCTTCCTGCACGGCGGGGGCTTGAATGCTCATACGTGGGACGTGCTCGCGCTGATGCTGCGAGATCGCTATCGCTGTATCGCCCTGGATCAGCGCGGACATGGCGACAGCGAATGGTCGCCGGTGGTTGACTATGGCGTGGGGAGCCAGAGTAGCGACGTCGCCGGCTTTATCGACGCGCTCGGACTTGCTCTCCCGGTCCTCGTGGGCCAGTCGATGGGCGGGCTCAATGCGCTCGCCTACGCGACCCGCCATCACACGCGGATGAAGGGGCTGGTGGTGGTCGATGTCGGACCGGAAATCAACGCCGTGGGCGCGCAGCGGATCCGTGATTTCGCGAGTACTCCGGAACTCGCTTCGCTCGACGCTTTCCTCGAACTCGCGGTCAAATTCAATCCGTTGCGCGATCCGGCGGTACTGCGGCGCAGCCTCTTCTACAATCTGCGCGAGACCCCGTCCGGCAAATGGAGTCTGAAGCACGACCAGCGCCGCTCGTCGGCGGAGGCCGCGGAAAGGGCCGCTGACCAGCGCACGCGGTTGGCCGCCGAAATTCCCGGGATCGGCTGTCCGGTCCTGATCGTACGCGGCGGCGTGAGCGACGTGCTGACCGACGAAGCCGCCGAGCGCTTTGCGCGTTCGTTGCCGCATGGCCGCTGGGTGCGCGTCGAGAAGGCGGGGCATAACGTGCAGGGCGACAATCCCGCCGGATTGCTCGACGCGATGCGCCCGTTCCTCAAGGAAATCGGCCTCTAACCGCAGCTTCATGGAACGCGCGCCGCAACCGGACCCGCATCAGGAATGGCGCCTTGGGGGCGAACCGGACCAGGCTCATCGGGCCGTGCCGGCCCGTCCCGCGCCGCCGTCCGACCCCGTTCGGGAACGGCTCGAACGCCCGCTCCAGGTCGTCACGGTCGAGCATCTCGCCTGGTTCGCGATCGCGCTATGGGCTTTGATCAGCCGGTTGGCCGGAGTCGGCGCCCGACCGTTGACGCCGGGCGAGGCACGCAACGCGCTCTTTGCCTACGACCTGGCGAACCGCACCAACGAGGCGTCCGCCGCCGGATTTCAGCCCTTATGGTCGGGATGGGTCCATCTGGCGAGCGCCGGAATATTCACCCTCATCGGTTCCGGCGACTTCGCCGCGCGCATCTTGTTTGCCGTAAGCGGCCTCCTGCTGATCGCGATGGCTTTCGAGCTGCGGCACTATGCTGGTCGCGCGGGCGCGATCGCGATCGGCGCAATACTCACACTGTCGCCGGCCGTCACCTGGTTCTCGCGTTCCGACACCACTGTGATTTGCGCGGCCGCGTTGGCGTTGGTGACGATCGCGCTCTTCATGGCGTTGAAGGCCAAACCGGAAGGCGGGCGCGCGGCGGCACTCGGAATCAGCGCCGGCGCGATGATTGGCGCGGATCCAACGGGAGTCGTCACGGCGCTGATTTTCATCGCCTCACTCGCCCTGTTGGGGTTGTTCGAATTACTCGCGACCCGCAACGCATTCCTGCGGGCGCGGGTCTGGCTCACGCGCTACAGCGGTCTGGCCGGGATCGTGATACTGACGGCGGCGGCAGTTGCTATCGCCTCACAACTCGTCCTTGGCTGGTCCGGCGCCGGTTTAGCCGAGGTAATCGGGTATCTCATTTCACCGCGCTGGGCGAATTGGCGAGCCGGAGTCCGTGCCGTCATCCTGCCGCTCGGCTTCTATGATTTTCAACTCGTGATCGCGGGCGTCGCGGGAATAATATTGGTCGCCGCCGCGCGCGTACGCACACGCTTCGCCTTCTTCGTTCTGCTGTGGACCCTGATGAGCTGCGCGTGCGGTCTATTGGCGACGCCCGGCGCACCCGATCGCATACTCCTGATAATCGTGCCCGCGGCGTTCCTGGGAGGCGTCGCGCTCGACTATCTCTATCGCAGCCGAGCGTGGACAGCGATTCGCTGGGTAATCGTAGTATTGGTGATATTTACGCTGCATGCCCAATCGTTCGTCAACTTCGACAACGATGCGCCGGATCCAACCGAAGCGCCGTGGGCGCGTCGCGCCAATCTGTTCTGGAGCGAAGGTGCGACCACGCGCCAGGCGGTCGAGCGGTGCGCCGCGCTAGTCAAAGATGTCTCCCCCGCGAACGCGACGGTTTTCAACGACGGCGACAACGACTGGCCGGCCGCCCTCCGCTGGTATCTGCGTAGTCTGCGCCCCGTAACCAGTCGAGATTCGGCGGCGATCGTGGTCGATACCAACGGCTTCAATTCCGACGACGACGCGGCGCGCGCCAGCCGCGTCGATTTTGAGGAAAGCTGGAAGCCCGATCCGGACGAGCTCACCGCGGATCGCGCGCTGCTCTACTTTTTCACTCAGCGTGCCTGGGGCGAACTCGTCGTGCGCAGCGCATTGATCGAGGCTGGGCCGCAGGCGGGGATTGCCGCACCAACCCTGATCCTGCCGCCGAATCGGCCCTGAGCGTCCGCCTCAGTTGGCTAGCGCCAGCAGGACCGCGGTTTCAACGATTTCGCCTGCCGCGCCAAGCAGGTCACCCGTCACGCCGCCGAGCCAGCGACGATATAAAACGCGCAGCAGGAGCGCGAGAGCAACCGCCAGCGCGGCCGCGCCCAACCCCGCCAGACTCCGCGTAAGGACGACGCCAACTAGCGCGACAATCGACGCGATCCACCAATTGCGCCGCTCGCCTTCCCGCAGGAGCGCGACGCCCGCGCCCTCCCGCCGCAAGTAGGTCATCCGATCAGCGACCATCACCATCGCCCAGCGCGCCAGTCCGGGCGCGAGATAGATAGCCCGATAGCGCCCCATATGAATCGCGCCAGCCAGCGCGGAGAGCTTGAGCGTGAGCACGAAGAAGAGCGCGATTGCGCCGAAGGTACCGATCCGGCTGTCGCGCAGAATCTCCAGTGCGCGCACCCGATCGCGGCCCGCGCCGAGCGCGTCGGCCGTGTCGGCCAGCCCGTCCAGATGCACGGCGCCGGTCACCACGGCCAGCGCGATCACGGTCACGGCCGCTCGAGCGGACGGCCCAAGTATCCCGCTGAGCAGATAGTCAGTGCACGCAAGCGTCGCGCCCAGCGCGAA
>Ga0074045_10002455_pt1 | contig 17162 bp, 15 predicted proteins | sample BogForMeECP23OM2_FD_94442 | JGI IMG/M metagenome (GOLD analysis project Ga0074045, IMG submission 94442) | Bog forest soil microbial communities from Calvert Island, British Columbia, Canada - Bog Forest MetaG ECP23OM2 | ecosystem: Environmental > Terrestrial > Soil > Wetlands ...
CATCTTCTGGATGTGATCATCGCCCACCGCCGCCGCCGCTCCCAGCGCGGATTGCACATCGCCCGGGTCCAATAGTCCGCGCTGTTGCGTGGAGTGCGCCCACACGCCCGCCAGGCAATCCGCTTGAAGCTCCATGCGCACGGAAAGCTGGTTACCGGCCTGGGGATTGCGTTGCTGTAACTGGCGAACCTGACTCTCGATGCCAGTCAGCTTTTGAACGTGATGCCCGATTTCGTGGGCCAGCACGTAGGCCTGCGCAAATTCACCGGGCGCGCCGAAGCGCTGCTTCAACTCATCGTAGAAACCCAGATCGATGTACACCTTTTCGTCACCCGGGCAATAAAACGGACCAGTGGCGGACTCGGCGCCTCCGCAAGCCGACTGCGTGTAGTCGCGGAATAAGACCAGCTTTGCGTGACGATACGGCGTACCGGCCTGTTGAGGTAGGATCTGGTCCCAGGTTTTCTGCGTGTCGTCCAGTACGAACGACACGAATTGCACCAGCGGCTTTTCCTGCTCGTCGCGCGCGGGATTTGGCTGTGAAGCCACCGACGATCCCGTCGACGGGCCGGCCCCTCCCCCAAGCAGCGCGAAAAAGTTCTGCTTAAAGATCAGGCTCAGAACAAACAGAATCAGCAGCCCTCCCAGTCCTATCCGCATCCCACCGCCGCCAAATCCTCCGCCAAACCCCCCGCCGCCTTGGTCGCGGCGATCCTCCACGTCTTGACTCGTGCCGCCGGGTGTCCACCGCATGGCTGGATCTCCTTGCTCGCAGATAAATTTTCCGATGGTTTTCGTCGGGCGGGTGAAGACTTCTAAATCCTACCACCCTTTCCTTCGCCGCAATGCAGAATTTGCCGCGCTGGTTGGCAAACGCTGCTCGGCGGAGGAGGGCTTCGCTAAATCGTTTTGCTCAAGCAGAAATGAACATCCGCTTACGACCAAGCCGATGAAGCGAGCGTGACCGTCCCAAGAGTTTTCTAATATTGTTTCCCTTGACACATTCCGATGTGGAGCCTTATACGAAAAGGAATGCCCGCCCTGAGCAGCCGCAGGATTGGTGTCCGTTCTGTCCCCTCTTTCGTTGGGCTATACGCAAATCACCATGGGAGAAACGAGCGATGATCGGAGAACGTTTGCGGACGCTGCGCAAGCAGAAGAATCTTTCGCAGGGGGACATCGAGGAGCGCACCGGATTGCAGCGGTGCTACGTGTCGCGAGTGGAAAACGGGCACACCATTCCCTCGCTGGAGACGCTGCAAAAAATGGCTCTGGCGCTGGAAGTCCCACTGTACAAGTTTTTTTACGAAGGCGAAGAACCGCCGCAAGCGCCGCCATTGCCCGTGGTGAAGAAAAAGCCAGCGGAGGAATGGGGTTTCTCAGGGAAGTGGGGACAGTTTGTGGGCCGCTTGCGTTCCTTGCTGGGCAAAATGCAAGAGAACGACCGGCAACTCCTGTTGCTGATGGCCTACAAAATGGCCCGCAAACGCTAGCCCGCTTGTCTTCACGCGGTCGCACTGATTGCGAGCGAATTAATGCAGTCTGCCAGTTTCGGCGTGGGCTTGTTTGAGGACCGGAATATCCGGGTCGGCATTTTTCCAAAGCTCGAAAAATTTCAGATAGGCCGCTCTGGCTTCAGCTGTAAAACCAGATTGCACTTCCGCGCGAGCCTCTCCAAGTTTTGCAACCGGACCCGACCAGCAGTTGCCGATGATGCCAGGGTTGTGTTCGATTTTCTGGAATTCCTCAAGCGCATGCGGACCTTGCTGCAGTCCCAGAAACGCCTCGCCTCGCAGGTACGCCGGAATGATGCAGGAATCGCTCAAGTTTCCCGTCAACTGGCCCTTTTCGTACGGCGTGACGGCTTCGAGAAGTTGCAACGCTTCCTCGTTTTTCTTTTGATAGATGGCGGTTTGCGCGCGAACCACCGGCAACCACGCTTTCTGAATTGCCATGTCCGAGACGTACAGGGCGCGAAGATCGTCGGTGATTTCCTGCGCTTTTCCCTCGTCCCCTGCTCGCGCGAGCACCAGCGCGGCCAAAGCGCGAACATCCTTGCTTGTGGGCGCGAGCTTCAGCGCTTCTTGTGCGTCTTTGCGTGCCTCTGCGGGATTGCCGAATACCGCCTCGCGCATTCCTGCTTCCACTTCCCAGGTTGCCGCTGATTCCGGCAGCTCTGCTTTCTGCGCGGCGGCTACCGCTCGCTGAGTGAATTCGCGGGCCTTCTGCAGTCGCCCGAAATATGCTTCCGTGTCCGACTGCGCCGCGAGCAAGGTATCTTCACCGTTGGCTTTTCCCGCAGCCCAGGTGACCTGCTGCTGCATCAGCGTGTCGTCGCGTTTCAAGAATGCCAGCGAATACATGTTGGCGTGCAACGCGGGATCATCGAGGTTCCGCCTGAATCCCTCCCGTAGCACTTTCTCTGCCTCGTCGAGACGCGCTAGCGCCAGCAACGCTGTGGAGTAGTTTTCATACCATGCCGAAGAGTCTGGATCGATCTTCAGCGCTGCCTGAGAATATTTCGCGGCTTGTTCGTAGTCTCCCACCACAAAATATTCGCTCGACAGATTCCCCAGCGCTACATCATCGTGCGGATAAGCGCGGATATATTCCTTGTAACCTTCGATGGCTTTCTCGACGTCACCCTGCGCCAGATCGTAGTAAAGCGTGGTGATGTTCAAGCGCTCGCGCAGAGTTTGCCGGTCGCCGGCCTCATAGGCCTGGCGGATTTCTTCGCTGGCCTGCGCCATCTGGTTCAGATTGTAGTAACTGACGGCTAGCCCGGAGCGAGCCAGAGCGAACCGTGAATCCAGGTCGATGGCCTGTTTGTAGTAGGGAACTGCCTCCAGATCGCCCTGGTCGCGGATGGCCCGGCGTGCATCTTCGTAGGCCTGCAGCGCCGCGGGGATCGGCGTGGTGGCGCGCTCCAATGGACAATCCAGTTTCTCGACAGATTCCTTGTTTTCCCCAAGATCCTCGCGCAGTTTTTCCGCAGCCACTCCCAGGTGGTGAATCAGCAGGTCCTTTCGCGGAGCGGAAACGTCCTCGCGAGCTATTCGCGCATTGTCGCCGCAATGGTATACTGCGAGCTCGACGGAGTAGGTTTCGCCGCTTCGTCTGATCTTTCCGGTGAGATAAGCCCGCGCGCCCAGGGGATCGCAAAGCGCAGCAGCCAACGCCGCGTCCAGTCTCTGTCCCGCTGGCTTGCCCATCTTTCTCAGCAGCGTCCTTGTTTTTTCTTCCGAAAGCAGATTCAGCAACGGCGATTGGGCCAGAGAAACGCGCAGAGCTTCACGAATGGATCCGTCGAAATCCTTCTCCCCGCTTTCATTCGCGAGATCGCCTACCAGTAGATAATCTTCAGCGGTAAGTGCCGCGGGCCGGTGCCACCACCAGTAACCCGCGCACAGGGCTGCAAGGGCGACCGACGCAGCGGCGATTAGGAGTCTTGTTTTCATCGGAAAGGTCGAATGCTCAGGCCCAATCTACGATGCTTGCTGCCTCTACCCATAAGCTTTCATACGCTTTGTGCTCAACGTTGAACTTGCCGCTTCGCAAATGTTGCACCCTCGGTATCTACCCACATTCCCTTATGCGGAACTGCCTGAATTGAGGTTAAAATAAAATCGAATGACGCTTGATACCGAGCGCCGCAAGGAAAGCCGGAAGCGCCCTCCCAGCCTGGTTTATGTGGAGCTGGCCTCCGCCAACGGCGGCATGATGCGCGACATCTGCGAAGAAGGCTTCGCGATGCGCGTCATGATGCCCCTGCGCATTGGTGACTCTACGCCCTTCGCGTTTTCTCTCGACGAATCCACACGATTTGAAGGCTCCTGCCAGGTGCTGTGGGTCGAGGAAGAAGGGCATGTTGCCGGCCTGAAATTCACGCACGTCTCGCCGCAACTTCTGGAGCAAGTGCGCGTGTGGCTCGCCGAAGAAGAATCGGAAACAGAGCCGCCGGTTGCGCCTGCCCGGGAAGTGAACACATTGGAAGAACTGCGCGCCGAACTCCGCGCAGTGAAGCCGCGCGTGGAAATTCCAGCTGCGAAGGCTCCCGCGGTTGAGAAGGCGCCCAGGGAAATCCCCCGAGTCGAGGTTGCGCGAGTTGAAAAGCCACGAGTCGAGCCTCGGCGACCTGAAACTCCGCAACTAGTTCCTCCACAAGTTGAAACGCAGCGAGCTGAACCCCTACGAGCTGAAATCAGGCGAATGGAGATTCCCCGTGTCGACGAGCCAACTCCCAAGCTGCGCGCAGAAGAAGAGGAAATAAAAGAACTACCACCATTAGAGGAGATGATCGCTCCGCCGGCGTCTCGAAGACACGAACAAATCACATCGCGGTTCCCGGAAGAAGAGGAGTACGAGCATGTGCAGCCGGAACCTCCGACCTTTGCCGAGCGTTTTTCTTGTCAGTTTGAGGAATCGATACAGGAGCCTCCTGCCTTCCAGCCATTGCCGGAATTGCGCGAGCCAGAACTTCTTGAGACGAGTGCACCGAGGTTGGATTCCACCATCGTGTCGCTGGCCACTCGCATCTTGATTTTCCTCGCGCTTGTTGCGGCAGCTGTGGTTTTCCATCGAGACTTGGGTAACGGGCTGATCTGGTTGGGCGCCAGACTGTCAGGCGCGGGCGCGCAAACCGCTTCGGTCCCGGAGGGTCCGACAAATCCCGCACCGGTGCCGCAGACGACACCGTCATCTGCGCAGCCTCCAGTATCGCCGCCTGCGGACACAACTCAGAATTCGTCGCGGAGCACGGAGCTGAAAGAAACAAGTCCGGCTCCATCCTCTACGGAAACAAGAAAGCCGGCCAACCCGCCTGCTGCTGCGACAGCGAATACTGCAAATTCCGCCGCGAAACCGAAGAACGAGAGCACAACTCCGTCGGGTCCCGCGACGAATAAGCAATCGGCGCAGAAACCTCCCAGCGAGTCAGAGACGGAAGCCGGAGAGCAAGAGTACTCGCAGGCTCAGGAGATGCTAAAGAGTGGCGATCGTGAAGGCGGATTTCAGGAAGCGGTGCGGCTCTTGTGGATAGCCGTGGAAAAAGGAAATTCCAAGGCGGAGGTTTTGCTGGCGGAGTTGTACCTGCGCGGGGAAGGCGTCACCAGAAACTGCGATCAGACGAGAATTCTGTTGACTGCTGCAGCGCGCAAGGGAAACGCGGAAGCCCAGAGACGGCTGCAGACGTTTCTACGTCGGGGTTGCGAGTAAAGAAGCCGGCGACTTGCGAGTCGTTGCCGGTGGAAAGTGGGCCAGCGGTGAGTAGGATCGGAGGGTATGCAACGTGTTCTGTACGAAGTGTGGTTCCGCGCTGACAGCGGATTCGGCTTTTTGTCCAACGTGCGGCACGGCTCTCATGCGCCCGGCGCTGGCAACCCCAACTCCAGGCGCCATAGCGGTTAGCGTGCCGGTGCCGGCTAACGTGGGAGTGGCGGGATTTAGCGCCGCCAGCGGTAGCGTGATTTACGCAGGTTTCTGGCTGCGGTTTGTCGCCTACCTGATTGACAACCTGCTTATGGGTGTCGGCCTGGGTTTGATCTTTATTCCTCTGGCGATCGCCACAGGAGCCATCGCGAGTTTCGAGGCCATGGCGACGAGTCACGGAGGAGAGCCCAATCCGGGCGCGGTCATGGGAATCGTTTCCTTGATCCTGACGTTCGCGGCTGTCTCTCTGCTTCTCTCCTGGCTGTATCACGCGTACTTCGAGAGCTGCGATTGGCAAGCGACGCCCGGGAAGCGGGTGTTGAGTATTTATGTCACGGACGTGAACGGGCAGCGGATTTCGTTCCTGCACGCTACTGGGCGCTTCTTTGCGAAAATCGTAAGCGGGCTGATACCGCTCGGAATCGGTTACATCATGGCCGGGTTCACACAGCGGAAGCAGGCGCTGCACGACATGATCGCCAGCACGCTGGTAGTGCGGCGCTAGCACGACTCAGTTTTTGGAAATCACTTTGTCTTTTTTCAGCTGTTTGTACAGCGACTGGGCATAACCCTTGCCCATTTTCTCGAAGCTTTTTTCCAGCATGGTGTCGCTCTCGCCGCTCCAGATGAGTTTTTCATTTTTGACATTGTAGATGTTGCATTCGGCGCGGATGACGGTATTTTGCTTGATGTACGACGTGGTGTAGACATCCCTGTACGCCAGATTCCAGTAGGGCCAGAAATTGTAATAGCCCGGCGGAGGCACGTAGAACCCGCCGGTTACGACTTCCTCGGATTCCTGGCGAACTTCTTTGGGACGGACGACGAGCACGGCGTCTAAGGTGCTCTCCCGGATGCGCTGACGAAGTTCGCCTTCCATGAGTTCATTTCTTGGCGGAAAAACCAGGTGGCTCTTAATTCCCGTCACGCCGGATTTTGCCAACAATTCTTCCATGCGATCTTCAAATTCCTGGCGCACCAGATAATTGTCGGTGAGGCCGACGATGAGGATTTTCTTGATCGTGGGCATGGGGATACCGGTGAGAACCCAGCGAAAAACGATGCGCGTGCTGGCACAAAGGGGAAGCGCTGCAAGGATGAGGATCGCGGCAAGCGCGATTAATCGAGAACGACTTTTCATTCCGTGGGCTCCGATGGACATGCGCAGCGATGGTAACAGCTAGTTGTAATGTAAGTTTGCCATTATAAGTTCTAAGCAAGGCAACAGGCGGCGTCGAGAGGAATGTCGGCGCGCCGAAAGACCCACCCTTGCATAAGGCAAAAGCGCAAGGATGGGGCACCACAAGGTCTCCCGAAATGGAACTACTAAGAGAAATCCAATTCTTTTTGCACTTGGTTTGTGTTGGTGACTGCGGGTTCGGTGCGGAATTGCGCTGCTAGGCTGCGGCTTCTGGGGATTTACTTATCCTTCGGCTAGGAGCGACAACGAACAGCATCGGAGCGCCGGGGCAGGGTCTGGGGGCGGACGGAATTCCCGGCTTTGTGGTGGGCTTTGATACGTATCACAACGCAGGCGAGCCGCCGGTGCCGTACCTGGGAGTAGGGCGAGGGGAAAGCGCGCTGTGGGAAAACCCGTGGTTGAACGTAAACACCAACATCGGAGTGCTGGCGAGTTTGGGAACAAGCGTGTCAAACAACTATGTTGTGTCCATCGTCAAAGGACAAATGACGGTGACGATGGACGGCGCGCAAGTTTTTTCCGGCAATGTCACGGTGCCAGCGGTGGCGTATTTGTACGTGACCGCATCGACCGGGGGGTGCTGGGAGCAAACCGTGATCAGCAATTTGGCAGCGATTGTTTCGGCGCCGTCGAATTGATGCGGGCGCGTGAGGAGAGTTGAGAATGAGATCGATAGCACTAGCGAGCATCTTGTTCCTGGGAGTGGCGACGGCAGCGAACGCACAAACCGCGGCCAGCGGAGATGTGGCGTTGACCTATCACTGGGTGCGCACGAACACGACGCCCGGAGAGTGCGGATGTTTTGGGCTGAATGGCGGCGGGGTTTCCGGTTCATGGGAGATGCAGCGGCGATTCGCCGGTGTCGTGGGGTTCAGCTCGGAACACGCCGGCAATGTGCTGGGGACGGGAATGTCGTTGACACTGACTTCCTATATGGCGGGAGCGCGGTACCGCTTGCCAAAACTGTGGTCGCACAAAGCACATGGTCTCGAGCCCTTTGCGCAGGTGTTGCTGGGAGCAACGCACTCTGGCGGTAGCGTGGCAGGGAGTGCTGATGGGCAGTACGCGTTCGCCACGCGAATGGGCGGAGGCGTGGATGTGCCGGTGAGCGCGCACATCGCGATTCGCATCGTGCAGGTGGACTACAACTTGACGCTGGGCAAGAACTTTTCGAACGATCGGCAGAATAACTTGTTGGTTGGCGGCGGAATTGTTTGTTGATGGTCGCGGGAAAAATAATCGGCATTTGCAATTCAAAGCAAACCGCCAGGCGGTGCGAAGAGCGCTTGGCGGTTTGTGGCAGTCGGAAAATCACGACGCCTCAGGGGCTGAAGCCCCAATATAGCCAAGCATTAATGTCGGAGTTAAAGCTCCGACCCCCCTCAAGAGCGGCGTTTTTCTGGGAACTGTAAAGCCGCGCCCTCCTAGAATCAATTTAAGAGATACAGCTTCTAGTACTTCGGGGTGACGCCTAAATTGTAAAAGAGGAAGGAGTACACGTCGGCAGTAAGTTCGATGGCTTTGGTGGTGCTGCTGGCGCCATGACCGGATTTGGTGTCGATGCGAATGAGGACGGGATTATCGTGACTGGCGAGCGCTTGCAGCGTGGCGGCGTATTTGAAGGAGTGTGCGGGAACGACGCGATCGTCGTGGTCGGCGGTAGTGATGAGTGTGGCGGGATATTTCGCGCCGCCGCGAATGTTGTGGATGGGTGAGTAGGCGTAGAGGGCCTTGAATTCATCGGGATTATCGCTGGAGCCGTAATCGGCGATCCAGTTCCAGCCAATGGTGAATTTCTGGAAGCGCAGCATGTCCATGACGCCGACTTGGGGAACCGCGACGCGGAAAAGTTCAGGGCGCTGGTTCATGACCGCGCCGACGAGGAGGCCGCCGTTGGAGCCGCCGTTGATGGCGAGATGCTCGGAAGAAGTGTACTTGTTGGCGACGAGCCATTCGGCAGCGGCGACGAAGTCGTCAAAGACATTCTGCTTGTGCAATTTGATGCCTGCTTCGTGCCACTTTTCGCCATACTCGCCGCCACCGCGAATGTTTGCAGAAGCGAATACGAAGCCTTGCTCGAGAAGCGCCAAGACGAGCGGGCGATAAACGGGAGAGGTAGTGATGTTGAAGCCGCCATAGCCGTAGAGAAGCGTGGGATTCTGGCCGTTGAGCTGCAGACCTTTCTTGTAGGAAAGAAACATGGGGACGCGCGTGCCATCTGTGCTTTGATAGAAGACTGGCTTGGTTTCGTAGTTATCGGGATTGAAGCCGGGAATCTGCGGCGCGCGATAAACCTTGGCGGCGTTCGCGGCGATGTCGTAGCGGAAGATGGTGGGCGGGTAGTTGGGTGAAGTAAAGGAATAAAAGACAAAAGCGTCCTTAGAATTGCCCTGGAAATCAGAGGTTGTTCCGGCGCCGGGGAGATGAATAACGTTTTCCTGCTTACCATCGAGGTTCAAAACGTGGGCCTGGCTGGCGACATCTTTCAGGTAAGTGACAAAAATCTTGCCGCCCGCCACTCTGGCCTGCTCCAGGACTTCGGACTTTTCCGGGACGACTTCGGTCCATGTGGCTCCGGCAGGATCAAATAGCAGCAGATGGTTGTTGGGAGCCTGGTGATCGGTCTGAATCAGGAGCTTGCCACCGATATTCTCCACGACACCGTAAGAATCATCGGTGATTTCGGACACGATGGGGCTGAAAGTTTTCTCGGATTTGGAGAGGTCGCGATAATAGATGGCGTTGCCGCGCTTACCCTTTCCGCGGTCGGAGACGCTGAGGATCGCGAATCGCTCGTCTTCTGTGGTGCCCACGAAATGGAAGCGCTCGGGATTGGCCTTGTCGTCGTAGACGAGCTCGTCCTCGGCTTGCGAAGTACCGACGCGATGGAAATAGACAGTGTGAAAAATGTTTTTGGAAGAGAGTTCGTGGCCCGAATCGGGCGCAGGATAGCGGCTATAGAAGAAACCAGTGCCGGACCAGCCGACGTTGGAGGCTTTGACCCACTTCAGAGTGTCGGGAAGAACTTTGCGGGAGGCGATTTCCATGACGTGGATTTCCTGCCAATCGGAGCCTCCGGTGGAAATCCCGTAGGCGATGTAACGGCCGTCCTTGGAAATGTCGAAAATGCCTAGGCGCGAGGTGCCGTCTTCGGAAAACTTGTTGGGATCGAGAAGCATTTCGGAGGCGGCGTCGAGGCCATTCTGAATGTAGAGGACGTTCTGATTTTGCAGGCCGTCGTTTTTGAAAAAGAAGTACGCTTCGCCACGGCGGAAGGGCGAAGTATATTTGGCATAGTTGAAAAGCTCTTCGAGGCGATGTTTGACCTGGGCGCGGTAGGGAATCTTGCTGAGATAGGCAAACGTGACTTCATTCTCGGCTTTGACCCACGCGAGTGTCTCCGGGGAATTGTCATCCTCGAGCCAGCGATAAGGATCGGCGACCTTGGTGCCGTGATAGTCGTCCACCTGATCGGATTTGCGCGTGACCGGATAGTTGAGGGATTGCCCGGCGGCAGGGATTGCGGAGACGCTGATGTTCGCCGAGAGGATCAAGAGCGTGAAAATGCGGGAGCGGGATGATTGCACGGAAACCTCACTTTGCGGATTGCCCCTGTATTCGTAGTTTCCCCATGTTCTTGGAATCCATTTGAGCGATATTGATGGTAGGCGGGGACGCGAAGTGAGTCAATGAGGCAGCAGATCAAATCGGGCAACGGGTTGACGATCGATTGGGCTGGCCATACCATGGGGCTCTTATGAAACGAAGAGAGTTTGTAACCGGTGGCGCTACGGCGCTGTTGCTGAGCGGGATTCGCATGAGGGCGGCGGAGTCGAGCCAGTTCAAGCTGGGCGTGATTACCGACGAAGTGACGCAGGATTTTGAAAAGGCGCTGGTGTGGGCGAAGTATTATGGGTTGGGATGGGTGGAACTGCGATTTCTGTGGAACAAATATGTGACGGATCTGAAGCCAGACGAGGTGAAGCGTGCGCAAGAACTGCTGGCCAAACACGGGATGCGCGTGTCGGTGGTGGACTCGCCGTACCTGAAAACCTTGTTGCCGGGCACAACGTCGAAATTCAACGAAGGGAAAAAGGACCCGCTGCAGAGCGACTTCGACCGCCAAGGCGAGATTTTGGAGAAGTCCATTGCTCGCGCGACCGATTTTGGAACGGACAAGGTGCGGATTTTTGCGTTTCTGCGCGTCGACGATCCCAAGACGGTTTTCGATCGCGTGGCGCAGGAGTTGAGCAAGGCGGCGGCAATTGCCCAGCGTGAGGAAATTCGCCTGGTGCTAGAGAATGAGTTTTCGTGCAACGTGGCGACGGGCGTGGAGGGAGCCGCGATGCTGAAGGCGGTGAATGCACCCTCGCTGGGATTGAACTGGGATCCGGGGAATGCCTATGCGGCCGGGGAACTAAAGCCTTACCCGGACGGATACGACTCGCTGGATAAAAAGCGCATGTGGCACATGCACCTGAAAGATGCAGCACCGAACCCCAAGGGCGGCGAGGCGGTGTGGATGCCGATCGGCAAGGGGAAGATTGAGTATGTGGAGCAATTTCGCGCGCTGCTGAAGAATGACTACGACGGGACGATGTCGCTGGAGACGCACTACCTGAATGCGGCGAAGGATAAAGAGGCGTCGAGCCGCGAGTCGATGGATGGACTGCTGAAGGTGATTGGCGAGGCGTGAGTACTGCGGAAAATAGAAAAAGAAAAGCGAAAAGAAGTGATTCGCGGAGCAACATCACGGTCGGCGTGAACGCGCAAAATACCGGAGGGTGCGAATGAAGCTTAGTAGAAAAGAATTTCTTGCTGCTGGCGCGGCCGGCTTGACGCTGGCAATGAGGCGGTTGGCGCGGGCGGCGGAGCAGCGATTGCCACTGGCATTTTCCACGCTGGGCTGCCCGATGTGGGATTGGCAGAAAATTCTGTCTTTTGCTGAGGCGAACGGATTCGCGGCAGTTGAGATACGCGGTTTGATGGGCAGCATGGATACTCCTTCGCGGCCGGAATTCGCGCCCGACCGGATCGCGCAGACGAAGAAGGACATCGCGGCGCACGGTTTGAAGATTGCCTGCGTGAGCAGTTCATCGGCGATGCACGAGAAGGATCCCGCCAAGCGCGCGCTATCGCTTGCCGACGCGAAGCGGTTCATCGACATGGCCTCGGGGCTCGGTGCGCCATACGTGCGCGTGTTTGGGAACAACATTGATGGGCCAAGAGACGAGATCATCGCACAGGTCGCGGCGGGAATGCATGAACTTGCCGAATACTCCGAGCCGCGAGGCGTAACGGTGATCATCGAGTCACACGGCGACTTCACCGATTCGCCGACGTTGAAACAGGTGCTGACGCTGGCGAATTCGCCGTATGCCGCGCTGCTTTGGGATGCGCATCACACTTATGCGTCGTCCCACGAAGAGCCGGAATTGACGGTGAAAGAATTGGGCCAGTGGATCCGGCACACGCATTTGAAGGATTCGGTGCCAGACGGCAAGGATCGCAAGTATGTGCTGACGGGAAAGGGCGACGTGCCGGTGAAACGCCAAGTGGATGCGCTGCGCGGCATCGATTACAAAGGCTACTACTGCTTCGAATGGGAAAAGGTATGGCACCCGGACCTGCTCGACCCGCAGGTGGCGTTTCCGGACTACGTGCGGGTGGTGAGCGCATACTTGCAGGAGCCGCTAAAGAGGGCGGCGTCGTAGAGCTGGGTTGGGAAAGCGTCAATCAATCACTCAAATAAAATCTTCGCCATCATGCCTTTGTCTTCGTGATTGAGAAGATGGCAGTGGAAGACGGACATTCCCTTGATCACGGGGTCCGTGAAATCCATGATGACGTCGACGGAGCCACCATAGCCAACATTTACGGTATCGAGCCACACCGGGTCGGCAATGGGTTGGTCGTTTTCGGCGTAGGCCAGGAAATGGACCTGGTGGATGTGCATGGGGTGCAGTTCACCGGAGGCGTTCACAATTTTCCAGTGCTGGAACGACCCAACCTTTGCGCGAACCATTGGGGCGGCGTCAGGAGTGAATTTTTCTCCGTTGATGTAGAAGCCGTTTTTGTCTTCGGTGAAGGTCACGGTGAATCGTGGAGGCGCTTTTTCTTCCGCGGCAAGATCCAACTCTCTGACGTCAGGTTGCAATGAACTTCTCAAGAGTTTCGGCGTTGTGTCTACCGCGGAGTGTGCAGCGATGTCGGCGAGGATCATGGAAGGATTCGGATCACCATCTGGGCCGGTGTCGACGCAGCGAGAAATCAAATGCTGAGGTGCGGTAGCGGTTGGGCCGGTGACAATCGCTTCGAGCCTGCCAGCAGGCGGCAACAAGACATGGTCAGCTATCCGCGTTGAATGATGCGGGTCGTGCTGGGCGATCGGCATGCCATCCATGGCCACGATTTCAAACGGCTGACCTTCCAGTTGCAGATCCACGTAGCGATCGGCCGAAGCATTCACCACTCGCCAGAACTGGCGCTCGCCCGGAGCAATTTCGATTTGCGGCCGCACCGAACCGTTCACCGTGAATATCTCTTCCGGGGCTTTCGGCTCACTCGCGCAAGAATAGGAGCTGAACGCGACCCGCTGCTGCAGATCCGCCGACGCAGGGTCTTTGCTGATCGTACGGCCGCGGACAATCAGGATGCGTTCCGGCAAACCGATTAGGGATGGGTAGTAGGAGTCGATTCCTTCAATGACGAGGGCGCCGGACATGCCATCGAGCACCTGGCGATGGCTCTCTCCATGAGGATGCGTGTGATACCAATACAATCCCGGTGGATGATCTTTGGGAATTTGCACGGTGTAGTGCAGTGACTGGCCGGGCGTGGCCATCATGCTTAAGGCGTCGTCCTGCGGTGCGTCGGGGGAAACCGTCAGGCCGTGAAAGTGCAAGTTCGTCATGTCCATGCACGGAGTGATGGCGCAGCTCTCTTCAGGATGGGTGGGGAGCTCGTTGACGTAGGCAATTTTCAGTTGGTCGCCAGGCGCCAATCGCAGCGTGGGAGCGTTTGGCTGGCCTTTGAAGTAAAAGGAGTCTTTTCCATCGCTACGGGTAGCGGCGTGCAGGGTTAGAGAAAGTGTGTGGTTCTTCGCGCGCAGTTCCAGCGGATTCAAGCGCAGGCCGGAGGGCTTCGCTGTGAGGGCCACCAAGGAGAAAAACGCCGACGCCGCAATCAGCACGGCGGCAATGGCGTTTCGTGACGGAAATGGAGTGCGTGACATAGGCATTCCAATAGCTCTTGCTCAATTTGTCGAACCCGCGTCCAGCTGGTTTTTCGTCACTACTTAGATTGTCGAAGGGCACCGGTGGTTGCGAAAATTTGAAGGCCTTCCAGGGGAGTTGAGGGCCAAACGCTGATGCAAGCCGCGTGAAAGCTGCAGGGAAGTTAACAGACTTGCGAGAACGGTGAACGCTGACAATCCGTCGGTGGATTCGAAACCGAATGGCTCGGTGCTTATCGAATGATTTGGACGGCAAGCTGCTGCATTTTCCGACCGTGACAAGGGCATGCCTCCGAAGTAAGCATTGAGGGGCTGAAGCCCGGTTCAGTGTACGGCATTTATGTCAGGGCTCCAGCCCTGATCCCCTATTCTGCGCGGAGCGTTTCTACGGGATCGAGGGACGCGGCATGGCGGGCGGGGATGTAGCTGGCGAGCAGCGCGGAGACAGCGAGCACGGCGGCGACAGCGGCGAGCGTTGGCACGTCCCACGAGCGCACGCTAAACAGCAGGCTGCGCATCAGAGTGGCAGCCGCGATCGAGCACACTAGACTAGCCCGGCGGCGAGGCCAATCGCGATCAGACGCGCGGCTTCTTTCAAGATGAGCTGATAGACGGACCGGCTCTGCGCGCCGAGTGCCATGCGAATGCCGATTTCACGGGTTCGTTGACTGACGGAATAGGCGACTACGCCGTAGAGTCCGACAACCCCGAGCAGCAATGCCAGGAAAGCAAAGCCTCCGACGAGCCAAGCGGAGGAGCGATGCAGATAGGCGGATTGCGAATCGTTAATCACCTCCATCATGGTTGCGCCCTCCGCGGCGACAATGTCTGGATCGATCTGATGAATCGCGGCGCGCATGACCGGAAGCAGCGACTGCTCCGCCTGGGACGTTCGGACGACGACATTAAAATAATTGCCGGGGCTTTGCTCGAAGGGAATGTAGACGGTCGCACGGTTCACGGTATCCAACTGGCCTTCCTTGATGTCTTCCACAATGCCATCAATCTCCATGGGATCAGGGGCAACCGAAACGTGAGAGATTTGCCGGCCGATAGGATCTTCTCCGGGGAAGTATTCTTTGGCGAAGGCCTGGTTGATGATGACGACGTGCGGCTTCGACGCGTCCTCTCCTTCGACGAAGTAGCGTCCGCGCAACAGTTTGGCGCCCAGCGTAGTGAAATACTCGGGGTTCACGTCGCATTCAGGGGCATCGTTGTGTTCACCGTGCCAGGGCCGTCCCAGAATGCGCAGCCAGGTCGTGTCGCCCCAATGAGTCACGGGAATATCGGTGGTGATGCCGACGGATTTGACGCCCGGAAGAGCTGCGATCTGGCTGAGGACGCGGCGTTCCAGTGCAATTGCTTGCGGATCTTTTCCGTAATTGGACATTGGAGCGGCGATCCACAAGGTGGCCAAATGATCCGGGCGCAAACCAAGGTCCACATGGAGCAGGAGATAAAGGCTCTTGCCGACAAATTGGCGCGTGAGTCTAACACGCGAAGCACCTAAAGCGGTGCGGACGGCCACTTCGCGCTTACGACTCTCTGAACGCACCAGCAAAAGGCTGGCGACGTTGACGCTGGCGATCAGCAACAGGAGTCCAGCTCCGCACAAAAGCACAAAGAGGATGGGACGAATGTCGCCGACGATGGATTCCGTCAGAGTGATCACGGCTGCGCTCTGGCCGCTGTTGTCTCCGGGATACAGTTTTTCCAACTGAGCGGCTATGGAGGTCAAATTGGCCAACGCCGTTGAGAGGGAGACGCCATCCTTGAGGCGAGCGACTCCGTATAGGCTGTGGCAGCTTCGCCTGAGATCACATTCGCTGGAGGCATGAATTGTGGACCAGAATTCCGCAGGCTCGGCGGGGGCAAAATGAAAATCCTGCGGCAAAACGCCGATGATGACGTTGGCATCACCATTGAGGACCACGGTCTGCCCCAGTACATCTTCCTTTCCACCATAGCGCTGCTGCCAGGTGGCGTAGCTCAGCAGTGCGGTTCGCGGTGCGGAAAGCAAATCTTCGCCTGGAGCGAAATCCGCGCCCGAGGACCGGCGTAACCCCCAGAGTGCGGAAGAAGCCATCACTGACGCGAGCACCGCGAGCCGGCTGTGCTCCTGACGGCGTGGTCAGAATGAACCCCGTACGATGGAAAATATCGAGCGAACTAAAGACGGTATTCTGTTTTTTCCAATCGAGGTAATCGGGATAGGAAAGATTGCTGTGGGGAAACCCAGAGGTTTTTTCAAAGACGGCCACAAGGCCGGCGGGATCGCGGTAGGGCAGCGGCTTCAGGAGGGCGGCGTCCACAAAAGCGAAGATGGCAACGCTGGCGCACATGCCGAGAGCCAGCATGAGCGTGGCGGTGGCGGTGAATCCCGGATTTTTGCGCAAGTTCCGGATTGCAAAGCGGAAATCCTGCAGCACGCTTTCAAAGCGGAAGCCGACCATGTCGTGACTTTGCTCCCTTAAGCGCATGGCGCTGCCAAATTGCTTTCTTGCGGCATGTTGTGCGGCTTGCGCTGGCAGTCCTTCGGCTCGCAGCTGTTTTTCCGCGTGCTCGCGGTGGAAAGCCATTTCCTCTTCCAGTTCGCTATTGAATTTTTCGCGGCGCACGAAAATCCAGAGCTTTCGGGAGAAGCGAACCAGCGAATCCATGACAGCCTCCTATGCGTCCTGCAGCACACGGCCAATGGCCGCGATCATTTGTTCAAATTGCGAGAGTTCCACGCCGAGTTGCTTGCGGCCGGTTGGCGTCAAGGTGTAGTAGCGAGCGCGGCGGTTGGTTTCCGTCTTCTTCCATTCGGCCTTGACCCAGCCCTGGAGCAGCAAGCGCTGCAAGGCGGGGTAGAGCGAACCTTCCTCGACGGTCAGGAAATCTTGAGAGGATTGTTTGATGGAGAGGGCGATGCCGTAGCCGTGCTGAGGAGCGCGGGTAAGCGTCTTGAGGATGAGCAAGTCGAGGGTGCCGGGGAGCAGATCGGGTTTTTTGGCCATAGTGTGCTGCAGAAGCACACGGATAGGGAGTTCATCATGAACTAATCAACCGTGTGAATAAGCTGCGCGATAGATGAGGGAAGGCCCCTCGGGATCGGCTTTCAGGAGCAGATCTCAAGCCACTCCAAGCTGCTGCGGTAAAGAGCCGTGGTGGTGAGCGTCTGGAGCAAAAGCGCGGGAAAACCTGTGCAGGTAAGCATCCGAGAGACGAACGAAAGTGAACCCTTTGATGACGCGTCGTTAAAAACTCAAGAGTCGTCGAAACCAGGAGCGTATGGTTCACCTGGGACAAGTCCGTTGG
>Ga0074045_10002457_pt1 | contig 17151 bp, 18 predicted proteins | sample BogForMeECP23OM2_FD_94442 | JGI IMG/M metagenome (GOLD analysis project Ga0074045, IMG submission 94442) | Bog forest soil microbial communities from Calvert Island, British Columbia, Canada - Bog Forest MetaG ECP23OM2 | ecosystem: Environmental > Terrestrial > Soil > Wetlands ...
GACTATAACCAAGCAGGTTTTCGTATCCTGGGCAAGCTCAAACTACACGGACAATCTACATGCCAGAGCAGGTATAATGTGCTCCCAATGCCACGGCAAAGACATTGCCAAGGCCGACGACACCGTTGAAAACAGCCGTTGCCTCACTTGTCATGGCCCGATGGACACATTGATCTTGAAGTCGGATGCAAATGAATTTAATGACCGCAACCCCCATAAGTCTCATCTGGGTACTGTTGCTTGCACACTCTGCCATCATGCCCATGGGAAGTCCAAAGTCTACTGCCTTAGTTGCCACAGAAGCTTCAAGATGAAGATCCAGGGCACAACGAAATAAATAAGTTTTTCCTTTACGGCTGAGGACTTGTTCGAAAATGAGCTTAATCAGGCATTGCTCCGGACTTTGAGGAGAATTGGAAACTCAATCGAATTCGGGGAAAAATCTCGGTGGACAAGATGCAAAAATTGATTTTAACCATCGCCACGTGCTCCTTTATGCACATGTGGTCAATTGCATGGCTGCGAAATCCGGTCAAAACATGCAGTGGCGACCATGAAGCATATTCTTAACCGGTTTTCTGCTTGAGCATTTTTTCTTCGTACATCAATTTTTCGGCCTGCGTCAGTAGGTCATCAATAGATTGCGGATCGTTCGGATCGTAACAGGACATGCCCGCACTGATAGACAATTTATAGGCACGGCCACTTATGTTATTATGCGCCATAACACGCTCTTTAAAACGGGCGGCAACTATTTCAGCATCTTCCCGTTTATCGGCTATGGGAATGACGACGAACTCATCACCGCCAATGCGGGCAACAATGTCTGTTTCGCGAAAGGTTGCTTTAATGATATTGGCCGTGTCTATTATTGCCTGATCGCCTTCGTGGTGGCCGAGTACATCGTTAATTTCCTTTAATCCGTCCATGTCGGCATAGAGCAGGAAAACGGACCTCTTGTAACGCCTGGCCAACTTCAGCAGCGATTCGACCATCGTAAAGAAACCACGCCTGTTGTAAAGGCCGGTAAGGTCATCGGTCAGGGTGAGATTGCGAAGTTTCTCCTCCATACTCTTGAGATCGTTCACGTCCTTTGAAACGACGGTTACGGCTACTGTCCGCGCGTCAGCATTTTTCACCGGGCTGAATGTACGCAGAAAATATCTTTTGTCCCTACGGCTAAAATATTCATTCCGGACCGTATTGCTCGTTTTAATAACCCTGTTTACGCTTTCGACAAAGTCGTTTGTTTCTTCAGGAGAATGAAAATCTATATAGGAGCGACCGATATAGTCCTTCTCCGTCAAACCCAATCGCTCCAGATGTTTTCTGTTCATGAACAAATACTTGTATTCAGCATCCACCATGTATATAGAATCCTCTACGGACTCCATCAATGAACGAAGCCTTTCACCGCTCTCATGGAGTGCCTTTTCAGCCGCGATTCTGGAATTCTCCAGACTTTGGCGTCTGGCCACGAATCTAGCTATCAAGAAGCCGAAAATAATAAAACTCACCAAGAATAGCGAACGCATATAAAGTTCATGACCATCATTTAACCATATCATCGACCAAAAAGATCCTTTAGAGAAAATAAAAGAGTCAATCAGGGCATCGATTATCCAAAGCGATATCCCTCCGAGAATCGAAATGAGAATTATTTTTTGTCCGTCTTTAAACATGATAAAAGACCTCATCGGTCTATGACCTCATACTTTTCCGAGTTTAGGGTTGAGGTTGCCCACACCAAGTCTATAGGGGTACGTCATGGCTTGTTACCTTCCAAAATTTCACGTATTTTTCCCAAGAGAGCATTGGGGCCGAACGGCTTTGATATAAAGTTTATTTTTCGTTTGTTTCCCCCCGTTTTTCAAGGATGTCCGCTATATATCTCTTAATATAAAGTATTCATATGAAGGATTTTATTATCTAAATTTAACAAAGCCATTCCTAAAACTGAAAAACGAATACAATATATAAAACTATAGACTTACTATAGCAAAAGATTTGAGAGTTGTCAACATTAAAAAATAGGTTTTACTATTATTAACTGTTGCATCTTTTTGTGATTATCTGCTATTTATTGGAAATGCCGGATGGTGCAACGCTATGTAAGGGGGGACATGAAAGACTCAAATTGAAAAGCCGGTTGTTGCTTAGAATGAATAACTACAATAAATTCAATAAGATATATATTATTAGGAGCATTGGTAAAAAAATCAGGATAACAAAATGAATAGTTATTTGTAATAAACCGAAACAGGAACCTCGTGCTATGAATGTATTTATAGAGGGAACTTAAATCTTGAATAGGATGTTTCGCATGGACACCGTAGATGGTATCAGGCTTTGAGAGTTTTGTCATTTAAGATCGAGATTCGCGGTTCAGTGGTCATCACTTTCGCTGTGAAGTAATCCGTTGCTGAAAGCGGGCCGCGATGAGATTGGATGAACTTTTCGATAATGATCCTGAAATATACGCAAGAAGGCGTTACTTGTTCACGAAATCATACTATGATGGTGTATTCTTGAAAAGAAGAGGAGAATATGCCCGCTTCTTTTTTTGTGTTCAAAAACAAAGGAGACAGGCGCTTGATAGTTAAAGCATCATGCAAAAAAATGCATTTTTATATTTTGACCATATTAGGTTTATCGAAAAATTGCACCTAGTGTTGCGGAATGAAAGGACTTCTCGGTTCAACTCGTCAATCCCGGACTTTCCGTCTTCTCCTGAGCCGCCTGCAGACTGGTAAAAAACCTCGATTGTTGATATAATCTAATTTGAACACGGCAAGGTGCCGGAGATTTATTGGTCCGACGCCAGACGGAAAGGGTCACGCTGAGAACCGTGCATTCACCAGTGAGACCTTAATCCAGGTGGGTGACTGATACAATGAAGACTGTTAACTAAATTAATGAAATACTGCAGTGGTATAGATACTGCTGACTACAAAAAAACACCGAGAAGAAAAATTATTATTATTTCGTCATAGGGCAGACTTTGTTTAATTGTCAAGGTAGCATTCTATGGGTGACATCTTCTAAGATCAGGCATATATTCATGAAAAAAGGCCAGCCGGGCATAACGTCATCTAATGATGTACGTGTTTAGCGTGCTTGGTTAGACCTACTCTATAATTGCTAATCTGAAAACAGGAGGAACGATATGGGGTACATCGATGAGAATCTTATGAATGGAGAGAAGGTTATTTACCGTACCAAATTGCACTGGATTATATTTCTCGGGCCGATTATTTTTATCATTCTTGCCTTTATGTTTTTCGTGATCGGGAAAGAAATTGCAGCAGTTGGACTTCTGTTCTTATTAATTGCGATTGTCTGGGCAGTTATAGTTTTCATTCATTTTAAAACATCGGAATTTGGAATAACTAACAAGAGGGTTTTAATAAAAGTTGGTTTTATCAGGCGAGCTTCTCATGAGACTCTCTTGTCAAAGGTCGAAGGCATAAATGTAAACCAAGGATTATGGGGAAGAATATTCAATTACGGAACCATCTCGATAAAAGGCATAGGGGGAACAAGCAATCCTTTTCAGAAGATTGAAGCACCCATGGAGTTTCGGAAGAAAGTGCAAGAACAAATTGCTTCAATTCAATAAGGAAAAATGAACAGATAACGATTCACTCCACGATACGGGTTATTGCTGCATCGTGTAATGCTTGAAACTCCAGAGCAGATTCGGGAGCTTCAAAGGAAACTATACCGGAAGGCCAAGTAAAACGAATATCAGTTGAGATTTAATACCTTCTGACGACCATTAAAAGACAAATTGTAAGAGGTTCTCTAAAAACTATTACCGCAAAAAGTGGAAATTTCTGGCTGCAAAAGACTTTAGTATGCCCAATAAGGGCCTGCGCCCAGCACTGTAATAGGCTGTCCTTCAATTCCTATCCAAACGTATTCGGTTCGTCCATAGAAGAATGGAAGTCCCCAGTCGAAATAACCCGGTAAGTCAGCACCAAGATCGTTGAATGCATTGTTCCCGGTGTTAAATAATAGATTGGCGTTGGCTATCTGAAATGATACCAGACCACTGGGAGATCCGGTCGATCCCGTATTGGTAGCGGAAAGATTCTGTGTGGTTGAAGGGCAGAACCAACCTGAATAGGTTGGAAGCTGGCTTGCGGAGAGCGGCTGAAAAAAAAGACCATTTGAACCGCTATCAATGAAACTAGGGTAAGAGGTCGTGGCACCGGTGAGAGTCGTGGTGAATTCAGAAATAGAGTTCGTAGGATACGTCTTAACCCCGGAAGGCATGTTATTTGACTGCGAACCGATTCCGAGCACAAGGTAGCCGTTAGCCGCGGTTGCGCCACCTGATGGAATGCTTGGAAGTTGTACCATTAAGCCATTACTATCTGTAGGGAGACTCACTACGGGGTTCTGAACCTGACTGAGAAGGGGAATCGTTGTGCCCGTGCATGTCGATCCGCTGCAGGAGTAATACATCAAATTGTTTGCATGGCTTGTACAGGGCGAACCGCAATCCTGGGCAAAGACACCCACTCCTAGTATGCCGGTAAAGCCCGCGGCCGATGGGTTTGCTTCCGGGGTACCGCAGGCGCCGGGGATCGTGCCGAAGGTTGAATCTATCACTTGGATTGGAACACTTGGGGCTGTTTCAGTCCCTAACGTTACGTCCGCTAGCTGAACAGGCCCCCATAACGATGTGCCGCCGCCGAACGCTGCGCACTCGGCAACTGGTATGGAACTCACGGTTACCGGAATAAGAGATGCCGCCAGTGGCGCCGACAATGCCGATTTGTATATCCGTAGCCCATAGCTTCCTGTATCCAAGAGGATATCAGAAATATTCTGGCAGTTCCCAGTGCCGGATGTGCCGGGAGTGCAGACCGTAATGCTGACACACGGCTTGTTGGGGTAGCCAACGGAGGTGCTGGCCGAGCAGAGCGAGCCATTTACGGTGATGGGAAGCACATTGCTCCCCGTGATAGTAGGTGATGAGACAACTCCCGATCCGCCACCGGAGCCACCGCTACCGCCGCTGCCGCCGTTGCCATTGAAGGTGGTGCCGCCGCTACTGCCGCAACCTGCTATCAGTGCAAATAAAATCAAAATAGCTAGTTTCTTTTTATTTGATTTCATCGACATTCACTCCTGTAGGGATTAATGTTGGCACATAAGCACGGCCTTGAATGTTTCGCATGTGGCCCCATTTTTCTACTACAACATTGTTCGTTTTTATTCGGGAAAATCTGTGGCCGGGATTGTAAGGCGCTTGTATCAGTGCTTCCTGGTATTCTCCGAAATAGGTGCCCAAAAGATTAGTGAGATCAGGTTGGTTCATTCCATTCCAGGCAATGCCGAAGACAGCTCCGGAAGGTGATACATATTCTCTAACGCTCATTGAATCATTCTTTATATTGTGAATTGTATAGCCATTCTGAACTGTTGTCGCCCCTTGAGATGCCGAGAGTGCATTCATGTCCATCGCAACTGAATCAACAGGTTCGCCGAGTGCGGCCTGGGCTATTTCGGCTCCCACGAGGGCGGCTACCGTAAAACAGAAGCTAAGAAATATAACATGTAATTTACTTACCATGGTCACTTACCCCCTCGTCGCTTTGATAAAACTACATTCTTTATTTACTGAAATGAGGTTTAAACCTAGCCTCGTAATTCAATACAAAATACACTTCATTCGTATTTTAGTTGAAAACGGTATTTTGTACTGTAAGCTCACAGGCATGCCTCCCCTTTAACGGCTTGTTTTAGGAACTCTTGTGCGAACAGGATCCTACTTGCCTGACCTTGAACAGTGTTTTCAACTTTTAAACGAAAGAGCAAAAAATTAGTCCATTGCCGACTTATTGAAAATCAGATTGCGTCATTTGCTTAGTATAGCACCGTCCGCATCCATCTTCCAGCTCAATTAATGCTTCTATACTGAAAGACTTTCCACCAGCAATCTACCTGTCATCGACTGTCAATTTAGGCAGTTTGACAGAATTAGTAATGGCATGCGGTGAATGAGGACAAGAATAATAATACAGCTGATTTACTGTAGGAATATTGTTTAGATGACAGCACCAACCTCTTGGGGAAAAAGCGTGGGTGACCCTATGACCAGTTAACATGATTATGACCCGTCAATCTTTTCACCGGCATTCATCGTAAAAGCAAAGTTTTTTACCAAAATAATTTTATATCGGACCGAATATTCTGCTGCAAATCCTTCATGGTATCTCAATAATAAAACTACAAAACAAAAATTGTCCATAATAATCTGCAGGTATTTCGAATTTTCTTTTCCCCCTTTATTAAGCATTGCCACGATGCTTATTGTGGAGTTAGATCTGTGATATTCAGCATGGACAATACACCTCGGCCTATTATCTCACAGATGCCATGGTACAGAGGAAGCAACATTGATATTAATGCAATAGCTGGCTGCTCAAAAAGTGCCTGCTAGATGGTCGCCGAGTCTTCCCTCTGGAAAGAACAGTAGAAACCCCATACTACTGCAGCTACGATAATAATCACTCCTATGCAATACAACGTGTTTCCGATTGCTTGATCCCATCTGAGAAGCCCCAACTTCGTAAGAATGTAGTGCCAGTCGTGTATGGCGTCCCCTCCGCCGATTGAGACAAGGGGAAGGTTCATGTCCTGTGCGTCTTTGGCATATACTGAGATATTAAAGAAATTTTGGCCAGTCCAAAAGAGAGTCACAGCAGCAGAAAAGAATTCACGCCTTAGAAAAAAATAAACCGTGAAGGCCGCTGGCACAAAAAGCTGGCCAATCGTTCCCCCGAGAACCATAAGAAATTCCCCGAACCACCTGAATAGCAAATGACCTGCTTCATGTGCAATGAGATTGACCCTATCGAGAAAATGGAAATCAGATGGGTTAAGGGCGCAAATAATCCCATACGCAGCCATCAGTAATGTAAAAACGACTTTAAGATAGTTTATATTTTTCATTGACGCCCGAAAGCTCATCTATGCCACCGTACCTTGACTGACAATAGTTTGGTTTATCGCATCCTGAATCTGCACTACCTTAACCAAAAACGAGCCGCCGACCCAGCTCAATGCTCCTACGACATTTAATCCGTGATGAAATCTCTATTATTATCGTTTTACAGGCCCCGATGGACATCGGTATGCCAATAGTTGTATTTGATATCTTCTTTAACATATAAAGTTAAACTTCGAATTCACTGAAACAACCCCTTGAAAATTCGCCCGATTTCATTGACATCTCCTTGATTCAGAGATATAGTTAATAACAGAGGGTTAATTTCCTTGTTTTGGGGTTGGATAGTGTTTAGGCCTTTTTTGATAGGTGCTTTTAGAAAGAAGCCTAAGCATTAGGCAACGCAGTACCCGTGCTTCTCGACAAACACTTTCAATTCGTTCGCAGAAAGGAGTCTTCTAATGAAAAAACTGCAATTTTCTAAGAATATCGGCATGCTCTTGCTGGGTATCTGGCTCATCTTAACGGGGCTGATACCGCTGCTGAGTTTCGGTTTTTCGGGACTCGGACTCGGTACGCTCATGTCCATCCTCGCAATCGCTACAGGTATTTTGATCATACTGGGGCGATAGGCCGGAAGGATATGGGTACAAGTCTTGAAATATAATAAACTGTCTTTTCAAGACGATAAATGTGCATAAATCGCCCATAACACAGCGTGCGGTAACGCTGAGCGGAATCAGAGTGGGATATCTCCGGGCGACAGCGACCTCGTCTTTGCCTCGCGCGCACCTGTCCACTGAAGAGTTTGCCGAAGCCCAGAGCGCTAAGTCGCGCATGGCTGAGGCGTGGGCGGATTGATTGGACGCTCTCGCGCGGATGGGTGAGAGTGCAATTGCAAGCGTACTCAATACTCTACAAAAATCATCTATTTCGGGAAATCGTATAGTCTTTCCGGATTGCTCACCAGAATACGGTTGCGTGTTGTGACATCCGGCGCATATTCAGTCAATAGATCCAGCAGTATGGCGTCATCAGGTCTTCTATCGGGCTTCGCGGTCGGATGCGGCCAGTCGCTGCCCCAGACCACCTGCCCCGGTGCTACCTTAATATAAACCTTACCTGTTTCGACCATATCTGCATAGGTCGGCGTACCCACCTTGGAGTCAATGTAAACCCCGGAGAGTTTCACCCAGCCTTTGCCTTTCTTCATCAATCCCATGATAACATTCAGTGCCGGATTGCTAGCGGCCACTACATGACCCAGGTGATCGAATACAACCGGACAGGGAACGTTGTTCCAGATATCTGCGCCAGCTGTTATTGTTTCTGTGGGGGCATTTATCTGAATATGCCATCCGAGCGCATGAATGCGCTTGGACAGAGGCATCACCATCTCCATGCTTGTGGCACCAGCTTGCGCCAAATTAAAGCGGATGCCGCGCACTCCAACCGCATTCAGCTTTTTTAGCTCTTCATCAGATACGCTGGTATTGACCACCGCAACTCCGCGCGTCGCAGTCAGACCAAACTCTTTCAGGGCTGCAACGAGGCCGCTGTTGTCCACCCCGTAGGTGGAGGGCTGTATGATCACATTGCGCATAGTGCCCAACCGTTTTTGCAACAGCCTGTAGTCAGCGATCGAGGCATCGCCAGGCCGCACCGTCGCGGTCGGGTCAACCGGGAAGCGTGAATCGTAGATGTGATGGTGGCAGTCCGTAGAGTTTTTTGGCACCTTGAGGCGGGGCAGCTCAGTGCCAATCGAATAAGGGACCATTATCCCACCGGGATCCGACCAGACTCCTTTAGCCGTGAATTGGATTCCGCCCATTACCCCTAATGCTAATCCGGCTCCTTTAAGGAAAGTACGACGCGTGATCGCTTTTTTGATCATAAGAATCCTCCTTGTTAAGCCAGTCTCAAAGTTTAAAATTTCAACTAAAGGTATTTTCCAATTTATCTCATATTTGAAAATTAATGTGCGGAATTTATTCTATGGGAAATAAAATTTGGAAAGGGGAACCATAGAAGAGCCTCACAGTAGAATGAGCGTACTATAAATCAGTAAGTTTGGCAAGGGACTTTAGTGCCAAAGGGACTACAGGTGAACAAGCATCTGCAGCTCAATATCCCCAACCTCTGCGCAGATACCCGCAAGGTGGCGGACGAGCTCGGGATTCCGAAGGAGCTCAGGAGAAAATTCGGTTTGACCAGAGGAATTTCCTGTTGTCCTTCACTGCTTTATTTGGTATGGCGCTTGGCGAGGCTATTGATGCAAATATCGCAGTGATAGCAGTCCAGGCGCAGATGGCGGCTATCTGGACAGGGGCTACGCTGGTGCCCTGGGGGTTTTTGGCTGTTACGGCCGCTATAACAGGGGTTGATCCGAAAGATTTGGCAAGACGCAACGTATGGGCGACACTAAGCGGGCCTGCCGCAGGGATCGTCATTACAACTTTGTTCTCGTGAGATATTTTCATCAAGGTGTGGAGAAAGGCGACGACTGGTGAGGCCGCAGGTGTTGTCGGCAAGGTAGTGGATACGACGGCCAGGGAGGTCGTGAGATGACCTCTTAATAAAGGAAGAGGGGACTATCATAGAATTCAATCCTGTGCTTATAATGGTGAAAGTACGAAGTGTTCATGACGGGCACATTTACCAAATCTGTGGCAGCGGGCTGAAGAAGACGAAAATCGATCTTCATACGGGCGACAAAGTTCTTTTTGCTTATATTGAGAATTAGGAGGGAGAAGAAGATTTCGCAAAGGTCATAAGGATCGTAAATCTGTAAACTATTATCTGTTATCTGTATAAAGAAATCTTTACAATCACCGGGTTCAATGCTCGAACTTTATCTTTACAATTTCTTTCATTTATTGTACCCTCCATACATATTAATATTAATATTCTATCCTTGCTGATGAAAGGAGTAAAAAATGTCCATAGATGTTCAACACAGCACCGGCTCCACGGGGTTCATGAAAAAAACACCGCTTTGGATCCAAATCCTAGTTGGTCTTGTTATCGGTGTTGTCGTGGGTATTGTTTGGCCGGACTTCAGCAAAACGTTGCAGCCTGTCGGCACGGCATTTATCAAAGCGATCAAGATGATCGTCATACCACTGGTATTCTCCGCAGTTACTCTCGGCATTTATACGATGGGCAAGGACCTAAAGCAGCTTGGGAAATTGGGTGCCATGGCCTTTGTGTGGTTTTATTTTGCCACCGCCATATCCATTACGCTTGGCATCACGCTGAATCAAATTTTTCATCCTGCCGCCGGCGTTATGCTGCAAAAGACCGGCAGCATCCCGGCAAACTTGGCCACGTCTGTCAATTGGACCAACTTTTTCCTTGACATCATTCCAGATAACATCGTTCTTACCATGGCCAACCAGAAGATTGTTCCCACCCTCTTTTTCGCGGTTTGTTTCGGCCTTGCCCTGTCCAAAGCCGGTGACACGGGCAAAGCGGTCGTCAAAGGACTCGAAGGGCTTCTGTCAGCCATGTTCAAGCTCACGCAGTATATTGTGGCCACGGCTCCTTTTTTCGTCGCCGCCATTCTTGCCTGGGTGATCTCCTCCCAGGGGTATACTCTGCTGCTCGCCATGGCAAAACTGATCGGCGTCATGTACATTGGTTTGTTTACCATCGCGGGACTGTTCTTGATTATCGTTAAGATACTGGGTTTCAAGCCCATCCTGACCCTGAAAAAGATCATGGAGCCTTTGCTTCTCGCCTTCTCTACCGCGTCTTCGGAAGTAACGCTGCCTGTTCATATGAAGATTCTCGAGAACACAGGCATTCCCAACAAGGTTGTTTCCTTTGTGCTTCCGCTCGGATACAGCTTCAATCTCGACGGCGCCGCACTCGGTCAGGCCATGTACACCTGTTTCCTGGCCGAGGCATACGGGCTTCAACTCACGCTGCCCACGCTGCTTACCATCCTGATTACGGCCTTGATTGCTAATAAAGGCACGGCCAACGTGCCGGGGGCATCGCTGGTAGTTATGGCGGTGATGATGACCTCCCTCGGCCTCCCGGTAGAAGCCATCGCCATCATTGCGGGCATTGACCGGTTTGGCGACATGGGCCGCACGACAATTAACGTGTTCGGCAATACCGTTGCCTGTCTGTTGCTCTTTAAATTCGGTGGTAAGGGAATATCCGACTCGATTGAAGAATCGGTGATTACTGCAGATTAGTAGGGTTATTGTAGGTCAGTACTGCAACGATAAGTTTAAGAGCACTCCTTTAAAGAAGGGAGTGCTCTTTTTTTGGAAACAACTTCGGAGAAGCAGCGTATAAATCCAACCTCTTTTCTCGCGTGAGCTGTCAAGTGCAAGGACGGCACAATTTTACCTGCAGATAATAGTATCTGCCGCGTTGTTACCTTACGTTATCACGTGAATTGCTCATCTGCGAGCTCCTCAGTCCTGATTGTGTTTCATGATTGAGGGGGTAACGAATGAAAAGGCTTATCACAAGACCCATTAGCGGCAGAATTGTTATGGATTGCAGTGCAGCAGGAACGCCACAATAATCGGCAATGACGCCGAGGATAGTAACGCCCGCACCACCTGTCCCGATGGCAAAACCCGCCATGAGTCCTGACACGATCCCAAGATGTTTCGGCAGGAGCTGCTGGGACATAACAATGGTGGCCGTGCAGGGTGAAATGAGTATCGCACCGATGACTCCGAGAACAATGAATAACAGAAGGCCTTTGAAGATAAAAATCAAAGGAAGCGCCAGCGTAGTGAGCAGCAAAGACAGAACGAGATAGCGTTTGTGACCATAGCGGTCCGACAATATAGCTCCGCCCAGAGTGCCGATTGCCCCGCCCAGAAGGAATATGGATACCAGCTGTCCTGCATAAAAGGGATCGTCTTTCAGGTAGTCTATATAGTAAAAGGGGATATACGTCATAAGCCCCACCTGAATCCATGACCGTATCATAACCACTGCAATTATCATGGACAGCGAGATATAGGCGCTCTTTTGAGCTTCCGGCATATCTGCCGCATGCTGAACGCCTTGGATCTTAGGCGCATTGATCGTGTTCCATGAGGAAAAGAAGAGTGCAAGAAAAATGAGCGAGAATACCATCATAAGAGGCAGATAAGAAAACCCCAGATGAGAAATGATGGCAAGAGCGATGATAGGGCCAACAGCAAAGCCGAGGTTGGATCCTACGGCAAAAATAGACACGCCTGCGGCCATTTTGCTGCCGGTGAAAAAATACACCGTCTTATATCCCTCAGGATGGAACGAGGCGATCCCCAGTCCGCTGAGGATTACGAGCAGGAACACAACGAGGTAGTGAGAAGGAAACGAAAGGAGTGAAAATCCCACGGCGGCGCAAAGGCATCCCAGAGGGATAAAAATCGTTTTGTCTTTACGGTCAGAAAAAAAACCGAACGCCGGCTGTATCATTGATGAAGTAAAATTAGATGCAAACAGTATCATCCCGGCCATGGTATAGGAAAGTGAAAGCCTGTCTTTTAAAAAAGGCAGTATCGCCGGCAGCGCGCCCTGGTAGAGGTCGGTGATGAAATGTCCGAGCGAAAGGATAATAAGGACTTTCAGATTGAACGTTCTCATGAAAAAATGCCCTTAATGGGGAAATATGGCAACTGGACGACACATTGCCGGGAGAGCAAAACGCCGGCGATAACGTTCCCCCGGCCAGAGGTTAGAATTTCATCTGGGCAGCATAAGCAGTGTCACACCGCTGTAAACACAGTATCGTCGATCTATGCTTAAAAAGGTATACGGCTGCCGATGCCTTTTTTTATTGCTTGTTCGAAAGCATATCCTGCAGTGGCTAAATCTTGAATGGCAACACCAGTAGTATCAAAAAGAGTGATCTCCTCACGGGTAATGCGGCCCGGTTTGACTCGATTAATAATCTCTCCAATTTCTGCATGTATGGATTTCCGGGTGATTATGCCTCTGGCGAAAGCATGCTGGCTTTCTCCCAGATACAAGCTTTGCTCTATGTTATCCACGACAACCACGGCTTTTGCAAAAATCTCGGGATCAAGCTCTTGCTTGCCCCGGGTGTCGGTGCCGACGGCATTAATATGCGTCCCCTTTTTAACCCACTCAGCCATGACAATGGCCGCATGGCTGGAAGTAGCAGTAACAATAACGTCGGCGTTCGAACAAGCTATCTCGGCCGTAGATGATACTGTGATTTTCTGAGGATAATGCGACATGTCTCGCGTCAGCGCTACTGCGGCAGGTGCGTGTATGTCATAGAGGTAAATTTCTTCGATGGAAGGAAGCATATGCAGCGTGGCCTTGAGTTGGTTTCGGCCCTGCTGTCCGGCGCCTATGATTGCCAACACTCGGCTGTCCGGACGGGCGAGATATTTGCATCCAATCGCACCGATTGCCGCGGTACGGATTTGGGTGACAAAATTGGCCGCCACGAGCGCACACGGCTGACCGGTCTCCGGGTTGAACAAGACAATTACCGACTGGTGATTGGCCAATCCTTTGCTTTTATTATTAGACCAAAAACCGCCGGCTTTAAAGCCCAGGATATTCTGCGTTTCCAGATACCCGGACTTTATGCCGAATATGCCTTTATACCTTGCTATGTCTTCCCGCACAACAGGGAAGACATGACTTTTGCCCAAGCTGTAGTCGCCAAAAGCCTGCTCAATCATGCGCAGGTTTTCAGCGAGAGAAACCAGCTCTTCCACATCCCGGTCGTTCAGCACGACGACGTAGGCCATAGCGTAAGTTCTCCCGGAGACTTATCACCGGACTGCATTTACACCGTCTCCGCCATCACTTCTTGAGCCCTATCCCTGTCAAAGGGACGACAATCTTGAGCATATCGTCATATCCTGCTTTAAAGTATTGAAGCATACCAGCGACAGCCGCTCCTGCGGTTGGCTCTATATAGAAACCCATCTCTCCCAGTAGATCCTGAGCTGTTTTGACCTGTTCATCATCGACGATGATTACGTCGCCCCGGCTCTGTCTTATAGCGTCGATCATTTCATAGATTCTTTTTGGTTTCGGAATGGCAATGCCTTCTGCAATCGTCGGCATGTATCCGTTAAATGGCTGATTATGAAACTTGAAAAACAAGGGAGCGCAGTTTTTGGATTGTACTGCAATGATGCGCGGAAGTTTCCCTATCTCGCAAAACCCAATATAAGCGCCAAGCAGCATCGTTCCGTTACCTGCCGGTACGAAGAGATAATCGGGAACGCCAATCTGTTCATACAATTCATGCGCAAGGGATTTGGTGCCTTCGAAAAAAAAGGGGTTGTAAACATGCGAAGCGTAATACGTTTTTTTAGCTGCTTTAAGAATGGCTTTTGCCGTATCATCGCGCGTCCCGGGAACTTTTACAACGTTCGCCTTGTAAGCACTGATCTGTTTGATTTTGCTTGCAGACGTGCTCTCAGGCAAATAGATGTTGCATCGTATTCCTGCGGCAGCGCAATATGCGGCAATGGCCGCACCGGCATTGCCGGAGGAGTCTTCAACTACTTCTTTGATGCCGAATTCCTTTAAAGCATTGATCAAAACAAAAGCCCCGCGGTCTTTAAAGGATCCCGAGGGACTCATATAATCTATTTTTAGATAGACTTTCCTATGCAGAAGTTTTATCTTCACGAGCGGTGTTTTCACTTCTCCTAATGATACTGTTGTGACGATTTTCTCTTGTTTTATTTTAATCAGATTAAAAAGGCCGCCACATGCACATTGGTAATCGAGGCCGTCAATCGGATATTCTTTACCGCAAATCGAGCAGGTAAACTTCATGGTAGCCTGCACCGCCTTCGTTGCCTTATTGGGACTTTCCCCGGCATAAGATGGGATATTCATCCACCACATTCTCTCCATCCAGAATATACATCGTGTCATAGAGACTGCAGGCGGGACAAATGTGGTTGGTTATTATTTGAACTTTATCGCCCAATCTGAGTTTTTTGCCGGCTGCGCTGTCAAGGATGATTCCATGCTCATCATAGAGCTTTGCTAATCTGAGATTGTCAAACCCCTCGACAAGACCGTATCCAGGGGTAATGCAAATACCTTTTGTCCGCACAAAAGACGTGAGTGCTTTTACGCCGGCATCGACTACAACCCTGTCGGATGTGGGTTTACTCGTAACAGTTGCAAGCACGGTCGCCGCACACCGGCTGTAATCCTGTATGGCATGGCCCTGTGCCGCATCCATGAGAATGTAGGTGCCCGGCCGTATTTCCGTAATTCCGGGCAGGAGATCGCCGAGCAACAACGACGGCGTTGCTCCAATACTGATTACGTCTATGGATATCCCTCCTGTGCGAATCAGCTCTGCTGCACGCAAGGTATCTTCCTGGCTCTTTTTGAAGAGTACTTTGCATTCATCAGCTGTGGAAGCACCATACGTATGACCTTCATGGGAAAACACTCCTTTTAATATAATACCGGGAGTTTTTTTTATAAAGCGTGCCAAGCGGACCAGTCGTTCACCCGGAACTAAACCGGTACGCTCTTCGCCGGTTTCGATTTCGATTAGAACGTCAATAGGTTTACGTTCACCGGTAAAGACCGCGGATAATTCCATCACCTGCTCTTCATCATCGACCCCAATCATGACTTTTTTTTGAAACGCCAGTTTCTTCAGGCGTTCTATTTTCTGCTTACCCATAGTAACGCTTGCAATAAAAATATCATCGATCCCGCTCTGGGCCATGACTTCGGCTTCCCCGATTTTTGCAACGGCAATACCGCGAGCCCCAGCTTCCAGCTGCAGGAAAGCTAATGCCGGTGTTCGGTGCGTTTTTGTATGAGGACGTAAATGAACACCTGCTGTATTTGCCTTCTCCTGCATATCTCTGATATTTTTTTTCATTCGCGACAGGTTGATGAGCAAAGCCGGGGTGTCCAGGTCTTGGAGCTTTTTCATATACTATCCTTCACTCTCTTCGAGAGTTGTCTTTGGAAAGAGCATAATCAGTTATAATCCGGTGCATCTCTGCAATTTATTCAACGATATTTAATGTACCTTGGGTGCATCATATTTTCCGGAGAGAGCAGTTCATCCAGTTTTTCCTTGGTCAATAACTTTTTTTCCAATACGATGTCATACACTGACCGATTGGTTTGCAAGGCTTCTTGCGCGACAACAGTAGAGTTCTCGTAGCCAATGACGGTATTGAGAGCGGTGACGATGCCGATGCTCTTTTCGACCAGTTCACGACAATGTTCTTTGTTGGCGGTAATGCCATCTACACATTTTTTTGCGAGAACGTGGCATGCTCTGCTCAGCATATCGATAGATTGGAACAAATTGTAAGCGATGACCGGTTCCATGACATTGAGCTCAAGCTGTCCGCTCTCGGCGGCAAAGCTGATGGTAACATCGGAACCGATAACCTGAAACGCCACTTGATTCACGACTTCCGGAATGACCGGGTTCACTTTGCCGGGCATGATGGATGAGCCGGGCTGCATGGGGGGAAGATTGATTTCATGTAAGCCTGCGCGCGGACCGGAAGAGAGCAACCGCAAGTCGCTACAGATTTTGGAAAGTTTTACTGCAACGCGCTTCAGCACGCCGGACATTTGCACGTACGCACCCGTATCCCACGTGGCCTCGATAAGGTTCGGCGATGTAACAACAGGGATGCCCGTCAAATTCCGCAAATGTTGCGTGACGATACGTGTATACTCAGCAGGAGCGTTGATTCCAGTGCCGATCGCTGTTGCGCCCATGTTTATCTCGTTGATCAATTGCCGGGTCTCGATAACTCTCAAGATGTCCTCTCCCATGGTTGTCGCATATGCTGCGAATTCCTGCCCCAGTGTCATAGGAACAGCATCCTGTAATTGAGTCCTCCCCATCTTGATCACGTCTGCGAATTCCACGCCTTTTGCAGCAAAAGACTTCTGCAAAATCCGCATGCTCTCTGCCAGCTTTGTCAATTCGACATGCAGCGCCAGCCTGAACGCGGTCGGGTAAGCATCATTGGTCGATTGCGAAAGGTTGACATGATTGTTTGGATGGACGATATCGTATTTCCCCTTTTCATACCCTAAAATTTCAAGTGCCCTGTTTGCAATCACTTCGTTGGCGTTCATGTTGGTAGACGTTCCCGCTCCCCCCTGAATAACGTCAACAACAAACTGGTCCAGCAGTTTACCGGCGATAATTTCATCACAGGCGCTCGTTA
>Ga0074045_10002458_pt1 | contig 17149 bp, 15 predicted proteins | sample BogForMeECP23OM2_FD_94442 | JGI IMG/M metagenome (GOLD analysis project Ga0074045, IMG submission 94442) | Bog forest soil microbial communities from Calvert Island, British Columbia, Canada - Bog Forest MetaG ECP23OM2 | ecosystem: Environmental > Terrestrial > Soil > Wetlands ...
CGCGGCGTTTACTTGCAGGAAAACGCGGCCATCGCGCCCATCTTTGCGCAGTGGATTGAGCCGCTCAAGGACCTCGGCGTTACCACGCTGACCTTGCGCAACACCGGAGGCACCGACCACGAAAACTTCGACGCCGTCGGCATCCCTGGATTCCAGTTCATCCAGGACCCACTCGATTACGATTCGCGCACCCACCACTCCAACATGGATACCTACGAACGCCTGCAGCAGCAAGACTTGGCACAGGCTGCTGTGGTGGAAGCTATCTTCGTGTACAACACCGCTATGCGTGACCAAATGCTGCCGCGCAAGCCGCTGCCCCATCCTGAACTTGAGGAACAGCTCCGGGCGCCGCTGAAGAACGTCATGCCCGGAGCCGAAGCGGTGGAGCAGGACGCCAAAGACAAAACAGACCAAGTCTCGCCTGAAGAATAGGGAAGTGAAGTCGCACCGTCAATATTTTGCGATGTGTTTGTTTCTAAGTTATTGATTCTAAGTAAAAACGGGCAGGGAGCCTGGCGACTTGGTCAGCCTGCTCGGGTGCGACGATCTTTCTGAGTCCAGGAACGGCGACGTTGATCCAATAGTGGTCGTTATGAGTCGCTGCGCCGCGTCCTATCTGAGACTCAAGTGCTGATGGATCGACATGGCAACGCTCAAGGAAGAAAATTAAAGATTCCAGCGAAAGGAAGGAATCATGAAGAAATCTAATGTGGCTATCGACGAACTTGAACACAGACAGCAAGCGCCGTTGGCCACGCCAACCGACCTAGAGAAGGGCGCGACCAAGGATATCGCTGCCGCCATGAATGCCATTCTTGCGGACGTGTTCGCGTTATATCTGAAGACGAAGAATTTCCACTGGCATATGAGTGGCCCGCACTTTCGCGACTACCATTTGCTGCTCGACGAGCATGCGGAGCAGATCTTTGCGATGACCGACCCGATCGCCGAGCGTGTCCGCAAGTTGGGTGGCGGCACTATGAAATCCATTGGCCACATCGCCCGCCTGCAACGCGTGCTGGACAACGATGCGGAGTACGTCGAGCCGGCAGACATGCTCGCTGAACTGCTCGACGATAATAAGATGCTTACGGCGCGATTCCGCGATGCGCACGCGGTCTGCGAAGAGCACGACGACGTCGCCACGGCCAGCCTGATCGAAGTCTGGATTGACGAAACCGAACGGCGCACCTGGTTCTTGTTCGAAGCGACCCGCCATGGGGATTCCACCGGGCATTAAACGACCGGCAACACAATGAGACAGCACAATCCGCCAATGGCAGCAGCCGCTGGCGGATTAGCGCCTGGATCAGTACTTATAAAACTGGATCAGTACTTATAAAACCCGCGCCCTGATTTGCGCCCCAGCCATCCGGCATCCACCATCTTGATCAGGAGCGGACACGGCCGGTACTTGGGATCGCCGAGGCCGGCCTGCATCACCCGCATGATGTCGAGGCAGACATCGAGCCCGATGAAGTCCGCCAGCGTGAGCGGCCCCATAGGATGGGCCATGCCCAGCTTGAAAACTTCATCCACTGCTTCAGGTGTGGCCACGCCCTCCATCACTGCATACATGGCCTCGTTCAACAGCGGCATCAGCACCCGGTTGGAAACAAATCCCGGCGCGTCATTCACCTCAACCGGAGTTTTCTCCAGTTTCTCCGCGAGCGCCTTCACCGCCGCGAAGGTTTCGTCCGAGGTGGCCAGTCCGCGGATGACCTCAACCAGCTTCATCACCGGCACGGGATTGAAGAAGTGCATTCCGATGACTTTGTCGGGCCGCTTGGTAACCGCCGCCAGCTTGGTTATGGAAATCGACGATGTGTTGGACGAGAGGATGACCTCGGGCCGGCACATCGCGTCGAGATCGCGAAACAGCTCGGCCTTGATCTCAAAGCGCTCGCTGGCCGCCTCCACTACAAAATCGCATCCCGCCAGCCGCTTGCGATCGGTGCTGCCCGCGATGCGCGCCAGCGCCTGGTCACGCTCCTCCGCCGTCAGTTTGTTCTTCGCAACCTCGCGTTCCAAATTCTTGCCAATAGTCTGGAGACCGCGGTCAACAAACTTCTGTTCCACGTCTACCAGGACGACGCTATATCCACCTTTTGCGAAGACGTGAGCAATTCCGTTGCCCATCGTCCCCGCTCCGATGACTCCTGCTGTCTTAATGTCCATAATTGCCTCGAATGGGATTTATTACAGGGTCTAGAGAGACAAGCAAAACACTTGAGTGTAGCAGAGCACGCCCCGGCGTCCACGCAGTAAACTGTATTTGCCATGACTTTGTTTGAGGCCCAACCCTACGATCCAGCAGGGACGCGCAAGAAATGGCAGCGGATGATCATCGCAACCTGCGCGGTGATTTTTGTCGCGGTCCTGTGGTGGATGCTTCGCTTCTGGCCGGAAGAGCACACCGTCGATCTGTTCTTCGATGCTCTGCAACAGCAGAACCTCGAGCAAGCTTACGGCATCTGGATGCACGATCCCGACTGGAAGCAGCATCCCGACCGGTACTCGCGTTACTCTTATGACGACTTCGTCAAGGACTGGGGACCGGGCGGGGAATGGGGCATCATCAAGAGCCATCACATCGAGGGCGCGGCCGTACCCAAGGGCTACAGCGGGACGCCGTTTGCCACCGCCAGCGGCGTGGTGGTAGTGGTCACAGTCAACGACCGTGTGGCCGACAAAGCCCACATCTGGGTACAGAAGGACGACAAGACGCTGGGGTTTTCACCATACTAAGAACCAACCACAGAGACACCGAGTATTTCAATTTTCCTCTCCGTGCCTCTGTGTCTCTGCGGTGAAACACCAACCTAATCTGGCTTCGGCGACCTGGCGCTGAAGTGGTCCACGGTCTTTTGCAGTGAGGCTTCGTCTTCCAGGTTCAGACAAGTGCGCGAACGATCGATCTGGCGCATCAGCCCGCAGAGCACTTTGCCTGGCCCAATCTCGACGAAACTCTCTACGCCCAGCGCAACCAGCGCGCGCATCGACCGGTCCCACTGCACCGCTCCAGTTACTTGACGAATGAGGGCGTCGCGGGCCCGCTCGGCGGTCGTAACCAGCGCCGCCTCGACGTTGCACATCACCGGAACTGCGGGCGCGTGGAAGGACAGAGCATGCAAGTCGGCGGCGAGACGGTCCTGTGCCGGTTGCATCAACGCGCAATGGAATGGCGCGCTCACCGGCAACAGGATCGCGCGCTTGGCGCCGCGCTTCTTGGCCAACGCCGCTGCGCGCTCGACTGCGGCCTTGCTGCCGGAAATAACCGTCTGCTCGGGCGAGTTGAGGTTCGCCGCCTGGCTGACTTCGCCCTGCGCGGCCTCGTCGCAGATCTGCTGCACCTTGTCGCTGGCGAGCGCGAGCACCGCGGCCATCGCTCCAAGCCCGACCGGGACCGCTTCCTGCATGTACTTGCCGCGATTGCGCACCGTGCGAACTGCGTCGGTAAACGACAGCGTTCCTGCCGCCACGTGGGCGGAGTATTCGCCGAGACTGTGCCCTGCAACGTAAGAAGGCGCGATGCCCTTCGATTGCAGCACGCGCCACGCCGCAACGGAAACCGTCAGGATTGCCGGCTGCGTGATCTCGGTGAGCTTGAGTTGGTCTTCCGGGCCTTCGAAGCACAATTGCGAAAGCTTGTAACCGATTGCTGCGTCGGCTTCGTCGAAGGTTTCCCGCGCGACGGGATACAGCGCGGCAAGCTCCTTGCCCATACCCACCGCCTGCGAACCTTGCCCGGGAAAGAGAAACGCGATGGAAGATAAGTGAGAGGTCATGGATGCGTCTGAACTTGTATTGAAAAGCAGTACAGTTTACAAATCGCTGCCGATCGCGTCCGCCTCCGCCGCCTCGGCGTGATTGCCCAGGCTCTTGCTGGCCGCGGCTATGCGCTCTTCAATGGTGCAATTAAGCTTGCTGTTGGCGAATTCGTTGGCCACGCGCACCGCGTTTTTGATGGCATTCGCGTTCGACGAGCCATGACTCACAATGCAGACGCCTTTGATGCCCAGTAGCGGCGCGCCTCCGTATTCGGAGTAGTCGAGACGCTTCTTGAAGTCGGCAAACGCCTTGCGCGAGAGCAGAGCCCCAACCTGGCCGCTGATGGTAGCCTGCAACGACTCCTTGAGCAAAAAGCGCACCGTCTCCACCATGCCTTCTGAGATCTTCAGCGCCACATTGCCGACGAAACCGTCGCACACCAGCACATCCGCCTTGCCGTTGTAGAGATCGCGTCCTTCGACGTTGCCCACAAAGTTCATGGGCAGCGCTTTAATCAGCTTGTACGATTCGCGCGTGAGTTCGTTGCCTTTGCTCTCCTCTTCGCCGATGGAGAGCACGCCGACACGCGGATGCGCGGCGCTGGCAAACCTGCCGCCGAAGATGGTGCGGAAGTACGCTTCACCCATGATGGCGAACTGCTGCAGGTTTTGCGGCTTGGAGTCAACGTTCGCGCCGACATCAATCAAAATGGTGGCAGTACCCTGCGCGGTGGGAAACACCGCGGCGAGCGCCGGACGATCGACGCCTGGAATCGCGCCCAGGACCATCTTCGCGGTCGCCATAGCCGCGCCCGTGTTGCCGGCGGTTACGAAACCTGCGGCCTTTCCGTCGCGTACCAGGCGGAGCCCCACGCGCAGAGAGGAATCGCGCTTTGCGCGCATCGCCTGCGCTGCCTTCTCTTGCATGCCAATCACTTCGCGGGCATCCACGATGCTGATCGGCAACTTGCGCCAGAAGCGGTGCAGATCCAGCTCCGCGCGCACGACTTCTTCGCGCCCCACCAGCACGACCTCCACATCGTGGAGCCGTGCCGCGAGGATCGCCCCTTCGACTTCAGGTTTGGGCGCGCGGTCGGCGCCCATGGCGTCAAGAGCAATAATAGTCGGCATGCAGGCCTGTCAATTGCGGCGCTTGCGGGGCGCAGCGCCTATGATCGCCGGAAGAGAGGAGTTCCCGCAAGTGCTAGCTGGTGGCTTCTTCGACCTCAATCACTTCGCGGCCCTTATAGTAACCGCACTTCGGGCAGGCACGATGCGGCAACTTCCGTTCGTGGCAGTTGGGACACTCAGACAGCGATTGCGCCGTCAAATGATCGTGTGACCGGCGCTTGGACGTGCGCGCCTGGGAATGGCGCCGTTTTGGATTTGGCATGAAAACCTCGCAACTAGGATCGCGGCCCTTTGCCGGCAATCGGAACTCAGCTTTGCAGCTTCTTCTTGATTTCGTTAAGTGCCTCCCAGCGCGGGTCGCTGAGATGCGGCTCACAATGACATTGTTCGACATTCAGGTTTTGCCCACAATGTGGGCACAAACCCTTGCAATCTTCGCGGCACAGCGCCCGCACCGGCGTGGCCAGCAGCACCTGCTCGCGCAGGGCATCTTCCAACAGCAGGCCTTCACCCTGATAGTAGCCAATCTCAGTCTCTGCCTCGGAGATCGCCACTTCTTCGGCGCGGCGGTCCACGCCCTGGGGCCGGTAGATCAGGTCGAACGCCCAGTTCACGTCATGCCCAACCGGCTCGAGACAGCGAGCACAACAAAACTCCAGGTTGGTTTCCACCTTGCCGACCAGCCGGATGTCCTCGACATCCTGATGGTGCCCGCGATGCTCCACGATAAGCTCAGCGCGGCCGTCACTATGTAGCGGCCCAACCTGGCGAAAGTGCAGCCCAAACTCGATGGCGCCCGGCTGAAACGTCTCGTCGAACTCCAGATTGTGGAGTTCCAGTTCCCGAACCCGAATCTGCATAGCAGCACCAACCTTAGGCCCTAAGCCCAAACGTCCAGAATAGACTCGCGCTCCGGTTGGAACCGGGTCTGGCAGGCCAAGCTCCTGACGGGAAACGCTGGCAGGTACAGACAGGCGGGGTCGTTCTCAGGGACGAACTAACAGGATAAAAGTTGCAGGGGAGCAGTGTCAAGAGAAGGTTCCGCGAGAAGGTTCCGCGGGCACTGGGTATTTATTACCCACCACCCGGAGCGGGTCCGACTTTGACACCGCACACCCCGCAGTTGTATCCCTTGCCGGGCAAAAGCGAGTGCGCGTCCCCGAAGGAGCTGAAGTCCCGCTTCACCAGGTCTTCCACAAACTCCAGAGCCACATCCGCGGTCTGCAGGGCCACGTCTTCGTTCGCGATCACCTGAAACGTCTTGGTGACGAACAGCATGGTGCCGACGGGAACGTAGTTCCAGTCTTCAGCACTCTTCAACATGTGCAGCAGCCGCTGGCCAGTAGGGGTAAAAAAGAGCTCAGGCTTGTTGAGCAGGGCATGAATGAAATCGAGCGACGGTGGCACCAGAGGAACCAGGTCATCATAGTTCTCGTAGCGGGTCTGCGGGAACACGGCCTCGAACCCCGCGCGAAAGCCCGGGTCGCCCGGCCGGGGCGATGCAAAGGTCACCAACGGCTGAATATTGGGCACGTCCAGGTTCTGGCTTAGGATGTACGCTCCCATGCTCGCCATGGGCCCGCCCTTGCTGTGTCCCGTGACATAAACCGGGTTGTCCGGGCCGGGGCTGTAGCCTGACACCAGCGTCTGCACTTTCTGGATGATCGATGCGGTGGCATTGAAGAAACCGCTGTGTACTTGGCCGGGCAGCTTGTTGGGCCCGCTGGGGACGGAGACGGGCACCGCAAAGAAATCCTGCAGCCAGTCGAGCCAGCTATCGGGATCTTTCGTCGACGGCGGCAGCGTACCGCGAAATGCCACGACGATGCCGAACGGGCACTGCCCCACCGTAGCGGCGTTGATGTAGAACGGTCCCCCGCAGGCAGGCTGCGGACCGTTGGTGTAAGGCACGTGAGGACTGTAATTGGTGTCGTTGCTGGCGTCGTAGGTGCAGGTGCCGGGCGCGATGTTATACGCCGCCCCGCTGGCGTTCAGAAGGATGCAGTTCAGGTTGCTGGGTGCAGTCATAAGCGGGGGACCTCCTCGTTGCCTCGAACCAGAATTTCCGTTGGGCTTGGGTGACCGAAATATACACCCAATCGCCTGCGCCGTCTGAGCTTTATTTGGGGGATCGAAGTGATCTTATGCGCCACAACTGTTACTTCACATCCTTCATCGGCAGCACCGAGACGTATTCGTGGCCGTTGTCGTCCGCCGCGCGGGCGATGATCGCATCGAAGGCATCGCGCAGCTCGGGATATTTCGCCAGCAGCGCCTTGGCGATGGCGGTGTTGTCCTGGAAGGCCAGCCCGGAGTTGGTTGCATCGGGTGTCTGATAAGCCACCCGTAGATCGAGATTTCCTTCCACCGGCACCGGGGTCACTTCGGTAGCCTTGAAGGTCTTGCCATTGGCCGTCAGGCTCATCGGAGCTGCACTGGTGGGTAAATCGCTGGGGCGCGCGGCCTGCATTTCGTCGGCAAGTTTATCGAGTGGTGGCGTGCTCATGAAGTCCACCGGAGCCATCAGCTCCCACGCTGTCAGATAGTAGAACCAGGCGTTGTGCGACTGTCCTTTGGCCTTGAATTCGCGCGCCTTGGTCAGATACCAGGGCCCGTCGTGGCCGCCGATGGAAGACAATCGCGGATAGTATCCGGCCAGCTTCCACGCGCCTGCCATCTCCTGCAAAATCAGGGTCAGCGTGATCGGCGCTTTGCCCTCAATCTTCTGCAGAACGATGGCATACCGGCCCGGCGGCAAATTTGGGATGAAGAACGCTATGCGGTCAGACGAATTATAGATACCACAATAGAAGTCGGTCCGCGGCAGCGCGGCCTTGGCTTCGGAGGCATCCAGCAGGTAGGTCCCGGCGATCGTCGGCTGGCCTCCGGCAAGAAACTCCTTGTTGGTAACCACGGCCTGCTCGATACTGCCAAAAACCCCGGCAATCGCCGGTATGGCGTTCGATTTCAGCCCGGCGACGTCGCCATGCGCCGACAGGTCAAGATATTTGCGCGCAGCGGTCTCGATAGCATTTCTGGTTGGAGGGTCAAGGTCGGGACCGTTGAAGCAGGTCTGGGCCAGCACTGGGACAACAGCAGTGATTGCCAGCAGAATCAGGCGGCCAATCCTAAAACACCTGCGGGAGATTAAAGATAATGTGAGCGATCGTCGAATCATGTTCTTCAGGTGCTAAACCAACAAAATAGCGATCATCGGGCCGCAATCGGGGGTAGAATAGGCACACCCACCGCACAGAAAACGATCTGAGCTTGGGGCCGTCCAAACCTTATGGTACGCCGCCGGCAAAAATCGGGATTGGCATTCTTGTTGCTAGCGGGACTTTGTCTGCCGGCGATCGAAACGACAGCCCAAACCGCTCCCAAGAACACCCCTGCAGCGAGCACATCTGCTTCGCAGCCCATCTCGAAGTCGCATGCCCGCCGCAAGAAAGCCGCGCCTGAACCGCTAGCGCCTGCGCCGCCGCCGACACTAGCGCAATCGGCGCCGACGCCTCCTCAGGTTACGTACAACAACGGGCAGCTCACCATCGTGGCCCAGAATGCAACCTTGTCGCAGGTGCTGCGGTCGGTGCAGTCGCTGACCGGCGCTTCGGTCGAAATGCCCGCCAGCGCTTCCAACGAGCGAGTTGTAGGCCAGATCGGCCCGGGGCACCCGCGCGATGTGCTCAGTTCCCTGCTTAACGGCTCGAAGTTCAACTACATCATTCTGGGCGTAACCGGCGACCCTGGAGCTGTGCAGAAAGTTATTCTGACTACCCCGAAGCCCGCATCCACGGTAAATTTGGCGCAGAATGCTCCTGTGCAACAGCCGGAGGAACCGCAGGAAGAAGAGAATTACGGCGAGCCCGAGCCGGGACCGCAGCCCCCAACCGGTCCTCCGTTCCGCCACCGGCCGATGCCGGGGCGCATGCCGGAGGGGTCAATTCAGCCGCAGCCCCAGCCCCAGCCGGTGCCACAGCCGCAGCCCGACCCTAGCAGCACGGACAACCCGCAACTCAATGGCGGAAAGAGCCCCGAACAGTTGCTGCAAGAGTTACAGCAGATGCAGCAACAGCAACAGCAGATGCAGGATCAGTTAAACCCCGCCAACCGGCAACCGCCACAACAGCAGTAGTCCCGGCGGCGCGGAAAGAAGTCGTATCATCCGGGGCCGGTGGGGCAATCGTATCCCGAGCATTTTCATCTCCTCGGGTTGGCCGACGGTACATTTGATGCTCGCGGTGACGCAATTGAATTAAATTGCGGCGGCAATGATCCAGCGCAACTGCTGGAGTAAGATTCTCACTCCCCCAAAAGGGACTCACTCCAACGCAAATGCAACCGGCCTCCACCAACGCCGTGCAGCCACACCCCGGGACTGACACTCCCGCACAGCCGAAGCGGGTGCTGGGCTTTCGCGACCTGATGATGTTCTACGTCGTCGCCACGTTAAGCTTGCGATGGATCCCGATGGCGGCCAGCGTCGGGCCCAGCTCCATCGTGATCTGGTTCATCGGGCTGGCGACAATCTTCCTTCCTCTGGCGCTGTGTGTCATGGAACTTTCCTCGCGCTATCCGCAGGAAGGCGGCATGTACGTCTGGAGCAAGCGCGCGTTCGGCGACTTCTCGGGTTTTCTCACCGGATGGATTTACTGGACCAGCAACCTGCCGTATTTCCCGGCTATCCTGTATTTCGCGGCCAGCAATGCATTGTACGTTGGCGGAACGAAGTGGAAAGCCGCGCAGGGAAGCGCGACCTTCTTCGTCATGTTTGCGCTGCTCGGCCTGGGATTGGCGCTCGCCCTGAATATCGTCGGCCTCGACGTCGGCAAGTGGCTGAGCAACCTGGGCGCCATCGGAACGTGGCTGCCGATTGCTCTGCTATGTGTGGTCGGTGCGCTGGCATGGTGGAAGTTTGGGTCGGCAACCAGATTCAATGCCGTGTCGCTGAGACCGTCCTTGAATATCGGCACGATCGGCGTTTGGGCGACGCTTCTCTACGCCTTCAGCGGCGCCGAGTCGGCCTCGTTCATGGGTGGCGAGATCAAAGACCCGCGCCGCACCATTCCCCGCGGACTGATTGCTGCTGGCTTCATCATTACCGCAGGGTACATTCTGGGGACCATTGCAGTGCTGGTTGCGCTGCCCAAAGTCAACAGTCTCGAGGGCATCATGCAGGCCATCTCCAGCAGCGCCGATCGCGTGGGGTGGACCGGAGTCGGGCCGGCGGTTGCGCTGCTCATTTGCGTGTCGAACCTCGGGGGCGTCGGCGCGTACCTAGCGGCGTTGTCGCGGATTCCGTTCGTCGCCGGCATTGACCGCTACCTGCCGCCGGCGTTCGGGCGCGTCCATCCCAAGTGGGGGACGCCGTACATTTCGCTGATCGTGCAAGCGATCTGCTGTGCGCTCTTCATCCTGATGGGCCAGTTCGGCAGCACAGTGCGCGGCGCTTATCAGGTGCTGGTGAGCATGACCATCATCACCAACTTCGTGCCCTATCTGTTCATGTTCGCCGCGCTGATTCGCCTGCAACGCGAGCCTGCGGAGCCGGGCGTAATTCGCGTGCCCGGAGGCAAACCCGTTGCGATCGCACTGGCGGTCCTGGGGGCGCTGACCACTACCGCTGTCATTATTGGCTCGGTGATTCCCGATGCCAGCGAGCCGAACAAGGCGCTGGCGGTGGGGAAGATTGTCGTGCTGAGCGTGGTGTTGCTGGGGGGAGGGATGGCGCTGTATGGGTTGGGTAGACCGAGGAAGACAAGGAGTTAGCGCAGATTGCGCCTAAGGTCAGCTTGTGGATCAGCGACTGTACGGACATCGCCCTACTAATTCTGTCGTCTCCGAAGCTCCATGACGACCTCGCGCACTGCGCTCACAACGGCCCCGGGCGCTTCCTCCGGGATGCCATGATCGCTATTCTCCACGATGATCTGTTTCCCGTTAGTAGAAAGGTGAGCGAGTTCGGGCTGCAATTGATGTACCCATGTTTCGTGAAACTCTGTGATTTCCTGGGCGGCAATGGGATCGTTGGGCTTCCAATATTGTCCCGCCGTGAGAACGACCAATGGGCGATCGCCTAAGGTTCCGGCGCTGCTTGCCGCCTGATCGACCTCCGGATCGCCGCTGCCCTTGTCAGTCGTAATGGCGCCGCCTTCTGTTGCCGCACATCCTTGAGCCGCCTCCGTCTCAAATGCTTTGACCCGCTGATTGCGCATGGCCCGGGTTGCGCCGCTTTGTTCGGAACTGAACTGCGGCGGGACATAGACCGGTACGTTGCGCATGAGTACCCGCATGACTCCAAATCTCTCCGTGAGAGGCAGCGCGGAGCACAGAAGCCGGCGAGCGAACTTCGGCATTCGGTTGATCGGCGAAAGCATAATTGGGGGCTCGCGTTGGTCGGGATGGGTTGAGTCAACGAGCACCACGCCTGCCACTTCAGACGGGAACTTAGATGTAAATATGCGGACGTACTCTCCCCCGATTGAGTGACCAACAAGCACGTACGGACCCGCCACTGGGGCGCGCTGCAGCAGTTCATGCAAATCGTGAACGATGGTTGCGCTGTTGCGTGGTGTTGGCGCTGGGTCGCTCCAACCCTCCCCGGCGCGGTCATACCAGCAAACTGTGGTGAACTCTGCGACCTCCGCCTGGACTACCCGCCAGCCATAACCCCCGTAACCGCCGCCTCCCGACTCTAGGATTACGGCTGGGCTACCGGAGCCAGAGCAGTCAATGTTTAAACTACGGCCGCCGCCGATATCAACCGCGCGCCCAATTCGGAATCGATGCTGGCTGTCCTGCCATCGGCCAATCTGTTCATAGGTGAACCCCAGGGCGGCGAAAAGAACAAATGCTAGCGCAAGTCCCTGCAAGACCCGCCGCATCCAATGGCTGGTTGACGCGCCCATGGTTGCCCCCTCCGATTATTACTAGGGATTTGTATGCGCTCCGGCTCAAGAACCTTCGGCCAAGGGCTTGCCAATTTCCCAATGGTGTCCGAAGGGATCGACGACGCGCCCCAAGCGCCAGCCATAGTCGTCTTTAACCGGCGAAACCACTTGGGCTCCGGCCGCGACGACCCGGTCGAAAGCGGCATCCGGATCTTCCACGGTCATCACCATCCGAACCGAACCGCCGCCGAGCGACTCGGGGCTAAAGTTGAGGTGTTCCGGAGACTCGTCCGCAACCCAGAATTCGGCATCCCCTACGGATAGGCGTGCGACCACCCCACCGTCCTCACCGTCAAGTCGGAACAACTCGCCCGCACCGAACGCTGCCTTGTAGAACTCGACTGCCTTAGCTCCTTTTCGAACTGAGAGCATCGGAGCTATGGAGGTTTTTAGGGCTTTGGCTTTTAGTGAGTCACCACTCATTAGAAGGGTCTCCCGCTGATTTTCAGAACATCTATGGCCCGACATTATGGCACGTGAGGAAGTACCTTGACCGCAGCCTTAGCCTGGCGTAGTCTCGCGTGGAAAATCCCAACCTTGGCCCCCGCACGGAAAAGGAGGCTGTACATGGTTCCACTCGCCGCCCTCTGGCTGCCGATCGTTTTGTCGGCGGTCATCGTCTTCGTCGCCAGCTCCATCATGCACATGGTGTTGCCGTACCACCAGAGTGACTGCCACCAGCTGCCCGATGAGGACAAGCTGCGCGCCGCCCTGCGCACTGCCGGTGTGAAGCGCGGCCTTTACATGTTCCCGTATGGCAGCCATAAGGACATGAAGTCCCCGGCTATGCAGGAGAAATACAAAGAAGGGCCCGTCGGCTTCATGACCATCTTCCCCAGTGGCCCGCCAGCGCTTCCCAAGTTTCTGGGCCTGTGGTTCGTCTATTGCCTCGTGATCGGTTTCTTCACCGCCTATCTCACAGCGCACACGGTAGCGCCCGGAGTGAACTATCTGGTCGTCTTTCGCGTGGCCGGTACCGCGGCCTTCATGGCCTACGGCTTGGGACAGTTGAGCAACGGCATCTGGAAGGGGCAGCCGTGGAGCATGGTCATCAAGGAAGTGATTGATGGACTCGTCTATGGATTGTTGACGGCGGGAACGTTCGGCTGGCTCTGGCCACGTTAAAGGCGAATGTCTGGCGTGGAACTCGATTTCATGTGACACCAAGTCTGTGGTTCACCTTGGCTCTTGAAACTCGTCTCCTATTGCGGCGGTATAATCAAGGTTTGTCGGCAGGAGAGGCCTAAGTCATGAGTGGAACCAACGACAGCAAGGATAGCGTCGCAACCGCGGTGAATCCGCGCGCAGAGTGGATTGCCAATCGCCGTGCAGAGGCGGCTCGCACCGGCGACAAAAACATGTCGCAGATGCACTTCGCGCGCAAGGGGCTACTCACCGAAGAGATGCTGTTTGTCGCGGAGCGCGAGCAGCTTGCGCCTGAACTGGTCCGCGATGAGGTTGCTGCCGGGCACATGATTATTCCGGCCAACGTCAATCATCCTGAGTTGGAGCCGATGTGCATCGGCGTGGCCTCGAAGTGCAAGATCAACTCCAACATCGGTAATTCATCCGTCACCAGCAATGTTGACGAGGAGTTGAAGAAGCTCCATACCTCGGTGCACTACGGCGCTGACACGGTGATGGACCTTTCGACGGGCGGCGGCATCCACGAAATTCGCGAAGCCATTCTGCGGCATTCGCCGGTGCCCATCGGTACGGTGCCTATCTACGAGGCGGTCTCGCGGGTGAAGCGCATCGAAGACCTTAACGCCGACATCATGCTCGAAGTCATCGAGGAGCAGGCCGAGCAGGGCGTCGACTACATGACCATCCACGCGGGGGTGCTGGTCGAGTATCTGCCGCTCATCACCAAGCGCATTACCGGCATCGTGAGCCGCGGTGGCGCGATCCTGGCGCAGTGGATGGCGCACCACCACAAGCAGAATTTCCTCTACGACCGCTTCGATGACATCACGAAAATTTTGGCCAAGCACGATGTGAGCTACTCGCTGGGCGACGGGCTACGCCCCGGATGCATCGCCGACGCCAGCGACGATGCGCAGTTTGCCGAACTCAAGACGCTGGGCGAACTGACGACGAAGGCCTGGGAGCGTGACGTGCAGGTCATGATCGAAGGCCCCGGCCACGTGCCGCTCGACAAGATCAAAGAGCAGGTGGACAAGGAAGTCGAGATGTGTCACGGCGCTCCGTTCTATACGCTCGGCCCGCTGGTGATTGACATCGCCCCCGGCTATGACCACATCACCTCCGCTATTGGCGCGGCGCTGATCGGCTGGCACGGCGCGGCCATGCTCTGCTACGTCACTCCCAAGGAACACTTGGGCCTGCCGAATGACAAGGACGTGAAGGACGGCATCATCGCCTACAAGATTGCAGCCCACGCCGCCGACGTGGCGCGGCATCGTCCCGGAGCGCGGGATCGCGATGACGCCATCAGCTATGCGCGCTATACTTTCGATTGGGACAAGCAGTTTGCGCTGTCGCTCGATCCCGAAACCGCGCGCTCCATGCACGACGAGACGCTGCCCGACGCCTACTACAAAGAAGCGGCGTTCTGCTCGATGTGCGGCCCGAAGTTCTGCTCCATGAACTACTCAGCCAAGGTGGACGAGTACAACCGCCAGGTGCACGGCGTGGAGAAGAAGGACTACTCGGAGCTGATGAACAAGCTGGTGGCGATCAAGTAGCAACTAGCGACTAGCAATTAGCAGTTAGTCGGTAATAGATGGCGCCAAGGGACTTCGTGTTTGAAGCAGATTGCAAGTTCGGAATTCTGGCGATACAGAACGTACGGGCGGATGTCGAGTCAGATGTGGTTCTGCAAGACGGTACCCAGGTCTTAAGCAATTTCCCTTTTAAGCTTGAGGATCATTGGAAAGAATGGATCGGTTCGATCCAATTTAACGATCTGCAAGCCTGTAAACTTTTCCTCCTTCGCAGCGCCACCGAGGGCTGGGCCGAGGGACAACTCCACATTGCCGGGGATGAGGTGAGTGAGGCCCTGCAGCACGGCCTCGGCGGCATGTTTGCCATGCTTCGTCTGCTGGGACCGATAGAGTACGAACATGCGTTCATGCTTGCAGGGTATGTAGAAAATGGAAAAGTCACATGTCGACACTTTGCACAGACGGAACACTTCAACATTACTCGCGGATGCTTGCCGTGGGTAATTAGGGAAAACGATCTGCGCACGGCCGTCAAATTGCACAAGGCATACTCACTTTTTCAAGATGACACCCCTGTTGGGCAGACGCGACGGTTTGGACGCGGTTGCTACGCACTAAAGGCGGGATTGGAGCGTTATTATGCCAGTGACCGCCTTCACGCGTTTGTTCGAGCGCTCGAGGCAATTATCCTTCCCGAGCAGGGCAAAACGGAAAGGCAGTTCATAACGCGATGCTCATTTTTCGCAGGCCCCAAAACTGTGCAAGCGAGTATTCAGGAGGCATTGAGGGAAGCTTATAAAATGCGGTGCGATATTGAACATGTCCACGAGTGGGATCGTTCACTGCAAACCTACCCTCCTCCTGAACGTGAAAACATAGCCTTGTGGAGAACGAGGCAGATGGAAGCTTTGGCTTGTGCGGCATACACTAAAATCCTGCTTGATTCTAGACTCGGGGACGATTTCTACGACGAGAGCAAGCTTGCGGCATTTTGGCAGAAGCCCGAGAACGAAATTCGGGCAGCGTTTGGCAATGCTTGTGACATTTCGCAGTTAAGTATCGTGCGCCAGTACGATGGCTTTGGGCGCGCAGCGTGCTCGGACTGGCCATCCGGCTGGATTGACACCCTGCGTCCAAGGGCGAGGTCAGCCTAACTCTTCGGTCTCGGTTCCTTTGCTACACTGCAAACCGTGAGAAGAATCCGCCGCAACGCCTGGATCCTGGCCTGCGCATCCGGCGTTCTCCAGGTTGTGATCTTCCCCAAGCCCGCGCTCTACATCCTGAGCTGGGTTGCGCTGGCGCCGCTGATTTACGCCATCCTCAAATGCCGCGAGCAGGATGCCACTCTGGTACTCGACGACGGCGGAGAGTTTCTCGCGCCGGCCACCGCATGGCAGGGTTTCTGGCTCGGCTATGTGAGCGGCGTCATCTGGTACCTCGGCAGTAATTACTGGATCTTCTACGTGATGCACGTGTACGGCGGGATTGGCACAGCGACCTCCGTGGTCTGTCTGCTGCTGTACGCGCTGTATCTCTCCCTCTACCACGGGTTGTTCGGATTGCTTCTTGCTCTCATTGCGGCGCGCCGCAACGGATTCAGCCTGCGCGCGTTGGTGTTCACACCATTCGTGTGGGTCGCGGTCGAGCTGGCGCGCACTTACGTCACCGGATTTCCGTGGGACCTGCTGGGCACAACCCAGATTGACAACATCCCGCTGTCGCGCGTCGCCACGGTCACCGGAGTGTACGGCATCTCCTTCGAGATTGTGCTGGTCAACACGGCGCTTGCGGCGGCGTTCCTCGTGCCTCGTGAGCGGAGGAAGTTCCTGCTGGCAGCGTCGCTGGCGGCGGCCGTCGCTTTACATGCTGGGAAGCTCGTCCATCCTCCGCCGCTGCCGGCCAGCGAAGGGGCCACGCTGTTGCAGGCGAATGTCCCCATCCTCGATTCCGGCGAGTGGACACTCGACAATCTCACGCAGACGCTGGATGCGTTGCAGGCGCTGAGCGTGCGACCGGAGCACAGCAAGCCGGGCTCGCCTGGGCTGATCCTATGGCCGGAATCACCTGCGCCGTTCTTCGTGTCGGACCTGCACGTGCGTCATACGCTTGCCGAGGTGGCGCGCACGACGGATTCCTATATCATCGCCGGCACACTCGGCATCGAGCACGCCGGTGATCCGGCACGCCAGCCTGACATCTATAACTCGGCGTCGGTGATTGCGACCAACGGCGCGTGGACAGCCCGCTACGACAAGATCCACTTGGTGCCGTTTGGCGAATTTGTTCCGTTCGAGACTCTGTTCAGCTTTGCCAGTGGACTCACGCACCAGGTAGGGACCTTCGCGCGCGGCAACTCGCGGCAGCCGCTGCAAGTCGGCGATACGAAGATGGGCACCTTTATCTGCTACGAGGCGATCTTTCCGGATGAAGTCCGGCAGTTCGCCAGGAACGGCGCTGAGCTGTTCGTGAATGTTTCGAACGACGGCTGGTATGGCGAGGCAGGCGCGCCGTGGCAGCACCTGAACATGGCCCGCATGAGGGCCGTCGAAAACGCTCGCTGGCTGCTGCGCGACACCAACACCGGCATCACCGCCGTGATCGATCCTTA
>Ga0074045_10002459_pt1 | contig 17146 bp, 13 predicted proteins | sample BogForMeECP23OM2_FD_94442 | JGI IMG/M metagenome (GOLD analysis project Ga0074045, IMG submission 94442) | Bog forest soil microbial communities from Calvert Island, British Columbia, Canada - Bog Forest MetaG ECP23OM2 | ecosystem: Environmental > Terrestrial > Soil > Wetlands ...
ATCAGGGCGATTACTTTGCCGGGGTGAGCTATGCGCGGCTGAATGCTCCGGGGCGCTCGTATGTGGAGGGAGTTGCGTCGAGCGTGGCGGACTTCAACCAGATGCGGACGACGGTTGGCTTCGGGAGGCCGACCAAGGCGGGGTTGAGCGCGGCGGCCAATGCGGGGATCGACCTGGACCTGGGGACGGTGCAGTATGGCGCGATCCAGACCTCGTACAACTGGAACTGTTGCGGAGTCAGCGTGGAGTATCGCAAGTATGAGCTGGGGACGGCGCGCAACGAGAACGTATACCGGTTTAACTTCACGCTGGCCAATATCGGGAGCGCGGGGAACCTGCGCCACTCGGACCAGGTGTTTTGAGGCGGGGGGTGGCAAGGGCCAGGGCGGGAGTTTTGTGGGAGAAAGGAGCGAGCGATTGTGGGGATGCGGAGTTCATCGGGGTTCCTTCGGCTTCGCTCAGGACAGGCTCTTCGACTCCGTTTGGCGCAAGTTCGCGCCAAACTACGCTCAGGATGACAGAGTTGAAGAGGAGTGGGGCGGCTTTGTGCGTGAGATAATCGGTGTTGTGCTGAATGGTGTCAGGCCATTGTGCTGTCTCGCGTTGATCGCTTTGGTGGCGGCGCTGGACTGCCATGCGCAGACGAGCGTGCAGGCCGGGGTGCAGACGGGCCCCCAGGCTGCGGGTTCCCAAGCGGTCCAGGTGGGAGTGAAGCTGACGCCGGAGATGGCGCGCCGGGTTGAGGTGATGATCCGCAACCGGTCGCAGGCGCTCACTCCAGCGTATGCAATCTCGATTGGCGAGCCTACCAAGAGTGAGATCGCGGGTTACGACCAGATCATTGTGACCTTTACGGCGGAAGGCAACCCGGGCAAGACGGCGCCGTTTCTGTTGTCCACCGATGGCAAGATGCTGGCGCAGTTCAACAAGTACGATTTAAGCCAGGACCCGAAGGAGATGGTGTTGGCGACGGGACGACCGGCGCGCGGCGGGGCGGAGAACGCGGCGGTGCTGGTGGTGGGCTTCGACGACCTGGAGTGCCCCTTCTGCGCGCAGATGAATGCAGAGATCTTTCCCGCGCTGCTGGACCGCTACAAGAACCAGGTTCGCGTGGTGTACCGCGACTTTCCGCTCTACGATATCCATCCGTGGGCGATGCACGCTGCGATCGACGCCAACTGCCTGGGCGCAGCCAGCACGGCGGGCTACTGGAACTTTATCGACTACGTCCACGCCCATGCCGATGAGATGGCCGGCGCCGAGAAGACCGCGGCCAAGGCCGACCAGACTCTGGACAAGCTGGCACTGGACGAGGGCGCGCGGCAGAAGGTGAACCCGGCGGAGCTGGCGGCCTGCGTCCAGAAGCAGGACGACAGCAGGGTAAAGGCGTCGGTACTGGAGGCGGAGGCGGACCCGCTTCGCGTGGATTCCACTCCGGTGCTGTTCATCAACGGGGAGAAGGTGGAGGGAGTGGTGCAGATCGAGACGATCTTTAAGATCATCGATGGGGCCTTGATTGCGGCGGGCAAGACACCGCCGCCGCCTGTGAGCCCCCCGCCAGCGCCGCCAGCTGCGCAGCCCGCGCCGGTTGCAGCGCCCGCACAGCCCGCGCCGGCCGCGGCCAAGCCGGGGAGCTAGCAGAACGATGCGGTTGGTAGAAGATGAGATGGAGAGAGTAGCGCGATCCGGACGGGACTAGAATCGGGATGGAGTGAGATGAGCAGGAGAGCGAGCATGGGTTTGGCGAAGCAGACAGGGACTGGGGATGGTTGGCGCATGGTTCGCGGAACGGCCGCGGGCCTGCTTCCGATGGCGCTTCTTCTGGTTGGTGGATGCAACCGCACGCATGGCGCCGATGTGGTTGCCACGGTCAATGGGCATGCGATTGTGCGCGCCGACATGGACCGGATGTACGCGGCCCAGTTGGGCCAGGATGAGGGGCAGCAGCCATCGCCCGAGCAGGCCGATTCACTTCGGCTGAATGTGGTGCGCGAGCTGATCGACGAAGAGATTGTGGAGCAGCGCGCGGCCAAGATGAACCTGACCGCGACCACGGAAGAGGTGGACGCGAAGCTGGCCGAGATGAAGGCCCCCTATAGCGAGGAGCAGTTCGCCGAGCGGTTGAAGGAGTCCGGCCGCACGCTGGACGATGTGACGCACGACGTGCGCCGGTCACTGACCATCGACAAGCTGCTGACCAAGGAGATCTACTCCAAGGTCACGGTGTCTGACGCGGACATTGCGAGCTACTACAACCAGCACAAGGCGGCGTTCGACAACATCGAGACGCTGTACCACCTGGCGGCGATCCGCGTGACCAGCGTGCCTTCGGCGCAGCCCGGCAACCTGCAGGGGAGCAAGGCTACAACCGACGCCGAGGCCAAGAAGAAGATCGAGGCACTGAAGAACCGGCTCGACAGTGGCGAAGACTTTGGAACGATTGCGATGAACTTCTCCGAAGACCCGAATACCGCCTCAAGCGGAGGCGACATGGGAGTTGTTCCGGAGAGCCAGTTGAGGACCGATCCTACGGTCGGGGCGGCCCTCCTGAAGCTGAAGCCCGGGCAGATGACCGACGTCTTCCCGCTGATCGACGCGCAGAGCAAGAAGCCGGTGGGCTATACGATCTACAAGCTGCTGGAGCGCGAGCCGGCCGGACAACGCGAGATCTCCGACCCGGTGGTGCAACAGCAGATTCGCCAACTGCTGCACGATGGGCGGTCGCAACTGCTGAAGAACGCCTACTTCGAGATGCTGCGCGACCAGGCCAAGGTGGAGAACTTCTTCGCCGAAGAGATCTTCAAGAACGACGCGAAGTAGAGCTTTACTCTACGTGCGGGCCGCCGAGCTTCCAGAGGAGTTGGCGCAGGATTCCAGTCCAAACCGGCATGTCGCGTGCGTCCAGATTCATTCGGCGCACCAGGCGGCGCAGCTGCGCGGGGTCGCTGTTGGCCGGGTGGCGGCGGATGTAGCCGATCTTTTCCAGGACCTCGCCGAGCAGCGCGGTCAGACGTTCCAGTTCGGCGGCGGTTGCGGGTTCCGCGGCAGCGGCATGGGACTCGGCGGCGGGGTTCGATTCACCGGGAGGGACCGCGTGGGCAGGCTCTCGCACTATTTCATAGAGACAGACGGCGACCGCCTGGCCAAGGTTCATCGAGGCGTGGCGCACGGCGGCGTATGGCTGCATGGGGATGGTGAGGAGAAAGTTGCAGTGGCTCAGTTCGTCGTTGCTGAGGCCGGTCTTTTCGGAGCCGAAGAGGAGGGCGATGCGGCCTGGGGCGCAGTCGGGGCCTGTGCTGCGGCGAAGCTCGGCGCGGATGCGAGGAACAGCTTCGGGCAGCGGGAGCAGGGGGTGTTGCAGGTCGCGCTCGCCGACGGCAGTGGTTCCGACGACCAGGGTGCAGCCGGCGATGGCCTCGGCGAGGCTGGCGCAGGCGACCGCATCGGCGAGGACGGCGGAGGCATCGACGGCGGAGCGGGCGCTCTCGAAGGGGACGGGGAAGTCGTTGACCACGCGCAGATGGCGCAGGCCGAAGTCGTGCATGGCGCGGGCGGCTGCGCCAATGTTGTTGGGGTTGCGCGCGCGGACGAGGACGATGTGGATGCGGTCAAGCTCTTCAGGGGTCAGCATCGAGTTCTATTGTAGGGGGCGGCGATGAGCTCTGGGCTGAAGGTCTGAGGGAGAAAGGTTCGGACTGTTTTGCAGGGACGAGCTCGACGGGGGTCCTTCGACTGCGCCTTCCGCGATAAGACTGCGGGAGGCTCCGCTCAGGATGACAGCTTCGTAATGGGACTGCTTCAACTACACTCTTAGATTGCGGCGCTTATGGCGGATGACTTCGCACAACTCGTGAAGCAACAGGCGGACATTGTGCGCATTGTGGGCGAATACCTGAAGCTGCGCAAGACGGGCGCGCAGAACTACACGGGACTTTGCCCCTTTCACAAGGAGAAGACCGCGTCGTTCAGCGTGAACGCGACGCATGGGTACTACTACTGCTTCGGGTGCCACGAGAAGGGCGATGTCTTCAACTTCGTGATGAAGATGGAGGGGCTGAGCTTTCCGGAGGCGGTGCGCGCGGTGGCGACGAAGGCCGGGACTCCGCTGCCCAAGCGGGAGTTCAACACGCCGGAGGAGGCGCGCCAGTACGGGGAGCAGGCGGGACTGCGGCGGCAACTGATCGACCTGCACGAGGCCGCGACCGAGTACTTCGAGGCGCAGTTGAAGGCCCCCGAGGCGGCACGCGCGCGCGAGTACCTGACCGGGCGCGGCGTGTCGGCGGAGACGATCAAGACGTTTCGCATCGGCTACGCGCCGGACGACTTCAACGCGATGCGCGACCGGTTGAAGCCGCAATTTGCCGAGGAGGCGCTGCGCGCCAGCGGGCTGTTCAGCTCGAAAGAGAAGAGCGACGACGGCCTGCCGACCGGCGAGCTTTATGCGCGCTTTCGCAAGCGGATTACCTTTCCCATTGCCAACGAGGCGGGCAAGGTGATCGCGTTCACGGCGCGCGCGCTCGACCCCGACGACAAGAACGCCAAGTATCTCAATTCGCCGGAGACTGTGCTGTACACCAAGGGCAATGTGCTGTTCAACCTGGACAAGGCGAAGACGGAGATGCGCAAGAGCGACTTTGCCGTGCTGGTGGAGGGCCAGATGGACTGCATCTCGGTGTACATGGCGGGGATTCGCAATGTGCTGGCGATCTCCGGAACGGCGTTTACCGAGACGCAGGTGCGGCTGCTGGGGCGGTTCACCAAACGCGTCATTGTGAACTTCGATCCGGATACGGCGGGGGCGACGGCGGCGGAGAAGTCGATCGCGCTGCTGACCGAGGAGGACTTCGACGTGAAGCTGGTGACGCTGGAGGGCGGGCTCGATCCGGACCGGTTCGTGCGCAAGAAGGGGATTCAGGCGTACGGGGATGCGCTGCGCGCGGCCAAGCGCCACTCCGACTACCTGATCGATCGCGCGCGGCAGTTGTTTCCGGGGCAGTCGGCGGAGGCCAAGGTGAACGCGATGAACTTTTTGTTGCCGCACATCCGGCGCATGGCCCATCCGATCCGCAGGAACCAGTTTGCAGAGGACGCGGCGAACAAGCTGGGGATCGATTCGGCGCTGATGCGGCAGGAGCTGAAACAGGCGGCGGCGCATCGCCTGGCCAGCGTACCGGCGCAGCGGACAGAGCTGCTGACGGAGATGGAGCGGATTCTGCTGCGCGCTCTGGTGCGGCCGGAGCGCGATCCGGCGCGGGAGCTTGCGGCGCGCAGGCTGACGGAGAACTCGGCGTGGATCGCGGACCTGGCTACGGCGGACCTGCTGGATACGCTGGCCAACGCGCCGGCACCGTCGAACCCGCTGGACGCCGCCGGGACCGACGAGGCCCGCGCGCAGTTGGCCGAGGCGCTGGAGGACACGTCGGCGGGCAACGAGCCTGCGCTGGCGAAGCAGGTGGATGACGCGCTGCACAAGCTGGAAGGGCGGCGGCTGGAACGGCGCCAGCGTGAACTTCGTTCGCAGATTGCGGAGGCGGACCGGCGCGGGGACCAGGAAATGCTGAAGCAATTGAGCATGGAAAAACGGGATGTAGACTGCAAGCTGCGCGACGACTGGGGGCGCAATGGATAGCGGCACAAAGCGCCGGCTGGTGTGGAGCTTTCTCTCCAATACCGTCTCCAGACTCTCGCAGACGGCGATCCAGTTCGTTCAGGTTCCGGTGTTTCTGCATTTTTGGAGCATGCCGCTCTACGGCGAGTGGCTGGTACTGAACTCGATTCCCACCTATCTTGCGTTCAGCAACTCCGGCTTCGGCACGGTGGCGGGCAACGAGATGACGATGATGGTGGCGGGCGGCGACCGGGCGAGCGCTCTGCGCGTCTTTCAGAGCTGCTGGTGGCTGATTGTCGCGATCTGTTCGGCCCTCACGCTTCTGCTCAGCGGGGCGCTCTACTACCTGCCCGCGGCGCGGATGTTGAAGATCGGCCACATCAGCGAGACCGACACCAAATGGATCATCTTTTACCTTGCTGTGTCCGTTTTGCTGGCGCAGCTTGAGATGTTGCTACAGGCAGCGTACCGCTCCATCGGCCGTTATCCATACGGCTCATTGGTCAAGAGCGCAATGGCGCTGGCGGCTTTCAGTTGCACGATGCTGTCGGTGGCGCTGGGCCATGGAGCGCGCACGACCGCGCTGGTGTATGCCGGGGCAAGCATCGTGGGGACGATCTTTCTGGTCTGCATGGTGAAGCACGACATCCCTTGGATCGAGTTCGGCTGGAGGCACGCGCGGACCAGCGAGGTGCGGAGGCTGGTCCGTCCCGCCGTCGCCTTCATGGCCTTTCCCCTGGGCAATGCGTTGAACCTGCAGGGGACGCTGCTGGCCGTCTCCTATGCGCTGGGGCCGGTGAGCGTGGTGATCTTCTCCACGGCGCGGACGATCTCGCGTGCGGCGCTGCAGATGGTGCAGATGGTCAACAGTACCTTCGAGCCGGAGCTTTCTCTGTCGTTTGGCGCGGGAAAGATCGACACAACCCGCACGCTGCACCGCCGCGCGTGCCAACTGGCCCTGCTGGTCGCGATGGTTCTGGTGAGCGGCGTGATGACGGTGGGGCCGTACATCCTGCACCACTGGACGGGAGGGCACGTGCCGCCCAGCCGCGGGCTGTTGAGCATCCTGCTGCTGGTAGTGGTTGTCTACTCCCTGTGGTCAACCAGCGCCACGCTGATGACCTCGACCAATCAGCACCAGAGGATGGCGGTGCTCTACCTGTCGGCAACCAGCCTGACCTGCGTTGCGTGTTTCTACTTTACGCGCTGGGAGGGGCTGTACGGCGCGGCGGCGGCGTTGCTGATCTCGGAGCTGGCGATGAACTTCTATGTGCTGCCCGCGTCGCTGCGCATTGCGCACGACACGTTTCCCGCGTTCATGGCCAGCCTGATGCACTATCCACCATCGCTGAAGCCTGGGGCGCTGCGGGCGCGGCTGCGGCGGACGACAGCGGAAGTTCCGAGCGGCGAATAAGGCCTCTTCGCTTGGTTTGTCTAGGGCGACTTTGCGTCGATTATGCTGATATGATTGAGGATAAGGAGAGACGCCAATGGCAAGAGAACTGGAGATTATAACCATCGGCGACTCTCTCGGAATCGCCTTGCCAAGGGATGTGTTGCAACGCCTTGGCGTTGAGATCGGGGACACGCTCTCAATCACGGTAGTTTCCGGGGGCATCCATCTGTCCCGCTGCGACTTCGAAGACTCAGAGGTCATGAAGGATGGCCGGCGCGTCATGCGCGAGAACCGCGAAGTGCTTAAGAGATTAGCGGATAGCTAAGCCGTCGAGCACGGCTGTGAGTCATATTTCGGCCTGATTCATCTAACAATGTGGTAGGCTAGTATGAGATGGGGACGTGCGCCTATGAATGCCCTGATCTGCCTAGAGGCGATCGGGCTTGCCACCGCGGTCACTACCGCAACAACTCCCTATCAACCCCGAAACAACCAAGGGAATTGTCTGCCTGAACCGCTGACGGCCCCACAAAAATTTCTCCCCAGGAGCGCGCACCGCCGTGGCTGAAGAAATCGACAAGACCGACAAGACCGAAAAGATCGACAAGATCGACAAGTTTGAAGATGAGTTGGCGAAACTCATCGACACCGGAAAAGAGAAGGGCTACCTGACCTTTGGCGAGGTCAACGACCTGCTGCCCGGCGAGATCACCTCGCCCGACGAGCTGGACGACCTGATGACGACCATCAACACCCAGGGCATCGATGTGCTCACGGGCGACGGCCGCATGGGCGCGGACCGCGACAAGTACGAGCCGGAGGCGGGCGAAGAGTCCGACGACGTGGAGCTCGACCTGTCGCCGGGGACGCTGGAGAAGACCAACGATCCGGTGCGCATGTACCTGCGCGAGATGGGCACGGTGCCGCTGCTGACGCGCGAGGGCGAGGTGGAGATCGCCAAGCGCATCGAGCGCGGACAGAACCGCGTGATGAAGGCCATCTCGCGCTCGCCGATCGTGATCCACGAGATCGTGGGCCTGGGCGAGGACCTGCGCCGCGGCGTGCGCAACATCAAGGAAGTGGTGACCTTCGACGAAGAGGAGCTGACCGAAGAGATCCTGCAGGCCCGCGTGCACTCCACCGTGAGCCGCATCGACGTGATTGTGAAGCACCAGAAGAAGGTGCAGACGCTTAGCGAGAAGGCGGCCGCGCACAGCGGCAAGGAGACAAAAGCCAAGGCCCGCGAGCTGCGCAAGACGCGCTGGCTGCTGGGCCGCGAGCACGTCTACATCAACCGCATCATTCGCGAGTTCAAGTACACCAACTCCGAGAAGAAGCGGCTGCTGGACAAGGTCAACAAGACGGTGGACGCAATGCGCACGCTGGAGCGGCAGATCAAGTCGCTCGAGGCCAAGCATGAGGCGTCTAAGTCCGAAGATCTGCGCAAGGAGTACCGGCGCCAGCAGAAGAACTGCCGCATCGACCTGGAGCGCATCGAGAAGGACGCGGGCACGCCCATTGGGGACCTGAAGCGCACCCAGCGGGAGATGATCCAGGGCGACATGGACGCGGAGCGCGCCAAGCGCGAGCTGATCGAGGCCAATCTGCGGCTGGTGGTCTCCATCGCCAAGAAGTACACCAACCGGGGCTTGCAGTTTCTGGACCTGATCCAGGAGGGCAACATCGGCCTGATGAAGGCGGTAGACAAGTTCGAGTACCGCCGCGGATACAAGTTCTCCACCTACGCGACGTGGTGGATTCGCCAGGCGATTACACGCGCGATTGCCGACCAGGCACGGACCATCCGCATTCCGGTGCACATGATCGAGACCATCAACAAGCTGATCCGGACATCGCGACAACTGGTGCAGGAGCTGGGCCGCGAGGCCTCGTCGGAGGAGATCGCCAAGCGCATGGACATTCCGGTGGCCAAGGTGCGCAAGGTGCTGAAGATCGCGCAGGAGCCGATCTCGCTGGAGACACCGATCGGCGAAGAGGAGGACTCGCACCTTGGGGACTTCATCGAAGACCGCATGGCGGTCTCGCCGGCCGACGCGGTGATTGCGGTGAACCTGAAGGAGTACACCAGCCAGGTGCTGCGCACGCTGACGCCGCGCGAAGAGCGCGTGATCAAGATGCGCTTCGGGCTGGAGGATGGATCGGAACACACGCTGGAGGAGGTTGGGCAGAGCTTCCAGGTGACGCGCGAGAGGATTCGGCAGATCGAAGCCAAGGCGCTGCGCAAGCTGCGCCACCCCAGCCGCAGCCGCAAGTTGAAGGCATTTGTGGATGGCGTGAAGGACGTCTAAGCCGGTCTCGTAAAACCTCGCGGAGAACAAACCCATCGGACGCCCCACATCTTTCCATTGAGATGTGGGGTTTCTCGTTGACCACCCCTTCGATTCACTACCGGCGTCAATGCGCCCACCCCTCTGCGATAATCATTCCCATGGAAGCAACCTCTCAGGGGAACCCACGCGATCCGCGGGAAGACGCCTCCGAAGCGTCTGCCATCCGCACCCTGCTCCGCCGATTCTTTCCGTTCTACTGCGCGCTGGCGGCTCTGGTCACCTTCGGCTACGCGCTCTACGACGGCTACCAGATTGACGGTGACGCTGTGGCGTATATGGACCTGGGCGACCTGCTGCGCGCGCACCAGTGGGCGGGGATCGTCAACGGCTACTGGCACCCCATGTACCCGGCGTTCCTCGCACTGGGACACATGCTCTTCCGGGCAACTTCGGCTACCGAGCTGCGGGCCTACTACTTCGTCAACTTCGGGATTTTTCTGTTGGGGATGGCCGCCGTTGTCTGCTTCACCGACTCGCTCGTGCGGCTGCGGGAGACAGCGAGTCAGCGAGTTAGCGAGTCAGCGAGTCAGCGAAGCGGATATATGCTGGACCGCACGATGCTGCGTTATCTGGGGCTGGCGCTGCTTGTGATTGCGAGCCAGCGGGAGCTTTCGCTGGGCAAGATTCGCCCCGACGCGCTGCTGCAGGCGTTCCTGCTGTTTGCGATCGCCGCGCTGCTGGCACATCTGGCAAGCGGCCTGCTGCGCTACGCCGCGCTGATGGGCGTGGCGCTGGGATGCGCCTATCTTACCAAGTCGTTCGCGTTTGTCTTTGCGTTTCTCTGCATCCTTGCGCTTGCGGTCTTCCGCCGGATTTGGCTGCGGCACAGACTTATGCGAATCATGCCTGCGGCGCTGATCGCCTTCATATGCTTTGCAGTTGTGGCGGGGCCTTACGTTGCCGCGCTCTCCCACCAGAGGCACCGCCTCGACTTCGGCGACTCTGGCGCACTGAACTACGCGTGGTACGTGGGCGGCACGGAGAAGATGCACTTGCAGCCCTACCAGATCGGGCAGTTCGGCTCCTCCGAGGTCGATCTCAAGCATCCGGAGAAGGAGCTGCTGCACACGCCGCTTGTCCTCAGCTACGCGGAGATGGCCTATGGCACCTACCCGGACTGGTTCGACACGACCTACTGGAACGAGCAGATCAAGCCCCACTTCAGGCTGCGCGACGACATCCCGCGCGCCGCGCGCAACTCGGTCCTGGTGGTCCGCTACCTCTTCAACCACCCCGAGGCGCTGCTGTTGCTGGCGCTGCTGGTGTTGCTGGGGGCGCGCCCCGAGTTGCGGTGTAAACCAGGCAGACCCGGGGGAAACGCCTTCTGGCTTGTGCCGCTGCTGCTGGGCGTCGCCATCTGGGGCATCTATGCGATCGTCAATACGGAAGAGCGCTACGTCACGGTCGCCTACCTGGCCATCATCCTCACGCTCTTCGCCACGCTGCGCCTGCCGCAGTCGCAGAGTGAAGCGAATTCGCCGGTGGCACGCAACGCGACTGGTAACCTTCGCTTCACCGCCTCGGCCCTGATTCTTCTGCTTGCGCTGCTGGCCACCTTCGAGAGCCTGCGCACGGTCTTTGAAGACCGGCGCCAGATCGTCATGCGGGGGTATCCCGCTGGCTGGTACTCGCCCACCATGGTCCATGTCGCCGACGGGCTGCAATCTCTCGGCGTAAAGCCTGGAGAGACCGTCGCGTGCGTCGGTTCCATCGCCTGCCTCGACGACCCGTACTGGGCACGGCTGTCCGGCGTGCGCATTCTCACGGAGATTTACGATCCCGAAACGCCGGTTGCTGTTTTCCTCGCCAATCTTTCCAACCGGGACGAGGTGATTGCCACGGTCCATGCACAGGGCGCGAAGGTCCTGGTCGGCGACTTCGGCAACGCTCGCGTCAGCGACGACGATCCAGCCTTCCGGGGCTGGCGGCAGCTCGGCGGCACTACTTTTTATGCGCTTCCGCTCAACTGACAGTTACAGGTTGCTAGTTGCAGGTTGCCAGTAAATCGCATCCCAGCCAATAACAACCTGGTGACTGACAACCTGTAACCTGCAACTGACAACTTTGTTACCATTCTCCCCATGACCGATCTCGACCTGACGATCCTGATGCCGTGTCTCGATGAGGCGGAGACGCTGGCCATCTGCGTGCGCCAGGCGGTTGCGGCGATTGAAGCCAGCGGCGTTACGGGCGAGGTTGTGGTCGCCGACAACGGGTCCACAGATGGTTCACAGCGCATCGCCACGGAAGAGGGCGCGCGCGTCGTCGATGTCGCCACGCGCGGCTACGGCGCAGCCCTGATCGCGGGCATCGAGGCCGCCCGCGGCAAGTACGTGATGATGGCCGACGCCGACGCCAGTTACCACTTCGAGCATCTGCCGCGCTTCCTGCCCAAACTCTACGAGGGCTACGACCTGGTGATGGGAAACCGCTTCGCCGGCGCCATCGAGCGCGGGGCGATGCCGCCGCTGCACAAGTACATCGGAAACCCCATCCTCTCGGCGGTTGGGCGGATTTTTTTCTCCATTCCGGTGCGCGACTTCCACTGCGGGCTGCGTGCGTTCCGCCGCGATGCGATTCTGGGGCTGAATCTGCACACCACGGGGATGGAGTTTGCGTCGGAGATGGTGGTGAAGAGCGGGCTTGCGGGGCTGCGCATGACCGAGGTGCCGACGACGCTCTCGCCGGACGGCCGCTCGCGCCCGCCGCATCTTCGCTCGTGGCGCGACGGCTGGAGACATCTCCGCTTCCTGTTGCTGTACAGCCCGCGCTGGCTCTTCTTCTACCCCGGACTGGCCGCGCTTGTAGTGGGGCTTGCACTCTCGGCCGCGCTGCTGCCCGGGCCGCTTCGGGTGGGCGCATACACCTTCGACGTCGACACGCTGACCTATGCGCTCGGCCTGGTGCTGATCGGAACGCAGATCACCGTCTTTGCCGTGTCGGCCAAGGTCTTCGGGACGCAGGAGGGATTTCTTCCGGTGAACCCGCAGTTCGAGCGGCTGTTCCAGTTCATCACGCTGGAGACGGGGCTTCTCTTCGGCTGCTTGCTGCTGCTGGCTGGCGCGGGAATACTGGGCTACGCGATCTTTCTGTGGCACGCCGCAGGCTTTGGCCAGCTCTCGCCCACGCGGATGCTGCGTCTCACGCTGCCCTCCGCCACGCTGTTGCTGCTGGGCGTGGAGGTGATCTTCGGCAGCTTCTTTCTGTCGCTGCTGGGGCTGAACCGCCGCTGAGGAGAATCTGAATGCGGACATTGCACGCTCCGAATTCCCTCGGGGGCTAAATGTGGTGTCTCAAGAGGTTGTTGACATCGATGATTCGGCACTTACGGCGGGACTGAAGTCCCGCCCCTTCAAACTGTGGACTAATTCAGAGGTTCCTTAGCGCGGCTTCAAAGCAAGCGTGGAGCGATTGGAGCGGTCAGGCTGGAAGCCGCAGGGCTTTGTGGTCGCGGCCCGTGAGGAGGCAGAGCGCTTCGACGACGAGGTTGTGGTCGTCGCGCTGGGGCAGGCCGGAGACGGTGACCGCGCCGACAATTCCCGCGCCCTCGACGTTCAGCGGGAAACAGCCGCCGTGGGCGGCGTAGTCTTCCTCGGGCAGGTTGTAGCGGGCGGAGAAGCTGAGGCCGGACTGTTCCAGCAGCCGGCCGATGTGGTACGAACTCTTGTGGAACCGCGCGACGGTGTTGATCTTGCGCGCGACCCAGCGCTGGTTGTCGGGAGTGGTGCCGGCCAGCGCGCAGTAGAAGAGCTGCTGGTGCGGCGAGCCGAAGCGGCGGACGTCGATGACCAGAGGAAGATGACGCGCAAGGGCGAGGTCGCGCAGGGTAGTACCGAGCTGCCAGGCGATGTCGGGGGTGAAGGCGGGCAGTGTGAGGGCGGACTCCTGGACAACGAGGGCGGCAATATCGTCTTCGATCGGCATGGATCTCCTGGCACGCCCGGTGGGGCGACAGATAGTAGCATACCCAAAATTGGATGCTGCGGGCCCGAGGGCGAATCTGGCTGTACTGCAGTTGCGGATGCTAGCCTGGCGCGGGGCTGCCGGGACGGATTTCTTGACAGGGGGCGAAGGGTTACGCGAGACTTATAGGGCTGGGCCTGTTGCGCGGGCCCTGGGCGGGTTCCTGTGCGCGCGCAAGTGCGCGGGGCAAGACAAGGCTTCGCCGCCGGCAGCTTTCACGACAAACACCTCCAGGCCAGGTTGCGGGTCCAATCGCAGCTCCGGGGCGTGCTCCGGCGACGATCGACGCGCGGCGGCTTGAAGACTGGCCTGAAGAAGAAGCAAGTGAAGCTGAGAAGGATGGATTTGGATGGGATCATACGGCGTTTCCGGGCAACTGCTTCTGATGTTGGTCTTCATCGCGCTGATGTACTTCGTGATGATCGCGCCCAACCAGAAGAAGCAGAAGAAGTGGCAGCAGATGCTGAGCCAGTTGAAGAACGGCGACCGGGTGACGACCAACGGCGGCATTCGCGGGGTCATTATCTCGGTCAAAGAAGATGTGGTGCAACTGCGCGTCGCGCCGGACAACGTGAAACTCGAGTTTGTGAAGAGCGCCATCGCCGCGGTGACGCTGCCAGACGATACGAAGCAGGGGTAAGGGACCAGGGGTAAGGGGTAAGGCGGCCCGAGCCGTCACCGTGGGTTTGGATAAAGGATGCAATGGGCAAGAATCTGAAGGGCAAGACGGCGTTCATCGTAGCGTTACTGGTAGTGTTCTGCTACGGCTTTTTGGGCATCCCCCGTGGGTTGACCCCGGCCGCGCTGAAGCAGGCGATGACCGATCGCATCAACCTGGGGCTCGACCTGAAGGGCGGGACGCACCTAATCCTGGTGGTCCACGTGGAAGAGGCAGTCGGCGACACCACCGACCGCGACGTGCAGCGTCTACAGGACGATATGGAGAAGGCTGGCGTCAGCGGGGAGACGGTGCACAAGCTGGATCCGGCGCATCCCGAGGCGATCACCGTCAGCGGTATTCCGGTGGGCAAGGCGAGCGACGCGCGCTCGGTGATGGACGGCAACGACTATGTCAGCTACGACGTGACATCGCTTCCCGACGGAAGCGAGAAGCTCACCATGAAGCCGGGCGCGATCCGCAGCCTGGAGACGGCGACGCTGGAGCACTCCATCGAGACCATCCGCGCGCGCCTTTCCCCCCTTGGCGTGACCGAGCCGACGGTCCAGCAATACGGACTGGGCGACAACGAGGTGCTGGTTGAGCTGCCCAACATCTCCGATCCAGGCAAGGTCGAGGACGCGATCAAGTCGCAGTCGAAGCTGGCCGTCTTCGCCGTGGTGAGCGGGCCGTACGAGAACGACCAGGCAGCAATGACGGCGCTGAATGGAATGGTCCCGCCGGACGACCAGTTGCTGCATGGCAACATCTCGCCGAACTCTCCCGACGAGGTGTATCTGTTGGAACGGGCGAGCGTGGTGGAGGGAACGGACTTTCGCGATGCGCAGCCCTCGACGGACCAGAACGGGCGTCCGAACCTCACCTTCACGCTGACCACCGAGGCGGGGGACCGCTTCTACAAGTACACCTCGGCGCACTCCAAGGACAGCGCATCGCCGGGCTCGATGGCGATCGTTCTGGGCAACCGGGTGCGCGAGGTTGCATCGATCCAATCGCCGATCCGCGACCGCGGCGAGATCACGGGCACCTTCACCAAGGACGAGGTGGACAACCTGTCGCTGATGCTGCGCACCGGCGCTCTTCCAGCGTCGATCGACACCCTGGAGACGACGACGGTTGGCCCGAGCCTGGGCGCGGCGTCCATCCGGCAGGGGGTCATCGCAGCCATCGCCGGCATGCTGGCGGTGCTCGTGTTCATGCTGTTCTACTATCGCGGCGCGGGCATCAACGCGGACCTTGCGCTGTTCCTGAACCTCGTCATCCTGCTCGGCTTCATGGGCTACACCAATTCCACGCTTACGCTGCCGGGGATTGCCGGCGTCATCCTGACCATCGGCATGGGCGTGGACTCGAACGTGCTGATCTTCGAGCGCATCCGCGAGGAGTTGCGCGCCGGCAAGACGGCGGCGGTGGCGGTGCAGCAGGGCTTTGGCCACGCGTGGATCACCATTGTGGACACTCACGTCACAACCATTGTGTCGGCCGCGATCCTGTTCCTCTTTGGCACCGGCCCGGTGCAGGGGTTCGCGGTAACGCTCACCTTCGGACTGCTGGCCAACCTGTTTACCGCCGTCTTCGTATCGCGGACGATCTTCGACGCGATCCTTGCCAGCAAGGAACGAGGCGCGGCATTGTCGATTTAAGAACAGTTGCAAGTTTCAGGGTGTCAGTTGTCAGTTGAGAAGCGACTTGGTCTGGTACTGACAACCTGCAACCTGCAACCTGCAACTGACAACTGGAGTTTCAAGTGGAACTGTTTCGTGATGTAAACGTCGATTGGCTGGGCAAGAAGTGGTACTTCCTCGGCTTCTCGCTGATCTTTTCCGTGGCCGGCATTCTCAGCATGTTGTTCTGGCACGGCATCCCGCGGGGCGTGGACTTCAAGGGCGGCACACAGATCAGGGTCCCGTTCGATTCGCCGCCCAACGAGGACCACATCCGCCAGGCGATGGAGAAGGCGGGCGTCAAAGACGTCACCATTCAGCGCATCTCCTCGGGCACCGGACAGCAGGGCAACGATGTGGTGATCTCTCTGCCGCAATCCACCGCGACCGACCAGAACCACGACGCGGGCCGCCAGGCGGTGGAAGGCGCTCTGCGCGCGAACTACCACGACTCCGGCTTTGCGCAGCCGAGCGTGGATATCGTCGGCCCGACGGCGGGCAAGCAGTTGCAGAAGCAGGCGGCGCTGGCCACCGGCTACTCGCTGATTGGAATGCTGATCTACCTGTGGTTCCGCTTCGAGCTGATCTACGGCGTGGCGGCCGTGGTCGCGGTCTTCCACGACACGCTGATCACGGTGGGCGCATTCAGCCTGACCAACCAGGAGATCACCCTCACCGTGATTGCGGCCATCCTGACCCTGATCGGGTACTCGATGAACGACACCATCGTCGTCTTCGACCGAATCCGCGAGAACCTGTCTCTTTCGCGCAGGGAATCGCTGACCGATGTGGTGAACCGCAGCATCAACCAGACGCTGAGCCGGACCGTGATCTCCTCCGGGCTCACCTTTCTGACGGTCATGAGCCTGTATCTCTTTGGCGGCGAGGTGCTGCACGGCTTCTCGTTCGCCCTGGTCGTCGGAATCCTGATCGGCACCTACTCGTCGATTGCGGTGGCCGCGCCCATGCTGGTGGCGTATCAGGACTGGCGCAAGAGCCGGGGCAAGATTTCGAGCCTGCCGGCCAAGCGCGCCAGGGCGTAAGCGGCCTGATTTCAGGCCGGGGTTTCCAGGTGTGTGTGTTTTTGTGTAAGATTCTTGGGCGGCCCCGTTTTGGCGGTCCAGGGCTTTTACGGAGATTGGCATTGCGGACGCGGGGACGAAGCACCGCGGACACGGGAACAAAGTAAACCGGCGCGGTGTCTAAGCTGGGTAGAACATTTTTCGCGAGGCTGTTCATGTTTGAAAGCGCTTTGATGGAATCCGGCGGTCAGCTCAAGACCAAGACGAGTCGGTGGATGCTAGCGACGGCCGCATTCAATCTGTCCATTTTGGCCGTCTTGATCCTGATTCCCCTGCTGTATCCCGAGGCCCTGCCGAGGACGGCGCTGACGGCGCTGCTGGTAGCGCCACCTCCGCCACCTCCGCCACCTCCACCGCCTCCGCCCCAGCAAAAGGTTGCGGAGGTGAAGATCGTCTCCGAGAT
>Ga0074045_10002460_pt1 | contig 17141 bp, 14 predicted proteins | sample BogForMeECP23OM2_FD_94442 | JGI IMG/M metagenome (GOLD analysis project Ga0074045, IMG submission 94442) | Bog forest soil microbial communities from Calvert Island, British Columbia, Canada - Bog Forest MetaG ECP23OM2 | ecosystem: Environmental > Terrestrial > Soil > Wetlands ...
CGATTGAGAATGCCGGCGATGACGTCGTCCGGGTAGTGGGCGGCCAGACGACGAAGTAGAGAGATCGTATCTTCGTCGGTGTGGAGGCCACGAGGCTTCATGCGCGGCAAGGAGAGATCTAGTCCATTAGCGTACCGCCTCGCCAGCGCACGGTAAGATGAGCGCGTCGTGCGGGGCGATCGACGGTAACAATCACCTCTTCCAGAAGAGTGCGCAGCAGCTCTTTGCGATCGCGATCCGTGGTGGTAGGGGCTTTCCAGACTTTATGCAGATCGGAACCGAGAGAAAGAATTTTCTTTTTCTCTTCCTCGCTTAGCATGCGCGAGCGTTGTCGTTCCCGCCGTTCGAGTTCGGTTTCTGCCGTGGCGAGATCGCGCAAGCGCTTTTCCCACTCGGTTTCGAGTCCGCGTGCCACGAGTCTGTTTTCGGGCTCAACGGCACGATATTGACGCTCGGCTCGTTCGGCTTCATAGCGAGCGCGTTCCACTGCCAGACGCCACTGACTGAGTGCTGCATTGTGGCCGGTTTCGACTTGCTGCATGGCCAGCTGTGTTGCTTCGAGAGCCGCGGGCGTCAGAGCTTTGAGAAAAGCATCGGCAACGGCTTGATCGATTTGAACACCGCCCACGTTCAGACAGTACACTCCGCGTCCGCCAACCATATCCTTGCCCGCGCAATGATATCCGGGCGACGCGGTTCTCCCCGTGTAGTGAGTGTGGAGCCGACGGCCACACTTCCCACAAGTAGCGAGGCCCTGCAGCAATGCGCCGCCTTCTCTCACGGCGCCGCCCGCTTGGTGTGGCTGAGGATGCTCGTTGGCATCAATGCGTGCTTGGTTGACTTGGAACGTGACCCAGTCAATGAAACCTGGATGATGTTCGGGAAGAAGCACGGGCCACTCCGCCATGGGCAGAAGACGGGTTCGCTTGCGGAGCCTTCCTTGGTCATCGACGTAGCGTTCACGATGAGACTTCCCGTACGCGTACGCGCCAGCATACACCGGATTGGTGAGTACTTGATGGATGGTGTGATAGCTGGGTGCGACCCAACGGATCTCGCTCTTCATATGGGATCGCAGGGGGAAGGAAAGACCTTCCGAGCGGAACCACAACCAGACCTTGCGGACCGACCCCAGTTCCGTGAATTTAGAGAAGACCGTGCGAACGGTGCTGACGACGGATTCGTCGGGATGGAAGCACACTTTGCCGTCTTTTTCTCCCCAAACAAAGCCTACGGGCAGGCCTCGACGCAGTTCCCCGCGTGCGGCCTTATTGCGAATTCCACCCTCGAGCCGCGCGCGAAGAATGTGTAGTTCCGCTTCCGCCATGATGCCCTTTAATCCGAGCACCAGGCGATCATTAAAGAGCGCCGGATGATAGATGCCGTCGCTATCTCCGACCAGCGTGTCGGTGATGCTGCAGAGATCAAACAGGCGATACCAGTCGGCATTGTTGCGCGCCATACGGGAGACTTCGAGGCCGAACACGATGCCGGCGTGGCCCAGCGCCACTTCCGCGGTCATGCGTGCGAACCCGGAACGCTCGGCGAATCCGGAGCCGGACACGCCCAGGTCTTCGTCAATGACAATCACTTGTTCCTTGGCCCCAACCCAGGTCCTGGGCCTGCTCGAGCAGCGCATACTGGCGCGCCGTGGACTCGCGGTTGTACTCGACTTGAGCAGGGGAGGACTGGCGAATGTAGACGAAGGCGGTGCGTTGGGTATGGCTGGGTTTTACTTTGACCAGATCATTCATGATTTTCCTCCTGGGTGTGGTTGTCGGCGGCCGCGCGGGCGATGAGCCTTGCGAGAATTTCGATCGCGAGAGCCTTGGGTTCGTTCTCGAGGGTTTCCCAGACGTAGATTTCCTTGAGCACAAGGTCGAAGAGAGGCAGATTTTGCTGCAAAGACGCCCTCCTTTGTTACGGTGGAATTCGCTTCCCCCTTTTCCAGCCGAGCGAAGCGATCGAGGAGAGCATCTACGACGGCGCGTGCGTGAAACAAGTCTTCCCGAGAGCCGAGTGTTGCGGCCTGATTCGAAGTGACAGCACCATAGGGCGGCACGGTGAGGGCAATGTCCGTCCAGTCGGCAGGGATGAGCGATTTACTGCCGTCGGGCAAGATCAGCAAGAGATGCAATCGGCCGTGCCGATGGATGGCCCCAAGAACGGTGAGTGATTTTCCTTCGAACGGATGACAGGCACGGACAATCGTGACTCTCTCAGGAAGGTCCTGCTGATGGGTAGTGTGTCGTAGAGTCCTTCGACCGGGTTAACCACGACCGCCTGATGGCAGCGGTAGCCAAGCGCGTGGCCGACAAACGAATGCTCAAGCTGATTCGAGCGTTCCTGGAGGCCGGAGGGATGGAGGATGGGTCGAACGCGATTCCGTGAACTTCGCGGACGGGGCGTCCGTAAGGAGTGGCGGCGCAACCCGCCGGCAGTCCTCATGGCCCGTGGCTGATCGCGGACTCGCCCGCCCTGCACATTGCCTTGCCTAATGTTTACTTTGCTCGGCTCCGCCCATGGTCGTGAGGTCTTAGCTTAACCCGCCGAACCACCGTATGCGGACCCGCATGTACGGCGGTGTGGCACGGGAGAAGGGATGCCCCTTCCCCCTATGCCGATTACGCCGTGCCCTTGGCAGGGAATCGGGGTAGGCACTGGTCCAGCGGAACTCGGTGTAGAATTACGGTCCTGGATACCGCGATGTGCAGTAACTTCGGTTTCAACTTGCATCCCGGCGGAAAGCCTGCTGCTCTGGAATCGCAGTGGCGGGCAGTTTTTCTGCGGATCTTCGCTTTTCTTCGCCGAAAATTCCCTGGCCGAGCGAGATTGACCGGCCGCTAGCCCAGCAGCCGGGCTGCTTCCTTAGCGAAATAGGTCAGCACGACCGACGCGCCGGCTCGCTGAATGCACAGCAGCGACTCCATCATAACGCGCTCATAGTCGATCCAGCCATTGAGCGCAGCGGCCTTGATCATTGCGTACTCGCCGCTGACCTGGTAGGCAGCGAGCGGCACGTCGAAGCGCAGGCGCGCCTCGTGCAGCACATCGAGGTACGGCATGGCCGGCTTCACCATGATCATGTCGGCGCCTTCCTCGAGGTCGAGGGCGATTTCGCGCATGGCCTCGCGCAGATTGGCCGGGTCCATTTGGTAGGAGCGGCGGTCGCCGAAGTGCGGCGCCGAGTCGGCGGCCTCGCGGAACGGACCGTAGAATCCGCTGGCAAATTTCGCCGCGTAGGAAAGAATCGGAGTGTTCTGGAAACCCGCGTCATCGAGCGCGGTGCGAATGGCGTCCACGCGGCCGTCCATCATATCGGAGGGCGCGATAATGTCCATGCCCGCTCGAGCCTGCGAGACCGCTGTCTTCGCTAGCAGCTCTAGCGTTGGATCGTTGAGGATCTCGTAATTCTCGGTAGCCATCCCAGCGATCGTCGAAGCGGTGGCGACCGCGGTCGCTGACGCAGTGCCTCCCGACTTCGGCGAAGGGATCGCGACAACGGTTTTGCCTTGAGCCTCCAGTTCGCGCATGAACTCAGCCACTTCTCTGCGCGTGTCCGTGTCACCGCCGGCCACGATGCCACAGTGCCCGTGCGACATGTACTCGCACAGGCAGACGTCGCCCATCAGTAGCAGGCCGGGAACCTCGCGCTTGATGGCGCGCGCGGCTTGCTGCACGATGCCGTTGTCCGCCCAGGCGCCAGTAGCGACATCATCCTTCGCTTCGGGCAAGCCAAACAGGATGACGCTGGGAATACCCAGCGACTTGACTTCGGCGCACTCCTTCACCGCTTCATCCACCGACATGTTGAACACGCCAGGCATGGACCGGACTTCCTTGCGCACACCTTTTCCGGGACAAACGAACAGGGGGTAAACCAAGCCTTCGGGGCTGAGCCGGGTTTCGCGAACAAACGAGCGTAGCGCGTCCGTGCGGCGCAGGCGGCGGGGACGATCTGTTGGAAATGCCATAACAGGAAATTCTAGCACTGCCAGAGCGGCGGCGAGCCGCTAAAGTCGAGGGGAAAAGAGTTGTGGAAGTGTGATGGAAGTTGCTAATGGGACAGGAGAAAATTGCGCGAGCACAGGGCTGCCGGGTTCGAAACTGCAGTTCCATAGCCGCTTTCAAGTTTGCTAGTGTTTTCGTGGGTCTCGCCCCATCTGACGAAGTCGATTTCGAGACACCATGAGACATGCCAGTTGCCTTCACGATAGACGATCGCAGCGAATGGTCGCTTCATGTCAAGAACGGAGCCGAACGCACATGCTTTCTACACTTCTAGAAACACGCTCGTTATCGCGCCGTATTTTTTCTCTGGACAGAACTCGTCGCCGGGAAATTAGGTCATGGATTTGGCCGCCGACAAGTCGATATGCCGGTTTATCAAGCTGCAAGACAATGCTTATTCGATTTGGCAGAGCGCTTCGCATCTGGCCGGGGAACAGCGCGCAATCAGCGAACGTATCATACGCACCTGGTCACGTGGACAACCCGTTCACGTCTGGCTCGGCTGCTAGTAATGCGGCCAGTCTGCGATTGACGGGGTAGTATCTTTCGGAAACCGCCAGGGGAAAACTTTCTTTTGTCGGCGAAACGAGGGTTGCTAGACAGACAGCTACCTGCCAAACTACAACGAGCGCAGGAAGTTCAGCAGGTCCTGCTGGTCGGAGGTGGAGAGATGGTAGTAGTTGCTGACCACCCCATTAGCCTCCGAGCTCCGATACTTGCTATTGCCATCGCTGAAGTGCGCGTGGATGGCCTGTACCAGGTCGGGGGTGCGGCCGTCATGCATGAAAAAGATTCGCTGGCCCAGTCCCCAGAGCGGCGCCGTGCGGAATTCGTCGCCCTCGGAAATCCCCTGACTGACGTTGTCCGCCAGGTTCGGACCCATGTGGTGCAGCAGCAGATCGGAAAACAGGTTCGCCTGGATATTGCTGAGCGCGCTGATGGTAGATTGTCCAGTTTGCATCGACGGTGTGTGGCACAGCGCGCAGCCGATCTGGATGAAGACTTGCTTTCCGTGCCGGGTTGAAGGCGAGCTCTGGCCCGGCGTCGGCTGGTCCAACATCTTCATGAACATGGTGAAGCGGACGACGTCGCTGGGCAGCTGCGTGCCGTTGGAATCGAAGTTGGTGCTGTCCTCCGGCGTCGCGTTGAACTGGCAGCCTTTCGTCTGATTGCGCTCGGTGTTGAACATCTCATTGGTAACCCCGATTTCCACGTTGTAGGCCTCGCCGGCAAACACCTCCAGCGACTTGTTCTGCGCCTTCCAGCCGAAGCGGGTGATGGTGCCATCGTTGGCGCTGATGTTAGGCCGGCCGGCAATCCCCAGCTGATGCTTCTGCGGCTGATTGCTGCTCATGTTAATCAGGATGGCCGCGTCGGGGATCTCCTCGATCAGGCCGCCGCCAAACAGCGGAGTGGGGATGCGGAAGATCAGGTCGCCAAGGTTGGCGGCTTCGGTGAAGTTGGGCTGCTGGATGTTGCAGCCGGGAGCGTCGGCCCGTCCGGTGATGGTGTAAAGACCATGCACCCCGCCGTCAACCTGCCCAGTGAACGTGTAAGGGAAGCGCGCCTCGCGCACCGGGCCGTCATCGGTGATGAAGAATGGAATCTGATTGGTCGCACCCTGATCGTTGGCGTCCGCGACCTGCGGATTTGGAGTCGCGCTGGTGCCGCCCGTGGCCGGCTGGGCATGGCACTGCCCACAACCTTCACCATCGAACGTCGGTCCCAGACCTTTGCTGGTATTGTCTAGGGATCCCGTAACGGAGTGTATCTCTTCAAAGCTGGCCCCGCCCGCATTGAAGAACGCAAGTTGGTTGGCGGTGAGACCGGCTATCGGCAAACCGGCGCCGGGAGGTCCGGGTCGCACGCCCGGATCACGAGCGCCACTGTTGCTCCCCGGTACGTCACTGGGCGCGCCTTTAAGTCCGACCACCAGCGCAAACACCAGCGTCCATAAGACGAGAAACATGGCTGCATTGCGATGACAGGACGAATGAGCACTTCCGGAGACAAGTGCTTTGGCCTTCCGAGACATGAGCACCCCCGATCTTGCGTCTTGGCTTAGGAGCATGCTCCGATTTCTGGAACCGCACAAGACGAAATAAAAGCGAAGCCATCAGCAGGGATCTACCATGGCGCTAACGTTCCACCAAAGTCCTATGGCAAGGTGGGTTGCCGTTCGCTGAAGGTGCTGTCACTACAGTGCACAAGCGCGGAGAAGGGAGGGCAGCTGCCAACCATGCCCTAGCCTCTATTAACGGTAGAGTAAACATGTCATGTTTGCTACCTAGTTATGAGCTGTCCGGATTTTCCCGGCCCAATAGCTATCCCCAGTCTGCGATTGACGGGGTAAGCTACATGACAGGAAAAAGTGTCCCACCCCGTAACGTTCTAGTTAACTACCTACAGTTATCAACTAGTTAACACAGCAGAAGGGGAGGGTGCGCTGGAGCGAGCTGGAGGCACGGAGCGGTGAGCTCTCTCTCAGCTCAGAGGCGCGTGAGCTGATCGCTTGCTGCTAGCCTGTGAGAGGCGCGCTGGGTGTGCAGCGAGCACCGGAACGGGGCGCGGGGTGGCCTGGGGACGCGCGCTGGAGGCGAGCGGGATTGCTGCGCGTGCTTCGATCACGTTATCGCATGCGAGATGGGCGTGGGCCTGGGCACGGTGCACAGGGCCGGGCAGAAACAGTCCTGCTGAGATCGCGGTCAGTCGGGAAGCGAACTGATGAAGTGCAGCCCGTAGTCTTGGCCGGGCGAGCTATAATGCGTTTGTACCCACACCGTCTCCACCTCGGTCGCAAGCTGTTCCGCTTCCTACCTGGGAGAGTTGAGGTCCGGTACGCCATTTTCAAGAGGAGCCGCAGACACCCGCTCCTCCAGAGGAGGCAACATGCCGATTTCCACCTTTCCGGTGGATCCGCGGGAAACCCTTCCCATGTCGGTCGAGAACATGACTTTCATGCTCGACCGTCTCCACCGTGACTGCTCTCCACTCCAGTACATCCGCGAACTCACCCAGAATGGCATCGAGGCAATAGAGCCCGTGATCGACGCCCGCCCCCGGCTCAGTACGCGCACCGCCGTACATAGCGCGCCCAGCGTTTACGGTTTCGAAGGACCAAACTTGTAAATTGCTCCTAAGACCAATGCTATCGCCGCCCACACCTTGGTTGCGAGATCCTGTCCCATCTTGAAGCTGTCGAATTCGTCTCCCTTGCAGATACAGAGGTAAATCACCTTCCACTGATAGAAAAAGAATACCGGTGGCACAACCGACCAGAAGATCAAATGGAGACCGGGCCACAGAGTTTTGTAGTTGGGGTCTCCATTGTGTTGCCCCCAACAGAGTACGAAGGCGATACTCCACACCGCAACGCCCAGAGCGCACCACAACAGAGGTTGGTCGGGTGTCGGCTTCAACGCGTGCAGCTCCCGATATAGACGATTTGGGCAGTTACCCTGCGCTTGCAGCTCTTTGCTTTTCTTCCGGAACCGATACAAGAAAAGCGCAAGCAGAATAATCGGCAGCAACAAAGAACCTAAGCCTACGGTATCCAGGCAAGTCCAGGACATCATTCAAGGTCTCCTTTCCACTTCGACAACGGCGAGTATTTTAAACCGCTGGGAGATTGGCTCACCCCAGCACCCAAGGCGCTTGCCCACCGCGCTCCCCGCTACCGCCAGCCGTTCGCGTGATCGACACCGCTCCAGCTCCATCCACCGCACCGCTTTCCAATCTCTCCTCCACATGCCGCCCCACCATGCCCCGGCCACAGCTCTGTTAACGACAGAGTAAATATGCAATGGTTACTATTTTAGTTATGGGGTACGAGGGCAGTTCTTAGATCCCTCCACCTCCTATCTCGTCAAAATCTTATGTGGGGATGCGCGCGGGGAACGTTTCAACCAAGGCTACTCACCTGGAGTGATACCTTGTGCATTTGGCAGAACAGTGGCGGCGACCTCAATACTGCACCGGGCACGCAAGAGACATGCTTACATCGTTTTCGTGGACGAGTCCGGGTTCATGCTTGCTCCGTTACTGCGACGAACTTGGGCACCGCGCGGTTGTACTCCAATAGTCAAAATCTCGGAGCCCCACGGACGCATCTCGGTGATCGGGGCAATCACGATCAGCCCGGAGCGGAGACACTTCAGTTTCTATTTTCAACTCTCTGCAGATAACACCAACTTGCGCGGAGATTCAGTCGTGCAATTTATCGAACATGTGCGCCACAAGGTCCGAGGACCCATTACGCTCTTGTGGGATCAAATCCCGATTCACCGTGCAAAGCCCGTTACAGATTACTTCGCCAGGCACCGAAAACTGGTTGTGGAGGCGTTTCCACCATACGCCCCAGAACTGAATCCGGTGGACAATGTGTGGTCCTATGTCAAATACAATCGGTTGCCCAACTATACCCCGCGAAACCTCCACGAACTGCGTGAACGAATAACGGCAGAATTCTATCGGTTGCAGAATCGGCCGGATTTGCTAAGAGCTTTTTTCAAGCACACCGGGCTTAGTCTTGACCCCATTTACCCCGGCTTTCCAATCTCACCTCCACATGCCCCCCGCACCGCCCTCGCCCACAGGCGCATTAACTACAGAGTCGCGCCCCTCCACATGCGCAGCAGCGCAGGAATCCAGTTCGCCTCCAGCGCGCACTCCCCACGTGCAGCGCTAAGAGATCAAACTCACGGGTCTCTGTGCTGAGAAAGAGCTGAGAGAGACAGACAGCGCCTCGCCTCCCAGCACTCCCGCTTCAGCTCGCACTTTCACATGAGCCAGCAGCCCTCGCCCTGTCTGTGCACGTGAAAGCGCTCGCATGATCGGCTGTTTACTACTCAGTTACGGCGCTCTAAGGGTGTCACTTTCCCTTCTCCCAGTCTGCGATTGACCCCGATCTTCGCTGCCTGATACCTTCATTTGTTTGTCCCACCTGCGAATCTTTCACTAGCGAGCGACGGCATGGCCATCAAGTTCAAGGGCGTGGATTTCGTCGAATACGATACGCTGCTTAGCGATGACGAGCGGCTGGTCCGCGATAACACCCGCAGGTTCATCGAAGAGAACCTCATTCCCATCATCGAGCTGTGCAACCGCGAAGGCCGCTTCCCGAAAGAGCTGATCAGACCCATGGGCGAACTGGGCTTCTATGGCGCCAGCCTCAAGGGCTATGGCTGCGCTGGCATGTCCGCCGTGGAATATGGCCTGATGACGCAGGAGTTGGAGCGTGGCGACAGCGGGGTGCGCTCTTTCGTGAGCGTGCAGTCGGGGCTGTGCATGTATCCCATCTACGCTTTCGGCAGCGAGGAGCAGAAGCAGAGGTACCTGCCCAAGATGGCTCTGGGCGAGGTTCTCGGCTGCTTTGGTCTCACCGAGCCCGATGCAGGTTCCAACCCAGCCGCGATGCGCACGCGAGCTCACAAAAATGGCTCCAGTTACGTACTGAACGGCGAGAAGATGTGGATCACCTCAGGTTCGATCGCCGACATCGCCATCATCTGGGCGAAGGTTGAGGACGAAGGCGACCGCATTCGTGGCTTCATCGTGGAGACCGACCGGCCCGGCTTCAAAGCTGCTGACGTTCACGGGAAGTGGTCGCTACGAGCTTCGGTGACTTCGAGCCTTTCTTTGCAGGATGTTCGCATTCCGACGGAGAATGTGCTGCCCCAATCGGGTGGGCTAAAGTCCCCGCTGAGTTGCCTGAACCAGGCGCGCTACGGCATCGCCTGGGGCGCGATCGGCGCGGCGATGGCTTGCTATGACTGTGCGCTGCAGTACGCGCAATTCCGCAAACAGTTCCACGATGAACCCATCGCCTCCCACCAGCTTGTGCAGGAGAAGCTGGTCTGGATGATCAGCGAGATCACCAAGGCGCAACTGCTCGCCTTGCAAATTGGTCGTCTGAAGGACGCAGACAAGGTGAAGCCATGGCACATCTCCATGGCCAAGCGCAATAACGTCTGGATGGCGCTGGAATGCGCGCGCATGGGACGCGACATCCTCGGCGCCAACGGCATCGCCGACGAGTATCCCATCTTCCGCCACATGGCGAATCTGGAGTCGGTTAAAACCTACGAAGGCACGCACGACATCCATACCCTGATCATCGGCGAGCACATCACGGGACACCCAGCGTACTGAGAAGGGGATAGCAGAGACTACGCCGCACTCGTTGTTCGCCTCCCGCCCTCGGCTATGCAGTGGTCACAAAACAAATGTCCTTTCGGGAGTGGAAGTGGCGGCTTCATCCCGCCGAAATCGAGCCCCGCCAATAACGGCTTAGCCACAGCCGGCATGGGATCGGCCCACTGGGGGCTGAAGCCTGCTTCCCGATACCGCCCTTCTGGCACGGGTACCGCCGTGCCGGCAGTCGGTGACGAAAGTCCTCGAACACTTTTGGCAAGAGGTGTATCCTTTCCGTTTGTGCCGGGAGGGCCGCGCCTGTGTCCTTGCCTGTGCTGCGTCGCGTGTCCTGGCACAGCGGTTGGCTTGTGCAATCTTCGTGTCTTATCGCAAGCCAGTCGCATCCCGGGAGGGCACATGGCGACCAAAGTTCAAACCGAAGAACCTCTTATCAAACATGATCCGACGGCCAACTTAGAGACTGATCTCGCCTTGGAATTTCTACGCGTGGTCGAAGAGGCGGCCATCGCTTCTGCGAAGACCATGGGCCGGGGCGACCGCAAACGCGCCGATCAGGTTGCAACCGAGGCCATGCGCCGCGTAATGGATTCCGTGCCGATGGATGGGACCATCGTCATCGGCGAGGGCGAACGCGACGAAGCGCCCATGTTGTACATCGGAGAGAAAGTCGGCAAGCGCGATGGTGACTACCCAGCGGTGGACATCGCCGTCGATCCGCTAGAGGGAACGAATCTGTGCGCCACCGGCTCCCCAGGTGCTATCACGGTGCTGGCGGCCTCGGAGAAGGGCGGACTGCTGCACGCGCCCGACTGCTACATGGAGAAGATCGTCGTTGGGCCGTCATGCAAGGGCATGGTCGATCTCGAAGCTCCGGTCTCGCATAACCTCGCGGTGATCGCGAAGGTTCTAGGCCGTCGTATAGAAGACTTGGTCATCATCATTCTCGATCGCCCACGCCACGAAAAGCTTATCAACGAGATTCGTAAAGCGGGGGCGCGCATCCGACTGATCAGTGATGGCGATCTCTCGCCCGGAGTTGCCGCCGCCATGCTGGGCTCAGGCGTGCATGCCGTCATGGGCACAGGCGGAGCGCCGGAGGGAGTGCTTACAGCGTCGGCCATCCGTTGCCTCAACGGATACATGGTGGGGCGATTGACCGGCTATACGCCCGAACAGGGAGAACGCATGAGAGATATGGGCATCAGCGATCCCAAGCGCATCTACACTGCCGACGACCTGGCGCCGGGAAAGAACATCATCTTCGCGGCGACGGGTGTCACCGAGGGGCCGCTGCTGAAGGGCGTGCGGTTCTTCGGTGATGGCGTGCGCACCACGTCCCTGGTGATGAAGCTTAATAAAGGAAAAGTGCGGTTCATCGAGACCATCCATTTGGACAAGCGGGCCGACGTCAAGGTCAGGATTCCGGAGCGATAGAGATCGAGATAGGGTTGTCGGCTGCAGAAAAATCAAGTTTCGGTGTCCATCCAGCACTGAAGCTCTAGGCTATTCATCTTCCGTCTCGGAAGCGGGAATCCGTCTTGCCGCCTCGGAAGTATGTGCGCCGCGAGAAACCTCACTTTGAACCTGTCGTTTGCAGAACCCCGCAACATGGGACCCACTAACTTGCTGCAAATGCTCGACATGGTCTTTCCCCGTTATTTTGCCAGTTCCATTATTGTTCTTGAAGGAATACAACTCATGATTTCCCGCTTGCTTCTTTACGAAGAGGAGTAAAATTCTGTTATAGGAATGTAGCTGCGGATGGGAATTCCCCCAGCCGGAGAGGCTTTGTATGAACGTTCATATCAGCTACAAGATTTCCAAAACTCCCGACCTTGAAAAACTAATCAACCGACAAATTGAAAAGCTGAGCCGATACCTTCAGGTATTTCGCTCGGAACTCGTGCACCTGAAAGGGGTTGTCGAGGAGAACTCGGCCCGCCAGGGCTTTGTGGTATCGCTTAACCTACGTTTGCCGTCGGGGCAGATGGCCGCGCAGGAAAGCAGCGCGACTGCGACAGCCGCGATCAAGGCTGCGTTTGATGCGGTGACTGAACAGCTCAAGAAGCACAAGGAACAGTTGCGCAACCAGCACAACTGGCCTCGCCGGCGTGGGCCGGGAAGTGCTGTGGCCGGCATGGTTCCGTTCGAGCAGACGGTCGCCGCCGTGAGGCCCGAGACCGTTTCCGCCGGCGACGTTTCAAGTTACATCGACGTGAATTTGCCGCGGCTCAAACGCTTCATACAGCGCGAGCTCGACTTTAGGGAAAGTGAGGAACAGATTCCGTCCGGCCAGATCGCGGCGGATGACGTGGTCGGCGAGGTGATCGCCGCTGCTCTTGGCGAACAGCACGACAAGCCAGAGCGCATGAAGCTGGAGCCTTGGCTGTACCGGCTGGCGAAACAGGCCATTGACCGGCTCGGCTCCGAGAATCGGGGCGAGCGGTACATCGCGGAGGAAAATGTAATTCCCGATCCTACGGTCGATACTCCGGAGGAACTGGCGGCGCGGCGCGAGGTGATCAGCCTGGTGGAGACGACCTTGCGCGATGCCGGCCGCAATGAGCGCGAAGCTTTCATCCTATACACCATCGAGGGCTTCACGCTGGAAGAGATCGCCGATGTCACCAACCGGAGTGTGGAGGAGGTGCGGGCGTCCATCCGCAGGGCCCGCGAGCACCTGCAACGAGCCTTGCCTATCAAAGACCCTCTGAAGGAAAAGCTCGTTGAGTACGCCGAAAGCGTCTGATCGGAGGCGCGGTTCCGTACGTCAAATGAGTATCAAATCGAAATCAGGAGGCGGAATGATCACGCGTGACGACATTCGAGAACTCGCCAATTTTCACTCGCCGGAAGCTTGTGCCGTTACGTTCTACTACCAGCCCGCGACGCCGCTGAACAAATCGCACCGCGAGGAATCGATCCTGCTCAAGGACTTGGTGCGCAATGCGCTTCGCGAAGCGGAGAAGAAGGGAAGGAATGGTTTTGCACGCACCGACTTGGACCGCATCAACAGCATGGTCGAGACGCTGCACGGCAATGGAGGCAAGGCAAAAGCAATTTTCGCCTGCAGCAAGCAGGGATTCTGGCGTGAATTCGACGTTCCCGCCCAGTTACCCAAAACAAAAATCCTTCTCAACCAGCGCTTTCATCTGAAGCCGCTGGCCGCGGTACTCGATGGTGTACACCGTGTTTGCGTGGTGCTGGCCGACCGCGCCAAAGCGCGAGTTTTCGAGATTGTGGACGACAACGTCGTCGAAAAGCTGGATTTTGTCAATGAACTCACACGGCGCGGCAAGAGCGACGGTTGGGGGGGATACGATGGGGGCCACGCCGAGCGCCGGCAGATGAACGAAGCCATGCAGCACTTCAGGGTAGTGGCCGAGTACATCGAACGATCCTTCGATCACGGTGGCTGCGACCGGCTGGTGATCGGTTGCCATGACGACGTCTGGTCCGAGATCCATCCGCAACTGCACTCGAACGCAAAGCAGTGCCTGGTAGGACATTTCCGCATCGATCCAAAAGCTGCCACGCCGGAGCAGGTGAAGCAGATGGCGCTGCAAAAGCTTGCGGAATACGATGAAGAAGTGAAGCAGGGGTTGATCAGAGAGGTGATTGGCGAAGCGCACCGCAACGGGCGTGGCGCAATCGGGCTAAGGCGGGTATTGCGCTCGCTGGAAATCGGCGAAGTGCAGACACTGCTTCTCGGCTCGAATTTTCTGGCTCCGGGCGTGAAATGTTTCAACTGCGGTCACATGGACATGCACGTCGCGCCGACCTGCGTGGTTTGCGGGAAAGAGAACACGGAGCTCGAAGATATCGGCGACGCAATAGTTGGTCACTCGATTCGCAGTGGAATTGAGATTGTTTATGTCGCCGTTAACGAGGAGTTCGATCGCGTTGGTCGCATTGCGGCATTGCTGCGCTTCCGCTCTGACCAGAATACTGCGGTGAGGGTGGCGAGCTAGCACTATAAAACGGGGTTCCCACTAAAGAGACGGCCACGCGCTGTGCTTTTCCTGTCAAGGCACGCGCCGTGATCGAGCCGTGCTATCCTGCTGGGCCGTTACTGATTGCGTCCGGGAGAGGATTCATGAAATTCACCCGTCGCGACTTCATTGCCACAACCGCCGTAGGTTCTGCGTCCTTCGCGCTTGATCTGAGAGCGCAGCAAACGCCTGATCACGGCCCCTCATCGACACCTCTGCCGAAAAAGCCAGTCATAATTTGCGCCGCGAATGGCTTCAACTACCTCGATCGCGGCTACGCCGTGTTGAGCAGTGGGGGCGATACACTGGACGCTGTCATGCAGGTCATCACTGGGCCGGAAGATGATCCGAACGACGACAGCGTCGGTCTCGGTGGATTGCCGAACGAGGACTGCGTCGTCCAACTCGATGCCTGCTGCATGCATGGCCCCACGAGGATGGCAGGTTCGGTAGCGGGCGTCGAGGAGATTAAGAACGTTTCGCTGCTGGCGAAAGCAGTCATGGAGCACACCGGCCACGTGATGCTGGTGGGTGAGGGCGCTCAAAAATTCGGGTTCAAGATGGGCTTCCCGCGCGAAAACTTGCTCACCGAACACTCGCGGAAGATCTGGCAGCTGTGGCGCGAAACCATGTCCAACGACGACTGGTGGGGGCCGGGCCTGGCCAGTCCTGACTTCAAGTTTCCCCAGTTCGGCGGAGACAACGAGTCCGAACTTCAAGACGAGCCAATGCGTAAGATCGAGGAACTCGCGGCGAAGATCGGTATCGAGCCGGAGCTTCGCATGGTGGCGATCCAGAAAGTATTGCGACCGCCGACGGGAACGATTCATTGCTCCGCGGTCAATGAAAAGGGCGAGATCTCGGGCGCGACGACGACCAGCGGTCTGGCATGGAAGATCCCCGGCCGCGCGGGAGACTCACCGATCATCGGCGCCGGCTGCTTTACCGATCAGGATGTAGGCTCGGCAGGTGCGACTGGCAATGGCGAGGAAAACATCAAGGTAGTCGGCGGTCATACGATCGTCGAGAACATGCGGCGGGGCATGTCACCGCAGGAAGCAGGTCTGGACACGCTGAAGCGCATCCTCCGCAATTACAACGGCAATATGGAGAAGCTGCGATACGTCGACATGAGTTATTACATCCTCCGGAAAGACGGGGCTTACGCGGGAGTTTCGCTGTGGAGCGGGTCAGCCCAACATCCGCGACGGTTTGCCGTGCACGATGGCGACGGGAAACGATATGAGAACGCGGTCGCGCTTTTCCAGGGACAGTCACAGGGCTGGCCGCCCATGCCGGGGAAGAAGAGGCTGGGCCCAGAGCAGAAGAAGTGAAACTACACCGCAACGGTGACCGTGGTTTCGGTGCGCGTAACGGGCCGATACATCGTGTCACGCTCGAAGGGGATGCGGCCGGCTTCGGTAATGAGCCGTATCAAATCCTGGCGGCGCAGCATTTGGGGCGTCGTCGCTCCGGCGTCGTGATAGATCTTCTCTTCCACCACGGTGCCATCAATGTCGTCGGCGCCAAAGCGCAGCGTAATCTGCGCCATCTTTGGCGTTACCATCTGCCAATAGGACTTGATGTGCGGAAAATTGTCGAGCACCAACCGCGAGACGGCGATCTGCTTCAGGTCGAGCAACCCGGTTGTCTTCGGGAGATGCCGCAGCGGGGTGTTGTCAGGATGAAACGCGAGCGGGATGAACGTCTGGAAGCCGCGCGTGTCGTCTTGTAGGGTGCGCAGTTTGAGCAGGTGGTCGACGCGGTCTTCGTCGTTCTCGATGTGCCCGTACAACATGGTCGCGTTCGATCTCAAGCCGACTTCGTGAGCAGTGCGAGCGATTTCGAGCCACTGGTCGCCGTCAATCTTGTGATCACAAATGATGTGCCGCACGCGATCGGAGAAAATCTCTGCGCCGCCTCCTGGCATGGAATCAAGCCCGGCATCTTTGAACTTGGTTAGCACCTCTCGCGGCGTCATCTTGCCGATCTTCGAGAAGAAGGCGATCTCGACCATAGTGAAGGCTTTGAGGTGCACTTGCTGGAAGCGCTCCTTCAGGCCGGCGATGAGATCAACGTAGTACTGAAACGGCAGATCGGGATGCAGCCCGCCGACGATGTGAAACTCCGTGATCGCCTCGGTGTAACCAGAAGCGGCTGTATCCCAGGCTTCTTCCAGCGCCATGGTGTAAGCGCCGGGCACGTTCTTCTTGCGCCCGAAGGCGCACAAGCGGCACGCGGCCACGCAGACGTTCGTGTAGTTGATGTGGCGGTTGACGTTGAAGTAGGCTGTGTCGCCGTTCATACGCTCACGAACGTGGTTTGCCAGCCATCCGATCGCGAGGATGTCGCCCGAGCGATACAGCGTAAGCGCATCGTCAGCCGAAACGCGCTCTTGTGCCATCACCTTGTCGTGGATGGGCTTCAGTCGCGAATCATCAGTCTCGAAGGGATGGGTCTGCTTGGCGGTGGTCGTCTGCAAGGCAGTGCACATCGCCTTAAATCATATCTCAGGGAGGAGGTGAAATCACAGGGGAATGTGAGCTACGGCAAGGCTTCATGGCTAAAATTCTGCCGGCTTGGCAATCGGGAGACGGCTTGGGAGTGAGTTGTCTGCCTCCTTTGGTCCATGCGATGGCCTGAGCCTTACGTCCCCTGATTCACACCCCAATCTCATGGTCCCCGGATACCTCCGCATCCTCGTCACGGTTTCCAGAGTATCGGACATGGCGTTATTCCAACTCATTGCGCCAGCAGCAGATCTCCAGCAATGAAGAACAGGAACGCCATGGAGACCAACCCGTTCATGGTGAAAAACGCGGCGTTTACGCGGCTGAGGTCGTCATGCTTCACGAGCGAGTGCTCGTAGATCAGCAGGAGTGCGACAAAGACCACGCCAGCGATCGCGATTTTTCCCAAGCCGAACGCCAGCACCATCCACGCCAGCAACAGTACGGTGATCAGGTGGAAGAATCGGGCGATGCC
>Ga0074045_10002461_pt1 | contig 17139 bp, 21 predicted proteins | sample BogForMeECP23OM2_FD_94442 | JGI IMG/M metagenome (GOLD analysis project Ga0074045, IMG submission 94442) | Bog forest soil microbial communities from Calvert Island, British Columbia, Canada - Bog Forest MetaG ECP23OM2 | ecosystem: Environmental > Terrestrial > Soil > Wetlands ...
TCCCAGCTGCAACTACTGCGCTGGCACGTTCTGGAGCCTGTCCATGGGCCTTGCGGCGTTCGTGGAAACACTGCCGGCCTCGGGCAAGGTGGGCACGCCCGTCAGGATCCTGGGACAACACCTAAAGAGCGCGACCAGCGTCACTTTTAACGGGACGCCGGCAACCTTCACTGCGATCTCGAATTGGGAAATCACAGCCACCGTACCGGCTGGCGCTACCACTGGCTATGTCGAGGTGACGGCTCCCAAGGCCACATTCACTAGCAACGTGGCCTTCCAAGTGCCGTAGCATTGGACTTTTGAGCAGTGCGAGAGCTTGGCAGGAGTGGTGTCGGTTAGCGTATGCCACTCCTGAGCGAACAGATTGAAACCAAAGAACAAATTCAAAGGACTGCATGATGCCAAACAGGAAATTTCCCACTGCTAACGCGACAGCCGGACTCGCATCCGCGGACAAACGCTGCTCTGAAATGCAGCCGGCATAAACCGAACTCGTGCAACCTGCGCTTCAATCCGCGCTCGCTCCGCTTCCATACGCGCGAACTGGGCTTCGTGTCGAGCCGACATCTCTTCAAAACGCGCCAGTCCACTCTGCGTCCGGGTAACCTTCGTCTGGAACCGCGCCACGGCAGTCGCCAGGCGGCAGGATGCAGTTGCTCCCCGCGCCGAGGCCACATCAGCCTTCGCTAAAAACCGGTCCGCACGTCCCGAGGCCAGGGCCAGCACCACACTCGAACGGTTCACGATCGGCGCCACTACACGATCTAAATTCCGGGCAGCCCACGCGCCGCCGCCGTCGTGATAAATCCCATTCAATCCCAGCGCCATCACTCCGGCCACCAACCATCCCCACGCTTGTGTCGATTTCATCGCCTTAAACCCCTTATGTCACATTGGACGAACCCCGCCCCAATCCGTTAGCAGTGAAGACTTGGATCGCCGCCAGTTCGCAGTTCTGGCGCTGCCCAAAGGGCGATTGTCCGAGCAGAGTCCGGGAAGGGCACGACTTCAGTCGTGCCATAACTCGTGGAGTTGATTGCGCTTTAGCGCCTGAGGTGAACCCTTTTGTGTGCTCCGGCTGCCATTTGATAATTCAGGAATTGGCTGATTTGGTAAATTTGAAAACAATCGAGATGGCCTAAGGTCTCAGTCACCAAATCGCAAAATCGCAAACAAACCAATTCGCTTCCCCTTCCTCGGCTTCTCCAAAATCATCTGCCCACTGCGAAATACTGCCCATCTCTTCTCATTCCAGCCGTCTGCGCGACAACAAGGCCGCCGTTTCCCACTGCGCCTCCAGGCGAGTGATCCGGCGGTCGTGGTCGCGAATCTCCACAGCCACATCCTTGAGTTCCTGTGATGTTCGGCGCAATTCGTCCGAGAGTTTCAATGCCGACTGCACGGCAGCAACCGCCTCGCTGAACACGCTCATGCCCGATCCCCTGCCGAATCTGTTTTCCGGCGTGCCCTCAGGTCGCTAAGAATCGCCCGTGTTTCGTCCAGGTTCCGCCGAACCTCGGCTCGTGTCGCAGTCACTTCTTTGCGCAGAAGCGCGGTCAGTTCCCCCAACGCAGCCTCTTCCTCGCCCACCCGTTGCTCACAACGTGTGCGGACTAGTTCCCCCACGCTGACCCCTGCCTTGCTCGCCTCTTTGCGCAGCCAATCCCGGAAGGCCGGTGTCGTCAGAACCTGTAATCTCGCGGTTTTCATTATTGTCGCCCTCTTGCATGCACATAAGCATACACATGCTCATGCCCTTATTCTACCGCATCGCCGATTCCGCGACTACTTCCGAGAATTGGTGGGTAGTGTCTCAGTTTGAATTTCTGAGCGCAGTCCGTCGGGCGAGTCGCGCGATTAGGCAGGAACGTACGTCAACCGAATCACGTCATCGGCGATTAAATCGCTGGCCACCAGGTGGAGCGGCGGCCGGGGGCCCGCGAAGAATGGCTGGCCACCACCGAGCACGACGGGGCGGAGGTAGAGTCGATACTCATCGATAAGACCGGCCTCGGTCAGGCTATGCGCCAGGACTGGTCCGGCAACGTGAATCTCGCCAGCCAGCTCAGCCTTCAGCCTGCGTATCACCTTCTCGAAGTCATCCGCGACAAGCGTCGAGTTGGGGCCAACTGACTTGAGGGAACGCGACACGACCCACTTCGGCTGGCTCCGCCACACCACCGCGAACTCGCGATCCTGCGCGTCCCAATCAGGAAGATCTTCCTCCCAATAACGCATGATCTCGTAGGTGCGGCGACCATAAATGAGGCCCGTCGCGCCGCGCACCAGCCCGATGAAGTGACGGAATGCCGCGGGTGCAGGCGGCCCAAGCTTCATGTGGTCGACGTAGCCATCAAGGGATTGACTCAATCCGTAGACAAGTTTTGCCACGCTGCAAATCTCCCTCCCACGTTCTTCAGAATAGCGTGAGCCGACGTCACGCTGAGGTGAGGTTGAACACTACCTGTGCTCCGCATTGTCGATGTGACCAATAACCACAGGTCCACTTCCCAATCCCGAGATTCAAACTGAGACACTATGGAATTATTTCCCCGCTCCGGCCGCCCGTTCTCTCAGCCTCTCCACAATCATCGGCCCCAACTGCGAAACGCTGCCCGCTCCCAGCGTGAGAATCATGTCTCCATCTTCTGCCTGACCCGCTGCCGCACGAACCGCATCCGCGAACGAACTCACATAGTGCGCGTCCAGTCCGCCTTTTTCGCAAATCGCTCTCGCTAACGCTTCCCCGCTGACCCCCTCGATCGGCGGTTCGCTCGCCGCATAAATATCGAGGACCAGCAGCGAATCCGCGTCGCCAAAGGCAGTGGTGAAGTCCTCAAGCAGATCGCGCGTGCGCGTATACCGATGCGGCTGAAAAACGACATGCACCTTGCGAAACCCGCACTCCCGCGCCGCAGCCAGCGTAGCTTTGATCTCCGTAGGATGGTGCCCATAGTCGTCAATCACGCTCACCCCGCCAGCCCGCCCCCGCAACTGAAAGCGGCGGTCCACTCCGCGAAACTGATCAAGCCCGGCACGGATCGCTTCCACGTCAATATCCAGACCCACGCCGACTGCAATCGCCGCCGTGGCATTCAGAATGTTGTGGACTCCCGGCACATGCAGCGCAAACTCCCCCAGATCTTTCTTCCGGTAACTAACACGAAAGCGGCTCAAAGGCTGGGCATCGAAGGCTCCGGCTTTCACGCCGTTCTCCCCCAGCTTGATCCAGAAATCCGAGCCCCGCTTCGTCCCATAAGTCACGGTGCGCCGCTGCGCCTGCGGCAGCAACCGCCGCAAAACGGGATCGTCGTTGCACACCACCACGATCCCGTAGAACGGCACCCGGTCCATGAATTCCAGAAAAGTTTTCTTCACGTCGCGCATGTTGCGGTAGCAATCCATGTGCTCGCGGTCGATGTTGGTCACGACCGAAAGTATTGGGGTTAACTTAAGAAAGCTGCGGTCGCTCTCATCCGCCTCGGCCACCAGATACTGCGACTTCCCCAGTCGCGCATTCGACCCCATCGCATCCACGCGTCCGCCCACGACAACGGTTGGATCAAGCCCGCCCCCAGCCAGCACCGCCGCCACCATCGAAGTCGTAGTAGTCTTGCCGTGCATGCCGGCGATTGCGATGCCATACTTCAACCGCATCAACTCCGCCAGCATCTCCGCCCGCTGAATCACCGGAACATGCAACCGGTGCGCCTCGACCACCTCAGGATTTTCTCCGGCAATCGCCGAGCTGGTCACCACCACCTCGGCCCCGGAGATGTTCTCCGCACGATGCCCCTCAAACACCGCGGCTCCCAGTCCAGCCAGCCGCTGCGTGACCGAGGAATTCTTCAAGTCCGATCCCGAAACCCGATAGCCGAGATTCAGCAAGACCTCGGCAATCCCACTCATGCCGATCCCGCCAATCCCCACGAAATGTATCTGCTGAATCTTGGCAAACATCCCTGTAATCCTGATTTTGTCATCCTGAGCGGAGTAAATGCTTCGCGAAAGCGAAGCATTTACGCAGTCGAAGGATCCCTTTCACGCCAGCACAACGTGAAACTTGAAAGGAATTCTCCCGGCGCCTGTACGTTCTTTCCGTATCCGTGAAAATCCGCGCGAATCCGTGGCAAAGTGCTTTTCACTCCCACTGTGTAGTATGCCGCTGCAGCCACCAGCACGCCGGATTCCCCTTCTGCGGAAAGATCGACCGGCTGCAAGTCTCCTGCACCGTCCCGGTAAAGTCATACTCCACTTTATTGCCCTTCAACGGCGTAGCCAGAAACTGATTCACCTGGACCGATCCAAACGCCGTACCGCGCGCAACCCGAATCTGCAGCACGATCCAATCGCCCGCATAAAGAATTCCGGCGAGCACAATCACCGCAATTACCACCTGACCCAGCCGCCGCTTCCAGTCGCCCATCACTAACCTTCCTCGCCACCAACTCCCGAAGGTCGGGTGGAATGTTCCAAACAGCACTCGTGCCATATTCCGGGCACGTCTTCGATTTCGTACAGCACATCGCCTCCGTGATAGAAACCCACCGACTTTACCTTGCCAACCACACCGGCATGGGCAAGTTGCTCCGGTTGTAATCTATGATGGAACTTCCAGGTTTGCATAAAATCCTCAAGGAAATCGCGTTTGGCGACCTGGACAATATTTCCAACCGGGTACTTCTCGCGATAAAGGAACCTTCGAGCTTCTTCCACAGAGACTCTCCGAGAGGTGAATCCGTAAATCCGTGGCTAATTTTCCTCGATGCCCGCCACCCGCGCCGCCATAGCCGCAATATCCCGCGCCGCGTTAGGATGCGCCAAGCTCCGCGCCGCCTCACTCATCGTCCGCAATCGCTGTGCATCGCCAAGCAAAGCCGCAATCGTCTCCGCCAGCCAAACCCCTTCCAGCTTCGACTCTTCCACCACCACCGCCGCTCCCTCGCGGGCCAACGCCTCCGCATTCACCCGCTGATGATCGTCAGCCGCCCGTGGAAACGGCACAAAGATCGCCGGCTTCCCTGCCGCCGTAATCTCCGCCACAGTGCTAGCTCCCGAGCGGCACACCACCAGATCCGCCCGCGCAAACGCCGCCGGCATATCCTCGATGAACTTGAAAACCTCCGCCGACTCACCGAAAGATTCATACGCCGCCAGCGCGTCATGATAGTCACGCTCGCCGGTCTGATGAATGATATGCATGCCCGGCGCCTGCCGCAGCAACTCCGGCAGGCATCGAATCATCGCCTCGTTGATCGCGTGCGCCCCCTGGCTTCCGCCAAACACCAGCAAAGTCGGGACTCCGCCCAGCTTCCTATTACTTAGAACCGGAATCTCGAAAAAAGCCTGCCGCACCGGCACGCCCGTCACTTCCGCGTGCCGAAAATATTTCGCCGTCTCTTCAAAGTGCACCGCCGCTCCTGAAACCAAGCGCGCCACCACGCGATTAGCAAACCCCGGCACCACATTCGGCTCGAAGGCCAGCGTAGGAATATGCTTCACCACCGCCGCCAGCATCGCCGGCCCCGAAGCATATCCGCCCACTCCGATCACCACATCCGGCGCGAATTCATTCAACATCCGTCCCGCATCCCAAACCGCCCGCGGCAAATCGAACGCAGTTTTAACCCGCGTCATCAAGCTGACATTCTTCAGCGCCCCCACCCGCACAAGTTGCAGCGGATAACCAGCGGCAGGCACTAAGCGATTCTCAATCCCGCGCGCCGTCCCAATAAACAGCACCTCAGCCCCGTAACTTTTCTTGAGTTCGTTCGCGATAGCCAGCGCCGGGATCACATGCCCCCCCGTCCCGCCGCCCGCCAGAATGGCCCGCATCACGTGACTATAAACCAGATCCAGACCCGCCACGGATCAACACGGATTCACACGGATAAAACAACAATGACCAGCAAAAATCCGTGAAGATCCGTGTAAATCCGTGGCAAAAGATCTTTCTCACTCCGCCTGCTTCGTAATATTCAGCAACACACCCACGCACGCCAGCGTCACAAAAATCGACGACCCTCCATACGACACCAGCGGCAGCGGAATCCCCTTGGTCGGCATCATCCCCAGCACCACGCTGATGTTGATGAACGCCTGCAGCACCACCATGCTCGTGATCCCCACCGCCAGGTATCGACCGAAAACATCTCCGGTGCGCCATGACGCCCGCATCCCTCGCCACAAAAAGATCGCGAACAGCGTCACCACAATCATCGCTCCCAACAATCCCAACTCCTCCGCCGTCACCGCAAAAATAAAATCGGTGTGCGGCTCCGGCAGGTAAAACAATTTCTGCTTCCCTTCCATCAGGCCCGTGCCCGTCACTCCCCCGGTGCCCACCGCAATCAGCGACTGAATAATATGGAAGCCGGTCTTCTGCCGGTCGGCATAAGGATTCAGAAAGGCCAGAATCCGGTCGCGCCGCCAGCTCACATGAAAAATCAGAAAGTAAAGCGGCAGCAGCGCCGCTCCGAACGCGTACCCGAAATACCGCAGCCGCATGCCGGCCACATAGAAAATGCAAGCCGCAATCCCCGCGCACGCGATTGCCGTGCCCAAATCCGGCTGCAAGACAATCAGACCGAGCAACACGATCACCGGCGCCGCCGCCGGCAACAGCGTATTCCGCCAGTCGTCGATAAAACTCGCCGCAGCCGAGGCAGCCTTGCTCCGCCCCTCAAGAAAGTAAGCCAGAAAAAGAATCAGCACCGGCTTCGCCAGCTCCGAGGGTTGAAAGGAAAATCCTCCCACCCGGAACCAGCGATGCGTATTGTGCGAGCGGTCCAGAAAAAACACCGAGATCAGCAGCAGCGTAGTCACACCCAGCACAGAAAACACCACCGCCGGATTCCGGTACCGCCGGTAATCCACCCGCATCGCCACCACCATCGCCACCAGTCCCGCCGCCGCCCACACCAACTGCTTCAACAAGAACACATAAGGAGATCCAAACCGCTCCCGCGCCATCACCGCCGAGGCCGAAAACACCATCACCAGCCCCACAAACACCAGCAACATGGTCACCGTGAACAGCCAGCGATCGACGCTCACCCGCTTTGCCATGGGAAGTTCATTTCACCACGGAGTCGCCGAGACACAGAGGAGGAATTGTGGATTGTTGATACTGGATTGTTGCTTGTCTTGGTTCCAGGAGGAGCGCGACAACTGGAAACTTCATCGCGCTGTCATCCTGAGCGTAGCAGGTGCTTCGCAAAGGCGAAGCATCTGCGCAGTCGAAGGATCCCTCGCACCACTGCGGTGCCGACGGCCTCGCAAGGAGTTCCCATTGCAACTCCCATTAGGTTCTCGTTGTTCCCGGCAGGCCTCGTTATGCGACTACTTCCCCCGCGCCGCCTCAAACTCATCGCCCTTCTGCCACCCGATCAGCCGCGTAAGACTAGCCGCCTCCCAACCCAAGGCAAATCCAAAGCGCGCCACAGCCGCGTCGCCCACGAAGTCCATCTCCGGATGATATTCGTCGCTGGGCTGGTGATAATGCTTCTCGACATACTCCTTGTTCTGCGCCACGCCCCAAGCTTCGTCGTGGCCCTTGAACTTCACTCCTTCATTGATCGAGAACGCCGGAATGCCCACCCGCGCCATGCTGAAATGATCCGATCGGTAGAAATGCCCCGCCTGCGGCAGCGCATCCGGTCGAATCGCCAGCCGGAACTCCTTCGCCGTAGCCTGTACCCAGGGATAAAACGTAGTCCGCTCCGCCCCCGTAACCTCAACATCCTCCGGAGCTCCCAGCGGCTTCACGTCGTCGTAATTCAAATCCAGCGCAATCTTCCCCGCCGGAACCGGCGGATGCTTTCCCAGATACTCCGACCCCAGCAACCCCTGCTCCTCCGCCGTCACTGCCGCAAAAATCACCGATCGTGCCGGCCGTTCGTGGGCCGCGCCGAACACCCGCGCCAACTCCAGCAGAATGCCGCACCCCGTGGCGTTGTCTGCCGCCCCGTTGAAGATGTTATCCCCCGGCATGTCCGGCCGAATCCCGAAGTGATCGTAGTGCGCCGTGTACATCACCGCTTCATCCTTCAACTTTCGATCCGAGCCGGGCAGCATCGCCACCACGTTGTTCGATTCAAACTCCCGCAACTTGCTCACCATCTGCGCCTTCAACTTCGCGCCCAGGTTCACGGGATGAAACTCGCGCGTTTGCGCCTCCGCCATCATCTTGTCCAAATCCATTCCACAAGCCACAGCCAGTTTCTTCGCTACGTCCAACTGCACCCAGGACGCGACCTTCAGCGCCGGCCCTTCCAACTTCAAGAACGATTGCTCTCCCGAGAAGGAGTTCCGCACCACCTCCCACGGATAACTCGCCATATCTTCCCGATGCACCAGAATCACGCCCACCGCGCCCTTGCGCGCCGCCTCTTCATACTTGTAAGTCCAGCGTCCGTAATAAGTGAGCGCATTCCCCTTGAAAAACTTCGGATCTTCCGAAGGAGGCTCGTTCACCAGCATCAGCAAAACCTTGCCCCGCACATCCATTCCCTTGTAGTCGTCCCAGTTATATTCCGGAGCCTCAATCCCATAGCCCACGTAAACAATCTCCGCATCCACTTCGGAGCGCTCCTGCTGCGTCTGATCGTGGGCAACATACTCTTCCAGCGGCTTCAAGTGCATCGCCGCAGCGTTCTTCGGCAATAGCGAGAACTGCGTCTCGGCGAGCGTCGTAACCCCCACCAGCGGCACCTTTTGCAGGTACGACCCGTTATCGCCGGCGGGCTTCAATCCATACTCGGCAAACTGCGTCGCTATATACTCCGCCGCAATGTCGCCGCCGCGCTGTCCGGTGCCTCGCCCCTCCAGCAGATCGTGCGAGAGATAACGCACATGCCAGCGAATGTGTTCGGGATTGATCGTCTCCATCGCGGCAAACGCCGCCGAAGGCAGACGCACGGAAACCGTCTCGCGCTTCGCCCCAGCCGGTCCGGGACCAGGAGCCGCAGCCGCGCCCCCCTCCGCCCAAACCGGCAGGCAAACCGCGACGACCAGGCCGCAAAGAATAGTCTGTTTTTTCATCATCGAGAGAATTCTAACGGACAAAGAAAGTTTAGTGGCGCCTAAGCCCCAGAATACGGCACCCAAGGTCACCCCAGCCCACGCCCTTCAGACCACTGCCCCATTGCGCGAGCGCCTCAGGTCGGTGGGACAAAATGGGTCGCAGCCCCGAAGGGACGGCATGGGAAGCCCGGCACGGCAGTGCCGGGAGGTAGAAAGTGGGACAAACCGAGTCCCCCTCAGCGGACGGCACGAGTTTCGTAACACCCAGGTACGCCGCCGACGAAAAAGTGATCGTGAAGGACTTTCGAGTCTTGCTCAGAGTTTGTTCTCACTTAAAGCAGCTGCAGGTCCAATAGCCTACAGAATCCGACCGCAAACGGCGTCAGACTTGCAATAACATATCTCCGATCTTGAGAAATTCCCGCTGCCTGATCGTCGAGTTTGTCCAAAATGAGCTGTGGACAAAGATGGTATTGTTGGGTCAGGAAATCATCCGCCGTTTGACAAAGCACTCCAAATCTCTCGAGACAAGCCCTCGGAAAATGCTTTGTGTTTTGTGTGACTATCGCGTCGGCGCGAGCCATGATGGCGGCGGCCAACACATGCCTGTCCTGCTCATCGGGAATACATTCGACCGCTCTTAAAAGATCTGGCGGAACACTGACCATTGCTTCCGGAAACGCCTGGTTCATTTGCTCCCGTCTCCAGGCTACCTCCGGCGGTGACCGGTGAAGCTTCATTCTCAAGGCCTTGGTCATTTCCATCAAGATCTGCTCACTCCAGAGAGGGCGATACATCGCCGGCTCTTCACCCAATCGCAGTAAGAGGTCGCAAAGTGACATCGGGACTAGGACACACGCATCCAAAACCGCTGAATATTCATTTTCCTGCGTGAAAATCATCGGGGAGTTTGTTGTAATCCCCTTTTGCGAATTCCTGCTTAGCTAGATCATCCAGGGTTTTCCGTCGCGAGATATCGCGCTTTGCTTTGTAGGCGATGACATCTCTCACATACGTGCGGCGGTGCGTCCCTACCATGTGGAAGGGGATCTCTCCTTTCTCCAGCAATTGAACGAAAAACTGTCTGGAGACTCCTAGCACTTTGCTGGCTTCGACCGTCGTTAGTTCGTGCCGGCTCTGCAAAATGGTTACAGAATGGCCAGCGCGCAGATCAGCGAGCAACCGAAGCAAAAAAGAATAGAGGTTATTCGGCAGGATTTCCGTCCTGCCGTCAGGCCCGATTAACTTCGCCTCCGCCTCGCGTAGCTTGGCGTAGATTTCCTTGATTTCCTGTTGCTCTTTCTGCGAAATGTCAACAGGTGGCGATTCACGGTGTTGCAGCATAGGCTTGTCCCCTTCCTCTTGAACTGCCGAGGTCCCGACCTAAGGGAGATTTTACCTGGTAAGTGCTACAAACACAACCAAAATGGTTGCCATATCTATGAAGTTAGAGGAGGAGTGACTAATTTGATAGCATCCATCGGATAGGGGCAGCGAACCCACCTTTCGCCATTACCCGTCCCAAATTACTCGATTTCTTACCACCTTCCCGCGCCCGGCGGGATCAATTCTTCGACCCTCAGCCCGCCCGAAAATCCCGCACCTCTTCCCCAGCCTTGAACACCGCAGCCGGCTCAATCTTCCCCCACTCAGCCATCTTCCGGTTGATCTCTGTGAAGTCCGCCTTAACCCAGCCCACGCTCGAAACTTCAATCTCGCCATCTTGCGCAATCCAAAACACCGTCGGAACATTGGTCAAGCCATAGGCGTTCGAAACCGGATACCTTTCCGTGTCGTCCAGCAAAACCGGAAATGTTATCCCAAACTCCTTCATGAAAGCCGCCGTCGCCTTGGGCTCGTTCTGCGAAACTCCAATCATCCTCACTCCCCTGTGCCCGTAAGCCCGCTCCAGCCGCTCCAGGAAGGGAAACGCATACTGGCAGGTCGGGCAGGACACCTTGAAAAATGCCAGCACCACCGGCCCCCGCGCCAGCTCTTCGCGCAGCGCGAATCGCCTACCATCCATCGCCTTCAATTCGAACTCCGGCCCCTTCGTTCCCGCCTCCAATGCCGCCATCGCTTTCCCTCCGCTCCCGCCCCGCAAGAGATTTCGCAGCCACCCCATCTTGTCCCATCCCGACTCCTATTTTAGTTGATTCCTCTGTGAAACCCTGTGTCCCCTGTGTTTAAGGTTTTCTTGAAGCCATCACACACCCCCTACGCAATCCCCACCAAAACGACTAAACTGAGAAGTTCCAGGTCTCAGCCGCAACCCGCAAGGACGGCGCCACTCGTCGCGCGGCATCATTCATCAGGAAGGCATCATGTCGCTAAACAGCTTCAACTCCCGCTCCCCGCTCAAAGTCGGCAACAAAGAATACGAAATCTACCGCCTCGACGCCCTCGACCGCCAGGGCATCTCCACCAAACACCTCCCGTATTCCCTGCGCATTCTGCTCGAGAACCTCCTGCGCACTGAAGACGGCCGCAATGTCAGAAAAGAAGACATAAGTTCCCTGGCCGCCTGGAATAAAAATTCGAAACCCGACAAAGAAATCGCCTTCACCCCCAGCCGCGTCCTCCTCCAGGATTTCACCGGCGTCCCCTGCGTAGTCGATCTGGCCGCCATGCGCGACGCCATGAAAGAGCTGGGCGGCGATCCCGCTCTGATCAACCCGCTCCAGCCCGTAGAACTGGTAATCGACCACTCCGTTCAGGTCGACGAGTTCGGCACTCCCGGGGCCTTCGACATGAACGCCCTCCTCGAGTTCCAACGCAACAAAGAACGTTACTCGTTCCTCCGCTGGGGCCAAACCGGATTCCACAACCTCGCCATCGTCCCCCCCGACACCGGCATAGTCCACCAGGTCAACCTCGAATACCTGGCCCGCGTAGTCTTCGTCCAAGAATCCAGGGGCAACGAATCGACGACCAAGCGCACAGCCAGCCCCGACACCCTGGTAGGCACCGACAGCCATTCGACAATGGTGAATGGGTTGGGCGTGCTGGGATGGGGCGTCGGCGGTATCGAGGCCGAGGCTGCGATGCTCGGGCAGCCTGTTTCGATGCTGATTCCGCTGGTGGTCGGCGTGAAGCTTACGGGACGGTTGCGCGAAGGCGCGACCGCTACTGATTTGGTTTTGACGATCACCGAGATGCTGCGGAAGCACGGAGTCGTTGGAAAATTTGTCGAGTACTTCGGCCCCGGCCTGCGCGATCTTCCGCTCGCCGACCGCGCTACCATCGCCAATATGTCGCCCGAGTACGGAGCGACCTGCGGCATCTTCCCGGTCGACAAAGAGAGTCTGAAATATCTCAAGCTCACGGGCCGCTCCGCTGAACAAATCGCTTTAGTCGAAGCCTACTGCCGCGAGCAGGGACTCTTCCATGACGAAAAAACTCCTCAGGCCGAATACTCCGAACTGCTAAGCCTCGATCTCACGACCGTCGAACCCAGTCTCGCCGGACCCAAGCGCCCGCAGGATCGCGTAATCCTCTCTCAGGCCGCCGACTCTTTTCACAAAGCCCTGCCGTCGCTAATCAAACCGAAATCATCCGCAAAAACTACAGCAACCGGGGGTGCCCCACTTCCCGCTTCAGTTGCGGGAAGTGGGAACAACGGTCCCACGAGCAACGCAAAAACTTGGGAAACGGAAGGCGGCAGCCCTAGCGCCATCGGAGTCGAAGACCCGAACGTCCACGAGCACGTCGCGCCCTGCGTGAAAGACGTACTGCAACACGGCAGCGTAGTCATCGCCGCCATCACCTCCTGCACTAACACTTCGAATCCCTCAGTAATGATCGGCGCGGGATTGCTAGCCAAGAAAGCAGTAGAAAAAGGCCTGTCGGTTCCGCCCTGGGTGAAGACGTCGCTGGCTCCCGGATCGAAAGTAGTCCGCGATTATCTCGAGAATGCCGGCCTGACGCCGTATCTCGAAAAACTGAAATTCCACATCGTCGGCTACGGCTGCACCACCTGCATCGGAAACTCCGGACCGCTGCCCGCCGAAGTCTCGCAAGCCATCGACGAAAAAGAACTGGTAGTAGCCTCAGTCCTCTCCGGCAATCGCAACTTTGAAGGCCGCATCAACTCCGAGGTGCGCGCCAACTATCTCATGTCTCCGCCGCTGGTCGTGGCGTTCGCGCTGGCCGGACGCATCGACACCGACCTCCGCAAAGATGCCATCGGCAAAGGCAAAGACGGTAAGCCCGTCTACCTCGCCGATATCTGGCCCACGCAGCGCGAAGTAGAAGAGGCCATCCAGCACTCCGTTACCTCAGAGATGTTTGCCAAAAGCTACGCCGAAGTTTTCGCTGGAGACGAGCGCTGGCGCGGACTCAACATTCCCAAGGGCCAGACCTACGCCTGGGAAAAAGATTCCACCTACATTCGCCGCGCGCCGTATTTCGACGACATGCAGCTCCAGCCCTCGCCCGTCGAAGACATTCACTCTGCCCGCGTACTAGCGGTATTGGGAGACAGCGTTACTACCGACCACATCTCTCCCGCGGGCTCCATTAAGAAAGACGGCCCCGCCGGAAAATATCTGCAGGAGCACGGGGTCAAGCCCGCCGACTTCAACTCCTACGGCTCGCGCCGGGGTAACCATGAAGTTATGGTCCGCGGCACCTTCGCCAACGTCCGTCTGCGCAACAAGCTGGTCGCGACCGAAGGCGGCTTCACGCGGCATCTGCCTTCGAACAGCGAGATGTCGATCTTCGACGCATCGCAGAAATATCAGGCCGATGGAACGCCGCTGATTATTCTTGCCGGGAAAGAATACGGCTCCGGCTCGTCGCGCGACTGGGCCGCTAAAGGCCCGCGCCTGCTGGGTGTGAGCGCAGTGATCGCCGAGAGTTACGAGCGCATCCACCGCTCGAATCTGGTCGGCATGGGAATTCTGCCGCTGCAATTTCCGGCGGGGCAGAATGCGGAGTCGCTCGGGTTGACTGGCGAGGAAATTTTTCAGATCACCGGAATTCGCCATCTGGTTGAGCACTACGCCGCCGGACAGAAGGTAAAAGTCCACGCGCTTGGGATGGTCGGCCAGACGCGCCGCTACGTCGAGTTCGAAGCCATCGTGCGCATCGACACGCCGCAGGAGGCGCTCTACTACGCTAACGGCGGGATCTTGCAGTATGTGCTGCGGCAGTTGCTGGCGGGGAAACCTCAGCCGGTCGGTGTCTAGATCTACCTGACGCCCCTGCCTCGGCAAGGGACAATCGACTTTCAATTAACTGGTATAACTGTTATACTTAATGCGATTCGAGTTTGACGAGCGCAAAAGCGCCCGGCTGCGGGCGAATCCGAAGCGTGGCATCGGATTTGAGGAAGCGCAGGAAATCTTCTCGCATCCTTACTATCTTGACCAGCGCTCCGAGTTGCCGGAACAATACCGCGCCATCGGCTGGGTTTCGGCGGAGCTGGATACGCTGATTTTCGAAATGCGTGGGGACAAAGAAGGAGAGTATTACCACCTCGTGACCCTCTGGCGCTCGACCAGGCAGGAACAACAGCTTTATGAACAAAACACGTAAGCGCAGCAAGTCGGCGCCCGCAGAAACCATCGCCCGCCTTGCCGATCGGGGTAAAGACGTATCCCGCTTCTTCACCAACGCCGGCCGGATGATGGCTCCGATTCAGCGCGTGAACGTGGATCTCGCGCCTGGCATGTTAGAAGAACTGGACCGGGCCGCGAAGGAGTTGAACATCAGCCGCCAGGCCGTGATCAAAACCCTCATCCGCCAGGCGCTCGACCAGCAATATCTCGCACGCGAGCACCGCCGCCCCGGCCGCGCGTAACTGAAACTATGCTATCGAGTCCTCTCAACGTCCCTGGAAGGATGTCTACATAAACGTCCGCCCCGCCCGCAAGTCACAGGGGCTGTTTCGGTCACGGCGTGACCGGTATTACTCCGCATCGAAACCCCGTAAGAAGGGTTCTACAACGCCAACGGCGAGATTCTGCAGTATGTGCCAAGGCAGTTGCTGGCTGGGGAACGGTAGACAATCGCCGTGTGAAAGCATGAAATGATCTAGCTGCGGCACTTTCGTAGTCGCTGCTTGAGGTCCGTAATAAGCTTCAAAACAGATTTAGCGTCTCGCATGGGGAGGGGGTTGCGATCTGTCCGCGATCGTTTTGGCCCTCTTCAGCCCCCTCGGCCGGTTTGGGAGGTTTTGGGGGCGGCGGTATATGCACATCACCTGACTCTTCGGCCTTCGAACTAGGTAACTGAGTGGGTGTAGGAGAAGTCACGTCCATTGGGAAGGATTGCCGCGGTACGTGGAATGAGCGTCCGTTCATACTATTTTCCTCCTTCTTTTTCGCTTTGCTCCGTCTCCCACTGAATCGACGTCACAAGTCTATTGTATTTGATCATTAGGTCGGGAGTGCGACAAGCAAGTATTTTCCCTTTCGTAACGTTCCTGGAACCTGTTCGACTCGACTCGACGAGCGCGTTTGTGAGCTCGAAATCGACGGGATCGACAGTTAAAGCCGCATGCTGCATGACATCACTGATCGAGGTGTTGTAATGCGCGCTAGAGGTCACCGTCGGAGGAATTACAAGCTGCGGTACGGGGGTCAAGAGTTTTGGCGCCTCCGAACTGTTGAGCAACTCGATGACGACGTCAAATGGGAATCTCTCTTTCAGATCGTCCTCGATATTCAACCAAACGCTCCACATTAGCCTTTCTAATTCTGCGTCCTGCTTCCTATTTACTGGCAATCCGATGTCCAAAGCTTCTTTACGGTTTACGGGATAAGCGTGCGACTGAAATTTGCGGCTCATGTTCTGCACGATAGATCGGAGCTTTGAGCCTACGTCATCATCCTTCATGTGCAGCGCTAGAAGCCTTTCTCCAAGGTCGACCGCCAATTTGGAACTTCTAGCGGTGAATCCTATTCCGAGACTTCCTACCTCCCTGCACGTAATTTCGAACAAGGCGCGAATGTGCTCTTGATCTGTGATCTTAAGGTTGTCTCTAACGAAGTCTAGGAAAGCACTAATGTCCTCGGTGGAGAAGGTTTTTGATTGCCCCCCTCCTCCCATAGTGATCTGCATGTCTACCGGGCCCAGATGGCCGTTTGGGTGCATCACGATTTCGTCCGCACCGAGCGCAACCAACGTCGCGGCGCTGTACGCACTTTGCGGAATTATTACAGAGACCTCCTCAACCCGCTGGCGGATAAGTGTCATGATCCGCCAAGCAACCATTGGGTCCCCGCCGTGACTAACGATAAGAAAGTCCAGAGCTTTAGACTCAGCCGGGAGTTTGTCCAGCTGTTCGATGATTGAGGGCAGCGCATCCGTCGACATATATGCACCCGCACCGTACCTCTTGCTAGTCACATAGACAATTAACGACCGCTTCCGGTGCGCCTCAATCTTTTTGTAGAGGTTAATACGCTCTTTCCAACTCATGGGGCGAGAGTTTAACACAGCTTCATGCGGGCGCCCCGCTCTTCGTTCTTCAACGGTGGAATTCCACGGTCGTCCTCTGCTTGGAGTTTTAGCTGTAAACCAGGGCGTCGACGGCAGACAGCGTTCTCGCCGGCGCGAGACGCTAGAGCCGCGACATCGCGGCGTTGCGATGTTCGTGATCCGGAGAATCAGGCGAGGGAAATGGGAGCGACTCTTGCGCATCATTCTCGCGCTTAGCCGCAGAAGAATGTTCTCGCTTGTCGCAGATGAATCCGTAGGTGAGCAGACCAGCCAGCGCCGCTGCGACTACGAGCAACTGTAACAATCGAGTCATCATGCTCGTCTCCTCTCTACTTCGATGCCACCCACAAACGCCGTGACGCCAAGAATAAGAATCGTGATCACAATACTCCAGCGCGGTGTGTGCGGCTCGAACAACTGATACAAAAGGGCGAATACGATGATCAGCGTTCCCGCTTCGCGCAGCATCTCCCCTACGATTTCAAGCGTGTATTTCTTTTCTGCCAAGATTGCCTCGGTGCCGGGGAAAGGCGTTTATATCATGGTTCGACGTGGCGTTCGTTGCCTCATCGATCCCGTGTTGCTGGAGTGGTCCCAAAACAGGAATCAACTCTGCCCGACTCTGTTCTGCCGTCCCTACGGGACTTGGTTCCATTTTTTGGTCACCGA